>Ga0105046_10003200_pt1 | contig 25931 bp, 21 predicted proteins | sample MAT03_FD_78385 | JGI IMG/M metagenome (GOLD analysis project Ga0105046, IMG submission 78385) | Freshwater microbial communities from Lake Fryxell liftoff mats and glacier meltwater in Antarctica - MAT-03 (megahit assembly) | ecosystem: Environmental > Aquatic > Freshwater > Ice > Liftoff...
AAAATCCAGCGCAAGAAGGCGACGGGAATCCCGCACAGGGCAGTCCCGGCGATCCCGGCACAGAACCCGGCGACGGCAATGCCCCCGGCCTCGGATCGGGTGATAGTCCAGAACTCGGCAGCGAGCAGAGCAGTCAGGCCACAGAGGGCGAGCGTGGCTTGGGCGGTGATGGCGCAGGCGATGGTGTGACGACGCTGAATCAAGACGCGACTGAACGTTTGCAGACGCGCAACCCCAACCAAGAGCAGGCGGATAATAATCCCGACGGGCGTGGTGAGGCCGAGTATGAGGCGATTTTCGCGCCGCGTTTCAGCGTCGAAGCCACCGGCGACGGTCAGATTGAACTGGCGGCAGACCCCGGTGAGCAGCCGATGAATGAGGGCGAATTCCAAGATAACCCGTTCGGCACATCGGTTGTGCCGTACAGTCAAGTCTTTAGAGCGTATTCGGACTCGGCCACCCGTTCGCTGGAATCCGACTATATCCCGCTGGGCTTGCGCGATGTGGTGCGCCAATATTTCTCATCACTCGACCCTGACCAATAGGGAGTCGTGAGATTTAGGTACAAGGATCGCGTTGTCACCCTTTAGATGAGGGAAGAAAATGGTACAGGGTGACGGACGCGCCGTTGCGCGTTTTTACCATAATCGTCATTCGCGAATCGCCATTCGTAGGGACGCCCAACCGGGCGTCCGCCAAGATTTGATGTGTTTGCCCTAATTCAACACTGACCTTCCTTGCACCTTTCACCTTGCACCTGCGCTTTCTCAGGACTTAGGACTCGCCCTAATGATTGACCACATCTTATTCAACGGCAGAATCGTCACGCACGATGCCGATTTGCCTCGCGTCCCGGCGATTGCCATCAGCGGCGGGCGCGTCGTCGCGTTCGGCAATGACGATGACATGCTAGGCCTCGCCACCGCCAACACCCGCCGCGACAACCTCGGTGGGCGACTGGTCATCCCCGGCCTAACCGACGCTCATTTGCACTGGATGTGGACGGCGCGCATCTTGCGCGAGGTCGATGTGTTTGAAGTCCCCGACAAACAGATCGCCATAGAGCGCGTGGCCGAGCGCGCCCGTCACCTTCCACCCGGCACATGGGTGATTGGCTATGGCTGGTATCAAGATATTTGGCCGGATCGCAAATTTCCCAATCGTTATGACCTTGACGACGCCGCGCCCTATCACCCGGTTTATCTTCGCAGCAAGAGCGCACACGCCTTCTGGGTCAATAGCAAGGCGCTGGAACTCTGCGGCATCACCCGCGACACCCCCGACCCGATGGGCGGCAAAATCGGGCGTGATTCGGACGGTGAGCCGGACGGGATGCTGTATGAAAACGCCGCGACCCTCGTCACCCGTCACATCCCCGCCGATTCATTGGAAGACATCACGGCGATGATGCACGAGGCGCAAGGGTTGGCACTGGCATCCGGCCTGACCGGATTCCACGACTTTGACGGCCCAGACTGTCTGCGCGCCTTGCAGTTACTGAAATCACGCGGTCAGCTTCAACTGCGCGCCCTCAAGCAAATCAATGACCCGTTCATCGACGCGGCCATCACCTCTGGGCTTCGGTTTGGCTTCGGGGATGATTGGTTGCGAATCGGGGCGTTAAAAATGTTCGCCGATGGCGCGCTCGGCCCGCGCACCGCCCACATGCTGGAGCCGTATATCGGTGAGCCAGATAACCTCGGAATCATCGTCAAATCCGGCGTGGAGATGTATGAACAGGCCAGCAAAGCCAGTAAACACGGCTTCCCGACCACCATTCACGCCATCGGCGACGCCGCCGTGCGGACGGTCTTGGATGTGTTTGAGCGCGTGCGGTTGGAAGAATTAGAGCGCGGTGAACTGCCTGAGCAGCACCGTCATCGCATCGAACACGTCCAAATCATTCACCCAGATGATGTCGGGCGCTTGGCGAAACTGAACATTATCGCGTCGATGCAACCGATTCACGCCATGTCGGATTACCCCGCCAATCAAGATTATTGGGGCGCACGTTGCACTCTAGCCTATAACCCTCGGATTCAGCTTGACCTCGGCGCACGGGTGGCCTTTGGCAGCGACAGCCCGATTGACACGTTTAAACCCTTAGAGGGGATTTATGCCGCTGTCGCCCGTCGTAAGGCGGATGGGCGTCCCGGCATAGACGGTTGGTATCCCGAAAATCGCCTGACAATGGACGAGACGATTCGGGGCTATACCCTCGGCCCGGCCTACGCTGCTGGGATGGAAGACCGGTTGGGGGCGCTGAGTCCCGGCTATTGGGCCGACTTGGTGGTTTTGGGCGCGGATATTTACAACATACCGCACGACGAGTTGTTAGATACCCGCATCGTCGCCACCATGACCGGCGGCATCTGGCGCTACGGCGGGGTCTGAATCGTTTTAGGTGGGTCGATTTCGCCTCGTTGAGCGCAAAGGCGGGGCGGGCAAGACTTTCCTTTACTTCTAACTTGAATATGAATTCACATTCATGTAAACTAATGTGAACTCGTTCAACACAAGGAGATATCCCCCTCATGTCTACCCTTCAAGGTCAACGCGCCCTCATCACCGGAGCCAGCAGCGGACTCGGCGCAGATTTCGCCCGTCAGTTTGCCGCGCACGGTTGTCACCTCATCTTGGTCGCCCGCCGCGAAGACCGGCTACAAGCGTTGGCCGCGGACTTACGCGCCAAACACACCATCGAGGTAGAAGTCATCGCGCTTGACCTCGGTCAACCGGACGCCGCCCAGACTTTGTATGATCGCCTGAAAAAAACCAGCTTAAGCGTCGATATTCTGGTCAATAACGCGGGATTTGGGATATTTGGCGATTTTACTGGGCAAGATTGGGCGCGCAACCGCGAAATGCTGGCGCTCAATATCGTCACGCTGACGCAGTTGACCCATCTCTACGTCAAGGACATGCTGGCGCGTAACCACGGCTACATCTTAAATGTATCCTCCATCGGCGGGTATTCTCCGACGCCCGGATACAGCACGTATAGCGCGACCAAGAGCTACGTGTTGGATTTCAGCGATGCGCTGGCGTATGAACTGCGCGGCACAGGCGTGAGCGTGACGTGCGTCTCGCCGGGCGTGACCCAGACCGAATTTCTGGAGGTTTCCGGTCAGAAACCGACCTTTTTCCAGCGCATGTCGATGATGACCTCCGAGGCGGTGGTCAAGCAGGCGATTGATGCCATGCTCAAGCGCCGTCGCAGTTTTGTGACGGGGACGCTCAACGCCTTGATGATTTGGTCGCTACGCTTCACCCCGCGCTTCTTACAAGTCCGCGTGGCCGGCCAAATGATGAAGTAGGGGCGTAGCGCCCGAATTTACACCCCGGCTTCGGTTAAGACGCGGGTCACTTCACGCACAAAGGAGGTCGCCTCTAATGGTTTCGAAAAATAGGCCGCAAACCCCGCTTCGATGGCACTGACGGCCACTTCTGCCGCGTGATAGGCCGTCACCGCGATACATGGTGGATTCCCCAACCGGCTGTCTTGCTGAATCGCCCGCAGCACGCCCCACCCGTCGATGCCCGGCAGTGCCAAGTCAACAATACAGGCGGTGATGTGAGTCCCACGGCTTAACGCTTGGATGGCCTCTTCGCCTGTACCGACCACCGTGTGCGCGATCCGATGATATTTCAACATGCGGCTGACCATTTCTTGCCCGTCTTGGTCGTCCTCGACAATTAGGATGTGCCAATCACTCATGGTTATCACCTAGGCCTTTGTCATAAAATTGTCAGCGCGGTCTTGAAATGCAGGTATCGCCGTTAAGATAACCACCAGTTGCTGAGCGAAATTAGCGGGGGTCAGCGGCTTGGTCAGATAATTGGTAAAACCCGCGGCAATCGCCCGTTCACGATCTCCCAGCATGGCGTGGGCGGTCAGGGCAAAGATGGGGATGTCTGCGGTAGCTCGGTCTTGTTGAAGTTCATAGCAAAAGCCCCAACCATCCATGACCGGCATCGAGAGGTCGCTGATAATGAAATCGGGTTTGAAGGTTTTCAGCACGGCCAAACCCTCTTTACCATTGGTCGCCATGACGATTTCAGCGCCATAATGACTCAGGATACGAAACGCCACATCCAGATTGTCTGGATCGTCCTCAACCACCAACACCTTCCAGCCCACGAACGCTGTTTTGGCAATTTTCATCATAGGACTCGGATTTCCTCGACCTGTTCTGTCGCATCTTCATCGATAGTGTCTAGCAACGGGAGCATAACGGTGAACACCGATCCCTTCCCCATTATGCTTTCCACCTTAATCGTACCGTTCATCATCAAGACGAGTTTGCGGGTGATCGCCAACCCCAAGCCCGTGCCGCCATACGAACGCATGGATGTCCCGTCCACTTGGCGGAACTCATCGAAAATGTACTGTTGAGCATGGGGCGGGATGCCGATACCCGTATCCGTGACGCTGATTTGCCAGAACTGCCCTTTTTTCTGCATGGAGAGTGTGACTTTGCCCGTATCGGTGAATTTGAAGGCATTTGACAGCAGATTAATCCCGATTTGGGACAAACGCTCAGAGTCGCCATACAGGGTTTGGGGCAAAGACTCATCGACGTTCACTTCAAAACCCAAGCCTTTTTGATCGGCAAGCACTTCTGTTCGCGATTTCCATTGATTCGCCAACTCAACCGGATTCATCGGTTGACTCATCAAGTCGATGCGCCCTGATTCGATTTTGGCGATGTCGAGGATGTCATTGATTAGGACGAGTAAACTTTGACTGTTCTCATAGACACGCGAGGTCATGTGGCGGGCTTCCTCGTCAATTTCACCTGCGAACCCCTCCAACATAATGCCGCTGAATCCGAGGATGGCGTTGAGCGGCGTCCGCAGCTCATGCGACATATTCGCCAGAAATTCGGACTTGAGACGGGTGGCCTCACGGGTTTTAGCGTTTGACACTTTAAGCTGGCGGTTGGTCTCTTGAGCCTCTACCGCTTTTCGATCAAGATCTCTTAAGGTTGAGGCAAGGCTGTCAGCCATGCCGTTAAAGGTCCTTGCCAACTGCGCTACCTCATTATTCCCCGTCACTTCAACCCGCTGGCTCAAATCTCCCCCGGCCATTTTCCCGGCAATTTCGGTGAGTTTGACCAATGGGCGTGAGATACGCAGTGCGTTAAACAAACCAAATCCAGCTGCCAGCACAATAGTCACTATGACAAAGATCAACGTGCCTCTGGCGATAAGTTCGATGACGGCAAACCCTTCTGACGTGTCAATCTCAGCCAGAATCGCGGACTCTAACTCAGGCACATAACGATAACTCCCGATGACCGAGATACCTCGGTAATCGGCATAGACCCCGCGTCCCTCGACACCTCCCAGCGCATCATCAATCCCAAAACTGAAATAAGCGCGATTTTGAGGATAGTTCGCGCTGCGACTGGGCGTCAACAGGTAATTATTCTGTGAACTGATGAGATAGGTCTCACCTGTCTCACCCAAGCCGGTGTAATCTTGCATAATCTGGGCGAGCGTATCGGTATCTAGCAAGGCAGCTAAAACGCCAACAGGTTCGCCAGAAATCGGGTCTTCAACGATGTCGGTAGCGATCAACAGCAACGAGCTTAATCCAGCATCATAGAAAGGGGGTTGGATATGAAGGTCATCCGCTGCAAGGCTGGGCTGAAAATAGGGCTGCCGTGTAACCACTCGTCCGACATAGCTGGGGTTAGAGGTAGAAATCACCCGTCCTTCAAGGTCGTACAAGAAAAAACCTTGGATATTCGGATCATCTAAAGCGATGTTACGAAGATAATTGTCGCTGAGTTCGATAGCGATTTTCTGGCTTTCGTCAATCCGTAGCGCCCGGTGAAAGGTAGAGCCGTTCTCGCTGATGATCCTCAGTGTCGTCTGTGCGGCACTCAACCATTCTTGAAGTCGGTTGGTCTTTTGTTGATTGACAGCATCTAATTGATCGAGAATCTGAGCCTCTAATTGCGTACGCCAAATCGGAGTCACCGCCAGATTAACGAGGATTACGGGGATGCTGCTCAACAGAATCGCCATAACAATCAGATTAAACGAGATTCGTCGCCAAAATGGGATTTTGACTTGCGAGCGTGTTTCACCAATGAGGTATTCCATTACTCACCTCTTAGGTCATTTGAGTCATCAGCGAATTGGTTGGTATAGACGCGGGTGACATCAAAATCAGCCGGGACGAGTTGACGCGCCAATAGCAGCTGGTAAGAGAACTCCCAAATCTCTGGCTGCATACCGATACTTGAAACATTGTCCAAGTTCATCAAGGGGATAGTGGCTTCAAGACGGCGAAGTTGTGACTCTGGCTCTAAATCCGGCGCAAAGCTCAGGGTATGTTCAATGGCTTTGGCCGGATTATCGATCACGAAATCGCTCCCCAAGTGCATCCCATCGACCACCGCTTGCACCACGTCGGGCTGGTTTTCGACCATCTCTGAGCGGGTGAACAGCACGAACTCGTAGTTCTCGACGCCATAATCGCTCATCAAAAAGAAGATAGGCGCCAAGCCTTGTTCCTCTAAGCTGACGCCCTCGTTAATCCGCCACGCCACCAGCCCATCAACGTCGCCTTTGACCAACGGGTCTACGCCGAAATCCGTCCGGGGCAGGATCGTCACCGAGTCGAGCGCAATATTCTGTGACGCCAGCAAGGATTCAAGCGCGTCCCGCGCACCGCCATCGGCCACAAGGATTGTACGACCTACAAAGTCTTGTGGCGTTTGGAGGGTCGGATCCAATGTCATCAACGCCAATGGGCTGCGCTGTAAGATATTGGCAACAGCAATGACCGGCAAGCCCTTGTTGACCGCCTCAATCAAGTTAGAACCGCTCGACATCCCAAAATCAACCGTGCCATCCACCACGCCTTGTACGGGGTCAATATAGCCAGCCTCGCCAAAGCCGCCTTCAATCAGTGTCGCGTTAATCCGCTGCGCGGTGAAAAAACCTTCTCGCGCCGCTACGTGAAAAGGTGCGGCGGAGTATTCGTGAATCCAAGAGAGTTGAATCGAGACATCCGTTAATTCAATCGGTTGTGCGGTGGGCGTTGCTGGGGAGGTAGTACAGGCCGAAAGTATGATTGATAACAACAGTGGTAACAATCGGTTCAAATGAGTTTTCATCATATATCCTTGATTTTTGAGTATATTGCCGATAATTAATACAGAGTATAAGCGTATCGTACACTTTTTCAAATTAGAGATAGATGGTCAATTATAATAAAACCCCTAAAAAAATGCGTGATGTTTGAAAATAATCTTAATTATATAACTATCATTTCTTCCCTCAATTTGATTGCGATTATACTATAAACTCAATGATTATCGAAACATCCTTCTTTAGGATGATCTTCGCATCGTACTTTAGAATGATTTGTTGATTATGGGATATAAAAAGACCCTAAATTGAGATTGCGCTCCAAGACCAAGACGATGGCGGTATGTGTCAAGGATAAGGATGCGCTTCTTCATGAATCTTGGGTGGGTAATGGGATGTTGGTGACAGCTTTTTACGCCTGTGTGGTACTATTATGATTATAAAGACCGTTAAGTGTGGAGTCCCAACACCGTGACCATCCTCATTGACCCCGACACAATCCCCGTAGAAGGGATAGCCTCAGTCGCATCAACCGATTGGCAGCCCGACCCCAATTTTCCACGCCGCCGCCCGCCGTGGATTAAAGTCCGCGCCCCCGGTGGTGACGAATACCAAAAAATCCACGACCTGATGCGCTCGAAAGAACTGCACACGGTCTGCGAAGAAGCACAATGTCCCAATATCTCTGAGTGTTGGGGTCGTGGCACGGCCACATTCCTGATGATGGGCGACACTTGCACGCGCTCGTGCGGCTTCTGTGACATCAAAACCGGGCGGCCTTCCCCGCTGGACTGGGCGGAGCCGAATCGCGTGGCCGAGAGCGTGCGCGCCATGAACTTGCGCCATGTCGTCATCACCAGCGTCAACCGTGATGAGCGGGTTGACGGGGGCGCGCCGATTTTTGCGATGGTGATTAAGCGTATCCGCCAGCTACAGCCGGGGTGCTCCATCGAAGTCCTCATCCCGGACTTTAAGGGTAGCGAAACCGCGCTCAAAATTGTGATGGACGCCCAGCCCGAAATCCTCAACCACAATGTCGAGACCGTGCCGCGCCTGTTCAAGAAGGTGCAGCCTCAAGACAATTATGCGTGGACGTTGGCGACGCTCGGCAACGCCAAGCGGATGCAGCCGCTCGTGCTGACCAAAAGCGGCATCATGCTCGGCCTCGGCGAGACGTTTGACGAGGTGGTTGAGGTGATGAAAGACCTCGCGGCCATCGGCGTAGACATCATGACCATCGGCCAATATCTCTCGCCCAGCAAGAGTCATCTGTTGGTTGAGCGTTACTACACGCCCGAAGAATTTGAACGTCTGGCGCAAATCGGCAAGGAACTCGGCTTCAAGTGGGTCGAAAGCGGCCCGTTGGTTCGTAGCAGTTACCGCGCCGACAGTCAGGTGCGCGAACTGTCGAAACTCAACTTTATCCACTCTCCCGTCGTCATTGATAGCCGCCCGGAGCCACAGGCGGCGCAATCATGAGCGTTGACCCGCACGACCAACGTGGGCGACCTGAACCTAAACGGGATATTTGGGAGGATTTTATGGAAGAAGGCACGCCAGACCACCCCGGCATCTGCGACTATGAAGGCTCGAACTATCGCACCGAGTTCTGGGAAGGGCAGGGGCGCGATTATGAAGACCGGGTAGAGCGCATCGCCCTCAAAAAACTGCTGCCCGCCCACGGTAAGCACTTGTTGGAAATCGGTGCGGGCTTTGGTCGTTTGACCCATGAATATATCGAGAAGTACGACAAAGTAGTGCTGCTCGATTACTCGTTCTCGCAATTGGAATATGCGCGGGAACACCTCGGCGCCTCCGACAAGTTCACTTACGTGGCGGCGGATGCCTATCAACTGCCGTTCCGCCCGGCCAAATTCGATGGCGTGAGCATGATTCGCACCATTCACCACATGTCGAACGTCAACGCGGTCTTGCGCCAAGTCGCGCATGTGCTGTCGCCGGGCGGGACGTTCATCCTCGAACACGCCAACAAGCGTAACATGAAGGCCATCGTTCGATATGCTTTGCGCCGCCAAACGTGGAGTCCCTACAACCACGAGCCACACGAGTTTGTTGAATTAAATTTCGTGTTCCACCCGCACTACATGCGCGACATGCTGGCGCTGAACGGTTTTGATATCCAAACCCGGATGCCGGTCTCGTTCTTCCGTCTCGGCGCGCTGAAAAAATGGATGCCCCTGAACCTGATGGTGAACGCCGACGCGCTACTGCAACGGACGGGCGCGCTCATCTCGCCCAGTATCTTTATCAAAGCGACTCGCCGCTCGGAACTGCCTCATCCGAAAGATTTTGGTAGCCATCAACTGCCGACCAAACCGGTCATGGAGTTTGACCCGCTGTTCGCCTGTCCGACCAGCGGTGGCCCGCTCATCCGTGAAGGCGATTCGCTGGTCAGCATCGTGACCGGCCTGCACTACGCCATTCGCGACGGGATTTACGATTTCAAAGTCGCTATCAATGAATAAATTCCAAGACGGATGACCCATCAACCAAATCATCAAAATTGAAACAAAAACGCCCCGTGATTGGGGCGTTTTTGTTGGTGCGTCAAGCCCTTGAGGCGAGTCTTACCAGTCGTGATAGATGCATAAATCACTGATGCAGTAGGCGACGATATTGCTGCTGAGAATTAAGCACCCACCCAAACTGATTGGGCCAACCGTGACGGTTACGTCAGAACACTCTACTTCGCTACCCTCAGAGGCGGGCGGGGCCGGGATGAAAATCAACGGCGGAATCAACGGGGCGGTGCTGCCATCGGTGGCTTCACCCTTAATATCGCCAAACTTCATATAGATGGCGGCCAACGGTTCGGTGGGTGGGATGAGGATGGTGCTGGTCAACTTTGACAGGTCGATGCCGCCCTCACGGGTTGATTGCTGACCGACGCAATATTCCATGGTGCAGAAGATGAGGATGTCACTGCCAGCGAAGACACAACCGGGCGTGCTGGTGCTGGGGTCGAAAACGGTGGTGTCACCGCATCCATCGCCCATGCGGGCGGCAGCTTCACGCACCTTCTGGACGGCGGGCAATAACAAGCCAACGGGTTCAACAGGGTCAAACGGCGGCCAGAAAATCGTGGTGTTATCGGGGTCAAAGCCCGCACCCTCGGTTGAACCGCCAGTGGCGCTGGAAACCAATACATCTGTGAGCTTATAGGTCATGTACTGGGTATCGTCCACGCCGTCACCATCGGTATCTTGGCGCAAAATGAACGGGCCAGTGCTGGTCGGCATATGAATCTTTGCCAGCGTAGCGCAATCATCACCGCCGAAACGCAGGGCAGAGCGTGCGATGAAACCACGCGGAGTCAGAATCCAAGATTCGCCTTTAATGCCGTCAATTTCTAGGAAGTAATCGGATGCAGCAACCACCGGGACGGTGCTGTTGACGAGGACGGTCTCCAAGATTTTGCCTTCAGTCGAGGGCGTTTCGCGGACGTTGACGCGGGTTAAACCCACCGGAGAAGCCACGCACGGGCCGGTGCTGGGCAGCGGAATCAATGGGATAGCCGTCGGCTCTGGGGTATTGGTCGGGATAGCCGTGGGCTGGACGGGGACATCGGTCGGGCGCGGGGTGGGGGTACACGGGATGGGCGCGCCCGCCGCGTCACGACAATCGCCGGTTGTTTGAGCAAAAGTCATCGGTGAAGATGCGGACATCACCCCAAACAACAATGCCGCCACGAGGGGCAGTAAACGCAAGATAGAACGACTCATGAGATTTTGTTTTCCTTTGAATGGACATCATACTCACCGTAATCATAAAACGCCAAGCGTTAATCGAGCGTTAATCGGTTTTACTTCCTGATGATAGGGTAAGCGTTGGGGGGTTGTTGATTGTCGCGGGGGCGCGGACGGGTTTACAATGACGGCATGAAATCAGCGATGAGTCGTTAACCCCCATGGCTACAAACTCTCTGCGCGGCTTGTCGCGTCCCGGAAATTTTGCACGTCCGTTGCTGGCCGCTTATCGTCAACTGTTCGGCCCCAGCGATTGGCTGATGTTGGTGGTCACGATAGGCATGGTGTTATTGCCCGCCTTCACGCTCCAAGCGGCTGAGTGGTCTGTCGAATATGGCCTGATTTTCACCGTCGCCATCCTCGGCACGCTGGTCGGATTTATCGCCGCCCGTAGCCGACTCGGTGAGGTGATTTCGTTGGCCGTCATGACCGTGATGGGCGGCGGCCTGATCTTGATCCTAGCCGCGCAAACCCTGCCGGGTGGGATGCCCGAGGTGGTCAGCCGCACCTTGCTCTGGATCAATGACGCCTTCACCGACGGCATCAATCAAGATGAGTTGGTTTTTACGCTGCTGGTGGCGCTACTTTTTTGGTTTTTGGCCTATAACGTGACGTGGCACATCTTCCACATAGACCGGGCGTGGCGGGCGATTTTGCCGCCCGCCATGATTATTCTGCTCAACGCGGTCTTCTACAGCGGCGCGAACGCCTTTGAGCCGTATCTATTGGGCTTCATGTTCCTGACGTTGCTGGTGCTGGCGCGTTCTGCGCTCGAACAGCGCGAATGGGAGTGGTTCAACGCAGGCGTGCGCGTCCCCAAGCGCACCCGTGGGCAATTCTTACTGGTGGGTGGCGGGATGGCCGCCGTCTTAGTCATGCTGACTGCCATCGCGCCGGTGGATCCGCTACAAGACCAAGCTGAATCGTTCCAAGAGTTCATGCAGAGCGACCCGCTGGCCGAAATCAGCGAGGTCTGGAATCGGTTATTCGCGCCCCTCAATACTGATGGCCCGGTCAGCTCCGATTACTACGGCGGCGACAGCTTGCAACTCAGTGGCGCGGTGCAATTGGGCGAACAAGTCATTTTCACCGTCAGCGCCCCGCAAGGCTCGCGGCGTTATTACTGGCGCGGGCGCGTGTTCGATACCTATGAATATGGCAAGTGGGACAGCGGCGCGCAGTACCGCCTCATCACCCCGACGGCTCCGCTGGTGTTGCGCCTAGAGCCAGACGCCGCCCGCCAATCCATCACGACCATTTTTACGGTGGGTGCGCGTTCGATGCGCCTCATTCACAGCTTGCCGCAAGTCGCACAAGTCGATTTGGGGACGAACGCCTTCATCAGTTATATCAACCCGGATGACAAAGAAAATAGCGCGATGAACGTCTCGGCGGTGCGCCCGAATCGCGTGCTTCAACGCGGGGATGTCTACGCCGCCACCAGCCTGATAACCACCGCCACCGCCGACCAGTTGCGCGCCGCCAACGCGCCTTATCCGGCTTGGATTCGCGATCATCCGCAGTATTCGCGCGTGACGCCGGGCGTCATCAGCCCGCGAGTCTCAGGCTTAGCCAGCAGCATCATCAATGAGGCTGTGGCCGTCACGCCGTATGACAAAGCCAAAGCGATTGAAGGTTGGCTGCGGAAAAATATCACCTATAACCAAACCATCCCGACGCCGCCCGCCGGTCTCGACCCCGTGGAATGGTTCTTATTCGACCTCAAAGAGGGCTACTGCAATTACTACGCCACGTCCATGATCGTCATGCTCCGCAGTCAGGGCATCCCGGCGCGCATGGCGGCGGGTTTTGCACAAGGCGAATTTGACGCGACCACCGGTCAATACGTCGTGCGCGAGGCTGACGCGCATACATGGGTGGAAGCCTACTTTTCCGGCTATGGTTGGATTGAGTTCGAGCCGACCTCTGCCCAAGCGCCGCTGAACCGCGACGGAGACCGTGAACTCAGCGATAATAGTTTCGCCCAGCCGGACGCGCAGCCCAGCACAACGCCGACTCCGACCCCCAGCCTGACGCCGACGGCCACCTTGACGGCCACGCCGCCGCAATCTACCGCCACAACCACCCCGCAAGGCGCGACCAGTATGCCCGATGAGACGGTCATCCCCCCCACCGTCACGCCTACGCCGTCACCGACCCCCACTCAGACGCCGGTCATCCTGCCAACCCTGCCCGACCCGGTTCAGCCGCCGCCCGCCAACCCGTTGGAATTGCTGCTGCCCGCCGCCGGGCTGGTGTTTATCTTGGTCGTCTTGGCGCTGATTTTGATCGCCATCGGCTGGCTGTTGTATTGGTGGTGGGAATGGCGCGGCATGACGGGACTCACGCCCATCACCCGTTCTTACAGCCGCCTCGAACGCTACCTGAGCCTGATTGGGGTTCGTTTTACGCCTCAGCAAACGCCAGAAGAGCGCCGCCGCGATACCATGCGCGCCTTGCCGGGGTCAGAACGCCCCATCACCGCCATCACGCGCTTGTACAACGCCGAACGCTATAGCGCTCAATCAGAGCGCCTAAAAACGCCCAACATCGAGGCGCAAGTCGATGCCGCATGGACGGATGTCCGCAAAGGTATCCTCAGTCGTTGGTCAGACAAGTTCAAATTCTGGAAACGCAAATCATGACCCTAGACCTCCGCCTGCTGGCTGAACGCATGGGCAATCGCCCGTATCGGTTCTACCCGACCCTCCCTAGCACGATGGATGTCGCCCGCGATTGGCTGCGCGAGGGCGCGCCGCACGGGGCGGTGGTGCTGGCTGATGAACAGACTGCCGGGCGCGGACGCCTGAATCGCCCGTGGCAGACCCCGCCTGATTCGGCGCTGGCGCTGTCGGTGGTGTTGCGCGCCGCGCTATCTGCCTTGCCACAAGTCTCGATGTTGGGCGCGCTGGCCGTAGCCGAGGCGCTCGATAAACTAGGCGTGCAACAGGTCGGGATTAAATGGCCGAACGATGTCCTGATTGCCGGTCAAAAGGTCTGTGGCATCTTGGTCGAAGTGGATTGGGATGGTATCACTCTGCGCGGCGTGATTATGGGCATCGGCGTCAATATCGCGCTCGACTTCAGCGGCACAGACCTCGACGGACAAGCCATCAGCATCCAGACCGCGCTGGGCAGCCCAGTTGATCGGCTGGACGTGCTGATCGAAATCATCCACGGCATCGACACGCGCTGGGCGCTGTTAGGATCATCAACGCTACTCAAGATGTGGAAGGCTCGCCTCGTCACGCTGGGGCGACGTGTGACCGTTCACGCCCCGTACAGTTTCACCGGTGTGGCCGAAGATGTGGATGACGACGGCGCGCTATGGGTGCGCGATCAAGAGGGCTTACGGCGGCGTGTATTGGCGGGGGATGTGCGCGTGCGCGACGCACAAGAGACCTAAAGCGACTCATGGCGCGGTTAGGGAGTGTGCTGTGGGCGCTGAGTTGCGTCCTGATTCTGGTTGCCCGCGCCGTCGGGTCGCTGATTCATAGCCCGCTACTGGCTTATAGCACCGAGGGGGATATTTATGTGCGCGACCTCGGCTATGACCTGACGCTGCAACTGACCTTTGACGGTCAACGATATATGGATGAGTCACCGGCGTGGTCGCCAACGGGTCAGGCGCTGGTTTTTACGCGGCGTTTAGGGTCGCCTTACAGCGCAGACGACCCCGACACCGATATTTATTGGATGGCGTTAGACGGTTCGCGGCGCGTCCGCCTGACCGATAACGACGTCAACGACAGCGTGCCATCTTGGTCGCCGGATGGGATTTGGATCGCTTATCTAAGCGCGGCGCAAACCGGTCATCAGGTCAAGCTAATCGCCCCAGAACAATCCGAGTCACAGGCGAAAATCCTGCCCATCAGCTTGCCACAACGATTGCACACCACGCTCAAATGGACGCCGGACGGCTCACGGCTGTTCTTACATGCGTTGGACGGGATTTTGGTGCTGCCGATGGCGTTTGACCTCGCCGACCAAACCCTGACGCCGCTGTCCGATCACGAAGCTTATTATCCCGCGCCGTCGCCATCTGGAAATCAAACCGCCGTCCTAGTGCCGACACGCGGCGGCCACGCGCTGACCGTCTTGACGCCAGACGTTTCATCGCGTCTGTTGACCGATTCGCTGCCCCCGCGAGTCGGGGTGGTTTGGGAAGACGAGGCGCACCTGTTGTATCTGAGCGAAGACCTGAAGGCCATCTTGCGCGTGAACGTCCAGACCGGCCAAACCACCGAAGCCTACCGATTCGCCAACCACGTCATGAGCTTTGCCATCCTGCCCTGAAATCAAGAAGAATTTCCCGCGCTTCAGCCAATTGACGGAATAAATGATAGCTGATGGAGAACCGAAATAGAGATGGCGTAACTTTATGAGTATGGACGCTTCGTTTCAGCAACCTCACCATGGGGAGAGGGGAAAGACCGTGCATATTTCTCGTTGTGCATTCACGCGAAATCTATTGTTGTTCTCCATAGAGTAGTTACAATAAAAGAGCTGTTTGAAAACCGTTAAAATTTGCCAAAAACCTAAAAAAGCGTGATTCGTTAAGATGAGAAGCACCCTACGACTTCTATACTGTGCAACTTGCACAAAAAAAGGTGCTTGCAAAAGTACAAAGTATATGAAACAATGAACTTGTGCCTATAAATCACCGGTAGCTGTATCGGGTTTTTAATTAAAACGTTACGCATCACCCCCAGCCCGCCAAATTCACTTATCAAGGAGCAGCCTGCCACCATCGGCAGCACATCCCCCATGGCCTTCATCGAACACACCATCAACCCCCATCAGGTTGCGTTACAACAATTCAATCGTGCATCGGCTCATTTGCGCGACATGGATCAGAGTATCTTAGAATACATGCGTTTTCCACGCCGCGAATTCACCGTGAACTTCCCCGTCCGCATGGACGACGGCTCGACCAAAATCTACACCGGCTACCGCGTCCATCACAGCACCGTGCTTGGGCCGTCGAAGGGGGGTATCCGCTACGATGCCGCCGTCTCGTTAGACGAGGTGCGCGCTTTGGCGATGTGGATGAGCTGGAAGTGTTCGCTGGTCGGGCTGCCGTATGGCGGCGCAAAAGGCGGCGTCATCGTTGATCCGCGTGCCATCAGCGTGGGCGAAAAAGAACGCCTGACCCGTCGCTATGCCTCGGAACTCATCCCCCTAATCAGCCCGCACAGCGACATCCCCGCCCCCGACATGGGGACGGACGGACAGACCATGGCTTGGATTATGGACACCTATAGCATGACCGTGGGTTACTCCGTCCCGGCCATCGTCACCGGCAAGCCGCTGGTCATCGGCGGCAGCGAAGGCCGCAAACAGGCCACCGGGCGCGGCGTCATCACCGTTATGATGGAGGCCATGCGTCGGGCTGGAATCATGGACGCGAGCAGCATCCGTGTCGCGGTACAAGGGTTTGGTAATGTCGGCTCACACGCTGCCTATTACGCTCACGAGAACGGTTTCAAGGTCGTGGCAGTCAGCGATGTCCGTGGCGGCATCTACAACCCCAACGGCTTACACATCCCCTCGGTGATGGAACATCAGACCATTTACGGGACGGTGGTCGGCTATCCCGGCACCGAATCCGTCACCAACGCCGAATTGCTGGAAGTCCCGTGCGATGTCTTGATCCCGGCGGCGCTGGAAAACCAGATCACCGAGAAAAACGCGGATCGCATCAAGGCCAAGTTCATCATCGAAGGCGCGAATGGCCCAACCACCCCTGAAGCTGATGATATCCTGAACGGCAAGGGCGTCATGGTTGTCCCAGATGTCCTCGCCAACGCGGGCGGCGTCATCGTCAGCTACTTTGAGTGGGTTCAGGACTTACAAGCCTTCTTCTGGACGGAGGAAGAGGTTTTTCGCAAAATGGATCCGTTCCTCATCCGCGCTTATGAAGTCACCACGCGCATGGCTGAGGAAAAGGGGATTGATATGCGGACCGCCGCCCAAGTCACGGCCATCAAGCGCGTGGGCGAAGCCCTCAAGATTCGCGGGTTCTACCCCTAAACAACCCGTACTGAGTCGTTGGAACTCGCGACGACTCAGCACTCTCCCCTAGATTTCTTCCCGCTGACCGCCCCCCAACGGTCAGCACACCCCAACGCAGGGCGGGCGGCTTTTTTCGACCAAAAGCCGCCCGTCCGATTCTAACCACCTCTCATTCGTAACTCGCTGGCACATTGTCACATATCATCTCATTTCTATTTCTTTTTCCTATAACCCCCTTGTCATAACAGAACAAACGTGCTTAAATTTAAGAGTGTAGAAAAAATCATCTCAAGGGCGGGCGCATGAGCCTTATTTTTGAACAACGAGTATCGGACTCGCCTTACCAAGTCGGTTATTTCGATCAGCCCCACCTGACCAAATCACTCAAACAATTTGTCGGTTATACGCCCGCCCAAATCGCTCGCTTGCATCAGCCGGTATAACTTGGCGTTTTTGTATAAGCTCTGACCCTACACCAGCTTATCGTAAAAATGTTCTCACAAAATACCGGATGATTTTAAGCTGACCAGAACCCCCAGTTTCCAGCGTAGACCCCCCAACGGTAAAACTATACAATAGTTCTGAGAAACACCCACTTAACCAGAGAGAGACTACCCATGCGTGAAATCACCGTGGCCGCCGTGCAGATGAAACCTATCGCGGGCGACCTTGAAGCCAACCTCACCAAAATGACTGAGATGGTCACGACCATCGCCGCTGCTCAACGTGTAGACATCATCACCTTCCCAGAACTCGTCACCAGCGGCAGTGAGTTGGGCGTGCGTTATCCTGAATTGGCGCAGCGTGTCCCCGGCATGGTCGTCAATATCCTGTCCCAGCGCGCATCGGATTTCGGCGTATATATCGCGTTTGGCATGGTCATGAAAGAGCGCGTCGAGAGCGTGTTGTATAACTCGGCTGTGCTGATCGGGCCTGATGGCGACCTCGTAGAGATTTACAACAAGCTGCATCTGCGCGGTGAAGAGCGCATGGTCTTCCGCGAAGGCTTCAAGCTGCCCATCTCTGAAACCGAAATCGGCAATATCGGCGTGATGCTGGGACATGATCTCGCGTACCCGGAAGTCGCCCGCTGTATGTCGCTCGAAGGCGCAGAAATCATCCTGACGTTGGCGAACTGGGAAGCGTCAGAGATGGGCGCGTGGGGGACTTATTTGCGCGCCCGCGCCCTCGAAAACGGGATTTTCATGGTCGGGACAAACCGCGTCGGGACGGATGCCACGCTGCACTATGGCGGCGAAACCCAAATCATCGGGCCACGCGGTCAAGTCATGGCGACGCTGATTGATCACACCCACCCCGATACCGGTGAGCCACAAGACGGTTATATCATCTCGAAGCTAAACCTCGACGAGGTGCGCGAGGTGCGCGAGGAACAACTCATGATTCAAAACCGTCACCCAATCATGTACAAGAGCATCGTGCGGAAGTATTAGGCGCGTGTGGTGAGTTAACTCTTGGGCTTACGCGGGGTGGCCGTTTTGGGCGCAGCGGGCGGCTTCTTGGGCGCGGCAGGTTTATTCTTACGGCGTGACGCGCCCAGCATCGTCCGCAGGCTGACCAGCGGCTCGCGGTCATAGGCGCGGTTGCCGCACACATCACACACGCGGGCGGGCATTTTCGCCACGTTGACCAGCGTCCCGTTTTCAATCGTGCTATATGGGATTTGTCGCGGTTGCATCATCCCAATCTGGCAGCGCGGGCAGACCGGCTTAGATTCTTCAGACATAATGGGTGTCTCCTCTCGCTGCGGCACGTTACTTCAGCGTGCCAAAGGTGTTGAAGGGCAGATAGCGGAAAATGGCTCTACCGACGATTTTCTCACGTCGAATAGGGCCAAATGCCCGCGAATCGTTAGAATGATTGCGGTTATCACCCATCATAAAATACTCATCCTCGCCCAATATCCAGATATTATCACGGCAGTTATTACACGGACGATTGACAAAATAGGGTTCGTCCAACAGTTCACCGTTACGGAAAATTTGGGCATCGCGCACTTCTGCGCCGCTGGCGTCGGTATTGGTGATTTGTCGGATTTCGATGGTGTCACCCGGGACGCCCATCACGCGCTTAATCAGCATTTCCTCTTTGATATCCGGCGCGTCAAACACCGCGATTTCGCCGTGTTGCGGGTCCCCGATCAGGTAGGATACGCGGCTGATGAGCAGGTGGTCGCCTTTCCATAAGGTCGGCTGCATACTGGGGCCGTCAATACTGCTGCGCGGCAGCGCCAATTCGCTGAAAATCAAGGCCGCGATGATGAAGAAGGCGATGTTGAGCAATTCATGCCAGAAGCCGGGGCGACGTAGGCGAGGTCTGGGCAAGGCACGCGGCAGAGGTAACGGCAAATCGACTGTGCGTTCCGCAGTGATGGTTGTCATAATGGGATGACTTAAACTCCGATGGCGTGTTAGACCCCTAGTATACTACAGGCCGTGTTTGATTCTTGATGGTAGAAAATGAAGGAAATACGATGGGATTCAAAATTAACCATATCGCGGTGGTCGTGCCGGATGTTCAGCAAGCGTTGAGTTTTTGGCGCGACGCGCTGGGTTTAGTGTTGCAGCGCGTCGAGCATAACGAACGCGAACAAGTGGACATCGCCTTTTTGCCCATCGGGAGCGAAGGCGAAATCGAATTGATCGCGCCGACCTCTCCCGACAGCGGCGTCGCCAAATACCTGAGCAAAACCGGCGGCGGCCTGCATCACCTGTGCTTAGAGGTTGATGACCTCACCGCCGCGCTAGAGGGGTTAAAGGCCAAAGGCGTCGAACTCATCAACGCCGAGCCGCGCACCCGTGATGATGGCATCTTGTACGCCTTCATCCATCCGCGCTCCACCGGCGGCGTGTTGTTGGAACTCTATCAACTGCCGTGATTGTATGGGGCGCACCCGTGTGTGCGCCCGCAGACGTTAGGTGTTTTTTTACTCAGGACGGACAAGCCACTGCTTTGTCCCTAGCTCAACTTTCGGTTTGGGGGGTGAACATGTCCATGCCTTGTACGCCCCTGTCTAGTTCCCACGGGAAAACGATATAGGCGTCAGTGGTGGCCGCAAAAAAATCCGGCTTGCTCTTGATGAACAATGAGCGATACGGATTATAGTGCAGCACGCAATTATACGGCGTGCCGCCCGCGCCCTCAACGCGCCCCCGGACGGCGATGCTGGTGCGCCCACTACCCCACACGTCGTCGATAATCAGTGTCTTGCGCCCAGCCAACAAGTCGCTCTCAGGGAACTGCAAGAAGGCCGGCCACGCCATCAGACCGGCTTTTTCCGTGCCGGGAAAGTCCACCGAGGCGGTCAGGACATGCCGGACGTTCAACGCTTCGGCAATCATGCCGCCGGGGATAATCCCCCCGCGTGTAATCAACATCATGGCATCAAACGCCCCGACGATTTGAAGCTGCGGGACGAGCATGTCGATCAATTTGTCTACGTCTTGCCATGTCAGGACTTCCGTCCGCATCGGCCCACGCGATGATGAAGTCATATCATACCCCTGTGATGTGGCGAATCAGCGCCCGTTCGTGCAAAGTCGCACAATTATAGCGACTCTAACAGCGATTCACACGCTGGGTCGGCGGATAGCGTCTGACGGAAGTCGGCTTGGACGGCCTCAGACGCGCCGGTGAAGGCTTTTTTGAGCAACGTTAGCGCTTGGGCGGGCTTGCCGCGTTTGACTTGCGCCCAGCCCTGATAAAACGCCACCGCCGGTTCGCCGGGGATGAGCTTGGCCGCTGCCGCCGCTTCGCGCTCGACGGCTTTATGATCGTTAAGCCGCTGGAAAATATTGGCGAGGCGCAAGTGCATCCGCGCCCGGAACGGCTCTGACCATTTTTTGATCGGGATGATTTGCAGCGCGGCTTGATAGGCGGTGACGGCGGATTCTCGCGCCATGTTATGGGCGACGCTCAGGTCGAACAGCACATCGCCGACCATTTGCAACTGCCGCCAATCTTGGGCGAGCTTATCCACTTGGTCGAGCGCATCGCGGAAGCGTCCTTGCGCCATCAAGACTTCAGCTAAGCGTTGTAGCAGACGGGGGTGGGTGGGGTCAGCGAGCAAGCCCGCCTCTAGCACCCTGATAGACTGCTCTGGTAGACCCAACTGCTCATAAGCCCGCACCATGAATAGGGTATCGTCTGGCGTCGGGGCGGTCAGCAGGGCGAAATCGTCTAACGCGGCGCGCAAACCATCCGGCGTGTTGAGCGCCATATAGGTCTCGGCGCGCATCCGGCGGGCATCAGAGTCGTCTGGCTGCGCGCTGAGGTGCGCGTCCATCAGAGCAAGGGCGGTTTGGGTATCGCCGTCCATCAAGTGCGCGTTAACCAAATCAAGCAAGTCGGACATGGGTTGATTCCTTCGGGAGAACAAGATTCGTGGGTAATTATTGTATCGCCTCTAGCGGCACGAGCGCCTGTACCGCGTCCGTCGGGTCATATTCGACCACCCAGCCGACAGTGCCGCCCGGCGTTTCTACTTGCCACCACCGAAAACCGTTCGCCTCGACGGGGCCGCCGACGACCATCAGGACGAATCCGTCGGGTAAGTTGGTCAGGATGTCGGTGTTTTCCATTGCGCCGGGCGCGACCCGTACCCGTTGTTCAAGGCCGCCCATGGTGTTGATTTCGACGTGTGAATAGATTTCAATGGAAAGGGTCGTCCCGGGCAGCGGCTTGAGCGCGGTCAGGTCGGGGGCAGGGCGGACGGGCGGCGCGCCGTTTGCATCACAGGGCGGTAAACGGAATTCGTCGCGCTCGATACAGGCGAGGTCGCGCACCTGTCGGTTGGCCGTCGTCCACGCCAACAGCGATTCGAGGGTCGCGTACAAGCGCCACAGCCGAAAACGCCCATCGCGCAAGGCGGTCAGGACGGTTTGCGCGTCGCTGCTGACCACTGCGGTCTGGATGCCTTCAATGCTGGGTTCGGGCATGCTATAGCGGCGAATCTCAAAGCCGGTCTCCAAGTCCCAGACGCGCAATGTGCCGTCAAAACTGGCCGACAGCGCAGTAGACCCATCTGGGCTAAACGAGACCGATTGGATGGATTGCGTGTGACCGGCAAGGCGGCGAATCAGCGAGCCATCTTGCGTGCTGTAAATCACCAAGCGCCCGCTGGTCGTGCCGACCATAATTTGCGTGCCGTCCGGGTTAATGGTGAGGGCTTGGACGCCCCGGTCTTCAATTTCGATGGTGAATTTTTGCGCCCCTGTCGCCAAGTCCCAAACGCGGACGAGGCGCTCCGCCCCGCCGGTATAGACGGTTTGACCATCTACGCTCAGGGCTAACGCTTGGATGACCGGGTTTTTTCCATCAGGCGGGGAAAAGCGCCGAATCAGGCTCAAGGTCTGGGTATTCCAGACGCGGATTTGTCCGTCACGCCCGGCGCTGACGGCGGTCAGGTCATCCGGCAGCCATAAGACCGCCGTGACCGCGCCGGTGTGCTGTCCGACCACCTCACTGATGCCGGTGTCCAACGTCCAGACGCGCACGCTCCGGTCTAAGCCGACGCTGATGGCGCGTTTGCCATCACTGGTCACGTCGATGGCGTTGATGCTGTCGGTGTGTCCGGCCATTTCTTGGATGACGCGCCCGGTGGCGATGTCCCACACGCGCAAAACATTGGCGATTTCGCCTTCGTCGTTCACGATTTGGCCGCCGCTGAGAGCCAGCGCGTCACCCGGCAGCAGGGTGATGACCGGGCGGCTGCTGTGCGCGACATAATCGCGCACCGCTGAAGCGTTGACCACATCCCAGACCCTCAGCACCGCCCCATCGGTCAGCGATGTGCCGCCGCTGAGGATTCGCCGCCCATCGGCGCTGAAAGCCAAATCGACCAGTTCTGGGTCGCCCGGCACATCAAACCGGAGGGCTTGCGCGCCGCCCAGCAGCACATCCCATAGGATGACGAGGCCGTCCGTCCCCGCCGAAGCCACACTCAGTCCGTCCGGGCTGATGGCGACGGCGAAAATCTGGGCATCTGTCGCGTGGCCGTTGGTGAACGACATCATCGGTTTGGCCGTCGGTTGGCTAATCCCCGCCCCGCTGCCTTCTTGTCCGGTGATGGGTTCGGCGCTGCTGAAGCCAGTCGGCAAGCCGTCGCTGATTTCCCAGAGCGAAACCACGGCGTTCGCCCCGCCCGTCAGCGCCAAGCGCCCGTCAAGGCTGAGGTCGAGCGTCAAGTGGGCGCTATCGGTGGTGATGGTACGCAGGTTGAGGCCGGAGGCCGCTTCCCAGAGCATAATTCGGCCGTCGCCCCCAGCACTGACCACCACCGACTCATCGACAGGCCAGAACTGTGCGCCGCTGGCCTCGGTCAGATGGGCGTTGATGTTGGTGATGAGGCTGCCGGAACTATTCCAGACCACCACGCGCCCGTCCTCGCCCGCCGTCACAATCCGCTCGCCTGTGCTGTCAAAGGCGACGCTGTTAATTTTTCCGATATGACCGCCCATCGAAAAACCGGAAATCTCGTCGTTGGCGGGCGTCCACATCGCCAGCACGCCGTCGGATGACCCGACCACAATCCCCTGACCGTCCGGGCTAAAAGCGACGGCGGTGAAGCGTTCTGGCAGCGATGTACCGTCAGAAAATGTCAGCGGCATGTCTTTGATGAGCGCGCCATCTGACACGCGCCAATACGAGACCGTCTCACCCACGCTGACGGTGTATGCGCCATCCGCGCTCAGGTCGGCGGCCACCACCTCAGTCCCTTGCGGGCTGAAACTACGCCGTGTGCCGGGGGCAAAGGCCACTTCCGCCAACGTCAGGCGGCTTTGCGGCGGTGGCGGGCTGACGATTAAGGTCGATTCGACGGCCAGCGCCACCGCGAGGTCGTTTTCGCCGTCACCGAGGGCGCGGTCTGCCAACGCCGCCAATGCAAAGCTGTTGGCTTGGCCGAGATTCCGCACCGCCTCTGCGCGGTTTTCATCGGCGATACGGGCGTTTTCTTCGGCGCGGCGGGCGTTTTCATCCGCCAAATCGCGTTGTTGAAAGGCGAACACGACCAATCCCGCCGTCACGAACAGCGCCAAGACCAACAGCAGGACGAACCCGCGCAGCCGGTCTGCGTTAGACTTTTGCAACGCCAATTCGCGGCGGGCTTGCTGCTCGGCCAAATCTTCTTGTCGTTCGCGCTCATCCACGCTGTCACGCACATACTCGCGTTGGAGCGCGCTGGCGTCGGCATGGTCTAGCCATTCCTCGGCGCGGCTGAGGCGTGTGCCGGTCAGCAGGTAAGCACGCTCGCGCTTGGCGACTTGCCAATCATTGGCCGAGCGCAGCAAGTCAGCGCCCATCCGCAGGTTGTCAAAATCGTCCGCAATCCAACTTTTGAGCCTGTCCCACTCGCGGATGAGCGCCTCGTGGCCGACCTCAATCCACACGCTGACCTCAGCCGTTTTGTCGGCATGGGAGCGGATTTCACGGCTGGCGACCAACAAGCGCGATTCGGGCGAGGTCAATAGCTCAACCACCTCACTGACGGTTTGCGGCGATGCGCCGACAAAGGTCAGGTCTTGGCGGGCGACGCGGCGGCGGGTGGCCTCGCCACTTTCGCTGATTTCGACCAAGCGCAACAGCACGCGCCGCACGATATCTTGCTGACTGCCGTTCAGTTTGCGATAAATCCCCTCGGCATGGCGGGCGAGGGCTTGGGCGACCCCGCCGATTTGGTCATACGCGGCGTTGGTCAGGCGGCGTCCGTCGCGCTTGGCGTACAGTTCTTTGAGCGCGTATTGTAACAGCGGCAACGACCCCGGCTGCCGTCGCACGTCCTCCAAAATTCGATCTGGCAAACCGTCGTCATATAATAGGCCGACGGCATCGGCGGGGCCGGTGATGGCGCGGAGCAGATTGGCGGGCGTCATCTCCGTGACCAACAGCAAGTGGTCGCCCTCGAACAATTCAGCGAACAGCGCGAAACGGTCTAGCCGGTCAAAAAAATCAGCGCGTAGCGTGATTAAGATGATGGCGCGCCCGCTGGGGTCAATCGCGGCGGCGCGCAGCAGGTCGATGAATTGTTGGGTATGCGCTTCGGTGGCGCGGGTGAAGGCTTCTTCAAACTGGTCAACCACCAGCAGCAAACGCGCTGATTCTGGCGAACCGGCCAAAATCTGATTGGCGATGTCGCTCAGGCCGTTCTGCCCGGCGTTGAGGACGGTCATTACGGCGCTGGCGTCCATCTCATCCGGCAAGAATGGCGCGAGGCGGGTGGCTAACGCTTCTGTCGGGTGTTCGCCGGGGGTGAAAATCGCCACGCGCCACATCTCACTACCGGGGAATGCGCCCGACCTTAGTTGCGGGATGACGCCAGCGCGCACCATCGACGATTTGCCGCTGCCGCTTGCGCCGACCACCGCCAGAAAACGCTTGGGACGCCCCGGCTTGAGGACGGCCAGCGCCTTTTTAATCAATTGTTCCCGCCCGAAAAAGAAGGAGGCGTCGGTCTGTTGGAAGGATTCTAAACCTTTAAACGGGTTGGGGATTTTGGTCGGGTCTACGCTGTCAAACGCGCCGACGCGCCGTTTGCCGGGCAGGGCGCGCAATAGTTCTGGGAAGGCTTGCTCGTAGCGCGCCTCAAACTTAATATAATGCACATCCAACAACCATTTGAGCGATTCCGTCGCCTGTAGACTGGTGACGGAATCGATTGCCATCACCGGCAGCATGATTTTTTTATGTTCGCGGGCGTAGTCGATTTCGTAACGAACCCACTCACTGGCTACTGCGTCCGGCGAAATCACCAAAATGATGACCTCTGAGCGTTCAATGCCGCTGCGGATTTCTTCTTTCCACAGTTCCCCGGCGTGGATTTGACGGAAATCAATCCAGACCTCCACGCCTGCGTCTGACAGGTCACGGGCGAGGCGCTCGGCAAAGTTGGTATTCCGGCGACTGTACGAGATGAATGCGCGGGTCATCGCTAAAACTCCTTTGGGACGATCTCTTAAAGCATACCGCAGATGAGAAATGTTTGCCTCATGTTTGACCGACGTTTGCGCGATTATCCCCAGTGAA
>Ga0105046_10003205_pt1 | contig 25914 bp, 20 predicted proteins | sample MAT03_FD_78385 | JGI IMG/M metagenome (GOLD analysis project Ga0105046, IMG submission 78385) | Freshwater microbial communities from Lake Fryxell liftoff mats and glacier meltwater in Antarctica - MAT-03 (megahit assembly) | ecosystem: Environmental > Aquatic > Freshwater > Ice > Liftoff...
GAATCGCCATTGCGCGAATCGCCATTGCGCAAGTCGCCACCGCGGGCGTCCCGATATCCATCGCGGGAGCCGTCGCGACGCCCGTCGAAGTACGTATCGCGATGCACGCCGACGTAGCGATCCACATTGCGGTAGTTGATAGGCCGTCGGCCTACGTCACGATTCACATAGACGGTGCGATAGCGCGGATTGACGTAGACGTTGGTGATTTGAACGAACGGGCGGGAGCGTGCGCGCCAGCCACCGCCGTACTCGTAATAGGCCGAGTTCCAGCCGTTGTAGTAGACGCGCTGCAGACCCCAGTCGCAGTCATACGACAGCCAGCCGCCGATCGGGAAGCCCACACCAAACGACCAAAAACGGCTCATAAAGTTGGTCCGAAAAACAGGGCGTGTGTAGATGACGACAGGATCGTAAACCGGCACGTAGATCACGCGTGATTGGGTGGGCGTGATGACATAGCTGTTCCCGGTCGTGATCACCTGCTGCTGCGATGTGGATTCCAGATTGCCTTGTTGAGCCGCCATGCTGCGCAACCGTTGAATGGAGGCCATCACCTCGCTGGACTGATTGGCGTAGGCGGTGCCGAGCGTGGTGGTCCAATCCGACTTGTCGGCCATCATGTTGAGCGCGGAGGCATAGTGGGCGACCGCCTTGACGCTTACATCCCACGACTGATCGTCGATGCCGCTTGTGCCGTTGGCGCGCATGTATCGAGCGGCTTCCTCAACCTGATCGGGGAAGGTGGCGGCTACCAAGACCTGTGCAAGCAGGGCATCGGGGTAGAGCGCAATGGGCCCCAGCAGATTATCCAGCTGGCGGGCCGAGTAGCGCAGAAGCTCATTTTCGAACGCCGGTGCGCGCGCTGCGACTTGCCCTGTGCCAGTCGAAGCCACCACGCTCGTCGCCATGAGCGCGACGGTGAGCGGAAGTACCAACGGGCCTATGTAGCGCGTGGCAAACGGCGAGCGAGTCATGAGGCGCTCCAGCAGACGAGAACCAACGGATACGGGATACCGATTGTCCTGCATAAATCATACCTTTGGACGCGTCTCCGTAAGGTCTTTTCCGACAACGTGTTGTGAATCGTGGGACGGACCGGAGTCCCAATTTGGGGACAACCTTGTATCCCCATGGTGACGCAGCGGTGTCGCTGAAATGTGGACCTCTTGAATCACGGAGGTCACGGAGGTCACGGAGACGAGTGATGCAAGAATCACTTTGGAAGATTGCGCTGCCGCCAGCATTGCTCGCCGTCAGGATGCCCGCGAGGCCCGCATCACGCTTGGCCCCGTCGTCGCCGCAGCAGCCACTCGCCGGCCAAAGCCAGTGCGAATGGCACGATCCACCACGCCGACCGCATCGGATGCCAGGGCGTCTTCCGAACCGGGTTGGTGATCAGTGCGTTGAGCACCGTGGGTAGCGTGCCGACGGCGCTGCGATCCATGAGCGCACCGCGGCGCGACTGCACCCACGCATCCAGCAGATCACGATTGGCACCGGCGTCCCGGGCCACGTTGGTGGCGACCACCAGGGCCGCGGTTGCCGTGTCGTCGCCGCGCGATACGCGCACCACATAGCGCCCCGCGTTCAGCGGTGCGCGAAAATCGCCGCTGACGACGCCATCGGCGCTCCGTGGCGTTACCACTACCTCGAACAACGGCTGGCTGCCGCCGATGGTGTGCAACGTCACCCGCACCGGCGCTTCGGCGAGCTCCGACAACGCGGCGATCGTTATTGATACCTGCTCGCGCGGCTCCACGAGTGCTTTGGAAAGTTGTATGTCGAGCGTGGGCTGTCGATCACTGGCCGCGTGTTCGATCAGCTCGCGCCACGTGGCATCGAAGGTGGATCGTGCACTGTCGCGAAACCGCCACGTGTCGAATGCACCACTCACGAGCAGTGATCCCAACCCCATCGGGACGCGCCAGATCACGGGTAGTGCTGCACCATCGCCCGTTCTCAAGGCATCGCCGTCATTTCGCGCATCGCCCTTTGCTTCGATCACGGCGATCGCTTCGGCGTTGACAGGCAAGCGCGTCGGCACACCGATCGCGCTTCCCAGGAGACGAAGCGGTTCACCATCCAACGTACCGCCCCCCGTTTGTGGGGCAACCATCACGAGTGGTGCGAGCGTGTTGGTCGCCGACCGCGGCAAAACGCGCCATCCTCCCGCGTCCACCAGTCGATCGACTGGTCCGGGATTGGCGTTGTCGGCCAGCAGCAGGACGCTCGCCCCGCGCGCACGCAGCACACGCTCAATCCCGATCACATCGCGCGCTGCGAGTGCATCGGGGGCGCCAATCACCACAGCGTCGAAGCGCGACGATGCCGCGATCGCATCAAGACTCTCCGGCGCGCGCCCCGTTTCCCGAAAACTGCTCGGCGACGTGCTCACACGACTCGTGACCACGAAGCGTGGATCCCGCTCGATCGCGCGACGCACAAAGGTCGACATCCACGAAGGACGTCGATCAAAGAACAGCACCGACCATCGCGCCTCACGAACGTCTATCACAAGATCGTTGCGCACGGTATCCGATGATCCGTCGATCGTTGCACGCACTTGCAGTCTCGTGGCCTCGAGGCTTGAGGGCACGAAGCTCAACGGAACGTGTGCCGTGGTATCACCGCGTACCAGCATTCGCTCACGGGATACAACGAGCGCGTTGTCATCCGTGCTCTGTGAGGATAGCCGAACGAGCTCCACCCTCACGGTGCTCGGCACAGCACCGCGCGGGGCGCCTTCGAGGGCGAGGGTCACGTTCACCGCAATCCGCGACTGCACGTTGCCGCGGGACGGTGCCTCGACACGACGAATCACGAGCCGACTGGTGCCCGTGTTGGGTGTGAGCACCGCAACAGGTGCCGCCAACGCACGGGCGTTCGCCGGCACGCGCTCACCTACAACAACGGTGCCGCTGGCACTGGATAGTGGTGCCTCTATCACCGTGAACTGCTCGCTCAGTGCGCGCTGCGCCTGCCGCAGCAAGGTGCTGTCACGACGTGGCTCGGTGGCGACCAGTGAGATCAGCGGTCGCGATCTGCGCGATGTGCTGATCGTTGGATCGATCGCCGCTGCGATCGCGATCACCAATGCGACGACGCGCAATGCGGTCGAGGGCCACGAACCCTTCAGCATACCGGTGCGCTGCGCAGGCACATCATCGTGTGCCTGGCCTTGGCGGCAGCGACCGTGGCGGCGGCGACCGCGGCGTGCTGCGTAGTGCAGCCTCAAGAGCCGCCTGCAGGCGGCGTGCACCCAGCGACCGCGACGCCGGTGCCGACGCGCGCGCGTCAGTACGAAGCAAAGACGTCAGTCCAGTGGCCGCAGAATCCAGCATGACCCGTTGCGATGCATTGAGAGGCGCACGCCCTGACGATGCGCTTGGCGCAACCGCCGAGAGTTGGGCGGCAACACGTTGTGCAATCACTGATGAGGGATCGACCTGTAGCAGACGCTCGGCGATTGCTGCAAACGGATGCACCGCACGACGGCCATTGTTGCCTTGCAGGTTGGGTGATGCGAATACGGCGGCCGTGAGATCGGCGAGCAGCGCACGTAACGCGATCTGGCGAGCGCTCGACTCTCCCTCGGGAACTGGCAGAGCATTGGTCGCGATCCCCTCCCGGACTCCGGTCAGTCGTCGAGTCAGATCGAGCTGCTCGCGTTGCGAAAGGGCGCGCATGAGGAATCGGTTTCGCGCGAAGGCCTCCTGCAATTGCGCCAAGGCGCGCCGTTCCTGCACGAGCGCCGGTGCCAGGTCGGCCGTCGTGAGCGCAACGGCCGCACGACTCATCGCACGCACCGCCGCCAACAGCGCGGTTCGGCCTCGGTTGACCATACGCCCCGCTGCAAGGTCGCCCTCACTCTCCGCCTCTTCGTGCTCATCAAGCTCCATCATCCCGTCTTCACCCGTCGCCTGCTGCGCAAACTCGCCGCCCATCATAAAGACAAACTCGGCACGCACTCGGCGTTGTTCACTCGCCAGCTGTTGCGATTGTTCCGCCAACTGCGTTGGCGGAAGCGACGCACGCTGTGCAATCAGGCGTTCGGTCTTCTGAATCACCATCTGCTGACTGAGCGCGTAGCGGTCTTCGTCGGGATCGAGCGCAAACCCCAACGCGGCGACGCCACCCGGTGCGGCCAGCTCTGCGATCAACGCGTCAGATTCGACGGGCGGAGAACCCGGCCTCGTGTCGGTCACGACGGCGCGATACACCACCACGTCTCCAGGTTCCTGAAGCAATGGTGCCAGCGCGAGGTCCGCATGCGCAGTCCATGCGCCGGGCGATGCGCGTGTAATGGCGACAGGAAGCTCACCCTCGGAAAAGGTGAATCGCTCTCCGGATCCCGACACCTTCGTGTACCTCACGCGCACTGTACCGATGCCCAGATCATCGTTCGCCTGTGCGTGAATCGCGAGTGTCCGACGCGCGTCAGGCAGGAGGAGGTCCGAGGCGGGAGCCACGATGCGGATCTGCGGCGCGTCGTCGGTGCGGACCGTGAGGCCAATCAATCGTTTGTCGCCGTTCTCATCGGCGCGCGTCGAGCGAGCGTCAAGCCCAACATAGCCGTCGTTTGCAACGATCACCGTGTACACAAACGCGCCATCGGTGTCGCGAAGCAGCATACCAGCGGAGTCACGCGTCGTGATGCGCAAGGTATCGACCGTTGCGCGCACTGTAACGCGTACCGTGCTCCCCTGGAGCGCGTTGATGCGCGTGGGGTTGGACAGTTCGACGACGGCTTGACGGCTATATCGTGGCGGGGTGATCACGACCCTCACGTCGGTGATGGTCGCGCGGCCGGTCGCCGCCGCGATGAGTGCATTCACCGGTGCGGTGACCGTTCGGAGTCTTCCACCGCCCGCCGCGATACTGCTCGCACAGACGACCATTGCCAACAGCACCCCCCACCACGCTGATGTGAAGGGAAAGGCCTGTGCAAGATCGACCATGAGTGCCGCACGATTGGCTCGCTGTTCGACCAAATCGCGGACGTCAGCATTGATGGTCGCTGACGCGGGCGCGCGCAGGAATTCCTCAGCGGTCACCAGCAGATTCCCGAGCGTCGGCACGCGCTGCTCGAGGAGCACGGCGGCGCGCCGCGATCCGGGATACGCCGCAAACCACCCGGCGAGGCCACCGACGATGGCGACAACGCTTACGAGCAGGCCGTTGGCCAACGCAGACCACTCACGGGCACCATTGGGAGGACGCACGATCTGCACGACGAACCACATCGCGCACAGCGCAATAACCAGCGCGGCGCCGCGAAGCGCGCCGATCGTTCCTGCACGCCGTGCGGTTCGGTGCAGCAGGCCACGCCAGGATTCAGTGCCGAACGCGCGCGCGTTTGCCATCACCGCTCCCCCGATGGTGTCGCGGCCGCACTTCTCCACGCGGAGTATCTGCGCACCAACCACTCAACGCCGAGCAAGAGCAAGACAGCGACCCACACGTAGCGACCGCGTGACGCGGGTGACTCGACATCAACCAACGCGAGCGCATTCACGCTCGTGCGTAGGCTGGGCGCGCGCTGCAGGGCGCGCCAGGCTGCACCACGCGCACTGGACGTCGTATCGACGGTCGAAGCAGTCGAGGTGGGTTGAGCAAACACACTGGTGGCCGCCAAAAGCAATGCGGCCGTGTGCACATGAGTCGCTGGTGCGCGCGAGATGATGAACAACTGGGGCGGGCCATCGTCATCGCGCGTTGCGGCAGCAACGATGATGGGAGTACCGGACGTCGTGCGCGCGAGCACCACGACGGACGCACCGAAGATGGAATCGGCCGCCGCATTCGTTCGCATGTCCGCACCGGTTCCCGTGCGGCCATCAATGCGGCCATCCGTGCGCGCGAGAACACCCGGCGCCGTGCTGGCGAGTGTCGTGTCCTGCGCGATGGTCAGGAGAGCGGTCGCCATCCATGGGTCCCACGGTGCGGCTCGTCTCGCGGGCGTGAACCGCGCCAATGCGCCCACCGCTGTGGATGCCACGATGATCGTTGGGATGGTGTCAGACGTCAGCGCTCGAATCGTATCGGCGTACTCACCTTGCAGGGTGACCACGCGTACGTCAGATGCGCCAGCCGATGCGCCAGCCGATGCGCCAGCCGATGCGCCAGCCGATGCGCCAGCCGATGCGCCAGCGCCTACTTGCTGCACGGATCGCCGAACGGCATCGGCAATCGCCGGTGACGCGTCCGTCAGCCAGACAACACGACCGCGAAACATCATCAACTGCGCTGCGCTGTCACCTTGCGCTGCTGCCCCTGGTCGAAAGGCAACGCCGATATCTGCGGGAATGCCCGCAATGTCTGCGGAGTCGAGTGCATCGCGAAGCCGATCACCGACGATGACTATCTCGCCCAAGCCGGGCTGCGCACGAAGCCACGCCACGGCGCCGGACAGCGCCTCGCGCGGTTCGACCGCAGGAATGCGCAGCGAGCTGTTGCTGCTGTCTTCGAGTCTCGTGATCGCAGGCTCCAGGGGGGCCAGACGCGCCGTGCTTACCCCGCCGGGAACCGGATCTGCCGGTACAATGATCGCTCGTGCGATGCCGCTCGTGGGGCTCGGCGCAGCGCTACCGCCAAAGCACGTTGGCTGTGCGAGGGCGATCGCTGCCAGGGCAACGACGGCGATGCGAAGCGCAAGCAGGGGCACATCGCTGAGCCGCGTTCGGCGTGCTGGCAGCAGCCGTGATGTGGTCAGGAATTGCAGCGTGGGGAACCGCATCACGCGCGCCTGTCGACGACTGAACAGGTGTACGAATACGGGGAGCGCCACCGCAAGCAGACCGAGCAACGCCCACGGGTTTAGCCAACGCATGGAGCACCCCACGCCAAGTCATGATTGCAGTAACGTGTGCTGTTTCCGGACCGGTGCATACAGCGTCAGCGCTGCGTCGCGCGACGCACGAGGTAGTCGCGCAGGGCACGCTCCGGCGCCTCGCTGGTATCAAACATGCCGTAGTCAATGCCTTCGTGCAGCGCGAAGACACGACAGCGCTCAAGAAACTGCGTCATGGCGTCACGATGCGCGGCCGCGGCCGTCGCCGGCTCTACAAGCAGGCGTATGCCAGTCTCCAGATCTTCAAGTTCTGTTTGCTCATTGAACACAAGTTCACGCTCTTCGCGCGATATGATCTGCAGCATTGCGACATCGTGACCGCGCTGCACAACATGGCGGAGTTCGCGCTGCGTGCCGGATTCGTCGTCGTAAAAGTCGGACAGCACTACCAGTAAGCCGCGCCGTTGCAACAACTCCGCCGCGCGTCCGATCACGAGGCCTGGTTGCCACGCGTCCGCAGGCACGAAGCCGTCGATGCGGGCGATCAACGCGCGGAGATGCGCCCGTCCGCTCCGCGCGGGCAGGTACGCCATGGCCTCGCCCGTCATCGACATCAGCCCAACAGCGTTGCCCTGTTCGGAGGCGAGATAGGCAAGCGACGCCGCCACGATCGACGCATAGCGGAACTTCGTGAGCGGCGATATGCCCGACGTGGCAAGCGGATAGGCCATCGACGCACTCGTGTCTATGACGAGCATGACCGCCACGTTGGTGGTCTCACGAAACTGTCTGGTGTACAGGCGATTGCTTCGCGCGTACACCTTCCAGTCGAGATACTTGAGATCATCACCAGCACGATACGGCCGATGCTGCTGAAACTCGGCGCCGTAGCCGTGAAACGGACTGCGATGTCCTCCCACGCGAAGGCCGTCGACCACGACGCGTGCCGCAAGCTCGAGATCATCAACGGCGGCAACAACGGCCGGCGAAAGCACGCTCATACGCATCTCACCGGCCACTCATCGGCAATCTTTCGGCCACTCATCGGCGTCGCGTGCGAATCACGATGCGCTACGGACGGACAGCAGCGAGCAGCGTCCCAATCACCGTGTCGGGGGAAATCCCCTCGGCCTCGGCGCGAAAGTTGACCAAGAGGCGATGACGCAGCACGGGCAAGGCGATGCGCGTGACGTCATCCAGCGACGGCACCGTTCGACCGTCGAGCAGCGCGGCAGCTTTGGCGCCAAGCAAAAGCGACTGTCCAGCGCGCGGGCCTACGCCCCACCGCACCCACTGCTTGATCGCCGCGGGGGAGGTGGCATCGGTTGGTCGCGTGGCCCGGACCAGGCGCAGGGCATAATCCACGACGTTCGATGCGGCGGGCAGATTTCGCACCAGCAGCCGAGCCGATTCCAAATCAGCACCGGTCGCTACGGGAGAGATCGCGCGATCCGCACCCGACGTGGTCTCGGCGAGAATGCGTCGCTCGTCGTCAAGGTCGGGGTAGTCAATCACGACATTGAACATGAAGCGATCAAGTTGTGCTTCGGGCAGCGGGTGCGTGCCTTCCTGCTCGATGGGGTTTTCCGTAGCCAGCACGAACAGCGGTCGCTCCAGCGGATAGCGAACGCCCCCCACCGTGACCTGATACTCTTGCATCGCTTCCAGCAAGGCCGACTGTGTACGCGGCGGGGTGCGATTGATTTCGTCGGCGAGAATGATGTTCGCGAACACCGGACCGGGAATAAACCGCACGTGTCGCTTGCCGGTGGTGGTGTCTTCTTCAATGACCTCAGTGCCCAGAATGTCTGACGGCATCAGGTCGGGCGTAAACTGAATGCGGTTGAACTTGAGATGCACCGCATCGGCCAGCGTCTTGATGAGCAGCGTCTTGGCAAGACCGGGCACACCGCGTAACAGACAGTGACCACCAGCAAGCAGACAGATCAGGACCTCGCGACGCACCTGCTGCTGGCCAATGATGACGCGCCCGATTTCTGCATCAAGGCGCGTGGCAAGCGACACGGCGGCATCAAAACGAACGGCGGTGTTCGACAGATCGGTCAACTACTTCGCTCCGGCGACGACGGGGGTAAGCACAATGTTGCGGTAGACCACGGGGCCGTGATCGCCTTGCAGATAGATCGGGCCGGGTTCGCCCTCGTTGCTGTCCAGTGCGCCACCGGTAATGCCCGGAATCGTCTGGTCACCTATGATGGTTTTCCCGTTCAGCACCACGGTCACACGACGCCCTATCAACGTGATGTCGAATGTTTGCCATACGTCCGGCCCCTTCGATACGTTCTCATTTGGCACGAGAAAGCCGTAAATGCCGCCCAAATGATCAGACTGCGGCTCAGTGTCGCCATTATCTTCGACCTGCACTTCATGGCGACCACGAAGATAGATGCCGCTGTTCCCACCCTTCGGGTATTTGACTTCGAGATGCAGCTTGAAGTCCGCGTACTTCCCCGTCGTCACAAGGTTGGCGCCGCCTTTCGTGTTGGTGAGCTCGCCGTTCATCGCTTTCCACTGATTGTTGTCGCCGAGTGGTGCCCAGCCGGTCAGATCCTTGCCGTTGAACAGGATGACCGGTGCGGCCCAGCGAGGCGGCGCGGCCCGGCGAAGCAGCGGTGCGCGCACAGCGGCGAAGGGGTGCTTTTCGCCAGACGGCAGCGTAATGGTGCCTTTCAGGGCATCGCCGGTCAGCGTGGCTTCGGCTACGAGATCGGCCGTCTCACGGTCCCATTGCGGGGGAATCGCAAAGCGCATGACGCTGTTGGCAAACTCCACGCGGGCGATGGGGCGCGCACTGCCGCCGCCGCCAACGAACCGACCGACCAACGTGCGACTCCCGGAGAGCGAGACCTCGATCCACGAGGGATAAGGCCCGGTCGTGCCCTGTACGGTGAGGTCCCAACGGCCGATGATGGGTGCCGACGCCTGAGCGCCGCTGGCATGGGCAGCGGTGGCGAGCAGCACGGCGGAGCAGGCGACAGAATGGATGAACGAACGAGAGCGCATGAGCCGAAGCCTTGGGAAGGGGATTCAGCAACGGTACGCGATCGGTGCGGGTTATGAAAGGAGAGGCCTCGATCAGCGTCCTGAGGGTTCGTCGCGCTACTTCAGGCGTCCAAACTTCCGGAGTGCCGCCAGCATCCGATCGACCGGCAGCGCATAGATTCGCAAGTCGTTCGCGCCGGTGGTGGTTTCGGCCGCAAGGAGCGCGTTAGTGATCGCCGCTTCGGTGGCTTGGACGGTGGCCTTGAACAGGGCCGAAAGCCCGTCGTTGGATAACGTGCGCACGGTGGCAACGCTGTCGGAATTCCAGGCGTTCGCATTGGCCGTTGAGAAGGCCACAAAGATGTCGCCCGACCCGTTCCCGCCAAAGCCGCCTTGTCTCCCGACTCCCAGTGCGACGCGCGTGGCGACGCGTTTGAGTTGATGGGGGAGCAGCGGTGCGTCGGTTGCGACGACCACGATGATCGAGCCTTGTTCGCGTTCGTCCAGCGGTGCACCACCGGATGTTTCGCTGCAGCGACGCCGCGCACGCGATGCCGCGGGGATCGGCGCTGAGTTGGCGATACACGGAGTAAGATCGGTTATCTCTTCACCCACCGGCGCACCAGCGATACGCAGATCACGCGACGACCCAAAGTTGCACTGCACCAACACGCCGACCGTGTATCCTCCCTCGATGGTGGTGAGCACCCGCGATGCCGTGCCGATCCCGCCTTTAAACCCCAGGCACACCATCCCTGTGCCACCACCTACCGCGCCTTCCTGCACCGCACCACTACGCGCGCTATCGAGTGCGCGAAGCACGTGCTCCGTTTTGACGTGAAAGCCATTGATGTCGTTCAAGCCACCATCGTACGTTTCGGCCACTACCGGTAACCACCACGGCTGCAGCACATTCTTTCGCGCCACCTCCCACTGCACGATCGCATCGCGCACTACACCAACGCTGTGTGTATTGGTGATGCCGATGGGCCCTTCGAGATAACCGCTTTCCTGAATCCACGTGGTGCCCGTCATTTCGCCGTTGCCGTTCAAGGCAAACCATGACGCGTAGACGGGATCGGCATTGTCTTTGCCGCGCGGATGGACGACGGTCACGCCGGTGCGCACGGGGCCCTTGCCAACCACCAGCGGGCCGCTGCCACTGATCAGCGTGGTGTGGCCCACCTGAACGCCGGCGACGTCGGTGATCGCATTGAGCGCGCCCGGCGTACCACCGATCGGTAGGCGAAGATCGTGTTCGCGGGGCTTTGCTTGCGCGTTGATGTTGAGGCTCGCCAGCGAGAGCAGGAAAGCCAACCGCACTGCGCAAATTGCCGCATATCTGGACATGGAGGGCGTGCTCAAGGAGTATGGGTGGCGGGAGGCCGTGACGCAGGGCGTGTGCCCGAGGTATAGCATACTGCCATGTCGTCAGCGCAGTGAGGCACTGCGCAGCGCGTTCAGCGTATTCATATGCAGCTTTGCTTGGGAGCCCATGACAACAGCGCGTTGGATGGTCACGATGGCATGTGCGGCGCTTGCCGTCGCGTGCTCGACCGAGGCCGTTGAAGGACCACCGGCCGACGGCAAGCTGGCGCGTGGCACGTGGGGCGGCGACAGTGCGGGGGTGATTGTCAACGATACGATCACGCACGTGCACATGGGCTGTACCTACGGGGATATTCCCGGACGCGTGGTGCTCGACGCCGACGGGCGCTTCACGGTCTCGGGCAGCTATCTGTTGCGCGCGTATCCCGTCGCCATAGGCCCGACCATGCCAGCGCAGTTCACCGGGCGCGTGAGCGGATCGACTCTGACCATCACGGTGAGCGTGCGCGATACCATCGGCAACGTGACCGTGGTGCGAGGGCCAGCCTCGGTGCGGCTGGGAACCACGCCGCGCATGGCGAACTGTCCGATCTGCAGTACGCCGGGTGATCGCGCGGCGGCAGCTCGCGCGTCGATGCAGCGGTCTGCGGCACCGACGCCGTCGCGGTGGTACGACTGGTTTCTGCGCTGGTGAGGTCGTGCCCTTCGTGTTTGCGCGCGCGCGGTTCGTCGCTACATGGCCATCTTCAGGTCGGAAAATGACACGCCAGTTGTCGTTGAACGACGGTCCGTTCCTCCCATCCTGCGGGGAGCGTAGCCGCATCGGTGATCGGCAGTCCGTGGACGTAGAATCCGTGCGTCCGGTGGAACGGGGAGTCTTCGCCGATGGCATTGAGCGCTTCGACGCGGTCTAACCGATGCTTGGGTGAAATATCCGCCTCGGCAGACATCTTGAGGGCGTCCGGCACCTCAGGGAACTGGCCAAGAATGGATTGTGAGCCGAAGACGTAGACTTCATTGTCGTGGGTCACATCACAGGCGGCGCGGATGGCGTGCTCGAGTTGTTCTCTGGTCAACTCTTCGTGCCTTTGGCCGAGTGGAGTCGCGGCGCACGTTCGGCCGCCTTCAGGACAGCGAGAAATGGTGACGTCTGCCGGAGTCGAGTCGCGCGCTCGCCAGAATCGAGCAAGAATGCGCCGATCCGGTGCGGAGGCATCGTCAGCACGTGCGCCCACTCGCGCAATTCGTGGCGCTCCGCTTGAGACGCCCGCGTGAGTCGGTGTTCTATCCAACGTTGGGCGCGCTCGACGACCCGCGGGTCGCGTTTGAGCGCGCGCACAATGCCCTCGGCGGATTGTCGACTTTTGAGGTCGAGGTCTGCATGGGTCCGCGGCCCGCGCTTCACTCGTTCGGCCACGCTATCCGCACCGTCGTCAACGGTCGCCTCTCCCTCAGGCTTTCCCAGCCCGCTCGCTTCGGCGCCGCCGCCCAGCGGCGCGGCATGAATGGCGTCCACGAGGTGGATGGGCGGCACGCCATAAACAAGCAGCACGCTCTCCAGTGCATCGACCTGCTCCCGGGTCAGCGTCCCAAGGTCCGCCCGCGTTCGCAGCACGAGGTCCACCGTGAGGCCGAATCTTCGCTCGATCTCCCGAAGCGGTTCCACCAGTCCTTCGGTCGTCACCTGACGATCCCGCACGTTCACCAGCACGCCGACGCGCAACAGATCGCGCACCGTGTCCTGCCCCACCGCGTGTGGCCCCTCGATCCACGCCGAGCGAGGCGTCGGGTCGAGGGCTTGCACGGCACGCTGCAAGTCGTCGATGAGGTCCTGTCGACGCTGTCGCTCCACGTGGAAGAGCTGTTGGAGGCTTGGGGCGAGGTAGTGCGAAGTGTTGAACTGAATGACGCGCCCGCGACCGACGCCGATGGAGCGCACGATCCCTGTTTCCGACAAGCGCTCTAAAGCTCGCAGGACACCGGAGAGATCGAGCTGCGTCTCGTTCGCCAATTCAACTGGTGGGATCGGGTGTTCGGACTCGGTCAAGACGCGGAGTATGCGGACATGCGACTCCGCGCCCATGATGTCGCCGATGGGTGTTTGGAGATAGCTGAGTGCGGCCTGAGCACGTCGTGGCATGGGCGTTGGCGGCGAGGGTGGACGGTCGGAGCACGCGGTCTGGCTTGCTCATACTCTGAGTACTAGACTATAGTCCAGTTGGTAGACTATACACTAAACACTAGATTATAGTCTACTTACCGGAGTATTGTCTACCTTGATGCCGCTGTCAAGCCTTACAGACGGGCGGAAGGCCGCCGCCCATGCACCCAGCGCGCCGCCAACATGCCTCCCAGAAACCCGCCCAGGTGTCCCTGCCAACTCACGCCCGCTTGCCCGGGAAGTACTCCCCAGACCGTCGCCCCAAAGAGCCCGGTAACCGCAAGGCTCAGCACGATCGTACTCAGCTTACGAGCGAAGACGCCGGCCAGCATGAGGTAGCCGAGGTAGCCGAAGATCACGCCGCTCGCGCCGATGTGGACCGAACCGGGGGCACCGAACAGCCACGACACCAACCCGGAACCCAGTGCTGACATTGCGGTCACGCGCAAGAACACGCGCGGCGCGCTGGCCAACACGAGCCAGCCAAGCACGACGAACGACACACTGTTTGCCAGCAGGTGCGCCAGGTTGGCGTGGAGAAACGGCGCAAAAAGAATGCCGCGCAGTCCATCGAGGGATCGCGGCTGAATGCCAAACGCCGACAGCGCGCCACCCAAAACGGTATTGACGGCCAACGACACCCACGCCGCAGCGAGCGGCACACCGAGCACAACCGCTTGCGCCTTGGCGGTGCGAGAAGCAGCGCGCACCATGCCACCCAAGCCAGTGCTGCGTGACGACCGCGTGCTGAGTTTCGTCCGATCGCTCATGGTATGGAAGGAAACGGACACCAGCCATGCGCGACAACCGATGCGAATGGCGCAAACAACGGACTCGGCAACGCGTTCCACGCGAACCATTGCCACTTCCCGCACTTCATTGGCTCGAGCAGCTGCGCGTCGCCGTCGCTCTCGGTGATCACCACAAACAACGTGACGTACCGCTTGTCGATATCGACGAACTCGTTCAGCGCGTACGGCCCCTCATGCCACGCGCGGGCAACGATTCCCGTTTCCTCACGCAATTCGCGCGCGGCACACTGCGCAACATCCTCACCATCTTCGAGATGTCCACCTGGTGGTGCCCACATGTCTGCTCCGTGGCTACCGCGACGCTCGCCGAGGAGCACGTGTTTATCTCGGACGACCACGACGCCGACACCAATTCGCGTTTGCATCTGGATCAGGCGCACCGAACAGTGGCTTGCTGCAGGAGGCTTCTCGTAAGTAGTGCCATAGGGCCTGCGTGGTGTGGAATCGACGCTCGCTACCCGAGCCATTCAAGCTCCGCAGGCGCAAGTGATGTGTCAAGCGGCTCGAATGCGAGCGGCTCTTGCCGTGTGCGAGTATCTGTCCGACATTATACTGTTGACGAAAAGTCTCTTCAAAGTACGACATCAAGCAACAGCAAACACCGCGCAAATGACTCACCAAGCCCGTCTCGCTCTCATTGTATCCTGCCTCACCGTATCAGGCATCGCCCTCGTCAGCCCAGCCTGCGGCGGCGGTGGTGGCCTCTTTGAGGAGCCCGTCAGGATGGTGATCAGTCCGAGCGACCTTTCGCTGACCGAGGGCACAAGCGGGCTATTGTCGGTTGGGGTTTCCGGGGGGAAACAGGGCGACGTACTACCGACAGTTCGCTCGTGCGTGAGCGCCTCCCCCGCTGTTGCCACCGCGGTGGTTGAGGGTTCTGGGTGCCGAGTTACGGCCGTCGCTGTTGGCAATACGACAGTCACCGCGACGCTGACAGATAATCAGGCGCGCGCGGCCAACGTGACTGTCGCTCCCCTCCCGCCGGCACTCACCGGCGTCACCTTGCCGGGCGGGGCGATACTCGTCGGTCAGTCGCTTGCCTTGTTGCCCTCTCCGGTTGTCGGAGGGGCCGCAGTCGCGGTCAGTTACAGCTACGCATCAAGCGCCTCGAGTATAGCGTCGGTAAACTCCGCGACCGGTTTGGTGACGGGTGTGGCGCAGGGAACCGCGACGATTATCGTGACCGCGACGGCCACTGGGGCTGGTTTTCGGGCGACCACGCTGACGGCTTCGGCAACCATTGCGGTGTCGCCCCTGCCACCCGCGTTGACGGGACTCACGGTGAGCGGTGGATCCCTTCTTGTAGGGGCGGTGCTTCCTTTGGCACCAGGCGCGACGCTCGGAGGAGGGGGAGTGAGCGTTACCTACACATACTCAAGCAATGCTGTCGGTGTTGCCACCGTAAACGCGGCGACCGGGCTGGTTGCGGGGGTCTCACCTGGGACGGCCGTCATAGCGGTTACAGCCGTAGGTAGTGGCGCAGGCTTTTCCACAACGTCACTCACGGCAAACGCCACCGTTGTTGTCAACGCATTGCCCGCCGCGCTCACGGGTGTCACTATCTTGCCGACCGGCGGTGCGCTCATGATCGGTGAACTACTTCGGTTGAGCGCAAATGCCGTTCCGGCAGGCGCCGGCGTGACTGTTACTCTCGCATACGCGAGCAGCGCGCCCACCGTCGCCAGCGTCAACGCCACCACGGGTGTGGTGACTGGTGTAGCCCAGGGAAGCGCGAGCATCACGGTCTCGGCGACGGGGAGCGGAAGTGGATTCTCCACGATTATCCGAACCGCGTCCGCGGCAATCACCGTCTCGGCCTCGACACTCGGTATCGGTTTCGGTTCCGAGCAGTTTGCGGCTGTGCCTCCCGGGACCTACTCGCGCGGTTCACTGACAGGAAATTCGGACGAACTGCCGGTAAGAAGCATTTCCCTGAGCGGGTTTTCCGTTCAAAAGACGGAGTTGACCCAAGCGCAGTGGCGCCAGGTGATGACGGGGACCGCCATAGCCAACCCTAGCGGGTTCACGGCATGTGGAGAGACATGTCCGGTCGAGAACACCTCATGGGCTGACGTTCAGCTGTTTCTGACGCGACTTAATACGCAGGATCCCGGAAAAGGTTATCGCTTGCCGACCGAAGCGGAGTGGGAATACGTCACGAGAGCAGGGACGAGCGGAGATGTGAATGTTCCGGGACAGCCGGTTGAAAACATTGCGTGGATCTCGTCGAATTCAGGAGGGCGAACCTCAAGAGTCGGGGGAAAACTCCCTAATGCGTTCGGGCTCTACGATACCCTCGGCAATGTATGGGAATGGGTCACCGATTGGTATGACGCTACGTATTACGCCACCGGTCCGGTAGTGAACCCCCCCGGACCGACTGTCGCCGGAACAGACCGCGTGATTCGTGGCAGCTCGTGGTTTTTTGGAGCGCAACTGGCGCGCTCCTCGCTTCGAGAACGGTTTCCGCCAACCTCGGCTACGAACGCACTCGGTTTTCGGCTGGTGCGCAACTAAGCGCTGAAAAGCGGTTTTCGGCGAGCGTTTCCCGGCCTTGAGCGCACCTACCGCAACGCCGTCACCATGAAGTTCGCCAGCGCGCCGAGGACCTCGCGGCGCACAGACGGGTCCTTCAATCCAGAGTATCCACTCGGCGCACCGGACGGATCGCGGAGAAACAAATGATTCGTCTCCGGAAAGCGCCGCACCGTGACGCGCGTGTTGCCAGCCTTGCGTAGAATGACGGCCAGCGTATCGGCCTGTTCGGGTGAGACCTGCATGTCCGTGTTCCCCTGAAGCACTAACACCGGCTGCTTGACGTAGCGTAGCGCGACGGCGGGGTCGGTGTTGATAAAGTAGTTGAACCACGGATTTACACGGGCGAGCGAATCGAGCGAACCGGGGACCGTGCGCCGCAACGAATCGCGCTGTGCGTCGGTGATGCCGGCTATGGCGCGGATGCCGAGTTCGCTTTGAAAGATCAGCACGCGTCGGCCGCTGTACGCAGGGCCGGCAAGCAGGGCGACCGCACGAACACGCGAATCGGTCGAGGCTACCAAGGGTGCAATAAGCCCACCCTCGCTATGTCCGGCCACCGCAATGCGCTCGGGGTCTACGTCTGGTCGCGTGCGCAGCCATGCGATCACGGCCCGCAGGTCGTCGGCAAAGTCGGCACTGGTTGCGCTCGCGGCGCTGCTGCGACCACCACTCTCGCCCACGCCGCGATCATCGTAGCGCAGCACGGCGATGCCGCGCTTGCCCAGGGTATCAGCCACCTCGCGGAATATCGCATAGCCCGGTACGGGTGCGAGTCGTGAATCGCGCTCTTGAGGGCCACTGCCGCTGATCGTGATCACGACGGGCACACGCGCCATGCCTTTGGGTTTGGTGAGGGTGCCGGCCAGCGTGTACCCACGCGGGGTGGCAATAGACACCTGCTCAGCGGTATACGGCGCGTTTGTCGGCGCGCTGTAGTCGATCTTGACCGGCATGCTGGATGGCGTCGCGATGGGGGCCGATGTCAAAACCGCACGCGTACCTTGTGGCGCCACGCTCACGAGTTGCAGCGATCCTCCGCGCCACACCGAGCGAATGGGCAGGCCGGCAACGGTGAACGTGGCGGTGTCTCCCGCAAACGCAACGGACGCATCCAGCATCTGTCCACCTGCGGCATTGAGCACCGGCAGTGTGGTGGTGTTGGACGCACGGGCCGCGTTTGCCACGAACGAAACATGCAGCATCGACGTGCCGATGATCGCCACCGTTCCCGGTTTGACCGGCATGGTGTTCGAGGCCGTTTTGCCATTCGCCGTCTGTTCGACGCGCGCGCTGTCGCCGCGTATCGAGAAGCTGATCAGTTGGATCGCTGTCGCGCCGTCGGCGGCGCCTGGCGCAAAGGCGCGCAGGATCAATTTGCCCAACACACGATTCTCGAAAGACTGGTCCCACTCCACGCGTGGCTGACCGCGCATCGCAACGACGCCCTTGATGGTCGTCGCATCAATCGTGACGGTCTCGACGCCAAGCGTGTCGGTGCCGCGCAGGATGACGAACGTCGAGACTGGCGAGGGCTGTGCACCCGCTCGGCGAGACACGACGAGTCCAGCAACAATAAACAGTCCCGCAAGCAAGAAGAGTGTCACGCCAACGGCTCGTGACCGCCGAAAAGCGACAAGCAGCATGTGAATCACCAGGAGAGTAGGAGAAGTGTGCCTGCACCACGCACGGTGGCCCTTTCGAAACGATACGTCATTCAGATGGCTGTACATCGTTGCGCTGTGGCGCCGCACCGTCCGCGCCGTCTGCATCGTCAGCGCGTGGAACGCGCTTCGCCGCGCGCCCGGCATCCCGAAGCGCGCGGCGCAGCACGAACTCTATCTGGCCGTTCAAGCTGCGCAGGTCGTCATTCGCCCACCGCTGCACCGCGTCCAACAGCTCGCGGTCCACACGGAGAAGAAATGATTTGCGTTCGGCCATGGCTGGTCCTGGTGGCAGTGCGCGAACGAGTGCGCTTAGTGGTGGATCGTGCCGGTGTTGACCACCGGCTGTGCGGCACGATCAGAGCAGAGCACGACGAGCAGATTGCTGACCATCGCCGCTTTCCGTTCATCGTCGAGCGTGACGATGTTCTTGGCACTCAGCGCCTCGAGCGCCATTTCCACCATCCCGACGGCGCCTTCAACGATCGTCTGTCGGGCGGCCACGATCGCGCTGGCCTGTTGCCGTTGCAGCATGGCGGCGGCGATTTCCTGCGCGTAGGCCAGGTGACTGATCCGCGCCTCGATGACCTCAACGCCCGCCTTGGCGAAGCGCTCGTGCAGCGCTTCCTGCAGTCCCTTGTTGACTTCGGTCTGGTGCGTGCTGAGAGCGATTTCGTCTTGGCCGTGCGAGTCGTACGGATGGGCCGAGGCGAGCGTGCGGAGCGCCGACTCACTTTGCATGGAGACGTATTCGACGTAGTCGTTGACCTCGAAGACCGCTTCTGCGGTATCGGTGACGCGCCAGACGACGATCGCGCCGATATCGACCGGGTTGGAGCGGGCGTCGTTGACCTTGAGTTTGTTGGTCTCGAAGTTCCGTACGCGCAGCGACACGGACTTCTTGGTCATGAACGGATTCGAGAACCAGAGGCCGGCTGTCTTTACAGTGCCTTTATAGTTGCCGAATAGTGTCAGTACTTTGGCCTCATTCGGGGCAACGGCATAGAGGCCAGGTAGACAGAGCGAGAGCAGCAACATGAGGCTGACACCGACGATGGCCATGGTGGGCACATCGGTCCTGGCGCCGGTGACAAGCAACCAGAGTCCAGCCGCCACGCCGGCCACGATGAGCAGGGCGACGGGGATGCCAGAGGTGGGACGGGCTTGAACTTCGCGGAGCATCTTGGAATACCTCGGTGGAGAGGGATGGTATCTATATGATATCACTACGCTATCTCGTACGCGAGCCGGTCTGACCGGGTTTCAGGGCCGGTGCGATCTTCGCGCATCGCTTGCCGTTAGCCCGCAATACTGGCATAGTCGCAGGATACGACCCTCACGCCTCAGGAGACTGTTCAGGTGACTCGCACTATCCCGACCCATACGCTCGTGTCGCGCAATCTCATGCCGCGCATTCTCGTGCCTCGTACGATTGCTCGGCTTGCCACACTCGCGATTGGTCTCGCGCCCGCGATCCCCGCGTTCCACGCCAACGCGCAAGGCGCCCCGCGCACCGCCGCCGGTTCGCGCGCCGTGATCCAACGCGCCGCCGCCGCGCCGCTCACGCCACTGGCCGCCCCGTTCGACACCAACGCGCTGGGTGCCATGCGATGGCGCGAGATCGGCCCCTACAGAGGTGGCCGATCCGTTGCTGCGGCGGGGTCGGTGGCTCGGCCGAAGGAATACTGGATGGGTACCGTTGGCGCGGGCGTCATGAAAACCGTCGACGGTGGCCTGAACTGGACGCCGATGAGCGACAAGGCCTTCGGCGGCACGGTCGGCGCGATCGGTGTGGCCCCGTCCAACCCGGACATCGTGTACGTGGGCGGTGGCGAGTTTGCGATTCGCGGCAACGTGTCGCACGGTGATGGCATGTGGAAGACCATCGACGGTGGGAAGTCCTGGGAGAACATCGGTCTCAATGACACGCGCCAGATTTCGAAGGTGCGCGTGCACCCCACCAATCCATCACTCGTCTACGTCGCCGCGCTGGGCCACGTGTGGGGCCCGAACGCCGAGCGTGGCATCTTCCGCACGAAGGACGGTGGAAAAACGTGGACGAAGATTCTGTCGCGCGGTGACTCGACCGGCGCGGCCGACCTCGTGATGGACCCTGGCAATCCCAACGTATTGTATGCGGGCTTTTGGCAGGCGAACCGTACGCCGTGGATGCTGGTCTCGGGCGGCAAAGGCTCCGGGATGTTCAAGTCCACCGACGGTGGTGACACGTGGACCGAACTCACACGCAACGCAGGTTTGCCGGCGGGCCTGTGGGGCAACATTGGCATCAGCGTGAGCGGTGCCAATCCGCGTCGCGTGTACGCGCTCATTGAGGCAAACGAAGGCGGCGTGTTTCGGTCCGACGATGCCGGTGCTACGTGGACACGAGTGAACGACGAACGAAAACTGCGTCAACGCGCCTGGTACTACACGAAAATCTACGCCGACCCGAAGAACGCCGACGTGGTGTACGCCAGCAATGTGCAATTCCAGGTGTCACGCGACGGCGGAAAGACATGGAGCAACATCTCCACGCCGCACGGTGATTCACACGATCTCTGGATTGCGCCGGACGACGCCAATCGTATGATCGAAGCGAACGACGGTGGTGCGAATGTGTCGACAGACGGCGCCAAGTCGTGGACGGAGCAGGACTTTGCGACGGCGCAGTTTTATCACGTCACCACAACCAATCACTTTCCCTACAAAGTCTGTGGGGCGCAGCAGGACAACTCCACGCTGTGCGGACCATCGCGCGCGATTGGCGGCATCGTGCGTTCCATGTGGGAAGACGCGGGCGGCGGTGAATCGGGATTCATTGCAGCACTGCCGAACGCCCCGGACATCGTGTTCGCTGGAAGTTACGGTGGCTATCTCACGCGAAAGGACATGAAGACCGGATTGGCGCGCAACGTCAACCCGTGGCCGCTCAATCCCATGGGGCACTCGGCGATTGATTCCAGGTATCGCATGCAGTGGACGTTTCCGATCGTCGTCAGTCCGCACGATCCGCGCACGTTGTACGTGGGATCGAGCGTGCTGTTCAAGACGACAAACGAAGGAGAAAGCTACACGGCGATCAGCCCCGATCTGTCCCGGAACGATCCGCGCACGCTCGGTCCGTCTGGCGGGCCGATCACGCTCGACCAGACCAGCGTAGAGTACTACGGCACCGTGTTCGCGATCGCCGAGTCGCCGATTACGCGCGGCGTGATCTGGACCGGCAGCGATGACGGGTTGGTGCAGATTACACGCGATGCGGGGAAGAGCTGGACGAACATCACGCCGCCGTTGCTGAAAGAACGTGAGTGGGCGCGCATTTCCAGCATCGAGGCGTCGCGGTTTAACGCCGGCACCGCGTATGTCGCGGCGAATCGCTTTCAGATGGATGATCAGCAGCCCTATCTGTTCCGTACGACGGACTACGGCAGAACGTGGACGCGCATAGACGGGAGCGGCGCGCCGAATGGTATTCCGGCGTCGGAGTTTACGCGTGTGCTGCGCGAGGATGACGTGCGGCGCGGACTGCTGTTTGCCGGCACGGAGCGCGGCGTATACACGTCGCTGGACGATGGTACCACGTGGGTCTCGCTGCGCCGCAATCTGCCCATCGTGCCCATCCATGATCTGGTTATCAAAGAAGGCGACCTGGTGGCGGCTACGCACGGCCGGTCGTTCTATATCATGGACGACCTCAGCGTGCTGCGGCAGCTGAGCGCCGAGTCGTTGGGAAAGCGCGCGTTTTTGTTTGCGCCACGTGAATCGTATCGTGTGACGTGGGCCGGCGGATTCGGCGAAGGTGGCGCGGGCACATCGCCGATCGGTGAGAATCCTCCAACCGGCGTCATCGTGAATTATTGGTTGAAGGAATCGGTGAAAAAGGTCACGCTGGAGTTCCGTGATTCGACCGGGCGCACCATTCGAAGTTTCTCGAGCGATACGGGCATGTCTACCACGGCGACGGCCAGCGGCGACCGCATGCAGCAAGCTGCTCCGCCGCGCGCGACGGGTGTTGAGCCTATGGCGTCAAACAAGACGGGCCTGAACACCTTCTCGTGGAACTTGCGCGAGGCCGACGCGACGCGCTTTGATGGCATGATCTTCTGGGCTGGCGGAACGACCGGGCCGTTGGTGCTGCCGGGCAACTACACGGTGCGGTTACTCGCCGACGGTGCAGTGGTGCAAGACGCGAAGTTCCTGGTAAAGAAAGATCCGCGCAGCGAGGCCACGCCGTTGGACCTGGTGGCGCAGTACAAACTGTTGATGCAGATACGCGACCGCACCACCGACGCCAACGATGCCGTGCGCACCGTGCGCAATGTGCGCGCGCAAACCGTAGCGCGTTCGAAGCAGGTTGGCGCCGATTCGGCGCGGTACGCCACGTTGATCAAAGCGCTCGATGTGAAGATCAGCGAAATCGAAGCGAAGGTCTATCAGGTGAAGAACCAGAGCGGCCAGGATCCGCTGAACTATCCGATCAAGGTGAACAACCAGATCGCAGGACTGGCTGGTGTGGTAGGCAGCACAGAGGCTCGGCCCACCAAGCAGAGCTTTGAAGTGTTCACCCTGCTGAACAAGGAGCTGGAAGGATATTTGGTGGAGCTGCGCCAGGCGTGGAAGGATTTGCTCCCACCGATCGACGAGATTCTCAAGAAGAACGGACAGCCTGTGATCGATGTGAAGCCAGCTGATGTGAAGAGCCCGCGTGCGTAGTGGTCGCCAGTTCCACGGATGAACGCACAGGGATGATCACATTCGGATGAACACGCGGCCAACGGGTGAAGGCACGGGAATAACTGTCGAGATGTCTCCAACAGACAGCGACCCTGCCCGTTGGCGCATCCTGAGTATTTTGGCGCTGGCCGAGCTGTTGGGCATGAGCCTGTGGTTTGGCGCCAGCGCGCTGTCGGCGCAGTACACCGCGCTGTGGCGGCTCTCACCGAGCGAAGCCGCGTGGTTGACAACGGTCGTGCAGCTCGGATTTGTGGTGGGCACGGCACTGTCGGCGCTTTTCAATCTCGCCGACATCGTGCCCGCGCGTCGGCTGTTTGCCATCTCGGCGCTTGCTGGCGCGGCGTCCAATGCGTTGCTGTTGCTGGCGGGCGGTCTGGAGAGCGCGCTGGTCTGTCGGTTTTTCACAGGAGTGGCACTGGCCGGCGTGTATCCACCAGCGATGAAGATGATCGCCACGTGGTTTCGCATGCGACGTGGATTCGCGGTGGGCACGATTGTCGGCGCGCTCACCGTGGGCAAAGCGCTGCCCTATCTCGTGCACGCACTACCCGGCGCCGGAATCGCATCGGTGCTACTCACGGCGTCGGTGGGCGCGGTGGTTGCGGCGACGCTGGTGTGGTTTGGGTATCGCGACGGTCCGTATCCGTTCGCCGCGCGTCCATTCTCCATGCGTCTTGTGCTCGATGTGCTGGGCGAGCGTCGGTGGCGGCTGGCGACGGGCGGATATCTGGGGCACATGTTCGAGCTGTACAGTGCGTGGACGTGGTTGCCCGTGTTCATCGCGGCGAGCGTGGCGCAGCACGACCCACAGCTCGGAAATCGCGGTGCGTCGCTCGCGTCGGCCGTGGCCTTTGCGTCGTTGGCCATCGGCGGCGCAGGGTGCGTGTGGGGCGGCATCGTGGCCGACAAACGCGGGCGTGTGTGGCTTGTGACCACCGCCATGGCCATCAGCGGCGTGTGTGCGCTCATGATCGGCTTCACGTTTGGGCGGTCGCTCTGGTTACTCACGCCCGTGGCGTTGGTGTGGGGATTTTTCGTGGTTGCAGACAGCGCGCAGTTCTCGGTCTTGGTGACGGAGAGCGTGCCTCCTCATGCCGTTGGCACGGCGCTCACGCTGCAAACGTCGTTAGGGTTTTTGCTGACGGCGATCACGATTCAGCTCGTACCGCCGCTCGCGCACGCGATCGGCTGGCAGTGGGCGTTCGTGGTGCTGGCGGCTGGGCCGATGCTCGGCATTGCGAGTATTCGGCGGTTGGTGCGGGCGGGGGAGCGGAGTGCGTTGTCGGGTGCGGGTGCGGGTGCGGCGAGCGATACAACGGCGCGGCAAAGCAACTGACACGGTCTCATGGTGTGGCGCATTCTGGCGAGGCTATAACGAATCTCTCAATTCATCTTCGACGCAACGTTGGTACGGGCTGGTGGTGCTTGAGAAGCCCTTCGATATGGAGTGCAACGGCCTCACGAGCATGAACGAGCGCGTCCAATTGTGTGTCGACCTGCGACGGCATCCTGACAGCGCTGGGGCCGATGAAAGGCGACCTCCTACTGAGTGAGCAGCGAGACTTGCCGAGACCTGTCAGCGTGTTTAAACTGTGTCTATACATCTATTCGGAGGGTCTCTCCCGTGGCGGACGCAATTCTGGATCTCAAGCGTTGGGGCAATAGTCTCGGCGTCAGACTGCCAGTGGCAGTCGCCCGAGCAGCGAATTTGCGCGTCGATCAGAGAGTGCGGGTTACTGTCGAAGACGGGAAGATCGTCATCACGCCGGTCGCGCCGCCGCCGATGACGCTTGAGGAGCGATTGTCGCTGTATAAGCCCGACCTGCACGGTGGCGAGGTGATGGTCGCGACTCGCCTCGGCGCTGAACAGTGGTGAAGAAGCAACCAAGACCGCGTACACGTGTCGCGTGGGTGCCGAGCAGGCAGGACGTTATTTGGATTGATTGCAATCCGCAGGCTGGACGCGAGATGCGGGACGTGCATCCCTTCCTCGTTCTTTCTCCTCGTGCGTTCAACGAGCGCACGTCGCTGGTCATCGGATTGCCCATGACGACCGCCGAATACAATGCTGACAATCCCTTTGCGATGGCCATCGTATCCGCGACCGGCGCGCGAGCCCGCACCAGTTACATCCTCTGTCACCAACCCAAGTCGTTCGACTGGCGCGTTCGTCGCGCGCGCGCGCATCCACGACTTCACGTCACCGATGCCATTTTTCGGGAAGCGCGTTTGCGAGTCGAACAGATCATGCAGCTCAGCAAGGAAGAGTGAGGCGCGCAATGCGGTCGTTATCCAACCCTCGTGTGCGTCGGCGTGGTGTGCATGGCTTGCCGGAAATCAGAAAGGGGAAATCAGCGTGGTCGTGCAACCTTGGGAACGGCGCGAGTCGCGTTCTTCGCCGCAGCAAGCGGTGTGGACAGCGCGCTCCAGTCGATGTCGCTGCGAACGCCGGTCCACGCTTCCAGCGCGCCCACTTCGACCGTTGTCCCAACCGAATTGCCTGCAATGACAACATGCAGTGGAAGATCGAGCATGAGGGCATCCTGCGAGACCGCGACGGCCTTGGCGTCGATCGCGAGGGCACAGCGGCCGTCGTCGAAAATCTGCAGCGTGACCTCGTGCCATGCACCATCCGACACCACCGGAGCGCCCCGCGGAATACCCACGATGCGGCTTGCCGCGTCGAGTGCCATGAGCCGCATATACTCCCCGCCTTCACGCCGTGGCGCCCAAAATCTACAGTTACGTGGGGCCGCAAGTGCATCCCACGTTGTCGGCAGAAGCCCCGCGCGGCGTTCTGGCCACGCGCGGAGGTACTCGTCCGGTGCGAAGTAGCTGAGTGCAATACTCAGTGTTTGCCACTGCGGTCCTGTCAGCGGCAGA
>Ga0105046_10003206_pt1 | contig 25909 bp, 22 predicted proteins | sample MAT03_FD_78385 | JGI IMG/M metagenome (GOLD analysis project Ga0105046, IMG submission 78385) | Freshwater microbial communities from Lake Fryxell liftoff mats and glacier meltwater in Antarctica - MAT-03 (megahit assembly) | ecosystem: Environmental > Aquatic > Freshwater > Ice > Liftoff...
CCACGGAAACGCCGGGCGCAGTCGTCTGCAAACAGATCGACCGCTTCTCCTCGTCCGTCCAAAGTCGCCTTGTCCGCCGCGCCACGCCCGCACCTTAGTGTCCGCTATCGATGGTGGACACTATCCGACACTCCCATGCCGCGGCAGAGCGGTCAGCCCGGACGCTTACCTCTCCGCAAATCGGTCGACATTCGCAACAACCGAAAAAGCAATCGGCAGGTTGCCTCGCAGAATCCGCTGAAAAGACCTTGATGTTTGGAGCGGGCGATGAGATTCGAACTCACGACCCTAACCTTGGCAAGGTTATGCTCTACCACTGAGCTACGCCCGCACTCCATCCTCGCCTGATAGCGCAGTGCAAATCCGCTGGCAAGCAGCTTTGCAAGGGGTCGTCCTGCACCGAGGTCACAGTATGAAATCCCCCCGCAGGATCGCTTCGGTGGTGTTCAGCACAACGAGCACCGAGCCGCCCAAAGCAATCTCGACGGTGCTGCCGACTTCGGTCGCAGCCACCAGAACCTGTGCCTGCGTCAGTCCGAAGGACGAAAGGTCGATCTTGTCCACCCCATCCTCAAAACCCGTCACCGTATCACGCCCGTAGCCTGCCCGAAACACGAAGACATCCGCATTGAGCCCACCGATCAGCCGGTCTGCGTTCGCTCCGCCGTCGAGTGTGTCATTGCCAGCGCCGCCAAGAAGGGCGTCGCCTCCGGCCCCGCCCAGAAGCAGATCGTTCCCCGCCTGACCAAGGATGCGGTCCGCGCCGATGCCACCGCGCCCGATATCACGGCCCGCACCAAGGTCGATCACGTCATTGGCCGCGGTCCCTGTCACCGTATCATTGCCCAGACCCGACCGGATGGTGCCGCCTGTCCAAGTCTGCCCGGCAAGGTTGATTGCGTCGTTCTCCGTCACGGCGGAGAGCGCGGTAAACGTGCCCGGATCAAGCCCGGGCAGGTTGCGGGCGGCCTGGGTCCATTGGCCGAGGAACGTGTTTGTACCGACGAAATTCTGTAACTGGCTCACTGAACCAATAGACGGAAGGGCAGGTCCGCCCAATTCGAAGATAAACCCGCGTGTGCCGCCCGGATTGTAGAAGTTCAGCAGATCGGTGTCATTCACATCTCCGCCAGCCCGGTCGACACGGGTCATCCCCACGCTCCAACTGGTCGTCACCAAAACTCCGCCGATTGTGGCAGAAAAAAGCGCCCCTGCGGCGACGGGGAGAGCGATGTCGCTTTCAAGGGGGTCAGAAGTCAAGACCGTAAAACCACTGAGGTAATCATCGCTTGCCACGATCTTGAGCGTGCCGGTGGATACGAAGGTTGGGCCCAGGTCGCCGAGGACGAGAGCAAGACCCGTTAATGAAAAAGTCGTCACATTCGTTATCCTTCGATACAAGCCGACAGGACAAAATAGATATGCGCGCCAGTTTTTGTCAACCGAACGGTAAGCCGCATCTTTGCAGAAACCCATGTGGCATCAGCAAAAGCAAAAGCCCGCCCCTTTTTACGAGGACGGGCCTTTCCGCCATAGAATTGCGATTTCAGCCAGCCTCGCTCATCACCTTGGTCTCAGCCTTCGGTTTGTCCACGGTGAACTCCTCATGGTAGGAGCGTTCGACGTTCACGTCCCACACATCAAGATTTTCGCCCATGATGTTGCGCACAGCATACATCGCCGACAGCATCGAGTGGTCCTGGTTGTTATAGCGGTGCAGCCCGTTGCGGCCCACGGTCTGGAAATTCTCCAGTCCGCGCATCCATTTCTCGATCAGGTCCAGTGCCTCGCGGTAATCGCCGTCATAGACCGGATAGGCCTTCGGCTGGCGGATCACCGCAGAGTCGATCACGGTCGATGCCTTGGCGAGGCCGAGCTTCTCCAGCTCGGACGCCGCTAGATTGCGCAGCTCCTCATCAGTCATGTTCCACAGGCCGTCATGTTCCTGGCAGAAATACTCCATCCCGATGGAGGCCGTGTTCTGGTTGGGCAGCATTTCCTTTGACCACGCGCGAAAGTTCTGGATGCGCCCGACAGTCACGTCCGGAGAATGGATGTAAATCCAGTTGTCATCGAACGGGTCGGCATGGTCCAGAACCAGCGTGACGATCAGGAAATCGCGGTAGCGCAGCTTGTCGGCGGCAGCGATCACCTCGGGCGGGGGCGGCGGATCGAAAGCGTGGATCAGCTCGCGGATCGCCATCGAGTTGATGAAGTGGTCGCCCTCCACCACCGTGGCGGGGCCAGGTGCGCCGTCGGTGTTCGGAGTTTGGGTCTCGACCGACAGCACACGGTTGCCCTGCCGGTTCACCTTGGTCACCATCGCGTTCATCCGCACTTCGCCACCCTTCTGGCGCACGATGTCGCGGGTCTTTTCCCACATCATCCCGGGGCCGAGACGCGGATACTGGAATTCTTCGATCAGTGACGTTGTCTCGTTCTTGCCGGAGATCGCGTTCCAGACGGCCGAGAACAGCGACAGGTTCTTGATGCGCTGCGCAGCCCAGTCGGCGCGAATTTCCTTTGGATTGATGCCCCGCACCTTCTCGGTATAGCTGCGGAAGAAGTGCATGTAGAGCCGCCCGCCAAAGCGGTTGATCACCCACTCTTCAAAGCTCGTCTCGTCCTTGCTGGGGCGTACCTGCCACTTGATGTAGCTCAGCATGATGCGAACGGATTCGTACGCGCCCACGTTGTAGAGCGCATTGAACAGCCGGAGCGGATAGTAATAGAACTTGTTGCGATAGTAGATGCGGCTCAGGCGCGGCACGGTAATGAAATCGTCGGCCAGCACCTCGTGCCACATCGCCTCGACTTCCGGCACCTTGGTGAAGAACCTATGCCCGCCGATGTCGAACCGGTAGCCATTATGACTTTCGGTACGCGCAATGCCACCGACCATGTCCGACCCTTCGAGCACGATCGGCAAATAGGCGTTGCTGTCGCGCTGCAGCACATAAGCTGCAGTCAGACCCGCTGGCCCACCTCCGATAACCACAACTTTCGAAGCCATGACTTCCTCTGTATAGTCTCTCATTTCGGCTACACACCCTTTTGCACCACGACGAACGACAATAGCGCGAAAGGTGCCTGCAACCAACAATACTTGCCAAAAGCAGCATAAACGTGTCGCAAGCAAGTACAAAGCTCGTTCGGGCAGTTATTGTCGCGCATGTGGAACCGGGAGGACGCTGCCGGCCCTGCCAAGGCGCCCGAATTATTCCGGAAGTGATTCGGCAATGCAGGCGTCACGCCAGCCGCGCGCCTGAATCGCAAGGTCGGAAAGCCCTTTTTTGTCAGCAACTTCACCGATGATGTTAAAGTAGGTATGATGCGATCGCGCGGCCGACCACGTCTGCAGAAAGGCGCATCGGCCACTGTTGCCCAGAGATGCGGCAAAATCCCGCTCTGCCAAAAGCCTCTGCAAGCCTGCCAGATGCTCGGACTGGGTTTTGAACAAAAGCCCCGCGCCACTTTCTGCGACGATATCGGGGTATGGCCCCAGATCGCGCGCGAGGATCGGCGTGCCCTCCCGGAACGCCTCCAGCACGACCAGCGGAAACACTTCGTAGCATCGCGACGGCGCCAGCAACGCGCGTGCATCCCGATAGAGACCGCGCAGATTTTCGGGCTCCACCCGGCCGAGGAAGCGGACATTGTCCATTCCTCGGGCCAGTTTGCGCAGCTCGGTTTCATGATCGCCCGAGCCTGCGATCAGCAGATCGGCAGGCAAATCGCGAAACAGCGGGATCGCATCCTGCAGGCCCTTGATCGCTTCCAGCCTGCCCACGAACAGAAAATAGGGCCGCGCGGCAGGATCGAGGCCCGGCGTTGGCGGCAACGGCGGCGCGTCGGGCAGAAACGACGGGATCACCGTCATCGGCTGCTGAAACCCGAAGGCCGAATGGTTGCGCGCCGACGACGCGCTGAGCATCAGGAACCGGTCCACATGCTGCGCCTCACGCGCCAGATGGTCGGTCGCGCGCCAAAGTTGCGGCGGGCGCCGATAGGTCATCTGACAGCGAAGACAGTGCCGCGCATCGCAGATCTCGCGGTTGTCGCGCCACAGCAAATGAGTGGGACAGACGAGCCAATGCTCATGCGCCGTGTGCAGCTTTATGCCCTGTCCAATACTCCAGACCCCCGGCCCGCCGATGAGCGAGACGTTGTGATAGTGGATCACGTCGAACCGGTTGCCCAAAAGCCGTTCCAGCGTTCGGGCCTGCGCTCCTGGCCGCCCGGTCTGGTGAACCCTGAGTGTCGCAGTCCGGGGCGAACCACTGCGCAGCCGGTGCACGATCACCCCGTCCGACGCATCGGGCACCACCGGGTCGCGTCCGGACAGAGCGCGATAGCCGTCGGTGTCGTGGATCACCTCGACGTGATGTCCCTTTGCGACCAGAGACCGCGCCAGCCGCTGCACATAGATCCCGTCCCCGCCAAAATTGAACGGCGGGTAGAAGGTCGTCACCAAGGCAAAGCGCAAGGGACGCATGATGTGGCGTTCGGACTTCATGGCTCAAGCCTCTGCGGCCCCGCGGCTCAGCATCATTCGGCCATTCTCTTCAGTCACGACGAACTGCCGAAGCTTGAAGGCCACACAAGAGGAATCGCCACTGGCGATGTCAAAAGACATGCCGTGCCCGGGACAATACACGTCCTTGCCGTCATGGTAGCCGTCAGCGAGGTCGATTGCCATGTGCGGGCATTTGCGCGAATAGGCGCGCAGTCCCTCGGGCGTGTTCCAGATCATCGCGCTGACGTTCTGGAGATCGACGATATAGCGGATCCCTTGCGCAAGATCGGTCACGGCCCCCACATCAACTGCCGCGCCCCGCTCCAGCGCGACATCGAAAGTCGCGCGCTTTTCGTTCGGGTGCTGATAAGGCGCGTGCGCGACCCAGGATGGTTTGCCGAGGTATTCCTTGTGGGGGAACGCGCTCATCTTGCCCCAACGCTTCTTTTCCAGATCCACCGACGAATACCAGTATTCGAAGTGGAAGGGCGCCTCGGGGGCAAAACGCGGTTCATGCGGGTTGAGCCTCGTGGTCAGTGCCACGCGCGTCTCGTCCGAGATATTGACCTGCGTGCCATGCAGCATCTCGGGGTTCAGCACCAGAAGCTGGCCCGGATCCATGCGGTATTTCAGCGGCTTGGGCGTCGCCTGCCCCTCGGCCAGATACATCGACACCGGGTTGAAATGCACCTCTTGACCCCACATCTCGGGGTAGAGGATTACGGTGTTGCCCTCGTTCACCCCGTCGATCGACAGCCAAAGGTTGATCCCGTCATAGCTGTGGCCATACCGGGTATCGACATGTGCACCATGCGCCCGCGCCGGGGTGGCGAGGTTGCCATGCGTCTTCTTGGCGTCATAGGCATGTGCTTTTGTGGCCCGCCGTGCCTCGATCTTCTTGGCAATCGCGCGGCCGCCCGCATAGGCCAGCATCTTGGGATTGCGCAGGGCCGCAAGCCCCAGACGCATCCGTTCAGTCAGCGGATAGGGTGGCGCTTCGATGGCATCCGCGCGGGCCTTGCGCGCCACAAGATGCGGATAGTGAATGCGGATCACGATCAGGTGGTCCACGTAAAACTCGTTCTTGATCCCCAGCGTGTCGCGCCCGACGCGGAACGACCAGTAGTAAAGGTCGTCGCGAAGCCGCTCCATGATGTAGTGTTCCAGAAGGCGGATTTTCTCTACCGGGAAATGCTTGTGGATGTTGCGCAGGCCGTCGCGCTCCAACCCCTTGCGGGCGGCGGGGCCCGCAAACTTCTCTGCCCCCTCAAAAAAAGCCGCGTCGATCTTGGCCATCAGTTCCGCCTTGAGGGCGTGGTCATCCAGAAGGTAGTGTCTGGCCTCGGTCATGATCGCGTTCAGGTCGATCTTCTGCCCAGCTTGGGATTTTTCTGTCGAATGCATATTCATCAGGCTGCTCCTTCGATCATTCCGTCACAACGTCAACGACGACGACCCTCTTGGTTGGTCCCGCTTGCTTCATCCAGACATATCAGATTTTATGAGTTTGCGGGACATGGGATTTTCAGTCAAGAAATCGGTGATTTCAGCGGTCCGGACAGAAACGTTTGCCATGGTTTGCATCAATCGTTTCCCTCCTTCGAACGAACGACAGTCAGCCAGCCCGTGCCCAGCGTGCCGGGAAGGGAGGCGACCTCGTCGAATTGCGACGCGATGCGCGCCATGATGTCGGAGTGGTGCGCCCGGCTGTGGTCGGCAAAACCATATACGATCCAGACCGGCCGCCCCTTGGCCAAGAGCGCGTCAAGGTCGGCTGCGGTTTCCAGCACGGCCCAGTCCGGGCGGAAATACGTGGCTATCGGGGTTGCGGCCAGTCCGAAACTTGCCCGCGCATCGCCGGGGGCGGCACCCGCTTCGATCACTGCGATTGCGCCGGCGAAGTCCTGTTTCGGGCTGGCATAATTGCGCGTGGCCCAAAAGAGCGAGGCCAGAACGCCAAGGACCAGCCCTGCCTGCCCCAGGGTGCGACCCAGCCCGGGGCGCTGCACCAGCCGTCCGATGACCTGCCCCAGAGCCAGTGTCCCCGCTGCCGCCATGATGAGCAGAAACGGCAGGTCCGCGAGGAAATAGCGCGGCCAGATCCGCATGCCTAAGGCCAAAAGAAGGGCGAAGGTCACCCCTATGCTGACCGGGATCAGCACCGCCAGAGGGGGGCAGAGCCGCCAGATCGCGGCAAGCCCCGCCCCCATCACCACCAGCAACGCCGGGGCGGCAACCATCGTCACCGGCAGCGGCAAGGGCAGGCTGCGCAGCACTTCCAGCAGCGTCCAAAGCGGGCTGCGCCATTCCGGGATCGCCTCTTGCCCGCCCGGCGACAGGGTCGGGGTCGCCACGTCCTGAAACGTCGCCAGCATGTCGGGGATCGCGCCCGCATAGAGCACGAGCACCAGCACCGCCGTCAGTGGCACCGCAATCAGCGGGGTGGCAGAAGCAAGACCCGGCGCGCCTGCGCGAAGCGGGGGCAGGACGGCCGCGAGCCCATAGCAGACCGCAAAGGACAAAAGGAAAAAGGCCGCCGACAGATGCGTGAACAACGCCGCTGCCGCCGCGAGCGACAGCAGCACCCATGACAGGCGCCCACGGTTCCGCGCGCCCTCGACAAAGGCCATGACGGCAAGCAGACACCAAAAGATCAGCCCGGTATAACCGCGCGCATTCTGCGAAAACCAGATGTGGTGATAGTTCGCAGCCAGCAGCAAGGCCGAGACATGGGCCAGAACCAACCCACCCCCGATCTGGCGCACCAGCAAGAACAACACAGGGATCGTGGCAACCCCGAAGATGACCGCAGGCAGCCGCAACGCCCAGGCGGATTCGCCAAACAGCGCGACGGATGCCTGCGCCTGAAGCGTGAAAAACAGGTGGTTGTTCAGGCTCGTGTAGGTCGTCAGCGCCTCCAGCGGCGACAGGCGCACGAATTCGACCAGCGTCAGAACTTCGTCATACCAAAGACTTGCATCCAGTTTCCACAGGCGCAGGGAAAGGGCGAGCATCACAGTCAGGCTCAGCAGCCCCGCATCCCGAGAGGTAAGTCGTGTCATGCCTGTAACTGCCCCCGCCAACGGGCGTTGGCCTCCAGTGGCGGGCTGACGGCGATGGGCAGCGGTTTGGCGATCATCCCCTCTAACCGGCCGAAATCCGTGCGCGCGACAGTCGGCAGACCGAAGTCGCGGCCCATCTCGGTCGCGCGGTTGTCCACCTCGATGATAATCGCGCGGCGCCCCGTCTGCAGCGCGCGGATGCCGCCGTGCAGTCGGTTACCGACATAGTCGAGCGAGGGGTGCGTCTTGAGCATGGCGTCAAATGCGGCGAGCGACGGCGCCAGCGGCGCGATCCCGGGCAGCAAGTCCTGCGCATAGTCCCAATCCTGGTGGGTCTGCACCCAGAGGTGAACCTTGTCATAGCGCGCGGCGAGGATCTGGAGCAGCTTGCGGTCCGCCTCCACATCGCGGATATAAGTGTTGACGGTGGTCACCACCTCGCGGGCGATGGTCTTGGGCAGACGGCCAGTGATCTCGGACGACAGGTCCCACAGCGTCGGACACGACGTGTTCACCACATTGGTGATCCCCATCCGCGCAAGTCCCTTCAGCGAATAGCTGTCGCGCACGGCATGCAGATGGCGCGCCGACAAAACCCGCCGCAACAGCCACGCGGAATAGGGGTCCGCCCCGCGCTGGTACTGATACCAGCCGCAGCCCATCAGGATCACGTTGTTGACGCTGAAGGCATCTTGCAGGCGCAGCTTCCAGGGCGCGCGGAACCACATCCGCCCGGACAAAAGGTTGGTGCCCGAAGCGATGGCGAACTCCGACCCGCGCACAAGGCCGCGCGATTTCGCGCCCATGTAGTCGTGGCTGGCGACCGAATAGGCGAAATCCTCTGCGAACAGCACACCCAGATGGCGGCGCACGGCATCCATGATGATCTGATCACCAAGGTTGGTCGACGCCGTCGCCGTATCCAGAATGGTGATCTTCCTCGGCGTTGGTCGGGGGTCTGTCATGCGCATCATCATAGGGTGGCCTTTTGCAGTCGTGCGGCGACAATGACCTCAAAGTCGGGGTCGTGGTGGTCCAGATGGTGGGGCAGAAGTTCCTCGGCGGCCAGGCCCTGAAGGAAGGCGCAGGCGGTCATCACGTTGCCATAGGTGGTCACTCTGACCTGTTCCCCGCCCCAGACCTCGGCTGTCGCGCGGGCCAGGGATTGACTGGTGAAATGCCAGTATTCGCCCCAGGGATCCCGCCCGAGCCTGCGCCCGATCTTGGCAATCCCGGCTGAGGTGACAAGCGCCACGCCTCCGGGCTTCAGGATGCGGTGCAGGGTGCGCAGCGCGGCCTCGGGGTGCCAGATCATCTGCAGCGTCTGGGTGAAGATGATGCAATCAAAAGCGTTGTCAGGAATATGCGGCGCGTCCGCAAGGTCGCCCACGATGGTCGCCTGCGGGTTGCCCTCGACATAATGCAGCACGTCGGCCTGCGTGACGCCGGTGCCAAAGCGGGTGATGTAGGCCGGGTCGCCCAGCTCCATGCAGCGGCCACGGATATCGGCGCGGTTCGCAGCGAGGAAGGCTTCGATGTAGTGGCGGTCCACCGGCTTGCCACGGTCGTAGCCAAAGACGGCAGACACCGGGGTCAGCCGGTCGAACCCGCCAAAGCCGATGGTGCCCGCGCGTGGCCATTGCAACCGGTTGCGGCGACGAAAGGCGGTGATCGCGTCGCGGGTCTGCAATGGCAGGATCCGCCGCGCAATGCCTTGCAGGGTGTCACCGGGGGTCTTGCGGGGCGCCAATCTACAGCTCCTTCAAATGCTCGGCCCGCCGCAGGGCCAGTGCCAGTACCGTCATCGTGGGATTGACCTGCGACGACGTCGGATAAACCGAAGAGCCGAGGTCCCACAGATTGTCCTTCGCGTGGCTTTTCAGATTGCGGTCCACCACACCCTTTGCCGGGTCCGCACTCATCCGCGTGGTGCCCATGTGATGGTGCCCGCCCACCAGATCGTCAGGCCAGACGCGGTTGAGCCCGGCGGTTTCGGGTCCGGCGGTTGCGGGCCCGTCCAGCCAAGGCGCGCGGGACAGCCTGCCAAGGCCAAGCCGCGCAAGTTCGGCCCCCACTCTGTCGGCCATCGCCCGGAAGGTCCGCCAGTCGGTTTCGGTCAGTCGCCAGTCCAGATGCGCCCGCCGCTGGCCAAATGCGTCGCGCCCTGCCCCGAGGGTCACGCGGCAGTCGGGGTTCGGCAATTGCTCGATGCGCACCTCGAGCCGGACGGAGTCGATGGCAAACCGCTTTGGACGCCCCATCGCATGCCGGATCAGGTTCCCCGGGATTGCAAACGGGTTTCGCAGGATCGTCCCCACCCGCTCCCGCAACCAGGCGTTGTTGCGATACCACCCCAGGCTCATCGGGACCTTGCGCGACCGCATGTTCCAGACAATCTGGCGCAACGCTTCGGTCGCATCCTGACCCAGATTCAGCCGGGTTGCGGCGTTGGCGTTCAGAATCCGCTCATGCCGCATCAGCGTGACCGAGGGTTGCAGGCACACCTCCACCAGCCGACCGGCCAGAAGCCCCGGCGAAAAGATGTCATGCGTGGCTTGCGGCGCATCGGATGCGATGGTGCCGACCGATGCGGTCGGATGTTCCATGAAGTGGCGGCCGACCTGATCGTGATCATTGCACAGGCCCGCCGGGTTGCGGTCATCGGACAACAAGAGCAGGCGGGCATTTTCGATGCCGCCTGCGGCAAGTACGTATTTGCGGGCATGAACCTCGGCGGTCTTGCCCTCAAGGGTCCTGACCTGCAGCGCCGTTACATGGTCGGCGCGCTCGGAGGTCGCGATTTTCGTCACGTTGGCATGCAGCAGCGTCAGGACATTCGACGCAGCCCTCAGGTCCTTGCGAAAGATCTCGCCAAACAGCAGGTTCTTGCCGAACTGGAACCCGGTAAAATCAAGCTGCGAGGTGTCGATTGCGGGCGGATGTACGCGGAAGCGGTTCCACGGCACGTGTGAATGGTCAAAAGGGGTGTGCAGATCCATCAGGGCCGGGACACCATCGTACCAGGGCTGCAGGGAGTCGCGCAGGATCGGCCAGCCGTCCAGCCCCAGCCATGCGCGCGGTTCCATGTCGACGTGCTGAAACGGGGCCGAGCGCGAGCCCCTACGATAGGTGGAGCCGCCAAACAGCCGATAGCGGGATTGGTCGAGCGGAAAATACGGAACGCCGGACGCGGTTCCGGCGTAAAGATCCTGGGTCGCAGGCTCCAGCGTCTCTCCGCCCGACTCGACGATGATGACCTGCAAACCCGACGAGATAAGCCGGTGCGCCATCGCGATGCCCGCAGCACCCCCGCCGATGATGGCGATGTCGGCCTCAAATCGGGTGCCGGAGTCGGCTTGACGCAGGTCGATCATCACACACGCTCCCAGGGTCGGGACGTGAGGTCGCGCACCGCACGCAGCGCGCGGCGGAGGTTGAGGTAAGGCGCCCCCCGCCCTGAAAGGTGGCGCCGCCAGGCAGCGCCATCGCGGAAATAGAACATCTCCAGCCGCGGCAGGTTCAAAAAATCGCTGTCCAGACCGGCCTGTCCCAGTTCGGTGCTGACCGAGGTGGCATAGTGGCTGCGGATCGCCTGCTGCACAGGGGCCGAACTGCGCCCATACGGCGGAGCAAAGTGGCGTACGCTCCGGCCAAGCTTGTCCTCGATCCGGCGGCGAGAGACGGAAAGTTCGGCCTCCACGGCCTCGGGCGGCAGCGCACTCAGGTCCGGATGGCTCACGGTATGGCTGCCAAAGGTGATCCCTGCCTGCGCCAGATCACGGATCGCGGGCCAGGACATCAGCCGCCGGGGCGGCAGGTTTGCACCCCGCCACGCCTCGCGCCGGCCGATGTGATCGGTGGGCAGATAGACGATCGCGGCAAAGCCCAGGCGGTGCAGCACCGGCCAGGCCGCATCGGCGAAATCCCCGAAACCGTCGTCAAAGGTCAGGATTACCGAATGGGACGGCAGCGCCTTTTGCCCGGCCTTGGCCGCCAGAAGATCATCGAGCGTGATGACAGGCACGCCGGCAGCAGCAATCGCGTCGATTTGCGCGGCGAAAATCGGCGGTGTGATCGACGTGGGTCCGCCCGCATCGGATATCGAGTGATACATCAGGATATCGACAGCAGGCGCGGGCATCGTCAATCCTCGACCCGGTGCGACTGGAATTCGGCGCGGTGCGCGGCCCAGGCGTCCTTGTCGAGACCACCATCGGGGCGCAAAACCTCGGCCGCGCGGTAGGCCATCGCAAAGGCGTGGTGGGTGTTGTCATGCGCAAACAGCCCCTGACGGCCAAAGTTCAAGAGCCCGTCGAGGTTCAAAAGCCAATCGTCCATCACGGCGAAATTCGCCTCGTACCCCACGTCATAGACCGGGTAGGCCTGCCCCAGACGCCGCGTCTCGCACCGACGCACGGGGACAGTGACAGGCAGGCCGAGATCGCCGAGCCAGCCGACAAAGGCGCCGCCCAGGTCCTCGTCGCTCATCGACCACCACTTTTCACCGGGGTCGCACGGAAGCTCGGCACAAAGGACCGTTACCCCCTTCGGCCCGGCGGCAGAGTTGTAATTCTTCGGCTCGGACATGCGGCTGATCGGGATCGACAACTCGGGGAAGTAATGGGCGTCGAATTCGGTGAACTGATCGGTTTCCAGCACGAGATAAAGCAGGATCATGCCGCGAAACCGCATCGCGCGGGCGGCGTCCAACACCTCGGGCGGGGGCGGCGGGTCGATAAGTTTTACCAGTGTCGTCAGCGGGATGGTCGAATAGATCTGGTCCGCCTCATGCCTGTGGTCCAGCCCGTTCTCCCGCGTCCAGACGGCGCGGACGCGGTGGCCTTCCCGCTCTATTCTGGTGATCTCGCAGCCCAGACGGAACCGCGCGCCGGCCCCGGCGGCCTTGGCGGCGACCGCTTCGGTGATCTGGCCAAAGCCGCGGCGGGGGTAGAAGAACCGCCCCGTCGTGGGAGAGCGCAGACCCGGCAGCATGCGCGCCATCTTGAACAGGATTTTCGCCACCGAATTGCCCGAGACCCGGCGCTCGGCGAGTGTCACGGCCAGCTTGTCAGGGTCGAGGCCCCAGAGTTTGCGCACGTAAGGAAAGTAGAAATTCTCGGCAATCGTCGGGCCAAGCCCGTCGTATAGGACCGACGAGAACGTGGGCGCAGTGGCCTTCGGCTTCTTGCGGAAGGGTTTGGAGAGGCTGTCCCACATCAGGGAGGCGGCGAAGCTTTTCGGCAAGCGGAGCATCGCATCGGCAGGCTTCAGCGGGAAATGCACCCACCGCCCGCCCAGCCGGATGCGGCCATGGCGGGGTTGCAACAAAAGATCGTCGCCAAGGATCGCCTGCACATCTCCCAGAACCTCGGGGTCCGCCACCGGGTGGAACCGGTGTGAGCCATAGTCGCACCAGATCCCCTCGATCTGGAAGGAGCTGGAATTGCCGCCCATCGCCGGCGCGCGTTCCAGCACGTCCACCGCCGCAAGGTTGGCCTTGCGCAGGGCATAGGCGGCAGCAACCCCCGCAGGCCCGGCACCAAGGATGCGCACAAGCGGGCGGTCGGCCCCGGCGCGCAGGGTCTTGAACTCCATCGGATCATCCCGTCCTTGATATGTCATCGGATCATCCCGTTCATGTTTCTGCAATCTTGCGGGCCTGTTGGCCCGAAAGCAGGATCAATCCGCCGATTGCCCCGGTCAGGAACAACACCCCCTGCCAGGCCAGCCCCCCCGCCACCACTGTGGCCGAGACGGCGCCAAACGGCACCAACAGCGCGGCAAGCGACGCCTCGCGCACGCCAAGGCCGTTGAGCGAAATCGGCAGGATCGCGAGAATTTTAGCCAGCGGCCAGGCAAAGGCCCAGATTTCCAGCGGAATTTCGAGGCCCGCCGCCGCGGCAAGCAGCCAGGAGAGATAGACGAGCGTGCCCTGAATTGCCGTCGATACTGTGACCAAACTGGCCAGAAACACCGGCCGCACGGTCAAGGCCTGCATGGAGTCCGCCGTACGCTGCGCGAAATCGCCCCCCGGCAGGCGCGGCGCAAGCCGCCAGACCGCCCGGATTGCTTGCGGCATCAGCACGAAGACGATGACCGCAACCGCAATCAGCCCCACGGCGGCAAGGGCCGATACCTGTCCATCCACCCCCTCGGCCCGCAGGACCATCAGACCGCCGAGCGACAGGATGATCAGCGCCACGACATCCACCAGCCGGTCAAAGACCGCGCCCGCTGCGAGGTTCGGGGCATTTCCCGCAGCGCCGTGCACTACCGCCGCGCGCATCGCATCGCCGCCAATGGCGCCCGGAAGGCAGAGGTTGGCCGCCAATCCGCCATAGTGCGCGCGCAGCGCAAAGAGGAACGGCACCGGTCGGCCGATCACCAGCCACCATTTGGCCGCTGCCGCCACATGGCTGGCCATGAAGGCCAGAGTGATCAAGAGAAACGTGCTCGGCGGCACGCGCGTGATGGCCGCAACAATCGCATCCCGCGGCAAGAGCCAGAACAGCAGCGCCAGAAACGCCGCCGAGCCGCCCGCGCGGATCGCCCATTTCCGCAGCACCCTGGATCTCGTTGCGGGAACCATGGCTCAGGGCCTCAGATGCAGGCGGGCGATCATGTCGGCGATCAACCCAAGTGACCAGATCATGATCGCGGCAAGGAAACAGAACACCGCCGTCTCGCTGAGGTTTTCCAGGTAGATGTCATAGATCAGCTTCAAGACGCCAACGACGCCCAGCCAGAATCCCAGCGGGATGAACACGCGCAACGGGTTGAACAGCACCATGACCCGGAGCACGAGTATGGTGAAGTTGATGAAATCCATCGGCCGGATCTTTGATCTGCCCACCCGCCGACCGTAGTCGATCGGCGTGTACATCATCCGCTTGCCATTGCAGCTCATGCACAGGGTGATCGTCGTGGTGAAAGAGAATGTATCGGGCAAGAGGGGCAGGAACGGCACCAGTTCCGACTTGCGAAAGACCCGAAGGCCCGAATTGATGTCGTTCAGCTTGCGCTGCGCGAGGTAGGACGCGAGCTTGTTGAGGAACATCTTCGCCGGGCGGCGGATCAGCGGCACGTTCTTCATCGCAGCGCCCCGGTCCCCCACGACCATGTCCTGATCTCGGCAAAGCGCCAGCATGTCGGGCAGATAACGTGCAGGATAGGTGCCGTCGGCATCCATGATCGCGAGGTATTCGAATTGTGCCGCCCGGACACCGCGTTTCAGCGTGGCGCCGTAACCAAGGTTCACCTGGTTGGCCAGCACCATCGCCCCGCTCGCCTCGGCCTCGGCCAAAGTGCGGTCCTTTGATCCGTCGTCGATGACGATGACCTCATAGGGAATGCCTAGCGGTGCGAGGATGTTGTCCACGTCATGCACGGTATGGCGCACGGCGTGTTCCTCGTTGTAAGCCGGAATAACCACGCTGAGGCTCATCCCCTCCAGCGGATTGGCGCGCACCGCGCTCGCGGTCGCATTGTGCTTGATGGCGGAGTTCATGCGGAACCTTTCCTGAGCTTTTCGGCGCCTTTTCGACGCCTGTCATCGTGGTCGGCGCGTCTGTCATGTCCGACCCATACATCTTGATTAACCAATGTGTCACGTCTGGGGCGCACTTTGGCCAAATCTGCGAGGATTGCGCCTATGCCGGTCGCAAGCGGGGTCGTTGCGCGAAACCCAAGCGCTCGGGCTGCGGCGGCAGGGTCGCCGAGCGACGCGCGGATTTCACCCGGGCGGGCGGGACCGTGGCGCACCACTGGCCGCGCACCCAGAGCCACAGCCATCGCATCGATCAACGTGAGGATCGAGGTGGGTTGGCCCGAACAGACGTTGTAGACGCCGGCTTGCCCGTCGCGCACCCTGTCCATCGCACGGCAAAGCGCATCAGCCACATCGCCCACATAGACGAAATCCCGTGTCTGCCCGCCATCGCCGAAGATAGTCCAGGGCTCTCCCGCTTCCCAGCGGTCAAGAAAGGCGGTGATGACCCCCGAATAGGGTGAGCCGCGCAGCTGGCGTGGCCCATAGACGTTGAAGAACCGCAGCCCCGTTGCAGCCAGCCCCAGCATGTCGGCCATTGCAAGCCGATGCTGGTCCAACGCCAGCTTGTCGGCGCCATAGCCCGAAAGCGGATGGGTGCGCGCCTGCTCGGTCAGAGGCAGCGCCTCCGGCTCGCCGTAAACCGCAGCAGAACTGGCGTAGACCACCGGCACGCCCGACCGCGCCGCCGCTTCGAACACATGAAGACCGCCCTGCGCATTCACCGCCGAGGACGCAGCCCAATCCGCCAGATAGGCCTGGGTCGAGGCGATGGCAGCCAGGTGGAACACCCCTTCCACCCCTGCCATGGCCTGCATCACCGACGCCGCATCGCGGACATCGCCCGTCACCAGCGAGGCAAGCCCGAAAATCGTCGCCGGATTGCCGGTCGACAGGTTGTCGAAGACCCGGACCTCATGGCCCCGCGCAATCAGCGCCTCCACCAGATGACCGCCGATGAAACCTGCGCCCCCCGTCACAAGGAAAGTTGCCATCTGCGCCTCCGCCCGTCATACAAGGCACCGTGACCCCTGCCCGCCACAGCAATCACCCGAGGCCCCCGATGATCCGACTGCCCGCGCTCGCCCCGCTCTTGCTGGCAGCGAGCCTTGTGTTCAGCGTGACCGTCGCCCGGGCCGAAGTGTCGATCAGTATCGACCCGGGCCAGCGATTCCAGACCATCCGTGGCTGGGAAACTTCGGACCGGGTCTGGGAAACCGACAAGAAGGCCAACCGGTTCGATGGCAGCTGGATCCCCCAGGCTGACCGCATCGCCGCTGCGCTTGTCACCGAAGTCGGCATCAACAACCTTCGCCTTCACCTCGCCTCCGGATCCGAGAACCCGCGCGACAGCTGGCGCGACTTCATCGACGGCCGGCTGAGCTATACTGACCACCGCAACACGCTTTACGAAGTGGTCAATGACAATGACGACCCCACAGTCATCAACCCCGCGGGCTTCGTGTTCACCGGGCTTGACCTGCATGTCGACCATGTGATGTTGCCGATGCAGCGCGCGCTGGCGGCGCAGGGGGAGCGGTTGTTCGTCACGCTGACCTTCGTGGATTTCAACTGGACCGACGGGCGCACCGTTCTCGCCCTGGGCGAGAATCCAGCGGAGTACGGCGAGCTCATCCTTGCGACGTTCCGGCACCTCGACATCACCTACGGTTTTGTTCCCGACGCGCTGGAGATGATCCTCGAGCCCGAAAACACCGACCACTGGAACGGCCGCGCCATCGGCGAGGCGATTGTTGCGGTGACGGACCGGCTGGCCACGGCGGGCTACCGGCCGCAGATCATCGCACCCTCCACCACCTGGGCCGAACGCGCCGTCCCCTACATGGAGGACGTGGCGTCCGTTCCCGGTGCGGCAGACCGGGTGGATATGCTGGCCTACCACCGCTACGGCAGATTCAGCAGCGCAGCACTGCCCGCCATTGCGGGTATGGCCCGGCAGATGGGGATGCAGACCGCGATGCTGGAATTCACCGACGGCGACATCGACATGCTGATCGAGGACCTGACAATCGCCAATGTCTCGGCCTGGCAGAAATACGGGGTCGCCCGCAAGGTGTCGGACGGAAAGCCCGGCACATCGGCCAGCTATTATCTTGATGCCATGTTCAAGGGCGATCAGATCGAGGGGATTGCCCTGCCGCTGAACACCCGGATGCTGGCGGTGGTGTTTCGCGCATGGCGGGCGGGGGCCGTGCGGATCAACGCGGTCAGCGATGACCGCGACATCGCCGTTCTGGCCGCCCTGCGTCCCGAAGGGGGCATCGCCACCATCCTGCGCGTTCGCGACAAAACGGATGCGCAGCTTAGCGGGCTGGCCGACGGGCCCTACACGCTCAGCGGTGTCACCGACCGGGGCCAGGCCGTGGGGGCCCAGGAGGTGGCTGTCAGCGGCGGCGGCGTCACGCTGTTCGATCTGCCCGAAGGCGTCTATTCCCTGATCCCGGATGGCGGCTGACCGCCCATGGGTTTGAGCCTCAGCGCACATGCAAACGGTCCCTTTGCCCAAGAATGTGATATTCGATGAGGCACCACACAAAGACGGTCGCGCCATAAAGGTAATAGAACTGGTGATAGGCCATTGATTTCGCGGCAAAGATCACGCCGCCATGCCGTACCAGGAACCGGGCGAGCGCCACATTGACCGCCACCGCCGCAGCGCCAAGGACCAGCGGCACCGGCCACAGCCCTGGCCAGAACGGCAGCGCGAGGATCGACAGCAGCAGCAAAAGTGCAATCCCCGCTCGCGCGCGTTCGGCCTGGCTGGTGTTCAGCTCATCCGTCAGCCCCTCGCGGCTGATCATCAGCCGCGCCCAGGGCAAGGCGCGCTGGAAGATGTCGGTGCGGAAAGATTGGCGGATGGACCAGACCTTCAGGTGCTTTCCCTCGAGCGCGGGGTCCACCACGATCCGCCCGCCTGCGGCCTTCAGCCGGTAGCCCAGTTCGATATCCTCGATCGAAGGGCGACGGTAGGTTTCGGTATCGAACCCGCCGACCGCGCGAAAGGCCGTGGCCCGCACCGCCCCGCAGCCCGCCCAGAAGGTAGAGGCGTCACTGCGCGGGGTCTGGTGGTGAAAGCGGTGCAAGAGGTTCTTGTAGCGCGAGAACCAGTAGGCCCCCTCCGGATCTGCATCGTAGGAGCCAAAGACCGCGGCAACTTCGGTCGCCGCCATCGCGGCGCGGATGCGCGCGGGTCCGCCCGGCTGCGCGATCACATCAGAATCGACGAACCACAGGATATCCCCCGTCGCGACCGTGGCGGCCAGATTGCGCGCAACCCCCGGCCCGCCATTCGCAGGCGTCGCCATCACCGTGGCCCCCATCGCGCGCGCCGCCGCCGCCGTGCCGTCGGTGGAGCAGTCGTCGACGACCAGCACCTCGTCGATCTCGCCCGCGCTGCGCATGGCAAGCACGGGGGACAGAACCTGCGGCAACAGGGTATTGGCGTTGTAGGCGGGCATCACCAGCGTGATCGAAAGCCGTCCGTTCATCGCGCGCGCCCTTTCCCCAATCGTCCCTGCAGGACCAGAAGAAAAGTCGCAACCAGCGGCAGAAGCCAGATCACCCGCGCCCCATAGCGCGTCGCGGGCTGCGAGATTGCGCCGCAGACAAATGCGTTGGCCAGCACCCCCATCAGTACAAAGACCGCAAGGCACCGCTCCGTCCGGGTGAAACGGCCCGGCCACAGAACGACCGCAACCAGCAAAAGCGCAGCCACGCCGTTCAGCACGGCTTGCGCCGGATCCGCATAGACCAGCCAGCCCCGCCAATGCGACAGGCGGGAAGGTTCGAGCCAAGGGTAGCCGGGCGCGGTCTTTTCGACCAGCGACTGGTCGGGAACCGTCATGTCCACCCCGTTCATCAAAAGCTGGACCCCGGTGTTGCGCACGATCGCCCCCAGCACTTCGGCAGGGCGGTCCAACGCCACGGCGCGGGCGAAATCCACCTGCGCATCGGCAACCTTCTTCTGATCCTGCGAAGATAGCAGGCGGAACGAGGCAATCCGCGGCTCGGTAGCAAAGATGATGTGGGTGGCCGTCAGGCGCATCGGGTCGTCCGACCCCTGCAATGCGTCATTCAGCAAGCAGGTCGGTATTGCCACGTCGGGGCAATTGTCCTGCAGATAACGCAGTCCCGGCCCGTCCGCGATCATGCGCGCGGTGAGAAACGGGTAGTAGATCACCTCCTGTTTTTGCACCGTCTTGACCGTAGAGATGAAGGCCAGCCGCTCTGTCACCGCCAGAGCCACGAGGCAGATCAGGAACAGCGGTCCGAGAACCGCCCCCCCCCGTGCCCCCGGGCGCGACGCGACCCAGCCGACGAGCGCGGCCCCCGGTACCATTGCGGCCGACAAAAGCAGATGCGACGGGTGGCTCAGCACACCTATGCCGCTGATCGCAAGCAGGATCAGCCACTCGCCCCAGACCATGCGGTTGCCGTGCAGCGTGATCACACCAGCCGAAAGCAGGATGAGCGCGGCAAAGATGTCGGGCATGAGGTAACCCACATAGAACGGCATGGAGCCAAGGCCCGCGACCAGAAACGGCACCACCAGCACCGGCAGCGCCGGGCGCTCCACCCCCCTTGCGCGCAGCAGAACCCGCGTCGCGACCCAGATCACTGCCAGTACGCAGGCCGCATGAAACAGCGGAAACCAGGACTGCAGATGCAGCTGATAAAACCCCGCCATCAGCATCGAATAGACGATCGAGCGAGAGGCATTCACAAGATGGTCGGTGGCCTCCGGCCGCACGATGGCTGCCCCGCTCAGACGCTCGGCCTCGGCGAGGGGGTCGCGCAGCCAGCTGTCCGGAAGAACCAGCGCCAGCGCCTTGCTGCCACGCAGCACATAGTCGAGTGAGTCGTAGTAGAACAACGGGTTGCCGTTCAGGGCAAAGACCCACAGCATCGCGGCCATGCAAAGTGCAATGCAGACCAGGCTAGCCGGAAGCGCGCTGCTTGCAGACCGTGTATGTGTCATGCCGGTCATTCGCCATGAGCCTCCATGCGTCCGCCCCGGGCCAGCACCTCGCGGAAATAGGCGACCGTCGCGGCCAGCCCCTCGTCCAGTTGCACCTTCGGCTCCCATCCCAGTACGCTGCGGGCAAGTGTGATGTCCGGGCAGCGCTGCATCGGGTCATCCTGCGGCAGCGGGCGGTTGACGATTTCCGAGCGCGAGCCGGTCATCGCCACGACCTTCTCGGCCAACTCGCGAATGGTCATTTCCGCCGGATTGCCGATATTCACCGGGCCGGTCACACCTGCCGGGCTTTCCATCAGGCGCACCATCCCCTCGATCAGGTCGCTGACATAGCAAAAAGACCGCGTCTGCTTGCCTTCGCCAAAGATGGTGATCGGCTGACCCTGCAGCGCCTGCACGATGAAGTTCGACACCACGCGGCCGTCATTCTGGTGCATCCGGGGACCATAGGTGTTGAAGATGCGCATAACCTTGATCTCAAGGTTGTGCTGGCGGTGATAGTCGAAGAACAGCGTCTCGGCGCAGCGCTTTCCCTCGTCATAGCAGGACCGGATTCCGATCGGGTTCACGTTGCCCCAGTAGTCCTCGCGCTGCGGGTGGACGGTGGGATCGCCGTAAACCTCGGAGGTGGAGGCCTGAAGGATCCGCGCTCGTGTGCGCTTGGCCAGGCCCAGCATGTTGATCGCCCCATGTACCGAGGTCTTGGTCGTCTGAACCGGGTCATACTGGTAATGCGGCGGGCTGGCCGGGCAGGCGAGGTTGTAGATCTCGTCCACCTCGACATAGAGCGGGAAGGTCACGTCGTGGCGGGCAAGTTCAAAGTTCGGGCTGTCAAAAAGATGAGCAAGGTTTGCGCGCGATCCACTGAAATAGTTGTCGATGCACAGCACGTCATGCCCCGCCTCCACCAGCCGTGTGCACAGGTGGCTGCCCAGAAACCCCGCCCCCCCTGTCACAAGGATGCGCTTCGGCCTGCCAGGGGACAGCGCGTCGCGAAGGGTGGTGGTGGGTTTTGCCATGGGTCAGGAACCTTGCAGGAAAAGGGTGAAGATCAACATCGAGATCACGAAAAGGAATGTGGCCGCCAGCACCAGACGTGCAGGGCCAAAGATTGCCCCCACCGCAGCGCGGGGGGATGGTGCATCTGGCACAGGGCTGGTGCGCCAAGCTGCGATCATCAGCCCAGATAGGGCAAGCCCGGTTGCAAGCACCCCCATCGCGGCCCACAGAACCCGCGTGGGCATGCCGCCAAAGGTGCCGAAGTGCAGCGGGTCGGCCAGCTCCATCACGCGGCGATAGATCGAAAGCTCCTCCCCCCGATGCACGCCCAGAACGCTGAAATCATCCGGATCGACCGTGACCGTATTGGCACGCGGCCGCACAAGAAGCGCCGTCAGATCGCCGCGGATGCGGACCCCCTCGCCCGCCCGGATCGGGAGATAGATCTCCCGCACCTCGAGCCCCGGCAGGGCGGTGGCGGCCACTGACAGGGCACGCGCCAGGTCCGCACCGTCAAAGCCTGCAGGAAGCCCGAACTCATGGGTCCGCGCCGTGGGCTGCGCCGCGGGCAGCGTCTGCTCGAACCCCACGGCTTCGGCCAGATAGATCAGGGCTGTTGTCGCCACGACCACGAGCAAGGGCAGGCTCCACACCGCGACCCAGCGGTGCAGACCGCCCCACAGGCTGCGCGGCATTGCCCGGGCGCGCACGCCCATTGGCGGCGGCCGCCCCCAGTTGCGCCAGAACCGCGGCGTCGACCGCAGGCCCGCCACGATCTGCGCGATCAGCAAAAGCGAGGTCAGCGAGACCAGGATCAGCATCAGCTTGCGATCCAGCATCAGATGCGTGTGCAAGAGGCGCAGGATTTCATGCAGGCCCCGCGCCGGTGTCACTCCCTGAAAGACCGCCGTCCCGGGATCGGCCCAGACCACAAAGCCGCGCCCGGGGTGCTGCATCTCGACCGCGCCTGCCAGAAGGGCCGACTGTGGCGCGCGCAGGATCAGCGGCTGTGCCTCGGGATACTGCGCAATCGCCGTGTCCAGAAGACCCGGCCAGTTGACCTCGGCCGTCACCACCGCCGAGTGCCGCTGCATTTGCGGCGACATCAGCGCCTGCAACTCGGGCGCAAAGACCAGAAGCGTGCCCGTCGTGAAGATGAGCGTGAAATACAGCATCACGACCCGTCCGAGCCACCGGTGCACCGCCAGCATCCGCAGGCCCGCGCCGCGTGGACGGGCGGCAGCCGAACCTGCGCCCGCCCCTTCGCCGATGGCTTTGCCCGCACCGGTCATTTGATCGCCAGGAAGCCTTCGAAGCAGAGGTAGCGTTGGATGCTCATGACATCGACGAAGCCCGCCCGAGCCATCAGATCAAGGTTTGCTTGCGTCGAGAACGGTTCCAGCACGCCCTTCAAGCTGCGGGATTTTTCAATTATTTCTGTAGGTTGAAACCCGTTCTTCAACTTATACTCGTTATAGAGCTGGGTCAGGATATCCTGGAACCGCGCATCCGGCCCGCGCACCTTTTCAAACAGGATGAAGGCACCGCCCCAATTCAGACTTTTGTAGATCTTGTCGAAAATCTCTTGCCGGTGGCGCGGCGGGATGAATTGCATCGTGTAGTAGCTGACTATCAGGTCCGACTGCTGCAGCTCTGCCAGACGGATATCCTCGATCACGATGTCGACGGCGTCGACCCCGGCACAATGCTTGCGCGCGGCAGCAACCATCGCCTCCTCGACATCAAGTCCATGAAAGCGCGCGTCCTTCTTGTGAGCATTGTGCTGCGCCAGTTTGCGCAGAAGCTCACCCGTCGAGGTGCCGATTTCGTAGACGTGGCTGTCAGGTTTCACGAAGAAGTCCGACAGGTTGCAGATCAGTTCATGCCCGCTTTCATAAAGCGGGACGGAAACCTTGATATGCTCGACAAAGGTGTCGGGCACGTTGTTTCCGAAGGTCCAGCCGGCATTCTGGGCAGAGATGTTCTGGCCGACGCCCATGTCATCCTCCTTAAGGTTATTCCAAACCAATGGCTTAGTCTATCATGCTCACGTCCGCCTGCCTAGATTTCTTGGAATAGGCGAGGTGTATCAAGTCGGCATAGATGCGTCTTTGGTCAACAATAAGGCCAATCGCCACATAGATTGTGACAAATGTGATCAATTCAGAGGCGGCGCCGTACGGCACGAGGCCCGACAGGAACGTCGCGGCCGCTCCCGCAAGGATCGGCCTTGCCAGCCGCCCGAGGATCGGGATGCGAAAGCCCGCACGCGTGCAAAACAGCATGGCCACGATCCAGATGGCCGCCGTCGCCAGCACCACGCCAAAAGCCGCCCCCACCGCCCCGAACGCAGGCGTGAGCGTGAGGCAGCCCAGCACCGAAACCGTCAGCCCGGCCACCCCAGAGGCCAGAACCCGACCGTTCAGCCCGGCCGCCGTCAGGGCCCAGCGATGGTGGCCCGACAGGATCTGGACCGGGATGGCAAAGATCAGCACGGCCATCACCGGCCCCGCCGCCCGGAAGGCCTCACCATAAATTGCGGCCATCACCGCTCCCGCATGTGCCGAAACAAAGATCGCAGGCCCCACGCAAGCCCAGGCCACGATCCGCAGCGAGGCGAGCGACAGCATCACCAGCGCCCCGACCCCCTCGAAATAGCGCCGTGTCAAAGCGGGATACATGTTGAAGTGATAGATGTTGGACAGAGCCTGCAATGAGACGACCAGCCTTTGCCCCGCGGCGAAATAGGCCGCAGCCTCCAGCCCGCCAAAGCTGCTCACAATTACCACCGGCAGGAATTGCGCGGCCCCCCACATAAGGGCGTTCGTCCCAAGGGGCGCCGCCAGCCTCAGCATCGGGCGCACCACGCCGGGGCGCAAAGACAGACGCAAGCGCGCCCCCGCGCGCCGCGCCGCATACCACATGAAGGTCATCGCCACCGCCACGGACACCACCTCGGCCAGGCCAAAAAAGGCAGTCTGCGACGTATCGCGGATCATCAAAAGCACCGTGACGGCCAGAACCGCTGTGCGCAGGAACTGCGCCAGCGCTACGTCGCGCATCCTCTCCAGGCTTTGCAGCAACCATTCTTGTCCAAAGGATTGCAGCACCAAAGAAACGGCAAGAAAGGACGCGAGCATGAGCATCTCGCGCCCGGGCAAGACCACTGCGACCCCGATCACCAGCCCGGTCCCGCAGATCACCGACAAGATCAGCCTCAGGGCGACCACAACGCCGATCACCTCTTCTGCTTCGGGCTTGCCTGCGTGCTGCGCGCGATACCTCACCCCGGCAGCCCCAAGCCCGAAATCCACCATGATCATCAGCAGACCCACGACCGCCAGCACCGCCTCCAGCGCTCCGTAGTCGGCGGTCGACAGCGTCCGCGCGAGATAGGCATAGATGACAAAACCCACAAGCTTTACCCCGACCTGCCCCAGCCCGAGGTAGATAAGGTCGCGGATCATCTGGATATCGGGGTTGCGCACGACGCCAAGCACTTGGCGGCGCAAGGTTTCCCGAAGGCCGCGCCAGCGCGTCATTGGTGCAGGCCAGTGGTCGGGGAAGGAAACGAGGCCTTGGGCATGCGCAGGCAAGGGTCCGGATCAGGATCGTCGCGCACAGTCTAGAGCGATGGCGCGGACCGGGTCCATAGCCGCGCTGCTGCAACGCGCGGAAAGCCACAAACCTTGCCGGAATGCCACAGGCGATGCCAGATGGGCTCTCTTGCGCGCCAAAGGCTCGCTATCGGCCCCCTCCGGATCAGAAAAAAGCATTCACGCTTCGCTTTTGCAGACCTTTCGCGCCTTTGCCCGCAATAATGCCTGGTCCAGCCACCGTCTGCTTTCCAGTTGCAAACGACTGAGCCCGGCCGAGTTTGTAGCCCCCCGCAGCGGCTTTTTTCCCAGCCTGCAGGCCACGCTCGACCATATCCTGGTGATCGACTGGTTTTACGTCGATGCGCTGGAAGGCGGCCGTCTTGGCCCGAAGGCCTGGGAAAACGAAGTCCCCTGCCCCGGGATCGAAAGCCTCATTTCCGCTCAGGCCTGCGTAGACCGCCGCCTGATCTTGCAGTGCGACGCCCTGACCGAGGCTGCGCTCAATACCCACGTCCATGTGCAGCGCAGCGCAGGCGTGCAGTCAGACCGGCGCGACCGGCTGCTCATGCATCTCTTTCAACACTAGATCCACCACCGCGGGCAGGCGCATGCGATGCTGTCGTCCGGCCGCGTGGCCCCGCCGCACCTCGACGAGTTCTTTGCCAAGGACGAAGCCCCGCTTCGCACCGCCGATTTCGCGGCCCTCGGCTGGACCGAGGCCGGGATCTGGGGCGAAGACCTGCCCCCGGACGGCCCGCCTTCCCATCCGGCGTGCAAGGCCCTATAATTCGCCCCTCCCGCCACAGGAGCCGCCGATGCGCCACGCCGAGATCACCCGCAAGACCGCCGAGACGGGCGTGTCGGTTGCCCTCAACCTTGATGGGACAGGCGTGCACCGGATGGCCACCGGTGTGGGCTTTCTTGACCACATGCTTGACCAGCTTTCCCGCCATTCGTTGATCGACATGACGGTGACGGCCACGGGCGATCTGCATATCGATGATCACCACACGGTCGAGGATTGCGGCATCACCCTTGGGCAGGCGCTTGCCAGGGCGCTTGACGACAAGCGCGGGATCCGCCGCTATGGCCACTTCCGCCTAGCCATGGATGACACGCAGGTGGCCGTGGCGCTGGATTTGTCGGCGCGGCCCTTTCTTGTGTGGAACGTCGCCTTCCCTGCGGCCA
>Ga0105046_10003207_pt1 | contig 25908 bp, 20 predicted proteins | sample MAT03_FD_78385 | JGI IMG/M metagenome (GOLD analysis project Ga0105046, IMG submission 78385) | Freshwater microbial communities from Lake Fryxell liftoff mats and glacier meltwater in Antarctica - MAT-03 (megahit assembly) | ecosystem: Environmental > Aquatic > Freshwater > Ice > Liftoff...
CGAAGGTCATCGGGCACGTGGCGCTAGCCGCCTCGGTCTCCGCTTCGCAGTCCAGCTCGTCGTCGCCGAAGGAGACGCAGCTTAGCGCGGACAGGCAGGTGAAGTACGACGCGATCGCGTCGGCGCAGGGTTGGCCGTCGGCGCGCAGCGCAGCGATCAGGAGCATGTCGCAGTAGGCGGCCTCTTGCGCGGCGTAGCGGGTGCCCTTGTCCGGGAAGCACGCGAGGATCGTGTTGTAGTAGGCGACGCATGGCGCGGCCTCGGGCGGGGGCGACGGCGGACCGGTGGTGTCGCTGGCGTCGGTCTCCCCCATGCTCAGGAAGCCGGTCGCCGAGGTCGTGACGGCGTCGTTGGTCGACGTGCCGGTCGTGCCGGTCGTGCCAGTCGTGCCGGTCGTGCCGGTCATGCTGGCCTCGTCGTCGGGGATCTTCTCGTTCTCGGACGCGCAGGCGATCGGGAGGCCGCCGATGGACAGCAAGAACACAATGCCGCGCTGGTCGGGAGACATGATCGCCGATGCTACACGCACCTCGAGATCTGCGCAATCTGTCCGCCGGGACAAGTACCGCGAACGCACGAAGGCCGCGCGAGCTGGGCTCGCGCGGCCGCGAATTCACGCGACCCTCGGGCTTAGCCGGCGGGCGTCGGGGCCGGGGCGGCCCCGGCGGCGCCGATCACCGACTCGATCGCCTTGTTGAGCTCCGAGAGGTCGCTGGGCGCGACGGCCGAGTACTTCACCGAGTTGCGGCCGTCGGCGAACATCAGCGTGCGGCTCTTGGTGACGTTGTAGTAGTCGTCGAACTCCTTGTTGACCGCGCCGCCCTCGGAGGCCGGCACGACCATCGGCAGCTTGACGCCGAGCTCGGTCTTGAGGGCCTTGACCTTGGCGATCAGGGCCTCGCGGTCGGCGAGCGGGGTGGTCGACTTGCCGTCCTTGATGTCGGTGACCACGGCGAACGCCTTGATCTTGTCCTCGCCGTACTTCTGGACCAGCGCGTCGAGGTTTTGCAGGTCGGTCTTGAAGGCCGGGTCGTCGATCGTGCCGACGGCCATGATCTTCGGGCTGCCGCCGAACTTGCACACCTGGCAGTAGGTGTCCCCGCTGTCGCAGTTGACGATCTCGAACGGCTTGAACTTGCCGCCGACGCCGAGGCCGCTGTCGGCGAGGATGCGGTCGTCCGCGGGCTTGGCCGCCTCCGGCGGGGTCTCGGCCTTGACGGGCGTCTTCACCTCGGCCGTCTTGGCAGGGGCCGTGTCGGCCTTGTTGTCGCAGCCGCCGGCCGCGAGCGCGACGGCGAGGATCCCGAACATTGCGGTGGTCTTGAGCATGGCCGGGCCAGTGTGGCCAAACTCGGGCCACCGCGCCAGCGCCGCGGGCTGTCCCCCGCGCACGCCGCTTGTTACGATGCGCCGCGATGCCCAGCACCCGCCGCGCCTTCCTTGCTGCCACCACGGCCGCCACTGCCGGTCTGGTGTGGCCCCACCGCGAGGCCTGGGCCGGTCCGGCCCCCGCGCGTGTGCCGGCGCCGGCCAGCGCGCCGGCCAGCGCCGACGCGGGCGCGCGGATGCTAGCGATGAGCCCGCTGCTGCGCGACGAGCCGCTCGCCCAGCTCGCCGTGGACGCCGCCCGCAAGGCCGGTGCCAGCTACGTCGACGCCAGGTTGGTCGCGTGGCAGCGCGAGCAGATCAGCGTGCGCGACGATCACGTCAGCGACGTCGGCCTGCGCACGGACTATGGCCTCGGCGTGCGCGTGCTCGCGGACGGCGCGTGGGGGTTCGCGGCGACGCAAAGGCTCGACAGCAAGTCGGTCGGCGACGCGGCCCGCAGCGCGGTGTCGATGGCCAGGCGCAGCGCCCTGCTGATGCCGGAGCCGATCTCACTGGTAGCGACCCCGGTGGTCCGCGGCGCCTGGGTCTCGCCGATGCAGCAAGACCCCTTCGCGGTGCCCATGGCCGACAAGGCCGGGCTGTTGTTGGCCGCAGCGCGCGTAGCGATGGCGATCAAGGGCGTCGCCCACGTCGACGCGACGATCCTCGGCGTGCGCGAGGAGAAGCTCCTGATCACCAGCGAGGGCTCGCGCGTGCATCAGATCTTTCATCGCGTGCTGCCGGGCCTCACGGCCACCGCGATCGACCGTCGCCGCGGTCGCTTCGTCACCCGCGATCACGAGGTCGCGCCGATGCTCGCGGGCTACGAGCACGTCACCGCCGCCGACCTCGTCGGCCAGGCCCCGGTGATCGCCGACGAGGCGCTGCAAAAGCTGCACGCCGCGCCGGTCGTGCCGGGCAAGAAGCAGGTGATCCTCGCGCCGAGCAACCTCTGGCTGACGATCCACGAGAGCATCGGCCATTCGACCGAGCTCGACCGGGCGCTCGGCTGGGAGGCCAACTTCGCGGGCACCAGCTTCCTGACCCCTGACAAGCGCGGCAAGCTCAAGATCGGCAGCGAGCGCGTGCAGATCACGGCCGACCGCACGCAGCCCGGCGGCCTGGCGACGACCGCGTGGGACGACGAGGCCGTGGCGGCGCAGCGCTGGGCGATCGTGGAGGACGGGGTGTTCGTCGGCTGGCAGACCACCCGCGACCTCGCCGCGGCGGTCGGCGACACCAGCAGCCGCGGCTGTCTCTACGCCGATGGTTACGGCAGCGTCGCCTTCCCGCGCATGCCCAACGTCAGCCTCCAGCCCGGCGCCGAGGGCTACACCACCGAGGACCTGATCAACGCCACCGACGACGGCATTCTCATCAGCGGTCGCGGGAGCTGGTCGATCGATCAACAGCGCTACAACTTCCAGTTCGGCGGGCAGTTCTTCTGGGAGATCAAGAAGGGGAGGTTGACGAGGCCGCTGCGCGACGTCGCCTATCAGGCCAACACCGTCGAGTTCTGGAGCTCGTGCGACATGCTCGGCGGCGCGGCCAGCTACCGCCTCGGCGGCACGATCAGCGACGGCAAGGGCGAGCCCTCGCAGAGCAACGCGGTCAGCCACGGCTGCCCGCCCGCGCGCTTCACCGTCAACGTCATCAACACCTCCACGAACACCGGGAGCGGCACATGAGCCTGCGTCGCAGCGAGGCCCAGGCGCTGGTCAAGACCGCCCTCAAGGCCGCCACCCTCGCGGATGTCCGCGTGCGCATCACCAGCAGCCGCAGCGGCAACCTGCGCTTCGCCGGCAACGCACCGACCACCGCCGGCGAGGTCGAACGCCTCGACGTCAGCGTCACCGCGACCCGCGACCAGGCCAGCGCGACCGTCTCGGGCACCACCCGCGACGCGCCCGGCGTCATCGCGCTGGTCCGCCGCGCCGAGGCCCTCGCGGCGCTCGCCCCGAAGGACCCCGAGCACATGCCGCCGCTCGGCCCGCAGACCTACTTACGCGTCGACGCCGAGGACCCCGCGGTCGTCAAGCTCGGCCCCGACGAGCGCAGCGACGCGGTCGCGCGGGTCCTCAAGGTCGCGCGCGACGCCAAGCTGGTCGCCTCCGGTCTTTACGAACATGTCCACAAGAGCATGTCCTTTGGGACATCCGCCGGCCTGTTCGCCTACCACGCCGACACGACCGTGACGCTGACGACCACCTGTCGCACGTCCGACGGCAGCGGCAGCGGTTGGGGCGGCGCGATGTCTCACCGCCTCGCGGACCTCGACGCCACCGCGGTGGCCCGCCGGGCCGCGGACAAGGCCGAGATGACGCGAGGGACCGCGCCAGCGCTGGCGCCTGGCGCCTATACGGTCGTGCTCGAGGCCCAGGCGGTCGCCGACCTGCTCGGCTTCCTCATCGGCTCGCTCGGCGCGCGCGCGGCCGACGAGGGTCGCAGCTTCTTCTCGCGGCCCGGCGGCAACGCGCTCGGCGAGGCGCTGTTCGGCCCGCAGATCCGCGTGTACTCCGACCCGCAAGACCCCGCGCACCCGTCGACGCCGGTCGGCACCGACGGCCTCCCGCTGACAAAGACGACGTGGATCGATCAGGGCAAATTGCTCGCCCTGACGACCCCGCGCTGGTGGGCGCAGAAGCAGGGCAGGGCGCCCGTGCCGGCCCCGCGCTCGGTGTTCATGGCGGGCGGCACCGCCGACGTCTCCGGCCTCGTGCGCGGCGTGCAGTCCGGCGTGCTCGTCACGCGCCTCTGGTACAACCGCATGCTCGACCCGCGGCAGATCCTCGCCACCGGCCTCACGCGCGACGGCACCTTCAAGATCGACGCGGGCAAGCTCGCCGGGGCGGTCAAGAATATGCGCTACAACGAGAGCCCGGTGACCCTGCTCAAGCAGGCGCTCGCGCTCGGCAAGCCCGAGCGCGTCGTCGACGAGGGCGGCACGATCTACGTGGTGCCGCCGATCGTCGTCGAGGGCTTTCACTTCGCGTCGGTGTCCGACGCGGTGTGATCCCTCGAGCTCAGGGCAAGCTCGCCGGCAGCGTCGCCGCGTCGGTGAAGATCGTCCAGCGATCGGCGGGCACGTCGGCGAAGGCGGCCTTGTAGCGCGGCGCCTCGCGGTCCTCCTGCGTGACGTCGCGGATGTGGATCGCCACGACCTGGGTCGGGAACTCGCGGTACACCGCGCCGTAGACCTCCGGGTCCTGCTCGCCCGAGTCGCCGACCAGCACGAAGCGACGCTGCGGGAACTGCTTCAACAGCCCGCCGATGAGCGGCTGCTTGTAGCTGACGGGGTCCTGGAACAGCGCCAGGAAGCTCGAGTCCTTCCAGCGAAATTGCTTGAGGTGCAGGCTGCCCTGCGGAAATTGCTCGCGCTTGAAGAAGCCGTCGATCGGGTCGTAGAGCTGCCACGGGCTCGCGGACACGTAGTGAAACGCCGCGCCCGCGGCGGCCCAGCGACGGTACGCGTCCGCGATGCCGGCGACCGGCTCGAACTCCTGCAGAAACGTGCGCGCGAGCAGCTTCTTCTTGTCACGCACCTCGCTGATCTTCACGGTGTCGTCGATGTCGGAGATGACCGATGTGCCGGTGTCGGCCAGCAACAACGCGACGCCCGCGAAGCTGCGCAGATCATTTTCTCGCGGGATGACGTCGATCGCCACCAGACCGGTGGTACCCGCCCCCACGCTGGCGACCGGGACGCGCAGGTCGGTGTGGCTGTGGCCGTCGAGCAGGGTGCTCGCCAGCGCGTGCTCCTGGCCGCCGATGCGCACCAGCAACGACTTCCCGGACTCGTTGTCGACCAGAAAGCTGCGCGCGCGGGTCCGGAAGATGGCGGCCTCCGGCGCGTCCGACGGCAGCTCCAGCGCCTTGCGCAGCGCCTCGATCGCGGCCGCGCGACCGGACGAGTCCTCCTCGGGCTCGTAGACCCAGGCGTGTACGCGCACGGCCCAGAACTCGCCGTCGCGGCGACCGACCGCCGGGAACACGCGCGCCTCCTCATCAGTCTTGAGGTTCGAGGTCCGGCCGCTGGGCGGCGTGACCAGGACGGTGGGCACGGCGATCGGCGTGGGCGTGATGACGGGGTCGGCGACCACCGGCGGCGACTCGGCCGGCATCACGGGCGCTGGTCTCCCGGCCGGCGCCGGCGCGCCGCGGTCACAGGCGAGGAGAGCGAGGGGCAGCAGATAGCGACGCACCGACCGAGGATACGGGATCGCGGGCCGCCCGGGAGCCTCCAACGCTGCCGCCGATCCGCCGATCCTCACCTGTCCCCGAGGCCAGCCCATCTCGCCTCCTGTCATGTAAGCCTGGCCTTTGGGACAGGTTATGTGCGCCTGGACCGACGCGTGAATGCGCGCGCGACGGTGACGGGCCGGCGTGTTAGCATCCCCGCCGATGCGGCCGCCGGAACTGCTCTCGAATGCGGCGACCATCGCCGCCGAGCAGGCGCCCGGCGTGGCCGGCATGGCGACCGAGATGGTCACCGGCCACGCGCCGGGGCCCGAACCGGTGCTGGAGCGCGGCGCGGCGCTCGGCCGCTACCTGATCCTCGAGCGCCTCGGCGCCGGCGGCATGGGCGTGGTGTTCCTCGCCTACGACCCCGAGCTCGACCGCAAGCTCGCGCTCAAGCTGCTCCACCCCGGCCCCGCGGCGCACGCCGGGAGGGCCCGCGCCCGGCTGCTGCGCGAGGCCCAGGCGATGGCCCGGCTGACCCACCCGAACGTCGTCGCCGTACACGACGTCGGCACCTTCGGCGGTCAGGTGTTCGTGGCGATGGACTTCATACCGGGCCAGACCCTCGGCGCCTGGCTGGCGACCCGGCGGCCCGACTGGCGCGCGGCGCTCAAGCTGTTCGCCCAGGCCGGGGCCGGCCTCGCCGCGGCGCACGCGGCGGACATCGTGCATCGCGACTTCAAGCCCGACAACGTGCTGGTCGGCGACGACGGCCGCGTGTGCGTCACCGACTTCGGGCTCGCGCGCACGGGCACAGGCACCGAGGCGAGCGGTGTCATGCCTGCGAGCCCACGCGACGACGCGGGGCCGTCGGTCGCGCTGACCCAGGCCGGCGCGGTGATGGGCACGCCCGCGTACATGGCCCCGGAGCAGTATCACGGCGAATCCGCCGACGCGCGCGCCGATCAATTCTCGTTCTGTGTCGCGCTGTGGGAGGCGATCTACGGCCGCCGTCCCTTCGCCGGTGAAACCTTGCTCGAGCTGGCCCAGGCCGTGACGATGGGGGAGGTGCAGGCCCCCGGGCGCGCCGCGGCGCCGACCTGGCTGCGGCGGACCCTGGAACGCGGGCTCGCGGTCGATCCCGCCGCGCGCTGGCCCTCGATGTCCGCGCTGCTCGCCGAGCTCGCGCACGACCGCTGGCGTACTCGGCCCGCGGCGACGACGTGACGGCCCTGGCTCACCACCGCCGCTCGCTCGAGCTGTTCGAGGAGCACCTCGGCCCCGAGGACCCCATGGTCGCGCGATCCCTGCTCAACCTCGGCGGCGCTCTGCAGGAGCAGGGCCTGCTCGACGAGGCCCACAGCACGCTCCTGCGGGCGCTCGCCCTGAGCGAGAAGCAGGGCCCGAGCAACATCAAGGTCGGCGTCACCCAGATCAACCTCGGCGAGGTCATGCTGCGTCTGGGCCGGCCCTCCGAGGCCAAGCTGCACTTCGAGCGTGGGATCGCGATCACCCGCGAGGTCCTCGGCCCCGACAGCGCCTTCCTCGTGATCGCCGAGGTCGGCCTCGGCGACGTGTCCCACGCGCTCGGCGACCACGACGAGGCGCTCCGGCACCACGTCGCCGCGGTCGCGCTCGGCGAGACGATCCTCGGCCCCGAGCATCCCGAGCTCATCCCGGCGCTGGTCGGCCTGGGACGATCGCAGCGGGTCCTCGGCTCGCCGGCCGCGGAGGCCACGCTGCGCCGCGCCCTCGCGATCGCCGACACGCTGGGCAGCGAAGCCGTGAGCCCGGTGCTGCTCGAGCTCGGCGAGCTACTGCATGCTCGCGGGCAGGCGGCCCGGGCCGTGCCGCTGCTCGAGCGGGCGCTGGCGGTCACGCCGCGCGCGGCCGGGGACACGCTCGACCTCGGGGTGCGCCGCCTCGCCCTCGCGCAGGCCCTGTGGGACGCCCGCGGCGATCGCCGGCGCGCTCGTATGCTCGCCGAGCAGGCCCGCGAGGGCCTCATCGCCGCGGGCGCCCCGGGGCGAGCGGCCCAGGCCGCCGCGACGCAGTGGCTGGCGAGTCGGCCGCAGTAGCGAGGCCGGCGCGTGGCAATGATCGTCGACCCGGCCTTCGTAACCACGCGCGCGGGGCCTGTGGTAGACCGGGCGCGATGCAACCCGGGGACCTCGCGACGCGCCTGCGGCCGCACGAGACCGCAGGCGACCGCAGCGTGCCGGCGGACATGTACATGGTGGCGCGCCTCGTCGGTCGCGGCTTCTCGCGCCTGCGGGCCCGCCTCGATCTCGACGGTCCCGTCGACGGCCCCGATCTACGCGCCCGCGACGTATTGATCGCCACCGCCGATCATCTGATGCACTGCCTCGAGGTCACCTACGGGTATACCCACGGCGACGAGCTCTCGCTGCTGCTGCGCCGCGACGAGCCGGCCTTCGACCGCGACCCGCGGCGGCTGATCGCCGCGCTCGCGGGCGAGGCGAGCGCGAAGCTCTCGCTGCTGCTCGGCGAGCTCGCCTGCTTCGACTGCCGGATCCTCGAGCTGCCCGCCGCCGCCGCCGTCGTCGACTGCTTCTGCTCGCGGCAGGCGGAGGCGACCCGCGAGGCGCTCGTGGCCCAGTGCGAGGGGGCCCTGCGGCGCGGCGGGGCCAGCCCCGACGTCGCCCGCGCGCAGCTCCTCGGGCTCGGCCCCGCGCAGCTCCACGCCCTGCTCCCCGACATCGACACGGGCGCGCTGCCCGACTGGTACAAGTACGGCGCCGGCCTGCACTGGGCGCGCCACGAACAGGGCTCCCAGGTGCCCGCGCTGCGCAGGCGGCTGCGCGTCGAGCTCGAGCTCCCGCACGGCGACGCCTACGCCGCGTTCATGCGCGACCAGGTCGAGCGCGCGAGCACGCCCGAGCCCTAGCAGCCCGCGGCTCACTGCGGGATGACGTCGAGGTCGAGGCCGCCCGGGTACCAGTAGCTGCCGAAGCTCTGCACCCCGTACACGCCGACGCCGACGCCCTGGTCCGCGGTGATGCTGTGGTTGCCGTTGCCGTTGTTGCTCAGGGCCACGTGCGTGTACGAGTAGCCGGTGTTGCCGATCGGCATCCAGCCGCCCACCGCGACGCCGTCGACTTGCACGTTGGTGCCGGTCTTCGCCATCAGGTCGGTGAAGTTGGCGACCCAACTGGTCGGCGCGTGGACCAGGTAGGTCTTGCGCCACTGCAAGGGGTTGACCGCGAGCAGCATCGCCGGGTCGCTGGTGCCGAAGCCGCCGCTCCCGCCGACCATGTACTGCGCGACCAGGATCTTCTTGTCGCCGGTGACCAGGAACTTGGCCGTCGTGACCGGCAGCTCCACGAAGTCGCCGGCCTTGGCCAGGACCTTGGCGACCGGCTGATCGGGGTCGAAGACCAGGGTCGTCGCGTCCTCGCTGGCGATCACCCGCACCACCTGCGCCTTCTCGAGCGCATTATTGGGCACCTGGATCGGCGGCACCACCAGGTACTCCTTGGCGAGCGTCTCGATCGGGAACATCGACTCCTCGAGGTGATCGCAGGCGGAGATGTTGAGCGGCACGTTGGTGCACTCGTGGCCGCCGAACACCTGCACCGGCTTGTCGGCGCTGATGATCGTGCCCGTGACGTCTCCCGCCGCGTTCATCACCTCGAGCACGTCGCCCTCGTTGAGGGTCACCACGCCGGTGCCGTCGGCCGCGACCCCGCCGCCGGCCTTGATCTGCTTGCCCGTCGCCGACGGCGAGATCGTCACCTTGGTGCCATCGGTGCGCGCGACCACGGCGTAGAAGCCGGGGTACGAGCCCCATAGCGGCCACGCGGCGACCAGGTAGTTGCCGGTCCACGTCGTCACCGGCAGCAGCACCGACGCGTCGTTGGTGGTCGTCGCCGCCAGCGGGTTGTACTGGTACACGGTGACCGGGTTGTCGCTGCGCAGGCGATACGCCCCGTCGACGACCACCACGCTCGGGCCCTGGCCCTTGGTCAGCTCGTTGACCCACGGCAGGTTGATGATCTGCACCGAGTTGGGCGCGACCAGTTGCTGCGCGACCATGTTGGCCCCGCGCGTGACGGTCACCTGCGCCGCCTTGTCCGAGGTGTTCGAGACCGCGACCGCGAACTGATGCGTGCCGCCGTTGTAGCTGTCGTGCTGTTGCAGCACGGTCGGGTAGTAGTCGCAGCCGATGTAGCTCAGGCCCAGGCTGCCCGGCGCACACGCGCCCGCGCAGGCCCCCTCGTTGGGGTCGCAGGTCACGCCCTGGATCGGGTCGCATGCTTCGACCGGGTCCTTGCCGTCGCCGGCCTCGTTGCACACCAGGACGTTGTTGCCCTCGCACTCGCTCGCGCCCGGCAGGCACAACTTACAGCCGACGCCGTCGACGCAGACGGCGTCACACACCTGCTCGTTCTTGAACCCGCCCATGCCGTCGCAGGTCTTGGCGACGTCGTCCTCGCAGACGATCGTCCCGTCCTCGCAGGGCACCCCGGTCGTGCCGCTGCTGGTGCTCGTCCCCCCGGAGGTGGTCTCGGTCGTCGTCGTCGTCGTCGACGTGGTCCCCGTACCCGGCCCGCTCGTGCTCGAGTCGCCGGAGCTGGCCGTGTTCACCTCGGTCGCGCTGATCTCTCCCGTCGTCGCGCCGGTCGCCGAGGTGCTCGTGCCCGCGCTCGTGGCATCACCCGTGGTCGGCGTGCCGGTGGTGGGATCCGCGGTGGGCGACGTGGCGATGCCAGTCGAGCCGGTCGAGCCCGCCGTGGCGCTGCCGGTCGAGGCGGTCCCGTCATCACTGCAAGCGGCGAGCAGCAGCGCGATCGAGGCGAGGGGGGGCAATCCAGTACGAAGGTGCATCGCCTCTTGTAACAACCAGGCCGCGACCTGAGGAGCAGCGCCCGATCGTGGAGGGTCACGCGTGCCGGCTGTGCGGCCGCTGCGATCACTCGCCCCGCCTCGCCTCGACGCGATCTCGCGCGAGTGTGCGGCTCGCAGCTCGCCGCGGTGTCTCGCGGCGACCGAATGCCCCCGGCCGCTCTCGGTGAAGACGCTGGCGCTACACCGGCGAGGTTCATCGCCCCCAACCGTGACAGCTATCAAATCTACCGCAGACATGATCACCCGATGTAATCACCGCATTCAGGATTACCGATAATTCTCTGACTAATCACGCCGAGGGAGGCGGTACATCTGTATAGCACACGCCCGAATGAACAGAGTTTTCGCCCATCATTGCCAGGTCAGCGAAAAATCGCGGGGCCTTGCGGTCATTATCCACGGCGCCGGCCCGTGGTCACGGGCTGTAATGACTGCAAGCCAGTTCAAGTTAATTTCACTCGACGCTGCCCACCCGCGACACCACCGATATTGCGACTCGGCCGCGGCTGCGCGGGTTTCGGTTCATGTTGACCTGTGGGTGGCGAAGGCGCTATGTGCATCCAGTGCACGAAGCTGCGCTCCGGGGGATGGCCCGGGCGTAATGCGACAATCGGCGCCGGGCTCCGGCCCGAGCCGTCATCATCCATAGCCCCCTCGGCCAGCCGGTTTCCCCGGCGGAGAGCGAAGCGAATGCGCAGGAGTGTTTGGATACCTATTTTTGGTGCCTTGACGGCGCAGGCTGCCATTTCGTCGACGGCGGAGGCCGGTCCGAACGAGGCGATCCTCGTCGGTGTGGTCCGTGACGCCTCGACCGGTGAGGCTGTGGAGGGGGCCGTGGTGGTCGTCCAGGGCGACAATCTGCAAGGCGAACGCACGCAGACCACCAACATCAGCGGCCTCTACCGTATTCCCAACCTCCCGGCGGGAAAGAACTACACGATCACGGTTCTGCACAAGAACTACGGCGACGGCCAGCGCCGCTCGGGCCTGACCTTGCGCGCCGCGTCGACCTTCCGCGTCGATGTCTCGCTGCTCCCCAGCGGCAGCGGCAACGAGATCATCAACGTCGAGGTCCCGGCGCCCACGGTCGACGTCGGCTCGGCCTCGCTGGGCATGAGCGTCGATAAGGAGATGGCCCGCCGCGTGCCGATCGCCCTGCCGACCGGCAAGGGCGGCGCCAACCGCAGCTTCGAGGCGGTCGCCGAGGCGACCCCGGGGGCGAACAACGACACCTACGGCACCTCGGTCGCCGGCACCACCTCGCCGGAGAACAAGTACTACGTCGACGGCCTGTCGGTGAACGACCCGGCCTTCGGCCTCAACGGCACCGGCCTCAGCGTCGAGTTCGTCGAGGAGGTCCGCGTCGAGGCCGGCGGTTACTTGCCCGAGTTCGGCCGCGCCACCGGCGGTATCGTCAACGCGATCACCAAGTCGGGCTCCAACGAGTTCCATGGCAGCGTGTGGGGCAACTACACGCCCGGCCAGCTCCAGGGCCGCAACATCGTGGCGGTCCGCGAGGGCACCAGCGTCGTCACCGACCGCAACCTCGGCTGGATCGGCGACGCCGGCTTCGACGTCGGCGGCAAGCTGATCAAGGACAAGCTGTGGTTCTACGGCGGCGTCAGCTTCGCGCGCACCGTCTATAACGTCGACACCCACTGGAACCGCCAGGTGTTCCAGCGCGACGCCAACGGCGCCTACGCCTCCGACGAGGCCGGCAACCCGATCGCGCTGACCGACCCGAGCACCGGCTACAACGTCGTCGAGCGCATCGCGGGCACCCAGGAGCGGCGCATCGCCCAGTCGAACCAGATCCAGGCGCTGGCCAAGCTGACCTACACGCCGGTCAAGAACCACACCTTCGAGATCCTCGGCATCTACGCGCCGACGCTCTCGGGCGGCAACAACACCTACAGCATGAACGCCCAGACGGCGCTGCCGGAGGTGAGCAACGCCTCGGGTACCTACAACGCGCTCGCCTCCAAGGCGCAGGACACGTCCTCGGACGTCCAGCTCAAGTGGACCGCGACCGCCGACGACAACAAGTGGAACTTCGACACCATCATCGGCTGGCACCACCAGGTCAACAACTCGCTGCCGGTCGACGGTAGCCGGGTCGGCGGCGGCGGGCTCGCCAACACGCCCGGCGTCATCTACCGCCAGAACAACCCGCGCTTCCACGACCTGAGCGACAACATCTTCGGCCTCAACGTACCCGGCGGAATGACCAGCGGCTGCGGTTACATCGGCAACTCGCTGGACGCCACCCAGCGCACGCCGATCTGCCCGGTCCAGAGCTGGAGCACCGGCGGCCCCGGCTTCATCTTCGAGCGCTCCCTCGACCGCCTGCAGACCCGCTCGGTCGCCACCCGCGTGCTCCACGGCGCCGGCACCCACGTGCTCAAGTTCGGCGTCGACTTCGAGTACATGAGCTACAACAGCAACCGCGGCTACAGCGGCGGCACGCTGTACCGCGAGAACACGCGCGGCACCAACTTCGCCGACGTGCGCCAGTACAGCTTCCTGACCGCCCCCGACGAGGCCGTCCAGCTCAAGAACCTCGAGTGGCACGTGTACTCCACCACGATCGGCGGGTTCATCCAGGACTCGTGGAACATCATGGACAAGGTCACGCTCAACGCGGGCCTTCGCTATGACGCCCAGCACATGTTCGGCGGCGACAAACAACTGGCGATGGCGCTGCCCAACCAGCTCTCGCCGCGCCTGGGCCTGATCTGGGACCCGACCCAGAGCGGCCACGCCAAGCTGTTCGTCAACTACGCCAAGTACTTCCAGAGCGTCCCGCTAAACCTCGCCGACCGGGCCGGCTCGGGCGAGCCCTCGACCCGCTCGGACCACTACAACGGCGCCAACATCCCGGACAGCGTGCCGCCGGGCACCGCCGCCTGTGACCCGCTCAACCCCGACGGGACCGCCGCCTGCCGCGCCGACGAGGGCCGCCTGGTGCTCGGCGACGCGACGACCACCGACCAGTTGTGGGTGCTCACCGGCGCCGGCAAGGTCGCGGTCGACCCCAAGATCAAGGCGCCCTCGACCGACGAGATCGTCGCCGGCGGCGAGTACGAGATCATCCGCGACGCCCGCATCGGCCTCACCTACTCGCATCGCTGGATGACCCGGACGATCGAGGACATGAGCCGCGACGAGGCGACCACCTACTTCATCGGCAACCCCGGCTACGGCATCGCCCGCGACTTCCCGAAGGCCCAGCGCGTGTACGACGCGATGATGCTGTACTTCGACAAGCGCTTCACGCGAAACTTCCTGATCAACGCCAGCTATACGCTCGCGTTCAACCGCGGCAACCTGGCCGGCCTGTTCCGCCCGGAGACCGGCCAGCTCGACCCCAACTCCAACTCGACCTTCGACCTCCAATCGCTGCTCGTGAACCAGTACGGCTTCTTGCCCGGCGACACCCGCCACTCGGTCAAGCTGTTCACCGCGGGCGAGATCCCGCTCGGTGGCGGCCACTCGCTGACGATCGGCGGCTCGGTGCGCGCCAACTCGGGCGGCCCGACCAACGCCCTCGGCTCGCACGTGCTGTACGGCTTCGACGAGGCCTACCTGCTGCCTCGCGGCACCGCAGGCCGGCTCCCGTGGCAGTTTCGCGTCGACACCAACTTTGGCTACCGCAAGCAGATCAACAAGGATCTGGCGCTGGCGGTCACGATGACCGTGTTCAACGTGGCGAACTTCCAACAGGTCGTGGCGATCGACCAGACCTACACCTTCGACGACGTGGTCCCGATCGCAGGGGCGAGCCTTAGCGACCTCGGCAACCTCAAGAACACCGAGGGCGCGCTCGTCGTCAAGAACCCGAACTACGGCAAGCCGACCGCGTATCAGCAGCCCCGCATGTTTAACTTCGGCGTTCGCTTCATCTTCTAGCTTCCTTGTTTAGGACCGAGCAGGAGACGCCCATGACTCCCCGTATCCCCACGATCCTCTCCCTCGCCACCGCCGCGCTGCTGCAGACGGCTTGCCAGCAGCCCGACGTCAACTGCACCAGCGCCCACGGCACCTTCGCGGCCCGCTTCGAGCGCAAGTCGGGCCCCGCCGACCAGCCCTGCGGCCAGCTCGTCGGCGACATCCTCGGCATGTCGACCTACTACGCCCCCGGCGGCGTCAACAACACGCCCAAGTTCGCCGAACCCTCGGTGGCGATCCGGGCGCTGTATCTCTACGAGTACATCTATACCCAGGTGTACGACCCCACGACGGTGTTCGACACCCGCAAGATCGACAAGGAGGTCGGTGACCCCGACTCGCTCGGCGACTTCGCGGCCGGCGTCCCCGACGACGAGGGCTTCTGCGCGGTCCCCAAGATGTCGAAGGTCAACCTCGACCTGCCCGAGGTCGTGGAGGTCGTGGAGGTCGTCGAAGTCATCGACGACCCGCTCACCCAGGAGGACGAGACCGTCGAACCCGTCGCGCCCGTGGCCCCGCAAGCGGCGGCCACGCTCGCGTACGAGTGGAGCAAGGTCAAGTTCCTGGTCACCCCCGACGCCCAGGGCACCCAGTTCTCGGCCGACCTCAAGTTCACCCAGGACGCCTGCACCGCCACCTACCACGTCGTCGGGGTCTATCCGGCGATCGGCTGCATCGGTGAGGATGGCACGCCGGACAACACGGTATGCGAGAGCGACGTGAACGGCATCAACCCCGACTTCCCGACCGAGTGCCTGGTGTTCTCGGAAGGTATCGCCTACTGCGTCCTCACAGAAGAACCACCCGCCTACGACAACGCGGCCTGATACGGAGCGAAGCACATGGCAACCGACATCCAAACGGCATGCACCCGCGGCCGCCGCGGACTCCAGACGGCGGCGGCGCTGACGGTCTTCTTCTTCAGCGCGGCCCAGGCCTCCGCGCAGGCGCCTCCAGGTCCCTCGTCGACGCCGACCACGCCCAACGCGCGCAACCTCGGCGACGAGGTCCCGCAGTCGATCGAGGCCCCGCCGAGCCCCGAGCCGCCCACCTTGCCGCCGCCGCCCGACGTCGCTGGCACGCCACCGGTGCCCGAGACACCGCCCGAGCCGACCCCCGTGCCGGACCCGGTCGTCGCGCCCCCGCCGACGACATCGCCGGCGCCCCCTCCAGGCCCCGCCATCAACGATGGCAGCCTGCTGGTCAAGGATCAGAAGCAGGCCGAGGACCTGCGCCGCAAGGGCCTCGGCATCATGATCACTGGCGGCGTCATCACGCTCGTCGGCGCCGCGACCTCGATCGCCTTCACGATCCGCGGCACCCAGTATGAGCGGCTCCTGGTCGACACCGAGGAGGAGTACAACCGCAGCAATTGCAGCGGTAAGGCCATGATCGGCGAGGACAGCAAGTGCGACCTGCTCGGCAAGCAGCGCGCCAGGAACCTCGAGGGCATCGAGTTCGGCGACCGCGCGACCCGGGCCGCTGGCGCTGCGATCGCCGCGGGTGTGGTCGTCACCGTCGTCGGTGGCATCATCTACCGCATCGGCGTCAACAAGCTGCGCTCCGGCAACGTCGCGCGCGTGCAGATGCAACCGGCCTTCGGTCGCAACTTCAACGGCGTGGTCCTGACCGGTCGCTTCTAAGGCGCGGACCGAGGTCCCGCCGCTGCTGACGGCCCAGCCGGTCGCGGGCGGGTCGGTGGGCGTGCTGCGCTAGTTCTTGAGCGGCCCGTCGTCGACCTGCGGCGTCTCGTCCGCGAGCACCTGACGGGCGGTCGCAAGGTCCGGGAACTCGCCCAGGCGACCGCGCCACTGCGCACCCACGTGCGGCACCTCGCCGGCCTCGAAGACGGTCTTGAGGCGATGCAGGTCCTCCTCGACCTGCTGGTTGGGATCGGCGCCGAGCCACTTTGCGATCGCCGTGCCGATGAGGCCGCCCGGCGGGTCGTACTCGAGGGTGACGGTGACATTGGTGCCGTGACCGTCGAGCAGCCGCTCGAAGCGCACCGACCCGGCGTTGGGCACCAGGGTGCCAGGCAGCGAGCGCCACGCGATCAGCTCGTTCTCGACGTCGTTAATGATCTCCGCGTCCCACTCGATCGCGTGGTCGGCCGGGCCGTGGGCCCGCCAGCGCGAGACCCGGGCGTCGACCACGGAGACCGACTCGATGTGACGCATGAACGACGGCAGGTTCTCGAGCTGACGCCAGAACTGATACAGCCGCTCGGGCGCCTCGCGCACGATCAGCGAGTGCTTGATCCGGATGCCCTGGCCGTGCGGCACGCTGGCCGACGGCCCGCGCACGCCGTGGGCCGTGCTGACGCGCAGCGCCGAGTACATCGGGCAGTGACCGGTGAGGCCGCGGTGGATCAGCGCGCCGCCGAGCAACCCAAGCCCGGTGCCGGCGAGGCCGCGTCGCAGCACGCCGAAGCCGGCGAACACCAGCCCGATCGAGACCGAGGCCATACGCTCGATCGCATGGACATTGATCTCATCGGGCCAGTCGTCGTGAGCCCGGGTCGCGCGCTGAGCAGCGCCGGGCAGGTCGTTCGTGTTCGCTACCATGACAGTCTCCTTGAGCGCCCTGGACAGGCGTCGGCGAGGTTCTTGGGCCCGGTGGCGAGGGCGTGCAAGCACCTCAATCCTCAATCGTCGCGGTGCTGCTCACGTGTGCGTGCCGACCTCATGGCAGCGCCCGGCCAGTTCGCAGCGCGCCCGGTGGTGCTCGGCCGCCGATGGCGCCGGCTCACCCGCGCATCGCTCACCACGCCGTCATCGGGCGCGGCGGAGTCTCGAGGATGTGGTCGCGCAGCACCTGCAAGCGCTCGACGTGCTTGCGGCAGCGCGTCAGCAGGAGGGTCAGCTCCTGGCGGTGCTCTTCCGGCAGGTCGGGGTCGGCGAGCGCCTGCTCGTAGCCGTCGGCACCGACCTGCTCGCCCTGTTGCAGGACCTGGATCGGCACCTCGTCGTTGACCATCGCGGTCATGGCGTGCACCGCGTTGGCCACGCTGCCCCAGATGCCCCCTTCGTGGGGGATCTTGCCCCCGTCGATCTCGATGATCCGGCGAAGGCGAGTGACCGAGTCCTCGTGCTCCACGCGCAGCTCGGCGAGGGTGGGCTCCTCGGGCTGCCTGGCGAATTTTTTGAGGGCACGGTCGTAGGCATCGACCGCCGCGATCTCACCCTGACATTGCGAAATGAGCGCGTCGATGGTGGCTTTGGTGAGAGGCATGGCAGGTTCCTTTGAGAGACACGCAACCATGGGCGAGGTCTCCGACCTGTCAAGTCGCGCAGCGGCGGGGCCGCCGATGCCGTCAAGAGCCCGCCGTACTGTTCGCCGGGTCACTTCTTCGGCATCGGCTTGGGCGCGGGCGCGGGCGCAGGCGCGGGCGCAGGCTTCGCCACCGGCGTCTCCCAGTCGTCTTCGGCCGTGATGCCCCCGTTGGGCTGACCTCGTGCGCGTCGGGCCCGTCCTTCGGGCTCACGAAGCGGATCTCCGAGATCGCCGCGTAGCGGTATGTCGTCGAGGTGTCGACGGCCGGCATGGCGTCGCGCGGCGGAGCCACGGGGACCGGGCTGCTCGAGCCCGGCAGGCACCTGCTGGCGATCTCGTTCGCGCCGCAGTCGGCGGCCCGAGGCGAGGCGACGGTCCGACTCGAGGTTGTCGGCCCTCTACCCTGAGCCGTCCGTAAAGACGGTACATACCGCGGTCGGTCAGGGTGCTGGGGTCGCCGCCGCGTATTGTTTCCCGTCGAGGATGGTTATTTCGCCGAGGATCGCCAGGGTCTCCAGATGGCGTTCGACGAGCGACACACACGAGCGAGTGGCTCGCCGCGACCGTGGCGTCGACGAAGGTGAAGATGCGGTGCTTGGAGGTCTCGGGGGTGATGAGATATCGGCGGAGCCCACCACGTAAGGTCCGCCAAGCTCGCGGGCCTGGGCGTCCGTCCACCGCCCAGCGAGCTTGCGTAGCGCGCCCGTGATGGCCGGCGGGACGGGCGAGGCTGGGGGCGGAGACGCCATGCGGGCGCCTACATTGCCCGCTGCGCGGCAAATTCGCCAGAGGCTACGGCGGCGGAATGACGCGTGCGGCTCACTTGGCTTCGAGGCTGATCGATCCGGTGTCGTAGACCGTGCCGCTCTTCATGCCGTCGCCGACGTCGCTCATGAGGGTGATGCTCCACTTCTTGCCGTTCTTGATCGCCAGGCCGTAGCTGCCGAGTGGGGCGTCGGGCACCGTCCACACGCCGCTGGCGTCGGTCTTGACCGAGAACTTCACGGGCGCGTCGGCGCAGGGGGTCTTGGTGAAGAAGGTCGAGGGGCTCGGGCACAGCTCGACGGTGGTGTTGGCGACCGGGCTGCCATCTTTCAGGATCTTGCCGGTGAGGCCGCCGGTGACCCTGGGGCCGCCGGTCGGGAGCTTGGCCGGGCCGGCGCCGAACACGACCATGTCGCTGACGTTGCCGACCAGCTCGGGCACGCTGCCCGACAGCCACTCGACGCGCGGAGCGCCCGGTACGATGACGATGACGCCGATGTCGGACCCGACCCACAGGCGGCCGCTGTCATCCGGTGCGATCGCGGAGATGCGGTCGGCCGTGAAGTCGCGCGACTTCTCCGACGAGTATTTGCGCGGCGAGCCGCCGGCGGGCACGTGATAGACGTCCTGATAGCTGATAAGGCCGATACTGCCGCCGCTGGCGAAGCGGATCTCGCTGAGCTGGGCGAAGCCCTTGACGCCGACGGGGACCTTACCGATCTCGGTGGGGAAGCCCTTGAGCTTGATGACGGTATCGTCGGTGACGACGTGGATCGCGCCCTGGGGGTCGCGCTCGATGTCCTTGAGCCACAACTTGCCGCGCTTGGCCTTGCTGAGGTCGACGTTTCGCCAGGTCTCGCCGTCTCGCATATGCACGCGGTTCGACGACGCGACCCAGACGCGGCCATCCTTGTCGACGGCGATCGCGTCGAGCAGATCGTCGTCTGCGCCGATCTTGGCCTTATCCTCGGTGGTCCACGCCTTGCCGTCCCAGCGCGACACGCCCTTGAAGGTCGTCACCCACAGGTCGCCGTTTGGGGCGACGGCGAGGTGGTCGGGCGGGCCGCCGAGCTCCGAGAAGCCGCCCTTTGCGATCGACACCAGGCGGTGGCCTTCGAGCCGGTAGATGTCCTCGTACGCGATGATATACAGCCGGCCGTCCGGGCCGAGCTGCATGTCCTTTTGCAGGGCGCTCGGGGAGCCCTCGAGGATGTAGAAGCCGTTGTCGTCGAGCACGACGACGCCGACCTTGTCGACGGCGAAGAAGGCCGGCCCGGGGGCGCCGGCGACCGCGGGCGGGAATTTCTCGGGCCCCGTTGGCACGGCGGGGGTGGCCGGCTTGTTCGGCTCAGCGGTGGCGGGCTCGGCGGTGGTCGGCTCGGTCTTCGCGGTCTCGGCGTGGGTCGCCACCGGGTCGGTCTTCGCGGGCTCGGTCTTCGCGGGCGCCGGCTCGGGCTTGGCGTCACAGGCCGCGAGGACTGCGAGGAGCGCGGCGAGGATCGGGAGGCGAGCGGGCTGCATGCCGCGCGAGGATGCGAGAGGGCGGGACACCCGTCAAGGCCGGTGGGCCGCGCGGCCGGGCGATCGCCAGATCACCGCGTCGACCAGGTAGTGATGGAAGTTCACGGCCATGTGGCAGACGAGCATGAAGGGCAGCACGGGCAGCCAGGCGAGGGTCTCCGGGGTCTGGCCGAGTAGCAGATAGAACCCTGTCGATAGTGCGAGGCAGGTCAGGGCATAACGTGCGACCTGCGAGGGCTGGCAGATCCGCGACAGGAACGGCCGGCGCGGGTCGACGCCGCCGCGAAACTCGCGGGCGTTGATCACCCACACGAACAGCAGATACTGGGTATTGTGCCAGATGTTGATGAATAGCCAGCCGCGGGTCACGTCGGCGATCGCGAGGTAGCTGATCACGGTTATCGCCACGTGCGAGAGCACGAACAACGCGTGGCCGGTGCTGCGCGGGGACGGCGTACGCAGGGCCCGGAGGTGACGCAGGCTCCAGGCCAGCAGCAGGCCCAGCGCGACGGCGCCAGCGAGCGAGACCACGATCCCGGGGATCCACGGGGTCCACAGCGGGATGTCATAGAATTCGCCGGGTCGCTGATGCACCCGGTGAAGTACGCCCCACACCGGAAATGCGAGCACCAGCGCGTCCGTCAAGCGGTCGGTCTCGGGGCGGCTGCGGGTACGATGATAGGCGCGGGCGATGCCGTGGCTCTGGCGCGTGTAGTGCCAGGATTGCCAGTAGTAATATAGGGAGCTGAGGGCGACCAGGCCGCCGAATGTATGGAGGCCGGCGGTGGCGAGCAGCACCAGCGGCGGTAACCCGAACAACAGGAACCACCGGCGACGGACGGCGTGGCGGTCGAAGGCGACGCGCGTGAAGGTCGAGGCGACGTGCGGGTAGGCGAGCAGCCACAGGTCGAACACCAGCACCGCGTTAAACAGCGCCGGGCTGCGCATGGCGAGGCCGCCGAGCGCGAGCGCGAACACGAACACCCCACCGATGAGACCAAGGTCGAAGGTCGGCCCGCGCAGCCAGTCGCTCGCCGGCACCGGCGCGGCGCGGGGACGCGAGCCGGACATCTCAGGTCGGCGGCATCGGGCGCGGCGGGTCCGGCTGCGGCTTGGGCTGCGGTTTGGGCTGGGGCTCGGGTCCGGGTCCGGGGAAGGGCTGGGGCAGCGGTTTCGGCTCGGGCACGGGTAGGGGCTGCGGGAACGGCTCGGGCTGCGGGAACGGGTTGGGATTCGGCGCCGGGTCGGGGTGGACGACCGGCTGCGGGCTCGGCTCGACCGCCTGGAGCGGCTGCTGTCCCATGCTGCCCGCGGGCGGCTGGGCCTCGGGGGTCTGGGCGCAGCTTTGCAGGCCGAGCAGGCCGGCGCCGCCGATCAGCAGCATCGCCGCGCTCGCGGCCACACCGGCGCCCGCGACTCGCCCGGGCTCGTTCGTGCCGCGCTCCACCGATCCATGCTCGTCAGGTTCACGCATCCCGCGACGGTAACACGGTCGGCCCGGAGAAGGGTCATCGCATAGGCGACGCGAACGCGCGGGTCAGGGCGCGAGCACGACGGGCTTGGGCGCCCAGATCGCGATGAGCGACGCGACGTCGCCGCGTGGGTCGGCGCGCAGCATGATGGCGAGCGCGCCCTCGCTGTGCGGGTCGGTCAGGAAGGCGCCGACGGTGCGACCGCAGGTGACCAGTTGATCGACTTGCAGGCGCGACAGGCTCGCGGCGGTGATCGCTTGCAGGTGCACGAGCGCCGGGTCGGGGCTGGCGAACTGCTCCTCGCTGCTCGGGCCGGCGATCGTCAGCTTGGCGCTGGCGAGCCGCGTGGCCCACTCCTGCGGGTCGCCGCGGGTGATCGCATCGATGAGCGCGCGGGCGCGGGCGCGTCCGAGTCCGCCGACCAGCGTGCCGCCGAAGCGCAGCCCGTTGCGCAGGCCGGCGCGGATCATCATGCGCGTGCCGTGGCGGGTCAGCGCGCGCAGGCCGGCGAAGCGGCGCCCGAGGAACCACTGGATCACCAGTCGCGGCTCCCACACGGCCTGCAGCGAGCCGACGAGGCCGTCGCGGAGGGTGTAGCGGATCAGGGCCGGGACCGGCAGGGTCGCGACCGGGTCGGCCTCGGTGACGCTGACGACGGTGGCCTGGCGGATCAGCGTGGATAGGCCGGGGAAGTCGCGCTTGACGACGAAGGCGACGCTCGGCTGGGGGCCGATGAACACGTCCCAGAAGGTGTCGATCTTGGCGGTGCCGCGGTAGCGACCGGCCTCGACCGGGTCCTCGACGAAGCCGTCCGGGTGGAACAGGGCGACCCAGCCGGCGCGGTCCTTGGCGCCGACCAGCGCGGGAGAACTGAGGGGGAGCGCGAATGTGCTGCGGGGGTCCATCGTGGCTCGCTTCAATCGTGAATGGATATCGACTAATGGGACGTGCGCGCGCCGTTGCGGTCAGCCGCGTGGCGGCCGGCGGTGCGACCGGAGAACAGGCCGTCGGCGACCGAGAGGCCGCTGACGTAGCCGTTGGACGACACGCCGACCGCGGTGCGGCCGGCGGCGTAGAGGCCCTCGATCGGGGCGCCGTCGTCGCGCAGGACCCGGCCGCTCGCGCCCTCGGTGCGCAGGCCGCCGAGGGTCAGGTGCGGGGTCGGGTACAGCAGCGCGTCGTGGTCGAGGGGGATGCCGTAAAACGGTGGCTCGAGCACGGGGCCGAGGTAATCGCTGTGCTTGCCGAGCGCGTCGACGCCGTCGCGCACGCCCGCGTTGTAGGCGGCGACGGTGGCCTCGAGGCGGTCGGCGTCGATGCCGAGTCGAGCCGCCAGCTTGCGCAGGGTCGGCGCGGAGCGGCAGGTGACGTAGCCGTTGAGCAGGCCGAACACGCGCTGATAGAGTTGCGGGTTGCCGGTCATCACTTGCTTGCGGCCGCGGGCCATCATCGCGGCGTCGAGGATCAGGGTGCCCTGGCCGCCGTGGTGCTCGATGAGGTGCTCGCCGACCTTGCCGCCGTAGAGGGTCTCGTTGCAGATGCGTGCGCCGCTGCGGCCGACCAGGACGCCGCCCCACCACGCGGCGGGCGGGTCGATGAAGCGCCACGCGGTGCAGCGGTCCATCTTGCCGAGCGCGCCGCCGGCGGCCTTGCCGATCTTGATGCCGGAGCCGTCGTCCCCGGCGGTGCCGAGGCGCATGCTGCAATCGGCGTACTTGGGCGAGTGCTCGCGCATCAGCTCGCGGTCGAACACGAAGCCGCCGGTGCCGAGCACGACGCCCTTGCGGGCGCGCACGTAGCGACGCACGCAGCCGCGCTCGAGCGCACGCAGGGCGCCCTGCAACACGCCGCCGAGGCGCGAGCTGATGCCGCCGCCGTAGCGGGTCAGCAGCTCCATGGCCTCGCTCATCGGGTGACGCAGGCGCGGCGCGTTCATCTCGCACAGGACCACGCCGATGACCTCGCCGCCCTGGCCCATGACGACGCGCTCGGCCCGGGTGTAGGTCCGCAGGGTGACGCCGAGGTCGACCGCGCCGTGGCGGAGGGCCTCCGCGGAGAGGTGGCCGGTCAGGCCGCGACCGAGCGGTCGATGGCCGCGCGGGGCCGGGCGGGCGTGGTCGACGTAGGGGTGACACAGCTCGTTGCCCGAGAAGTACAGGGTGCAGTCGTCGGACGGGTAGGACGACTTGCAGGCGACGCCGCTGGCCGGGAACGGGACGCCGAGGCGACGTAGCCACTCGAAGTTGGCGACGCTGGTCTCGCAGAACCGGCGCAGGGTCTCGGGCGTGACGGCGTCGCCGATCTCCTGCGCGAGGTAGTTGAACATGTTCTCCGGCGTGTCCTCGTAGCCGGCCGAAACTTGGAGCTCGGTGCCACCCCCGAAGTAGATGATGCCCGCGCTCTTGCCGGTCGCACCGCCGCCGCCGAAGCGGTCGACCAGCAGCACCTCGGCGCCGCGGCTGCGGGCCTCGATGGCAGCGCTGCCGCCGGCCGCCCCGAGGCCGACGACCACCACGTCACAGGCGGTGTCCCAGCCGCGCGTGCGCCCGCCGTCGCGGACGCCGTGATCATCACCTCGCAGCGGCTCATGCTCGGTCATCGCCGGTGGTTTACTATTTTCTGACGCGCCGTGCTACACGCAGCGGATGCGCTGGTACACGGGCGATCCGGTCTACGACACGATCTTGCTGGTGGCGCTGCTGATGCCGCTCGTCACGGTGTTGGCGCTGCGCTTCCTCAATGCGCCCTACGGGCGATTCGGCGACACGTGGCCGTGGGCGAAGCTCGACGCGCGCCTCGGCTGGCTGTTGATGGAGCTGCCGGCGACGCTGGTGTTCTGGCCGTCGTTCCTCAGCGGACCGCGCGCCGCCGCGATGGTGCCCACGGCGATCGCGGGCATCTGGGGGCTGCATTACCTCAATCGTGGCTTCCTGTTTCCCTTGATGATGCGCGTGCCGCGAGGCAGCCGGACCTTCAGCGTGTTCCTCGTCGCGTTCGGCATGATCGTGACCTCGATCCACGGTTATCTCAGCGGATTTTACCTGTCACGCTACGCGGACCACCTGACGCCCGACTGGCTCGGCGATCCCCGCTTCATCCTCGGTGTCGCATTGTACGCGGGAGGCCTCGCGCTCAATGTCCATTCCGACGCCGTGGTTCGCCGCCTGCGCAGCCCCGCGGAGGTCGACAGCGGCACCAAGGTCTATCGCATCCCTCGCGGCGGCGGCTACCTCCTCGTCAGTAATCCCCAGTACCTCGGCGAGCTGCTGCTGTGGACGGGCTTCGCGCTGCTGACCTGGTCGCTGGCAGGTGTCTTCATCCTGACACTGTCGGCCGCCAACCTCATCCCGCGCGCGATCGCCAATCATCGCTGGTACCACCGCACCTTCCCTGACTACCCCCGCCATCGCCGGGTTCTGATACCGTTCCTGTTCTGACGCACATGAGCGGGATCCAGGTAGTGACCGGCGCGACCGGTCAAGTCGGCCTCGAGCTGTGTAGAGCGCTGCGCGCCGAGGCCAAGCCCGTCCGCGCAGTCGTGCTGCCCGGCGATCTTCAGGCGCCGCTGCTGCGTGACCTCGGCATCGAGGTGGCGTTCGCCGATGTCCGCGACCTGGGGGCGCTCACGGCCGCGTTCACAGGCGCAGACACGGTGTACCACCTCGCGGCGATCGTCAGCACGACGGCGCGGCACGACCCGCGGATGTGGCAGGTCAACGTCGAGGGGGCCCGCAACGCCGCGACCGCGACCCGCGAGGCCGGCGCGCGACGCATGCTGTACTTCTCGTCGATCGTGGTGTTCGACCCGGCGCCCCACGGCGACCCGCTCGACGAGACGCGCCCGCGCCTGCCCGTGACCGAGGGCTCGCCCTACGTGCGCTCGAAGGTGGTCGCCGAGGCGATCGTGCGCGCGGCGATCACCGGTGGACTCGACGCGGTCATCGTCCACCCGACCGTGGTGATCGGCGCCAACGAGACGCACCACATCGGCGTGGTCCAGAGCCTGTTCTTCGCGTACTTCGGCCGCACGCTGCCAGCGACGGTGCGGGGCGGGGGCTTCAACGCGGTCGCGGTCGGCGACGTGGTCGCGGGCGCGATCGCGGCGGCCGAGCGCGGGCGCTGCGGAGAGAGCTACATCCTCGGCGGCGAGTATGGGTCCCTCATGGACATGCTGCGCCGCGTGCAACCGCTGAGCGGCGCGCCGCTGCCTCGCCTGTCCGTGCCGATGACGCTCGCGCGGGCCAGCCTGCCACTCATGGATGCGGTCGCCCGCCTGACCGGTACGCGCCCGACCTTCACGCCCGAGGACCTGCGCCAGCTCGGCGGCAACCGCAAGATCTCGTCGCACAAGGCGACCCGTGAGCTCGGCTATCACGCCCACGGGCTGGATGTCGCGCTGCGCCAGGTCCACGAGGCGTGGGTGCGGCGCAAGGCCGGACTCTCGCTGGTCCGCTGACATCGCTGGTCCGCTGACATCGCTGACATCGCTGACATCGCTGACATCGCTGACATC
>Ga0105046_10003208_pt1 | contig 25895 bp, 28 predicted proteins | sample MAT03_FD_78385 | JGI IMG/M metagenome (GOLD analysis project Ga0105046, IMG submission 78385) | Freshwater microbial communities from Lake Fryxell liftoff mats and glacier meltwater in Antarctica - MAT-03 (megahit assembly) | ecosystem: Environmental > Aquatic > Freshwater > Ice > Liftoff...
CAACACGCAGTTGCCGCAATCAGCGCTGAGGAGCCGAACGCCAATGCAGACGATGAAGGATTGGCACAAATCCCACCCGCATCTCTTCGTCAAATCACCGCGCAATCATGCGGGACGCGACACTTACCATCCAGCAGGTAAAGCAGACTGCCATGGGCATAGACGGCGCCTGCCGACGGGTCCTCGAAGACCAGGCTGTGGTCGATGGAAAACAGCTTGTACACTTCGGCGAGCGCTCGCTCGGGGCCGGTAAGGCCGACGAAATCGGGATGAAGTGCCGCAAGGATCGGCGCCATAGCCTCTGGCGTATCTCGCGCCGGATCCACGGTGATCATCACAGGCGCAACCGGAATGCCTAACGAGGCAAGTTCTTTGGTGATCGACGCCATTTGCGGCAGGGCAACCGTGCAGATGCTTTCACATTTGGCATAGCCAGAGAAAACCAGCTGAAGGCGACCTTCAGCGTCCACTTCGCTTCGTTTCCGGCCATATTGATCGGTCAGGGAAAAGGCTCCGCCCAGATCAAAGGGCAGCGGCAGAGCCGAAGGCGCTGCCTTCCCGGCATGGGTTGCGTCATGCGCGACGGTCTGGGCCGCAGCAAGCGATGCTGCAAGAACGAGGCCTGGCAATAGTCTCACGGAAAAAGTTCCTTCAGGATTTCAGCGTCTTGTTCCAACCCCAGGCCGAACCAGCCATCTGCCGCAATCCTGGCGTTAACCCGGGGGTCACGGCGGAACCAAGGGTCTTTTCCGGCGGGCGCTTCAGGATTGGCTTTCGCCCATTCCTTGGTCCAGCGGTTGGCCTTGATCCAGTCGGTCGTGGCGACCTCACGGATCAGCTGAAGCTGGTAGACGTTGTTCACATTGGCATCCGGGTCGACAATCATCAGACCATCAACTTCGACAAGCTTGTCGCAGAACGGCAGCAGCTCGACAGAACTGCCCGAAAACACCGGCTTATTGTTCTTCATCGGGTAGACAAGCACGTGGTCGGCACTGCGTAGCAAGCCAAGCCGACGCCGCCCATCGCCGCAATTCTGCGGGCAGTCGCCTGCACCTCGCACAGCAGATCGACCACTTTCGCCTCGAACCGTGCAGGAACCTCGGCATAGAGGTTCCACCTCTTGGCTTCGGATCCGTGCGAGAAATCCTGCGCGGCGGCAGGCAGGGACAGGGCCAGAAGCATGGCAACGGCGCGCGCGATCATGGCTTTGGCTCCGGAATGGCAAATCCGGGGACCACGCCGTAGTCCTCGTGGTTGAGCACCGTGATACCATCGTTCGAGACGATCTTGGACACGACAATGTAATTAAGACCGTCATGCTGATAAAGCATGCCTTCTAAGGTGATCGTGTCGCTCGCCATCGACAACTGGGTATCGCCTCCGCTGGAGGTGTCATCGACTTCGATCTTGAGCACCATGTAAACCTGCCCATCCGGGGCAAGCTGCGGCTCTAATCTAGCCGCTCAAGACAGCTTCTTTTCTGCCTGCCGATCAAGCGATGCCCCCAATGCCTCGACAGTATAGCCCGCTTCCAGCGCCTCCCCGACAAGGCTGGCCTGCGACCGGGGCGCCATGCCGCCAACAGGAGGATCCCGGTCAAGGTTTGTGGGAAAGCTGTAGCCTTCAGCCGCCGCCGCCAAGGCGGCCGCACTCTGCGCCGGTGTAAGCCAGCCTTCCGTGCGCCCCGTCAAAAGCGCCGGATAGAGAGCCATGACCATTCTTGCGCGGTCGACCGTCTCCATCGCCCGCCCAAAAGCCGAGGAGACCTGGAACAGGTTCACCATCCGCTTCACGTCCAAAGACCGGTTCGCCCCTGCGGCATGCAACAGCGCCGGTGAGAAGAACAGCATGTCCCCCTTCTCCAGCGGCAACTGGACATGATGCGCCGCGAAATGTGCCCTTACATCTTCACGCCCCATGCCCAGATACCCTTCCGGCCAAAGCTGGCTGAAGGGCAAAAGCAGCGTCGGCCCCGTCTCCATCGGCGCATCAACATGGGCAATCGCCCCTTGCAGGGTCAATGCGGGGGACAGCAGATGCACATGCAGCGGATAGCGCTCGATCGCTGCAGCCGAGGCAAAGCCCAGGTGATAGTCCCGATGCGGCGCCTGCGCCTCCCCCCCGGGGTTCACCACATTCAATTGCGCCGTCATCTGATAGTTGGGCCCGAGCCACGCCTCCGAGATCAGGTCCAGATACGGGTTACCATAGTACCGCGCAAAGTTTTCAGGGTCTGCCAGGCAGTGCTTTTCCAGCGCGTTCCAGACCCGGTCGTTAGCGCCTGGCTTGGCGAAATGGTCGCCCCCGCCGCTGCCGGTACGGTTCTGCTCTGCGATCATCGCGCGGAACAGGTCCGACGCGCGGTCGATCATCGCATGGTCCCGCTCCGCCCCCTTCAGCACCACAACCCCCGGCCCGGCCGACAACGCCTCCACCCATTCCGCCATCACCAGTCGGCGCTCTTCTGCCTTGCCCAGCATTGCCTCAAGGCGCGCGCAATCATAGATCAGCACATTCTTCTCGACCGCCGCCGCCAGCGGATAGTCGGCAAGTTGCGTCTCCCGCGTCGTCAGCGCCTCCAGCGCGGCAACGTCGCACTCTGCCTCGCGCCGATAATGCCGCGCCGCTCGTTCTTCCATTCCATTCCGGATCAGCATTCCGAACCCTCCCCTCATCTATTCAAGAATATCCCGGGGGAGTCTTCGCGGCTGCGAAGACGGGGGCAGCGCCCCCCACTCCAGCGCATGCCTGGCCAGACGCCCGTAGAAGGGCAAGGCCGCCGCTGCCAGATCCGCCTGGGCCCCGCACAAGACCGGCATCTCCCCTTCCGGCTCTTCGAACCCGGTAGATCGGTGCACCGCCCCATACCAATGCGGCGCCCACACTCCGTCATAGGACTTCTGACCGGCGGACCAGCTCAGCATCCGCGGCGTGAACGGAATCTCCAATGCCGCGCAGAGCGCCCGCAGCGCCTGCTCCGGAACCGCGCGGATGCGTCCCGAATCAATCACCAGAGGCGCCCGGCCGAGCCAATTTGCCACTTCGTCGAACAGTTCTGCCTGCTGCACGAATCCAATGTCGGCCAGCGTCGGGTTCTCACGCTTTTTTGCATAGCTCGCGACCACCCGCGCCGGATGACGGATCAGGAACACATTCGTCAGCCCCCGCATGAAGCTGCGGTCAAACTTCGGGATCATGTGCAGTGTCATGTGTTTCTGGTAATACAGAGCCTTTCCGTCCGGGATCGACCCCAGCAGATCCGTTGCTACGTCCAGCGCGTCCGACGGCTGGGAACCGATGACCTCCCACCGCATCGGATGGTCGATCCCCGTCGCGGCAAGGTAGGCGCCATAGAACGGCTCATCCTCTACCCAGCAGTCGCCGCGCGCGGCAAAGGCATACATCATCGCGGTGGAGAGGTTCCGCGGGCCGGACCACATCGCGATGCGAGCAGAATCCGGGATCATCCGCCCACCATGGTCTTGTAAAGTCCGCGGATCCGCTCAGTCATCGGTCCCATTTGTCCGGTGCCGATCACCCGCCCGTCGATCATTCCCACCGGCGTCTGCGCGCCGAACGTTCCGGTCAAGAACGCCTCCTCCGCCCCGTAGGTGTCCACGAGACTGAAGTTCCGCTCGAACACCGGGATCCCGTTGGCACGGCACAGCGCGATGACCTTGCCCCGGGTAATCCCGTTCATGCAGTAGTCGCCGGTGCTGGTCCAGACCTCGCCCTTGCGTACGATGAAGACGTTGCAGGCGTTGGTCGTGTTCACGAAGCCATGCACATCCAGCATCAGCGCCTCATCCGCGCCGGCCTTTTCGGCGGCGATGCAGGCGAGGATGCAGTTCAGCTTGGAATGGCTGTTGAGCTTTGGGTCCTGCGTCATCGGCAGGCCGCGCATGTGCGGCACGGTGGCAAGCTTGATCGGGCGCGGCAGCTTCTGACGCGAATGTTCCATTATGATCACCATGGTCGGCCCCCGCTGGCTGAGGCGCGGGTGCTGAAATGGTCGCGTCTTGACCCCCCGCGTCACCATCAGGCGGGCGTGGGCATCATTTACCATCCCGTTTGCCGCCTGAGTGTCGAGCAGCGCCCGCCCCACCGCCGCCTTGGTCATCCCGATATCCAGATCAATCGCCTTCGCCGCCTCGAACAGCCGGTCGATATGCTCGTCTAAAAAGCTCCAGCGATTGTTGTAGAGCCGTATCCCCTCCCACACGCCATCGCCGAGCATGAAACCGGAGTCATAGACTGACACCATCGCCTCCGCCTTCTGCACGATGCGCCCGTTAACCCAGATCCGGATTGCCTCGTTGCGGGCATCCTCTTCGGCTTGGTGGGTAAAGACTTGGTCTGTCATATTCGGGCTCCCTTTGTTGCAGGTTAGTCGCCTGGGAGGCGCAGGCCAAGGCCCTGCATCACCCTTGCGTGACCTCACCAACCGGTGAGTTGCGCCGGCATCTGCCGACGCGCACGGTCCCGCAAAATCACAGGAGACCCGAGATGACCCGCCATTTCCTAGCCGTATTTGCGGCGACCCTCAGCCTCGCAGGCGCGGCTCAGGCCGAGAGAGCGAAAGCCGTCGTGGCTGGCGGCTGTTTCTGGTGCGTCGAATCCGATTTCGAGCAGGTGCCAGGGGTGATCGGCGTCGTGTCGGGCTACTCGGGCGGCGATCTGCAGAACCCCACCTACCAAAACCACGAGGGGCACTACGAGGCGGTCGAAATTACCTATGACCCCGCAAAGCTGAGCTATGCCGATCTTCTTGCAAAGTTCCTACGCTCGGTTGATGTGACGGACGATGGCGGTCAGTTCTGCGACCGGGGCGATGCCTACCGGACGGCCATTTTCGTCTCTGATGACGCGGAAAAGATTATTGCGACCGCGGCGATTGCCGACGCGGAGGCCGTGATTGGGCAAAAGGTGGTAACCCCTGTGAAGCCCGTCGGAAAGTTCTGGGTCGCCGAAAACTATCATCAGGACTACTACAAGGGCACCAATTACGTTCTGACCCGGGCCGGTCCGAAAAAACAGTCGAACGCTTACAAATTCTACCGCGAGGCCTGCGGACGCGACGCGCGGGTACACGCGCTTTGGGGGTCCCAGGCCCTGATCCACTGATCCGCCCTTTCCGTTGCTCGACCCTTTTTGTAGGGTCGGTGTAGCGCGGGAGTAGACAGTTTGAGCGACGACCAAGTCACGCCGATGATGGCGCAATATCTGGAGATCAGGGCGCAGAACCCCAACTCGCTCTTGTTCTACCGGATGGGAGACTTTTACGAGATGTTCTTTGACGATGCGGTCGCCGCCTCTGCCGCGCTCGACATCGCGCTGACGCGGCGCGGATTTCACCTTGGCGAGCCGATTGCGATGTGCGGTGTGCCGGTGCATGCGGCGGAAGGGTATCTGCTTACGCTGATCCGCAAGGGCTTTCGCGTCGCTATTGCCGAGCAGCTGGAGGACCCGGCCGAGGCGAGAAAGCGCGGGTCGAAATCGGTGGTGAAGCGTGACGTGGTGCGGCTGGTCACGCCCGGAACGCTGACCGAAGACAGCCTGCTTGAAGCGCGGCGCCACAATTTCCTCTGCGCCTGGTCTCAGGTGAGGGATACGGCGGCGCTGGCTTGGGTCGATATTTCGACCGGCGAGTTTTCAGTTATTGCCTGCCCGCTCTTGCGCCTCGGCCCCGAACTCGCCCGGCTTGCCCCACGAGAGTTGCTGGTAAGCGAGATACACGAGGCCGACCTTGGCCCTCTTGCACGCGAGATGGGCGTGGCGGTGACGGCCCTGTCACGCGCAAGCTTTGATTCCGCCGGTGCGGACAAGCGGTTGCGCGCGCTCTTCGGGGTAAGCTCGCTCGATGGCTTCGCACCCTTCGACGTAGCCGAGATGTCGGCCATGGGCGGGGTGATCGAGTATCTGGACCTGACGCAGCGCGGCAAGCTGCCCCTTCTGCGGCCCCCCGCCAAGGAAAGCCCTGGCGGCGCCATGCAGATCGATGCCGCAACCCGTCGCAATCTGGAGCTGACGGCGGCGCTGTCAGGCGGGCGCGAGGGGTCGTTGCTGTCGGTGGTGGACCGCACGGTGACCTCCGGCGGTGCGCGACTTCTTGAGCGAAGGCTTTCGGCGCCCTCTTGCGATCTGGCGGTAATTGCCGCGCGGCACGAATCCGTGAAGTTTCTGGTCGAACAAAGCCGGTTGCGCGAGGATCTTCGCGACGACCTGCGCCGGGTGCCCGACATGGACCGTGCGTTGAGCCGTCTGGCGCTGGAGCGGGGCGGGCCGCGCGATCTGGGCGCGATCCGGGCGGGACTGGAGCAGGCCGCCCTCATCGCGACCCGGATGGACGAGGTGCCGCATCTGCTGGCCGAGGCAGCGGGCGCACTGGTCGGGCATGATGCGCTCTGCAACCTCCTTGACCGCGCGATTGTTGCCGAACCCCCGCTTCTGGCTCGTGACGGGGGCTTTGTCGCCACCAGTTTTGATTTTGTTTTGGACGAGACCCGCGCGCTGAGGGACGAGGGGCGCGGGGTCATCGCGGCGATGCAGGCAGAGTATGTGCAGGCGACGGGCATCGGAAGCCTGAAGATCAAGCACAACAACGTACTCGGCTATTTCATCGAAACCACTGCGACCCATGCCGAGCGCATGCTGTCGCCTCCGCACTCGGCCAGCTTCATCCACCGGCAGACCACGGCCGGGCAGGTGCGTTTCACGACACCCGCACTCGCCGAGATGGAAACCCGCATTCTGAACGCTGCCAATTACGCGCTGGAGATCGAGCTCAGGCACTTTGCCAGCCTGCGCGGGGCGGTTCTGGAATGTGCGGGGCCAATCGCCGCTGCCGCCCGGGCATTGGCAGAGACTGACCTTGCCGCCGGCCTCGCCGATCTTGCGGCGGCCGAGGGCTGGTGCCTGCCGGTAATGGACATGAACCGCACCTTCCGCATCGAGGGCGGGCGCCACCCGGTTGTGGAGCGTGCGCTGTTGCGGCAAGGGGCCGGGCCATTCGTCGCCAACGATTGCGCCCTGAGCGCCGGGGGGTCGCCCGCAATCTGGCTGCTGACCGGGCCGAACATGGCCGGTAAATCGACCTTCCTGCGGCAGAATGCGCTGATTGCCTTGTTGGCACAGGCGGGCAGCTTCGTGCCTGCGGCTTCGGCGCATATCGGGCTTGTGAGCCAGCTTTTCAGCCGCGTGGGGGCCTCTGATGACCTTGCGCGCGGGCGATCCACCTTCATGGTCGAGATGGTGGAAACCGCCGCCATCCTCAATCAGGCCGACGACCGCGCGCTGGTCATTCTGGACGAAATCGGGCGGGGCACGGCCACCTATGACGGCCTGTCCATCGCCTGGGCGACACTGGAACACCTGCAGGGCGTGAACCGCTGCCGCGCGCTCTTTGCCACACACTACCATGAGATGACCGCGCTCGCCGGGCGGCTGGACGGGGTGGAGAATGCGACCGTCCGGGTTAAGGAGTTCGATGGCGACGTGATTTTCCTGCACGAGGTCACGAAGGGGGCGGCAGACCGCTCCTACGGCGTGCAGGTGGCGAAACTTGCTGGCCTTCCGGCACAAGTGGTAGAGCGTGCCCGCGTGGTGCTGGAGGCACTGGAAGCGGGAGAGCGGCAAGGCTCAGTCCGCCAACGTGCCTTGGTGGACGATCTGCCGCTGTTCCGCGCGACGTCAGCCGAGCCCGCGCCGCAACGTGCCCAAAAGGGTTCTGCACTTGAGACGCGGCTCAAGGCAGTCCACCCGGATGAGCTGACCCCGCTGGAGGCGCTGCGTCTGGTCTACGAGCTGAGGGGGTTGATGAACCCTTAGGCCGAGCCCGCCGGGGTGGAGGACACGCCCACCTGCGCCGGGCGCAGCAGCCTGTCGTGCAGCATGAAGCCTTGGGTCATCACCTGGATGATCTGGCCGGCCTTGGTACCCGGAACCGGCGCCTCGAACATCGCCTGATGCAGCTGCGGGTCAAACACATCGCCCGCCTTGGGTGTGATCGGCGTCATTCCGTGCTTGGTCATTACCGAGGACAGCTCGCGCAAAGTCAGCTCCACCCCCTCGATCAACGCGGCGCTGGACACACGAACTTCTTCGCCCGCGGCATCCAGAGCACGCGAGAGGTTGTCGTAGACTGGCAGCAAGTCACGCGCGAGGCGGGTGCTGCCATACTGTTCCGCTTCGCGACGGTCCCGGTCCGCCCGCTTGCGCGAGTTTTCAGCATCGGCCAGCGCCCGCATGAACCGGTCACGGAATTCGTCCCGTTCAATCCGAAGCGCCTCAAGGGCAAACTCGGCGGTATTCAAGGCGTCGATCTCCCGCAGGCCGATCTCTGCGGGGTCAATGCTTTCGGGGGCCATTTTGTCCTGGTCTTGCGCCATAATTGTCGTCCTTGTTTCATTCTGCGCCATCGGCGCCTGTCAGGCCTTGCTGCGGTCAGACAAAATCCGGCCGACGAGCTGGGCGGTGTAATCCACGATCGGTACGATCCGGCCATAATTCAATCGCGTCGGACCGATCACGCCGATGGCCCCGATGATTTTCCGCTCGGCGTTCATATAGGGGGAAATGACCAGACTTGAACCCGAAAGTGAGAAAAGCTTGTTCTCCGACCCGATAAAAATGCGCACACCCTCGCCGGATTCAGTCAGGGTCAGGAATTCGGCAATGTCCCGCTTGCGTTCGAGATCATCAAAAAGGGTGCGGATCCGTTCCACATCAACGGTCTCAGCCGTTGCATCCAGAAGGTTCGCGCGGCCCCGTACGATCAGCCTTTCGGACGATTCCCCTGCGTTTTCCCAAACGGCGAGACCGCCCTCGACCAATTCGCGCGCCAGAGTGTCAATCTGCTGGCGATTGGCTGCAATCTCATGAGCGATGCTGCGACGTAAATCGGCCAAAGTCTTTCCTTCAGCCACCGAGTTCAGGAAATTCGCCGCTTCGCGCATCGAGGATGGCGTCTGTCCGGGAGGAGGAGTGAACAGGCGGTTCTCCACATGCCCGTCGGCCAGCACCAGAACCACCAATGCGCGGTCGGCCGAGAGGCTGACGAACTCGATATGGCGGATTTCCGCCTCATGTTTGGGCGCCAGTACCAGGCTGGCGCTGCCGGTTATGCCTGAAAGCGCGCCCCCGACCTGATCAAGCAGGGAGTTCACATCCTGATCCGACCCGCGCCCTGCGGTCGCCTCGATCTGCTCTCGGTCCGCCTCGGCCACGGTTCCCACTTCCAGCAGTCCATCGACAAACATCCGAAGGCCGCTTTGCGTAGGAATGCGGCCGGACGAGACATGCGGGCTGCCCAGCAAGCCCAGAAATTCCAGATCCTGCATGACGTTGCGTACGGTCGCGGCGGAGACCCGTTCCGACATGCTGCGCGTCAACGTGCGTGACCCCACAGGGTCGCCGGATTGCAGATAGCCTTCGACCACACGCCGAAACACTTCGCGAGAGCGGTCGTTGAGTTCGGCGAGGATCTTCGAGCCGTCGGACATTGGAGGAGAAGCACCGGTTTTCTGGGGCGAACTTAACATAGGGAGCGTTGGCCCCTCGCGTCAATCAGCCTTGCATCTGAGGCCGCGCGGGGCATATCAGGCGGGGAGCTTCGGGAAGGAGAATTCCATGCGACCCTCTGGCAGGTCCCTCGCGCAGATGCGCAGCGTTTCGGTCGAGATTGACGTGATGCGTCATGCGGAAGGGTCTTGCCTGATCCGCATGGGGGACACGCATGTGCTGTGTTCGGCCACCATAGAGGACAAGGCACCGCCATTCTTGAAGAACACAGGGCTCGGTTGGGTGACGGCGGAATATGGTATGCTGCCGCGCGCCACCAATACCCGCACTCGGCGCGAGGCAGCGGCCGGTAAGCAGTCAGGCAGAACTCAGGAAATCCAAAGGCTTATAGGTCGCGCTCTGCGGGCGGGGGTGGATCGGTCGGCATTGGGCGAAAGACAGATCGTGGTCGATTGCGACGTTCTGCAGGCCGATGGAGGCACGCGTTGTGCGGCCATCACCGGGGGATGGGTGGCCTTGCGGCTCGCGGCAAACAAGCTTTTGAAATCCGGCGCCATTGTCAGTGATCCGATCGTGGACCATGTTGCTGCGATTTCCTGCGGGATTTATGCCGGACAGCCGGTTCTGGACCTCGACTATCTGGAGGACTCCGCTGCGGGGACGGATGGCAACTTCATCCTGACCGGGCGGGGGCGGTTGATCGAGGTGCAGATGTCGGCCGAGGGCGCCACATTCTCGCGTGCCGAGATGGACCTGCTGCTCGATCTGGCAGAGGCCGGGTCTGCGGGGCTGGTTCAGGCGCAGAAGGCAGCCTTGGGGCTGGCGTGATGCGGCGGTTTCAGGGCAGCGAGCTGCTGATCGCCACGCATAACGTGGGCAAACTGGAAGAGATCGGCGCGCTGCTACAGCCTTTGGGAATTGCAGTCATTTCCGCTGGCGATCTTGGCCTGTCCGAGCCGGAGGAGACCGAGACGAGCTTTGTCGGCAATGCCCGGCTGAAGGCGCACGCGGCGGCGCGCGCGGCGGCGCAGGTGGCGCTGGCGGATGATTCGGGAATTTCCATCGACGCGCTGGACGGCGCGCCCGGGGTCTATACCGCCGATTGGGCCATGACAGAGACGGGTCGAAATTTCGTAATCGCGATGGAACGGGCCTGGAATGCAGTAGAGGCGGTCGCCGCCCCCTACCCGCGCCGCGCCCAGTTCAACTGCACGTTGGTGCTTGCCTGGCCAGATGGGCATGACGAGGTGTTCGAAGGCGTGGTGCCGGGGCAGCTGATTTGGCCAAAGCGGGGCGACAAGGGGCATGGCTATGACCCGATGTTCATGCCAGACGGCTACACCCAGACCTTCGGCGAGATGGACCGGTGGGAAAAGAACCGGATCAGCCACCGTGGCCGCGCCTTTACGAAGATGCTGCAGGCCTTTGCATGACCGAAGCGCCCGAAGATTGGCGCCACGGTGGGTTCGGGCTATACATCCATTGGCCATTTTGCCAGTCGAAATGCCCCTATTGCGATTTCAACAGCCATGTCGCTGCACGGATTGATCAAAGGCGCTGGAAGCGCGCTTATCTGGCCGAAATCGACCGCGTCGGGAGGCTGACAAAGGGGCGGGTACTGAATTCGGTGTTCTTTGGCGGTGGTACGCCGTCGCTGATGGACCCGGAGGTGGTTGGTGCAGTACTGGAACGGGTGCGCCAGACCTGGACGGAGGCCAATGACATCGAGGTGACGCTTGAAGCCAATCCCGGGTCAGCGGAGTCGGGGCGGTTTCGTGCTTATGCCGAGGCAGGAGTCAACCGCGTGTCTATGGGCATTCAGGCGCTGAATGACGGAGATCTGCAGCGCTTAGGTCGCATGCATAGTGCCACAGAGGCGATTGCGGCCTTTGACGTGGCACGAGGAGTGTTCGAACGGGTAAGCTTCGATTTGATCTATGCGCGACAGGACCAGACGCTGGCAGAGTGGCAGGCAGAGCTGCGACAGGCGCTGTCGATGGCGATTGATCACCTGTCTCTGTATCAGTTGACGGTGGAAGATGGCACCGCCTTTGCCGACCGACTGGTCCGGGGCGGGCTGCGCGGGCTGCCGGGGGAGGATCTGGCAGCCGACATGTATGAGGCGACACAAGAGGTGTGCGAAGCCTTTGGGATGCCGGCCTATGAAGTGTCGAATCATGCACGGGTTGGGGCAGAGTCGCGGCACAACCTGATTTATTGGCGGATGGGCGACTATGCCGGGATCGGGCCGGGGGCGCATGGGCGCCTCACCCTGGCCGGGGCACGCCTTGCTACCGAAGCGCCAAAGCCACCCGGCGCCTGGCTGGAGCGGGTGGAGCGGGGTGAAAGCGGCGATCATTTGCGCGAAGGGCTGGCGAGGGACGATCAGGCCACCGAGCTTGCGCTGATGTCGCTTCGCCTGTCAGAGGGGATGGATGTGGATCGGTTTAACGCGCTGGCGGGACAGCCGCTGTCGCCGGAGCGGCTTGGCGAGCTGATTAGCCTCGGGCTTCTCGTTCAAGGCGATGGACGACTGCGCGCGACGGCTGCGGGCCGGATGGTGCTGAACAGCGTGCTCAGGCAATTGCTGGGCTAGGTTCAGCCGGGCGGCCACCGTATCAGAAGCCCTGATCGCGACGAGCGACGGACAAGGCCTGGCAAAGGAAGTCGAGATCCTCGAGATTGTCATAACGAATGACGAGGGTTCCGCGGTTTGTACCCGGCTCGTGTGCGATCTGAACGCCCATTTGCAGATTTGCTGAAAGGTCGCCTTCGATGGCCAGAGTATCGGCATCCTTCGGAGCGCCAGAGGCAGAAGGAGACGATTTCCTGGGACGAGTGGTGCTGCCCTCACGCACCAGACGTTCGACCTCCCGAACGGAAAGCCCTTTTGAAACAATCCGTTGGGCAAGTTCTGCTGCGTTGGGACTGGTTATCAGGGCGCGGGCATGACCGGCGCTGAGTTCGCCGCTTCTGACCATCTGCTGCACTTCATCCGGCAAGGTCAGCAAGCGTAAGAGGTTGGTCACATGGCTGCGGCTTCTTGACAAGGCTTCGGCAAGTTTTTCTTGGGTATGTCCGAAACGGTCGATCAGTTGCCGGTAGCCCATCGCCTCTTCGATGGAGTTGAGGTCGCTCCGCTGGATGTTCTCTATGATCGCGACTTCAAGCACTTCGACATCTGAAAGATCGCGTACGACAACAGGAACTTCGTGCAACTGCGCTATCTGTGCAGCCCGCCATCGCCGTTCGCCCGCTACGATTTCGAACTGGTCAGACCCGGCGATCGGGCGAACAACCAGGGGCTGGATGACACCCTTTTGCCGCAAAGAGTTAGCAAGCGATTCCAAGGCGTTAGGCTCGAAATCTCTGCGCGGTTGGAGCGGATTTGGCCGCAATTTCTCAATCGGTAGAACGTGATCCGCCCGCGCAGGTGCGGTCTGGTTGCCGACCGGGTCAAGGTTGATGTCGGCCATCAGGGCAGAGAGGCCCCGGCCGAGGCCGCGACGTTCCGGTTTGCGGTCATTCACGAAAGGGACCCCGCGAGTTCGTTGAAGGGATGTCTTTCGGCGATTTCACGAGCCAGGGCACGATAGGCGGCGGCGCCTTTGGAGTTGGTGTCATAGCTCAAGACGGGCTGAGCGAAGGATGGGGCTTCGCTCACTCGCACGTTTCGGGGGATAACCGTCTTGAAAACCACTTCGCCTAGTGTCGCCCTGACGTCCGTCTCGACCTGTTGGGAGAGATTATTTCGACTATCATGCATGGTAAGAACCACCCCTTCGATTCTGAGGTCAGGGTTCGCTGTCTGACGAACCTCACGCACGGTGAGCATGAGTTGGGACAGGCCCTCCAGGGCAAAGAACTCTGACTGAAGGGGTACCAGCACGGAATCCGATGCAACCAGCGCGTTGATGGTAAGAAGGCTGAGAGAAGGGGGGCAGTCTATAAGAATGAAGTCGAAGTTTCTTGGTCCGCCGCTATCCAACCGTAGCGCATCACGAAGAAGAAAGCTGCGCTTCACCTGCGCCACAAGTTCGATGTCGGCAGAGGCAAGATCGCCATTGGCCGGGCACAGCCAAAGATTGGAGATTGAGGTGCCCTGCGTCGCATCCGCTATCGATACGTTTTCGACCAAAACATCATAGGAGGTAGTCACACGCTTTTCAGCCGGAATGCCCAGACCCGTTGACGCATTCCCCTGTGGGTCAAGATCGACAATCAGAACCATTGCGCCGCGTTCAGCCAGACCAGCCGCCAGATTAATGCAGGTTGTCGTCTTTCCAACGCCCCCTTTCTGGTTGGCGATAGCCATAATGTGCGGCTTTCGTGGCATTCAATGTGCCTTTCGAATGGTCGATAACCTCAGGATCGCGGCGCCGGGGTCAGTCTTGCTTTGCGTGCTTGTCAAAGCGAACCTCCACGACGTTTTCGCCGCTTTCAATTCGGCTGCATGACCACGGCCTTTCATGTACAAGGCAACACCTTCCGGCTTCAGATGACGATAGGCCATGTCGCACAACACAGTCAAAGGCGCAAGTGCACGAGCGGAAACAACGTCTGCCCTAAGGTGCTCTAGAGCATCAGATCGATCACACAACACGTTGGTTCCCACTGCAAGAAGGCGACTTGCCTCGCGCAGGAAAGCGGCTTTTCGCTGATCGCTTTCTACCAGCGAAATTCTAACATCGGGTGTATGTTCTGCAAAGAGTATAGCAATTACCAGCCCCGGAAAGCCGCCACCGGAGCCGAGGTCAACCCAGTGAGAACAGACTTCTGGGCGAAGTGGAAAAAGTTGCGCAGAATCCGCGATGTGGCGTTCCCATATTTGGGCAAGCGTGCTGCGGGAGACGAGGTTTACGGTTGGGTTCCACTTGGTAACGAGGCTGACAAGGAGATCAAGCCGTTCGGTCGTTTCACGTGAAACACTCCCAACTAACTGTTCCGTGGCTGGTCCCATAATCATCCAGCGGCGACAGACTTCGACTGACGGCGGGCGTGAGACAGCAGCAGCAACAGCGCTGCTGGCGTCATGCCTTCTATCATAGATGCTTGCCGCAGGTTCGTCGGCCTAGTACGAGACAGCTTGCTGACAAGCTCTCCAGACAGCCCCGAAATAGCCGAAAAATCCATGTCAGAATGAAGCATTGTTCCCTCTTGCGATTTCAACGCGTCGGCATCGTTACGTTGACGTACAGAGTACTGCTCGTAGATCGCATCGGTCTCCAATTGCTTCAGAATCACAGCCGGAATAGTCTTCGCGTCAGGCAGCAGAACGGCGATTTGATCGATCCCAACTCCGCCCAGCGCCAGAAACCGGTGGGCTGTACGACGAACGCCATCTTCGCTGACCTTGATACCCGCCATGCAGGCCTGCTGTGGTGAAAATGTTTTGCTCGCAAGAATCTGTCTGCCGCTATCCAACGCCTCCATTTTTACATCAAATGCTGTCCGTCGATCCTCGGAAATGGCGTTCAGCTTGGCCGCAACTGGCGTCAGACGCTGATCGGCATTGTCCGCCCTCAATGTAAGCCGATACTCTGCGCGTGACGTAAACATACGGTAAGGCTCCGTTACGCCGCGCAAGACCAGATCATCAATCATGACGCCGATGTAGCTGTCAGCTCTGGAAAAGATCACAGGATCCCGGCCTTGCACCATCGCAGCAGCATTCAGACCTGCGACAAGACCCTGCGCTGCAGCTTCTTCGTAACCAGTCGTTCCGTTGATCTGACCGGCGAAATAGAACCCTTGAAAGCCCTTCACCGCAAGAGTCGGATGAAGGCCGCGGGGGTCAAAATAATCGTATTCAATCGCGTATCCGGGCTGAAGAATCTCTGCGTTCTCCAAACCCTTAATGGAATGAACGTACTCTGCCTGAACCTCTGCCGGAAGCGAGGAAGATATCCCGTTGGGATAGATTGTGTCGGTGTTCAATCCCTCTGGTTCCAGAAAAACCTGATGGGACGATTTCTCCGAGAACCGAACGACCTTGTCTTCGATCGAAGGGCAATACCGTGGGCCGACCCCTTCTATGTGGCCGGCATACATTGCAGACCTAAAAAGGTTCCGCCGCACGATGTCATGCGTTGCTTCGTTAGTGTGCGTGATACCACATGATATTTGCGGTGCAATCGTCGCATAATTCAGAAAAGAGAATAGTGTGGGGTCAGCATCGCCGGGCTGCCGCTCCAGATCTGACCAGTCAATCGTCTTGCGGTTCAGCCTGGGTGGTGTACCTGTCTTCAACCGACCGCGGCTAAGTCCCAGCCCAGCTAACCGATCTGCAAGCAAAAATGATGCCCGGTCGCCGATTCGACCACCTGACTGACGCTCATCCCCAATATGAATTATGCCGTTCAAAAATGTGCCCGCCGTCAGAACCACCGCTCGGCATGCAACTCGGGTCCCGCCAGCAAGAGTGACAGCCGAAACCTTCCCTCCGATAAGGTCAATATCAGCCACTTCGGCTTCGAGCACGCATAGATTCGCTTGGACCGCCAAGCGCTGTTTCATGGCGTAATTATACCTTTGGCGGTCTGCCTGTGCGCGAGGTCCTTGGACTGCTGGGCCTTTTCTACGGTTAAGCAATCTAAACTGAATTCCGGCGTAGTCCGCGATGCAGCCCATAAGCCCGTCCATTGCATCGATTTCTCGAACCAGGTGCCCTTTACCCAGTCCTCCAATCGCTGGATTGCACGACATAGTACCAATATCGTTGGCGCGTATGGTCACTAAAACAGTGCTTGCGCCCATTCGCGCGGCAGCAGCAGCGGCTTCCACCCCGGCGTGCCCTCCGCCAATGATAACTACGTCATGCTGTTTCACGTGGAACATCCTATTTGCCTATACAAAAGCTGGCGAATATTTCGCCAAGGAGCAGCTCGACATCCACTCTCCCGATCAACCCGTCCAACGATCGAATTGCCGCCCTCAGATGTTCGGCTGCTATCTCTACTCGCAACCCATCTAGTTCCTGAACAGCGGCATTCAACGAAGTGACGGCTATCCTTGAAGCTTGCCGATGCCTCTCGCGAATCAACGTCGATGGTACGGCGACTCTCGCCTTCAGCCTTAGCGCAACCTCGGCCAAAAGCTCGTCAATACCCTTTCCGGTCACTCCCGACACCTGAAGCTGACCTAGCACGCCAGTCATCAGATCTGCCTTACCCGTAACGATAAGGTCATCAGCAGCGGGTGACAACCACGGCCGAATGTCCGCAGAACCCCCTAGAAGAAAAACCCGAAGGTCCGCCAGCTTTGCCCTTTCCAACGCACGATCAATTCCCAGCCGTTCCACCACATCGCCCGTCTCACGCAAACCCGCTGTATCTAGGAAAGTCACAGGTATGCCCTCAAGGTCCAGCCGAACCTCCAAGACATCTCGTGTGGTCCCAGGAAGGTCTGAAGTAAGAGCGACGTCCCGGCCAGATATGAAATTCATCAACGTCGATTTTCCCGCATTCGGACCGCCAATGATTGCGACTTCGAACCCATCCCGAACCCTCTCAGCTGCGTGTGATGCGTCGATCTCCCTACCTAGATCAGTAATGGTTTCTTCGATCAGGCCGCGCACTTCTGGCCGGACATCCACCGGTACATCTTCATCTGCAAAATCTATCGTGACCTCGAGCAATGTAGCAGCACGGAGCAAAGCAGCCCTCCACCTCTCCGTCCGCTTGCCCAAAGCCCCGGACAGCACCCGTTGCGCCTGCTTTCGCTGAACTTCGGTTTCGGCATCAATCAGATCTGCCAATCCCTCAACCTGGGTCAGATCAAGCTTCCCGTTCTCAAGCGCCCTTCTGGTGAATTCGCCGGCCTCAGCGATGCGCAAGCCAGGCTGCTCGGCCAATGCCTTCATCGCAGCCGCTAGCACCGCAACGCTCCCGTGGAAACCGATCTCGACCACGTCTTCACCAGTGAAGCTGTGGCCGGCCTCGAAAAACGTTACCAGCGCTTCGTCGATCAGATCGTCACGCCAGACGACCTTGCGTAGTGACGCCCGTCTCAGCGGCGGCACATTTCCAACCAGCGCACTGCATACCGTCCGAACCTGCGGACCAGAGATCCGAACGACAGAAATACCTGCCCTACCACGGCCGCTGGCCAGAGCGTATATCGTGTCCATAGCCTGTATCTCTTTGATATTGTTAAAATATCAGGTATTCATTGAATCAAAGAAGTCACTGTTCGACTTCGTCTGCTTCAATTTCGAGATCAGGAACTCAATGGCATCCGTCGTGCCCATAGGGTTCAAAATCCGCCGCAGCACATAGGTTTTTTGCAGATCCGCCTTCTCGACCAGCAGGTCTTCCTTCCGCGTCCCGGACTTCAGAATATCCATCGCCGGGAACACTCGCTTGTCGGCAACCTTTCGGTCAAGCACGATCTCGCTGTTGCCGGTGCCCTTGAATTCCTCGAAGATCACTTCGTCCATCCGGCTGCCAGTGTCGATCAGTGCCGTTGCAATGATCGTCAACGACCCGCCTTCCTCGATGTTTCGCGCCGCACCAAAAAACCGCTTAGGCCTTTGCAGCGCGTTGGCATCCACACCGCCCGTCAGCACCTTGCCGGACGACGGTACCACAGTGTTGAACGCCCGCCCGAGTCGCGTGATCGAATCGAGCAGTATCACGACATCCCGCTTGTGCTCTACCAGCCGCTTTGCCTTTTCGATCACCATTTCGGCCACCGCCACATGCCGCGTTGCCGGTTCGTCGAAGGTAGAGCTTACCACCTCCCCCTTCACCGAGCGCTGCATGTCCGTTACTTCCTCTGGCCGCTCGTCGATCAGGAGGACGATCAGATAGCATTCCGGATGGTTCATCGCGATGGAATGGGCAATATTCTGCAGCAACACCGTCTTGCCGGTCCGCGGCGGCGCCACAATCAACCCGCGCTGCCCCTTGCCGATGGGTGCCACCAGATCGATGATCCGGGCGGAGCGGTCCTTGATTGTCGGATCCTCGACCTCCATCTTCAGCCGTTCATCCGGGTAAAGCGGCGTGAGGTTGTCGAAATGCACCTTGTGGCGCGCCTTCTCGGGATCGTCATAGTTGATTTTCGTAGCCTTCGTCAGGCAGAAATACCGCTCATTCTCCCGCGGCGCCTGGATGACGCCTTCGATCGTATCGCCAGTCCGTAGGGAAAATTGCCGCAGCATCTCGGGACTCACATAGATATCGTCCGGCCCCGGCAGGTAGTTGGCGGATGGGCTGCGCAAAAACCCAAAGCCGTCCTGAAGCACTTCCAGTACGCCATCGCCACCAATCTCCCAACCCTCTTCCGCATGCTCCTTCAGAATCGAGAACATCATCTCGCCCTTGCGCATCGACGGGGCGTTCTCGATCTCCCACTCTTCGGCCATAGCCAGAAGGTCGGCCGGCGTCTTCGCCTTGAGCTCGGAGAGGTTCAATCGTTCAATGGTCATTCGGGAGCTACCTGCAGCGGCGCCGCCCGACAAGGGCAGAGCAAGGCTGATTACGAGTGGGAAATGCATGGACCGGACGGCCCTGCGCCAAATGAGTTATCCATCCGAAGCGACAAAGTCAAGAATTCAGAACTTCACGATCACTGCAATCACGCTGGCAAGCATCAGAAGTGTCGGAACCTCATTCATCAACCTGTACTGCCGTCCGGTCCGGCTGTTCGTGCCCGCTACAAATTCCTTGCGCCGCGCACCGAGCCACATGTGAAAGACCGTCATTGCCACAACGCAGCCAGCCTTTACCCAAGGCCAAGGCGCGCTCCAGTCCACGATGCCAGGCGTCGCCACCAATGCCAGACCGAAAGCCCAAGTAGCAATCATTGCCGGGTTCATAATGGCCTTCAACAAACGCCGCTCCATCCCTTGAAACATCGCATCACTGGCAGTGCCCCGCTCCACCTGCTCCACGTGGTAGACAAACAGCCTGGGCAGGTAGAACAACCCTGCCATCCATGCGATGACCGAGATCACATGCAGCGCCTTCACCCACAGATACGCGTCTGCCAACACTCCCGTCATGTCCCGCCCTCTGTTTACTTTCCTTCTTTTATAAAGAAGAAGATCTAAAGGAAATGATGAAGATGTAGGGGCCGTGGATAACGGGATATCCGCAACCATCCCGTATGTCATCCACAAACCTCCACACTGTGGAAAACTCACGAACAAGTCTCGTTCCAACCAAATAAAGAGAATTTTTTCTTTAAAATCAATAGCGTAAAAGAAATATTCCACCTACCGGAAGCAGAAATTTGTACCACAAGCACCGCCACAAAAACTTTGCCCACAAGCGCGCTCAACGGCTATCCACATCGGGAAAACCTTGCCCTGACGCTTGACAAGTCGCGGCTTAGGCGGCCCTTTCAGTCCCGGCGCATACTTCGGGTTAATCGTCCCGGCACTGGCCACGCGAACAAACAGCGTATATCCACAGAAGCATACCGATGGCCCTTCTCCTTGCCTCCTCCTCCGCAATCCGACTTCATCTCCTCCGGGAGGCCGGGGTGAACATAACCTCGCATCCCGCCCGAATAGACGAGTCGGCAATCATGGCTGCGCTGCAGTCCGAAGGGGCGCCCGCCCGTGAGATCGCCGATACTCTGGCCGAGATGAAGGCCCGCAAGATTGCCATGCGTTTTCAAGATGATACCGTTATCGGATGCGATCAAACCCTTGCCTTCAATGCCCGGACGTTGAGCAAACCCGAAAGCCTGCAGGACGCCCGTGCGCAACTCCTTGCCTTGCGGGGCCAAACCCACACGCTTTTCTCTGCCGTTGTGCTATACCACCGCGCAGAACCGGTCTGGCGCCATGTGGGGGAGGCCCATCTGACTATGCGCAGCTTTTCCGATAGCTACCTGGACGACTATCTCGCTCGCAACTGGGACAGCATCCGTACCTCCGTCGGCGGCTACAAGCTGGAGGAGGAGGGGGTTCGCCTGTTCTCAGCCATCGGGGGCGATCACTTCACCATCCTCGGTCTGCCGCTCCTGCCATTATTGGTGCAGCTTGGCCTGCGTGGGGAAATCGCCACATGACTGACCTGCCCCGAATCCCCCTCGCCGGCGTGGTGGGCCACCCGGTCGCCCACAGCCGCTCTCCCGCGTTGCATGGTTACTGGCTGCGGCGCTATGGCATCAGGGGTTACTATGTTCCGCTGCATGTCGCGCCACTGAACCTTCGCGAGGCGATCCTCAGCCTGCCAAAGCTTGGCTTTGTCGGCGTCAATGTGACCCTCCCCCACAAGGAGGCGGTCATTCAGGTCGCCGACATCGTCACTGATCGCGCTGCCCTGATCGGCGCGGCCAACACCTTGATCTTCCGCAAGGACGGGAAGATCCATGCCGATAATACCGACGGCTCGGGCTTCATCGCCAACCTGCGTCAGAACGCGCCGCACTGGTTCCCCGCCGCTGGCCCCGCAGCCGTTCTTGGCGCCGGAGGTGCCGCCCGCGCCGTGATTGCCGCACTGATCGAAGCGGGCGCTCCCGAAATCCGGCTCGCCAACCGCACACGTGCCCGGGCCGACGCGTTGCGCTTCGACTTCGGCGCAAAGATCCATGTCCACGAATGGGTGCAGGCGGGGCCGATGATGGAGGATGTGGCGACCGTCGTGAACACGACCTCCCTTGGCATGACGGGTAAGCCCGACCTGACCGTCCCTCTCACCTGCCTGCCACCGACCGCCTTGGCGACAGATCTCGTCTACGCCCCCCTGCGCACCCAGTTCCTGGTCGAGGCCGAGGCGCGCGGCTGTACCACAGTCGATGGCCTCGGCATGCTTCTGCATCAGGCCGTCCCGGGGTTCGAGCGCTGGTTCGGCTACCGACCAGACGTGGACGAGGCGACGCGGGCGGCCGTCTTGTTGGCATGAAGGGCTACCGGCTTGGCGTGACCGGATCTATCGGCATGGGTAAATCCACCACCGCCGCGATGTTTGCGGCTGAAGGGATCCCGGTCTGGGACGCAGACGCCACGGTCGCACGGCTTTACGCGCCTGGGGGTGCCGCCGTCGCCCCCCTCGCTGCCGCATTCCCCGAGGCGGTTGAACGTGGCGCTATCTCCCGCCCCCGCCTGCGCGCCCTGATCGCCGCGGACCCAACCGTTCTTGACAGGGTGCAGCTCATCGTCCACCCCCTCGTTGCTGCGGACCGGGAGACCTTCCTGCGCCGTCACGCAGGCGAAATCGTCCTCCTCGACATACCGCTCCTCTTTGAATCCGGCGCCGCGGCTTCCTGCGATGGTATCGTCACCGTCACGGCCCCGCCCGGGGTGCAGCGTGTCCGCGTCCTCGCCCGCGGGGCGATGACCGAACCGGAGCTCGATCTGATCCTGTCGCGCCAGATGCCCGATGCTGAAAAGCGCGTCCGCGCCACTTGGGTAATCGAAACAACCACGCTGGACAACGCTCGCAACGCCGTGCAACAGATTCTGTCCGAAATCCGGGGGAAGCTTGCCCATGCGTGAAGTCGTCCTGGATACTGAAACCACAGGATTTGAACCCTCTGAAGGTCACCGAATCGTGGAAATCGGTGCGGTAGAACTGTGGAATCACCTTCCTACCGGCCGCACTTATCACCAGTACGTCAACCCCGAACGCCTCATGCCGAAAGAAGCGTTCGAGGTTCATGGCCTCGGCGACGATTTTCTGCGCGACAAGCCGCGCTTTGCTGCCGTGGGTCGCGCCTTTCTTGACTTTATCGCCGACGCGCCGCTGGTCATTCACAATGCCGCCTTTGACATGAAATTCCTCAACCATGAACTCAAGGCAGCTGGCTTGCCTGCTTTGCCCGGTGCACGCGCGGTTGACACTGTGATCATTGCGCGCAAGAAGTTCCCGGGCTCTCCTTCCTCTCTGGACGCGCTCTGCCGCCGCTTTGGCGTTGACAATTCTGCGCGCGAAAAGCACGGCGCTCTGCTGGACAGCGAAATCCTGGCTGAAGTTTATCTGGAACTGGTCGGGGGCCGCCAACCGGACCTTGAATTGGCCGCCGCCACCGCTTCCAAGGACGCGCAAACTGCGGCAGCCGCCGGTGCGGACGGGCCTTGGCGGCCCCGCCCGCGCCCCACGCTGCTGCCCTTGCGACTTACGTCCGAAGAGCAAGCCGCCCACGAAGCCTTCATCGCCAGAATGGGCGACACTGCGCTGTGGCTGAAGCGCGTTTGAGTGACGGCAACTACCGTAGCGCCCTTTCGTTCAGTCCCGCAACAGCTCGTTGATCGACGTTTTCGACCGGGTCTGGGCATCGACCTTTTTTACGATCACCGCGCAGTAAAGGTTGACCCCGCCCTTCGACGGCATCGCCCCCGCGACGACCACGGAACCGGATGGCACCTCGCCATACATCACGGCGCCCGACTCGCGGTCCACGATCTTGGTCGACTGGCCGATGAACACGCCCATTCCCAGAACAGACCCCTCCCGCACGATGCAGCCCTCAACCACTTCGGACCGCGCGCCGATAAAACAGTTGTCTTCGATGATCGTTGGCCCGGCTTGCATCGGCTCCAGCACACCACCGATGCCGACACCGCCTGAAAGATGCACGTTTTTGCCGATTTGCGCGCAAGACCCGACCGTGGCCCAGCCATCGACCATGGATCCCTCATCCACGTAGGCGCCCACGTTCACGAAGGACGGCATCAACACCACGTTCCGCCCGATGAAGGCCGACCGCCGCACGATCGACCCCGGCACCGCCCGAAACCCCGCCTCATGCCACTGGTTCGCGCCCCAGCCTTGAAACTTCGAGGGCACCTTGTCCCACCAGTTCGACCCGCCATTGCCGCCCGAAATCTCGGCCATGTCGTTCAGTCGGAATGACAAGAGTACCGCCTTCTTGGCCCACTGGTTCACATGCCAGTGCCCGTCTGCCTGCCGCTCTGCCACCCGAAGCACACCCTTGTCGAGCGCGCTCAGCGTGGTCTCGATCGCCTCGCGCGTCTCGCCGCTGGTCGCAGGGCTGATCGCATCGCGCCCGTCCCAGGCCAGTTCGATTGCGGATTCGAGGGCGGCTTTCTGGAGCGCATCAGACATGTCGTTTCCCGCTTTCAGTTGGTCTTCATCGGCTGCAGCCTATAGAGCTAGACCCTGTTCCGCGCAATCGTCCCGCGCAATCACCCCAGCATCCACATCAGGACCGCATGAACGACGAACCTCGCCCGCATCCCCTTCGCGACAGCAGCCAAGATGCCGCTACCGCTCGCCGTATCCCCGACACGCCGCAGACCCGTGCCCCGGCCTACCGATTGGCCTTTGCCGACCGTGATTTTCTTATGCGAGAGGCACTGCGCCCGGTCCGGCTGCAGCTTGAACTCCTTAAACCGCAGATGATGATGGATGAGGCAGGGATAGAGAGCACCATCGTCCTGTTCGGCGGCGCCCGCATTCCCGCCCCGGATGCCGCAGCCGAGACCCCCGCCCCCTGCCCTCCTGCGCTCAAGGCGCTATCGCACTACTACACCGAGGCGCGCCGCTTTGCCTTCGCCATGACCGAACGCAGCCTTGCAAGTGGCGGCAGGCACGACGTGATCATGACAGGCGGAGGCCCCGGCGTGATGGAAGCGGGAAACCGTGGTGCATCCGAGGCGGGCGGGCGATCCATCGGGCTGAACATAGTGCTGCCGCACGAGCAGGCGCCCAACGCCTTTGTAACGCCCGATCTGTCGTTCAACTTTCACTACTTCGCGATCCGCAAGATGCATTTCCTGATGCGCGCCCGGGCCGTGTGCGTCTTTCCAGGCGGCTTTGGCACAATGGATGAGATGTTCGAAAGCCTCACCCTGATTCAGACAGGTCGTATGAAGCCGATCCCTTTTCTTTTGTTCGGAAAGGCGTGGTGGCAGGCGATCATCAACTGGCAGACCTTGGCCGACGCGGGCGTGATCTCTTCGACAGACCTTCGGTTGATCACCTTTGTTGAGACTGCCGAAGATGCCCTCGACGCAATCGACAACTGGGAAACCGACATCCCGCAGAGCTGACCTCATTGGTCACCGCGCGAAAAGAGCGCGCATGCGCTGTGCAGCCAGAATTAAGCAAACTGACGCAAAGCACTCCTTGTGCTGACGGACACGCACATCTGTGTTTCATCCCAAAGTTAGCGGCGAGAACTTATTCAAGAAATAGACGGGCGCAACAGGGGTCAAGTTCCGCACTGGCGTGCCACGATCACGTCATGGTGCGCCACTGATCCGAGAGCCATAGCGAAAGTTCGCGGCTAGAGCCACGAGACGGCGAACGGGCTGCGAGGATTGCCAGAAGGCGATCCGGTAGCTTGTTGACCTGACGAATTCCAAAACGGTCGCGAAGTGGCGGAAGGGCGATGGTCGGTGACCTCAGGACGGGGCCTAAAGAGTCGCCATCTATGTTTTCGGTGAGGCTGCGGAGACGACAATTCTCGTGTTCACGCTTTACACCCTACTGCCGCTGGACGAATGTCTTTTCGCCGTTCTTCCCTCAAGCGCTCACCTGAGCCGGTCAATGCTGTCCCTTGAGTCGTCCTTGAATCGAACCATCCGGGACCCGCGGAAGCGGCTGCCTATCCGTTTAGACCTTGCTCTTGCCAGCATCGCCGGTTACACGATAGGTCGCGTAGCCCCAATAGCTCAGCTGGTAGAGCAATTGCTTCGTAAGCAATGGGTCGGCGGTTCGAGTCCGTCTTGGGGCGCCACCTTGTCATCCCAAAAGATCCGATGACATCAATAAATACCCAATATATAAAGGGCTTGTGAGCAAGCCGTCATCACCCGCACTGGTGCGACTTTGGCAAAGGCGACAATCGACAGTATAGTGCGCGCGGTGAAGGACCTCTTTTCCTGGCTTGCCGATCAGCCCGGTCACCGATCTCGGATCCAGCGGCGGGACCTCGAGTACTTCAACCTTAGCGCCAAAGATGTCCGGACGGCTCACGGGACGCACTTTAAGGCACGACCGACCCTGGAGCCATGCGATCGCGTTTTTCGGTCGATGCCGGAAAGGACCGTCTTCGAACATCGTGACAAAGATCTTTGCCACACTAATGCTGACGGGAGCACGTGATGGCGCCCTGGCTTCCTTTCGTCTCAGGCATGTCGATCTGATTGATGGTTCCATTCATCAGGATGCCCGCGACATTGACACAAAGTCGTCGAAGTCCTTCCACACGTCGTTTTTTCCCGTCGACCCGATGTGTCGCCAAACGCTTTCGAACTGGGTTGCTGTACTTCGCGGACGGCATTTGTTCGGTCCGTGAGATGCGCTCTTTCAGAAAACTCAAATGGGAATTACCGATGGCGCATTTGCCGTGGTTGGACTGTCTCGGGCACCCTTCAGTGATGCGTCCAAAGTGCGTAAGGTGGTGAAATGCGCATTCGAAGCTTCGAAATTGCCACAAACCACTCCACATCG
>Ga0105046_10003209_pt1 | contig 25894 bp, 17 predicted proteins | sample MAT03_FD_78385 | JGI IMG/M metagenome (GOLD analysis project Ga0105046, IMG submission 78385) | Freshwater microbial communities from Lake Fryxell liftoff mats and glacier meltwater in Antarctica - MAT-03 (megahit assembly) | ecosystem: Environmental > Aquatic > Freshwater > Ice > Liftoff...
CGGTCGCAGCCGTGGCGGCCACCAGCACCGACGACGCCGAGCTGCCGGCGAACGGCGAGACGGACCCGCCGAGCGCCTGAGCGCGGGGCGGACGCTCGGTGACGTCATCCGGAGGCGGAGACGCTGGTGTACTCTGTGCCGATGGCCAGCCGGCAAGTGACGTGGAAGTGGTGGCACCCCGTCTCGACGTGGCACGTGCTCGGGATCTTCGTGCTCGCCCAGCTCCTCGTGACCTTCGCCTTCGTCGCGATGAAGGAGCTGGGGGGCATTGCTGGGCCGCAGTGGATCTCGGGCGGAATCGGCGGCGTAATTGGCGTCGTCGCCGTCAACATGCTGGTGCGGAAGCGGCGCGCCGCGGATGCCCCCGGACCGCGCTGAGCGTCAGGGAAAGCCCATTTGCCGACGATGCGGCGTCGAGTGAGAGGGCTCTCACCACCGATGATGATCGCGCTGCGGCGGTGGCGATCAGGCCCCGGTGACCAGCGCCGCGCGGTACGTCGCGATCGCTTTTTCGACGTCGCGGGTGCCGCACATCTCCCGGCAGCTGTGCATGCTCAGCATGGGCGCGCCGACGTCGACGGTGGCGACGCCGAGGCGCGCGGCAGTGATGGGCCCGATGGTGCTGCCACAGGGCAGGTCAGAGCGCGTGACGAAGTGTTGCGGCGCGTAGCCGGCCTCGCCGCAAAACGAGGTGAACAGCGCGGCGGTCTCGCCGTTCGTCGCGTAGCTCTGGTTGGCGTTGGTCTTGATGACCAGTCCCTTGCCGAGCTCGGGGGCATGCTGCGGCTCGTGCTGGTCCGGGTAGTTCGGGTGGATGGCGTGGGCCATGTCGGCGCTGATCAGCAGTGAGCTGCTCATCGCGCGCGCCAGGGCCTGCCTTTCTGCGCACAGCGCTTCGACGATGCGCGAGGTGACGTCGGCGAGCACCGAGCCGGCGGCACCCGTAGCGCTGCGGCTTCCGCACTCCTCGTGGTCGTAGAGCGCGACCAGACGGGTGGCGGCGACGCGCCGCCCCGCGTCCTCGGCAAGTGCGCGTATGGCAGCGTGCGAGCTGCCGAGGTTGTCGAGGCGCGCGGCGAACACCAGCTCCTCGGAAAGCCCGCCGAGCGCCGACGCGAGCGTGTCATACAGGCCGAGATCCCAGCCGACGACGTCCTTTTCGTCCTCGCCGAGCTCCTGCGCGAGAATCTTGGCGAGGTCCACGTCGGAGCCCAGGCCGACCATCGGTACCATGTGCTTCTGCTCGTTGAGAACCAGGCCGTCCTTGTTCACGGCGCGGTTGAGATGAATCGCCAGGTTGGCCACACGTGCGATCGGCTTCTTCAGATCGACGAGCTTGCTTTCTACCTTGCCGGGACCGCGATGGAGCGTGACGCGCCCGGCGAGCGACAGATCGCGATCCATCCACGTGGCCAGGATCACGCCTCCGTAGATCTCGACGCCGAGCTGCGCGTACCCGCGCGAGACGCGCCCCGAGATCGGCTTGGTGCGAAGGTTCGGCGAATCGGTGTGCGCGCCGATCATGCGAAAGCCCGCGGTCGCGGGGTGCTCGTCACCGACGATGAACGCAACCAGCGTCCCTCCTCGCGCAACCCAGCGCTTGTCCCCCGATGCGAGCGACCACTCGGCGCGCTCGTCCAGGGCGGAGAAGCCGACCGCTTCGAGCCGCCGGCGCGCCTCGCCCGCCGCGTGGAAGGGCGACGGCGAGGCATCGACAAAGGCGCAAAGGTCGCGTGCGGCCGCGCGCTCGGAGGAAGTCGGAACTGTGGTCGGCACGGAGGCAGTCGTGGAGGCGATGTCGTTCGTCACCGCCGCAAGTCTAGTCGTCGCTCGCGGCCTTGGGCAAAGCCGGGCGGCCCCTCGACGAGCGGGGCGCACGCTGTCACCATCGGCCGCCGATGCCGAACGCGCCGCATGGTCCGCGAGGGCCTACCCCCCCGGGGTCTGCCCCACAGGGGTCGGAGGCGACAGCTCCCGCTCCGCAGGAAGTGGAGCTGCGTCTGGTCGACGGCATCGCCGAGCTGGAGACGCTCTTCGCCGAGCTCGACGGCCCCGAAGACCATCCTTTCGTCTCGTACGCTTGGCTGTCGGCGCTCGAGAAGACGAAGTGCGCATCGGCCGAGAGCGGCTGGCTTCCCAAGCACCTCGTCGTATCGGTGAAGGGCAAGCCCATCGCCGTCGCTCCCGCGTACGTGAAGGGCAACAGCGAAGGAGAGTTCATCTTCGACTGGGGCTGGGCCAACGCCGCCCACCGCGCGGGCATCGAGTACTACCCGAAGCTGCTCCTCGCGGTCCCGTTCACCCCTGCCACCGGGCCGCGCGTCCTGGTCCGGCGCGGCGCCGATCGCGAGCTGGCTCTGGGTGCGGTCGCCGCAGCCGTTCGCGAGCTACCGAGGACACTCGGCATCTCAAGCGCGCACATGCTCTTTCCACGCGGCGACGAGGCGGAGGCGTTGGCCGAGCGCGGCCTCCTTCATCGTCTGAGCGTCCAGTACCAGTGGCACAACGGGGGCTACGCGACGTTCGAGGACTTCCTCGCGACGCTGCCCACCAAGAAGCGCACCCAGATCCGCCGCGAGCGAAAGGCGATGCGCGAGCGCGGCATCACCATCGAGACCATCCGCGAAGAGCGCCTCGTGCCCGCGCTCGTCGACGACGTCTTCGAGCTCTACGCGACGACCGTCGACAAGTTCCACTACGGGCGTCGCTACCTCAACCGCGCCTTCTTCGAGGAGGTGCTCGGCACGATGAAGAACTCGGTCGAGATCGTCGTGGCGCGCGACGAAGGAGGCGGCATCATCGCCGGAGCGTTCAACGTCCGCGGCAAGGAGGCGCTCTACGGTCGCTACTGGGGCAGCCGTGTCGACGTCCCGTTCCTGCACTTCAACGTCTGCTACTACCACCCGATCGACGAGTGCATCGCGCGTGGAACGCTGCGCTTCGAGCCCGGCGCCGGCGGCGAGCACAAGCTGGTTCGCGGCTTCGAGCCGACGCTCACGCACAGCGTCCATCGCATCGAGCATCCTCGGCTGCGCGGCGCCATCGCCGACTTCGTCGTTCGCGAGCGCGAGGCGATCCTCAGCGAGCTCGAGGGTCGCAAGAACGACTGTTGACGACCGAAACGTCCGGCATCGTTGAAACAGCAACGATGCGCAGCAGCGCCAAAAGCGAGCGCTAACAAAAAGCAAGACGCCGACGGTGACCAGCACCGTCGGCGTTTGCATTGGACAACCCGGGAGCCGCGCCGGTCTCACGCCTCCCATGCCGAGGCTGCGCGAGACGGTCCGATCCTATCAGCCCTCGAGCGTGATGAGCCCCGGCATCTCCACCGGATCGGTGATGGGGAACATCTGGGTCAGCTCAGCGTTCTGGTCGACACCGGCCAGCTTGCGCAGCTCTCGGTGGACGACTGCAGGCGTGATGCGCTGACCGCTGCCGGAAGCGGCGAGCGAGGTCGGGTCGATGGTGACCGGATTGTGCCCGTCGTCGGTGAGACCGACGACGCGGTTGCCAGCGATCTTGCGGCCGTTGATGTAACCCATCGCGAGCATGCTCGTGATCGACCAGTGGTCCTTGCCGTTGCCGTCGTTGTAGCCAGGCGTGCGACCGAAGTCGGACCCGACGACGATGGCGACGTTCTGGCGGATGCCCTGCTCCTCAGCCAGCTGGAGCACGCGCCCGAGCTGGGGAAAGAGCTCGCTGAGGCCCGCCGTCTGGCCCACGTCGCTATCGCCGTGGGTGTCGTAGCCGCCAGGAGCGTTGATGTTGGCGCTGACGCATAGCCCCGCCTGGTACGCCGCAAAGGCGAGCTGAGCCTGACCCGCCATGCCACCTTCCAGCTCCGCCGGTAGGTACTGGGTGAGCTGGGCCAGCTCGTTCTGGCCGAGCCGCGCCGTGTAGAGGCGATTCATCGCCGCCTTGACCCGGGGCAGTCGCTGCTTGGCGGTGAGCGCCTCGTAGCGGGCTTGCCGAGCCTGATGGATGAAGCCCGACGACAGGTCCGAGTGGTACGTCGAGCTGTCAGCTCGCTGCGCGTCGAACCGGTTGGGGTAGGCCACGCTGATGATGGCGTCGATGTTGCCCGTGCGGGTTGCACCGACGATGCCACCGGTGAAGTCGTATCCACCGTTGGTGATGAACGACATCGGCGACTCCTTGGCCTGCGCCGCTGCGATCATCGCGGCGAGCGAAGCGCGACCCTCGACCAGGCCACCGGACCAGGTGTTGCGGCTGCCCGCGTCGTGGCTGTTGGTGGCCGTATCCACGCCGTTGATGACGAGGAGGTCGTTGTAATAGGTGTTGAAAAAGGCGTCGATACCCGAGGTGTCGAGGTTCCCGTTGGCGATGACGTCGGGCGACGCATCCATGGGGGCCCATCGAATGTTCCCGACCTGCTTGATCGCACTGGCCGGGTATTTGTTGGGAAACACGCCATTGACGGCGCCCTTGGGGTCCACGCTGCTCGTCGGGTCCCACCCGCCGCCGGCGTTGACGAACAACCAGAGGGTCTTGCTCTTCGGATCGAATGCGTTGGCGTTCGAGGCAACGCCTCCCGAGACGACCGTGAGGCCCGCCACGGAAGCCAGCTTCAGAAAATCTCTGCGCTCCATGGTCAGCTCCTCACTCGTAGATGAATTTGTAATCGGTGATCAGATAGCTGAAGACAGCCATCCAAGCGCGCTTGGTGTAGTTCGGGTCCTGCTGGAAGGCTTCGCGCTCTTCCTGCGTGTACCCGACGCCGGTGACCGGGTTGGACCATGGTGCGCAGCTCATCCACGGGCCCTCGGTGCGCGGCTGGCCTTCCGCCGGCTCTGCTCCCGCATCGGGCAGATTGACAGCCTTTGAACCAGGATCCCACACGCTCAAGAAGAGCTGGTAGGTGCGCTCGACCTCGGGGTCGTTGATCTGCAGGTCCTCACCAAGGATCTGATAGTGCAGCTTGCGGATGTTCTCCTTGATGGCGGCGACGGCACCGGAGACCTCGAAGCCCGCGTCCTTCGGGGCGAAGGCCGGCTCGATTTCCGTGAAGAACCGGCGCTGCTCCTTGGGGAGCGAGAAGTCCGACGGGACGATCTCGCAGGCCAGCTCGTTGCCCAGGCGCTCGACCACGTTGGCCATGACGCCATTGGGGTCCTTGATGCGGCTGGTGACGTCACGTGAGTTCATGCCGCCGTAGAGGAGGCGATAGCGATTCTCGTTGAGCAGCTGGTTGCGCAGATTGTCTTGGTCACCCACCTGCCAGTTCACGCCGAGGACGTTGAAGACCTTGCGATCCAGCTCCTCCGGCGTGAGGAAGTGAGCGGTGCCGATCTCCTGGAACTTCTCGAGCTGGGCCGCCGAGGTCTTCTCCGAGACGTTGTCGCCGCGGAAGTAGGGGCTCATCACGAGATCCTTGAGAATCTGCTTGAAGTTGTAGTTCGCCTTGACGAAGTTGTCGGCGATCTCCGACAGCGCGTAGTACTGGCCCAGATACGCCTGGAACTTCGCGTCGAACTCCGGATCGGAGTTGTCAGTCGGGGGGAGCATGGGCTCCTGTCCGACGAAGGCGCGGAACGCCTGGTAGACGATCGCCAGCGGGAAGCGCGCGTCCTTGGTGACGTACTGGGCGACCCACGGAAGACCGCGACTGAGCTCCTCGTAGTCGATCGTGTTCGCGCCAAAGCCGGGCGGACGCATGTCCTGGTACCAGACGAACTCCGGGAAGTAGTCGGCCTGGCCGAAGTCGCGCTCGAGGTCGTTGAACTGCGAGCGGGCGTCGATCCCCTGGTAGTTCTGGAAGGCGCCGGCCACCGGGTCCATGTTGGCGTGACACACGGTGCACGCCGGGTTGTTCATGGTCGGGTTGTGGTCGGTGATCTTGGTCGGGTCGAGCGGTCGCTCAGCCGTCTTCAAGATGTCGGTGCCGAGCCAGTCATAGAAGACCATGCGGGCGCGGTGACGGTTGCGGTTGGTCGCCGTCGTCGGGTGGCGCTCGAGCCACATGCGAGAGCTGAGCACGCCGGCGTGGGGAATGCCGTCGATGCGAGCCTGTTGCCACTCGTTGGCGTCGGCTTCGTTCGCGAAGGCCGCCTGGACGTTGTAGGCCTTCGCCGACATCGGGTTGACCATCATATAGTCGGCGGTCAGCACCTCGGTGAAGGGCTTGTTGTTGCGCACGACGTGAACGATGAGCTCGAGCGGCTCACGGGCGACGCCGTACTGCGTCAGCCATTCAACCTGTCCCTCGACATCGTCGACGCTTCTCGCGCCGTACATCTGGGCAGCGGCCGCGTCGCCGTTGAGGCCGCGGAACCAGTACGGATTGTAGTAGTTGACGTTCTCCTCGGGGTTGTCCCCATCGGGTTCGCCGCCGAGCAGATCGAGGCTGTTGTCGCTGAGGTACTGATCGGTGAGGAACTGGTTGTTGTACGATTCGCGGATGCGGTCGTAGAACGGCTCCTCGGTCATCAGCTGGTCGAGGATCGTGCCGAAGGCGTCGAAGCCCTTCTCCTCGACAGCCTTGAGCTCAGCGTCGGTCGGGAGGCGCGCGCCGAGAGCAAGAGTTGCCTTGCGGAGCGTGATCTTCGGGCTCGCGAGCGCGACGCCGGCGAAGAAGCTCGCCTTGTTCGTCTTACAGGAGTTGCCCTCCTTGAGCATCTGGACGAGCTGGGCGAGGTTCTCGTACTCCGGGGTGCCCTCTTCGAGGACCTTGCCGCCCTCATGGGCAATCCCGCCGGTCGGCTTGAGCAGGATGAGCGACGTGCCGTTCTTCTCGAGCTCGGCAACCGACTTGATGACGTTCAAGTTGGCTTCGAGATAGCCGGCCTCCGACGAGGCGCGCAGGACGAACTGCGTCGCGTTAGCGGCGCCGGTGGGGTTGTGACACTGCAAGCAGTTCTGCGACACCATGGGTGCCCAGACCTTCTCGGCGAAGAATTGGTCCGTCGAGGTGCAGAGGCCTTCGCTCTCCTCACCGCCCTCACAACCTACGATGCCTGCTCCGAGAGCAGTCAGCGCCAGGCAGATGGAGAGCACCGCCGTGGGCGCTCTCTTGACGGACTCGATGCGAGGCTTGGGGTTCGGCATGATTTTCCTCGGGGTTCGGGGTCCGAGAAGAGTTATCGGGCACGAACCCCTGCTTGGTCGAGAAAATCTCGCTGAGCGTCGAAGTCTTGTGAGAGCGCCGGGACGTCTGTGAAGCGGGCTCCCAACTTGTGGTTTTTCGGCTGTTTTGTGGATTCTTTGGGCCCCACCCACCACACGACAGCGGATGTAGCTTCCGCTCTTGTCGTGAACTTTCCATCAGGGTGCGCAAAAATCATCGGCGGGGGGTCAAGTGGCACCACAGCGGCAGCCGACTCACGCGCAACACGTCGAGGAATGTGCGCCCAGAGCGGAGAGTCCCAGACCGGTGCGGGCTTCTCGGAGCATGGCGGGTGATCGACTACCAAAGCCTACGCAGATCAGGCACAGAGAGCCGAACAGGCAGGTCGTTGCAACTCAAACGACGTCGGTAGGGTCATCTTTGCCGGATAATGTTTGAGCACATAACATTGGCTCACCAACATATTGGACACCATGCAATACGACCGAGGAGGCGTCGGGGCTGCGCCTGCGTTGCGCCCGGGAGAAGTCAGCCCGGGAGAAGCCAGTCCGGGAGAAGTCAGCCCGGGAGAAGCCAAGCGAAGGCGGAGCGCGCGAACGCGCCGCGTCGATGCGCGCGACCACGACGCGCCCACGATGCGGAGAGATTGGCGAGCCGGATCCACAAACGCGAAGAGGGCGCAGCAAACGCTGCGCCCTCGCCGTGACGCGCCCCAACGAGGGCGCGCGTGGTTGCGCGATCAGACGCCGCCGCCCGCGCCCGCTACGGTTTCGGCCGCCGAGGACTGCGCCGCTGCGGACGACTGTTCGGCTGCGGCCGAGGACTGCTCGGCCGCTGACGATTGTTCCGCCGACGACTGCTGCGCCGGACCAGGACCCGCGCCGCCGTTCCCGTTGCCGCCCGCTCCGCCGGTACCGTCGCCATCCCCGTCGCCGTCGCCGTCTCCGTCACCACTCCCCTGCCCCTGGCCGCATTTACCGCTCTTGTACGCGCAATCGTTGCAGGTGCAGTCCTCGCCGAGGCCCTCGTCCGGGAAGTTGCACGATCCGTCGTCGACGCAACGCGCCTGGCAGGCCGCCGAACCGAGACAATCGCCGCACGCGCAGGTCTCCCCGTCGCCCCCGAGGATGTTGCAGAAGCCGTCGGGGTTGCCGCCGTTGCACGCAGGATCGTACCCGGTGCCGTTGGTGGCGTTCGCGGCAGCCTGGGGGCCGGTGCCCGTCGGATCGGCCGCCTTGGTCTCGTCTCCACAGCCCTGCAGGACGCAGACGACGCTGATCGAGCCGAGGGCGAGAGCATGGAGGATTCGCTGCATGGGCCCGAGAATGGCTCGTGAGCGAAGCGCTGGTCAAGCGCGCGGCTCGATCGCAGCGCCAGCCGTGTCGGTCAACGTGCGTGACCGACTCAATCGACCGAGACCTCGATCGGTGTGGACTCGACGCGGCCCGAGCGGGCAGAGATTCGGTGTTTCCCATGGGAAAGAGTCCACTTTGCGCGACCCTCTCGGGTGGGGAGCAGGCGACCATCGACGACCGCCACGGAGTCGTGACCGTGTACTTCTACGATGACGGCGGAAGGCGACGCCGCGCCCGGGTCGAGGTGAAAGCGATCGCCGTCGTCAGGGAACGCCACGCTCGGTGCGTCGGCCGGGGTGAGGAGCTCTGCTTCCGGGGTGCCAGCGGTCGGGGGGCAGCTCGCAGAGGCTCGGGTAGGAGCGATCGGGCGACCGGCGGCTCGGGCCCAGCCGTCGATGGGAGCTCGCCACCGCTCGACGATGCGCCGGCGGGTTGCGCAGCTGGGTGACGCGAGATCGCCGGCGTCGTCCATGGAGACCTCGATGTGCACGTCGCACGTCGCCCGCTCCGATCTTTGACGCAGGACGCGCTCCTCTCGACGGTGCTCACAATGCGGCCCGGCGAGACTGCCCGAGACCGAGCAGACGACTGCAACGTCGAAATCGCCTTCTTCCAAAGGGAAATCCACCGAGGCGGGGCTCGACCTCCCTGCTCCGACGGCGAGCGCGACCTCGCGCAGGAGCGGGCCGGCGCCGGTCACGCCGCTGACGCCGCGCATCGGCGAGCCGTCCATGTTGCCGACCCATACTGCAACGGTGAAGCTCGGCGTCGCGCCTACCGCGATGTTGTCGCGGAAGCCCTTGGACGTGCCGGTCTTGGCGGCGAATGCGAACGGCAAATCGAGCACGTTGCGCTCTCCGAAGGAGTCGACGCGCGCGCCGGGATCGGACAGCACGTCGAGCATGAGCTCAGAGGCATCGCGCGAAAGCACGCGCCGCGGTGGCGCGTCGGCAGGCGCCCGTGTCGAGCCGTCCCAGCGGGTGACCTCGGTGAACGCGCGAGGCTGGCGTCGCTCGCCGCGCGAGGCGAGGGTGGCGTAGGCGTTGGCGAGCTCGAGCAGGGAGCTTTCGGCGTCGCCCAACGCGAGCGCGAGCCCGTAGTGTTCCGCGCTGCGATCCAGGGAGCACATTCCGAGATCGCGCAGGCGCCGCAGGACGGATGCCGTTCCCAGACGCTGCGCAGTCCATACGGCAGGCACGTTGTAAGAGTTGCCCAGCGCCTCGCGCAGGAGCACCGGACCGTGGAAGGTCTGGTCGTAGTTGCGCGGGCGGTACTCGCCGTCCTTCGCCGGGAACGACAGCTCGACGTCGGGGAGCAGCGTCGCCGGTGAGAAGCCGAGGCGCTCCATCGCCAGCTCATAGACGAACGGTTTGAGCGCGCTGCCGGGTTGCCGCTTGGCGAGGACGCCGTCGTTGTGCCCTAGCCGCGTGTCTTCCAGCCCCGGCGATCCGACGTAGGCCAGGATGTCGCGCGTCTTGTTGTCGAGCACCACGACCGACGCGCTCGTCACGTGCCGGTCCTCGATCTCCGAGATGGTGCGACGGGACGCTTGCACCGCGGCCGCTTGCAGCGACGGATCGATCGTCGTGCGCAACGACGTCACGCCGTCGAGCGGCAGCGGCGTGGCGACCCGCGCGCAGGGATCGATCTTCCCGGAGAGGAGAGCGCGCACGAAGTGCGGAGCGTCCGCGCCGGCGAAGCTCGGGGCGAGAGCCAGCGGCTCGCCGCGGGCGTGAGCTGTCGCGTCGGCCGTCGCGAAGCCCGAGCCTTCGATGCGACCCAGGATCTCGTCGCGACGGTGAAGGAGACGTGCCCTACCCGCTTCGCGTCGCGGGTCGAGGCGAGCCGGACTCTGCGGCAACGCCGCGAGCGTCGCCGCTTCGGCGAGCGAGAGGTCGCGCGCGGGCTTGTCGAAGAAGCGTCGGCTAGCCGCCTCCACGCCGCGGATGCGTGCGCCGAAGGGAGCTCGGTTCAGATACTGCTCGAGGATCGCTTCCTTGGACAGGCCGAGCTCGATGCGCACGGCGAGCCCGAGCACCGCGACCTTGCCGCGCGTCGTTCGCGGCGCACCGAGCATGATGCGTGCGAGCTGCTGCGTGATCGTGGAAGCGCCCGAGACGACGCGCCGAGCGCGAACGCCGTCGACTGCAGCGCGCGCTGCGGCCGGGACGTCGATGCCGATGTGGTAGCGAAACCGACGATCTTCGGCAGCGATCATGGCCGAAGCGACGAGCGGTGCGTCGGCTGCCCGCAACCAGCTCGCCTCGTCGCCGGCGCCGTCGCGAACGTGGGTGAGCAGGCCGCCTTCGCGATCGAGGACCGCGACGCTGGTCCGTCGGCTCAGTGGAGCTTCACCTTCGTCGCCACGCACGGCACCGGGCGGCGGGGCGACAAGCTCCGGCGGAATGGAGAACGTCAGCGCATAGAACAGCAGCGCAGTCAGCGGCGCGCACAGCATGGCGACGAGCCAGGGCCCGACGGCGCGCAGGAGGCTCGAGGCGCGCGCTCGCATCGTCCGCGGCGCCCGGTTCATGGCGCACCCGCCGCCCCGACCCGGATGGGGACTGAGGCGCTCCGACCGAAGACCTCGGGCGCGTACATCTCCTCGGCGCGCGTCGGCGGCACGATGAAGGCTCCGTGCGTGGTGGCGCGCGCGAGGTAGCGATAGCGGTGCATCCCGGCGGCCATGTCGTCGGCGAAGAAGAGCACGCGATCGTCGCGCACCTCGCGCCGATTCCACCCGGTCGACTCATCGCGCCCTGCGCCTCGGTGACGCCGGAGGTCGGGACCGTGCGCAGCGCATCCTCCAGCGTTTCGGGGCGGACGACGCGCAATCGTTTTTCGACCCAGAAGCCTCGGTCAGCGCTGCCTGGGCCAGACCTACCGCTACTTCTCGGAGCCGGAGTCGCACTTCGCGTACTTCATCCGTCGCGCGGAAGGACTCGCCGGCTTTGCGCTGGTGACGCCACCTCTGGCGCGACGCCATCGCGAGCTACGTCGGCGGCGCGGTTGATCCCGACCTCCCTCGCGGGCAAGCGGGACCGCTTCGACGTCTACACGTTCGACAGCGCTCGGCGAGGAGCCTTATCGATGCGGATCGTGCGCGACATCGGAGCGGGGGACCGCCGTGGGGCCTCAGTGGTGACCGGGAGCGTGCCCCTTGCCGCCCGCCGGGTGGGGATGGGCGCCGCTCTTCGCCGCCTTCTCGCACTCGGCCAGGCACTCGTCGTGACTCGCCACACACCTGGCCGCGTCGTTGCCGTGCCCGATCGTGTGGCATTCCCCGGCGAGCGCGCTGAAGCCCTCGTGGGCGTGGCAGGCCGTCGCGATCTGCTCGCACGGCTTCAGGCTCCCACCGCCCGGCGGGGTGTGACCTGCGTGATCGCCGCCGGCCATGCCGTGGTCGCGCACGATCCGGCGCACCGCCTCGACCTCGTCGGTGTGACCTGCGTGATCGCCGCCGGCCATGCCGTGCCCGGCGTGGGCGTCGACCGCGGCGGGAGCGTCCGTCGCCGGCGTGGCAGTCGGCGCCGGGGTCGAGGACCCGCAGGCCAGGAGAACCATCGCGCACGTCATGCCCAGGACCATCTTCATGTCGCTCATCTCCTCACGGGTCCAGCCACTGGACCCCGGGCACCGCATAGACCGGTCGCGGATGGATCGTGACCTGATTCGTCGTCCCCGAACGGTCGAGGGCGCGAACGCCGGTGCGCCGGTCACTCCTCGAGGTTGAACAGCGTCAGCCGTAGTCGGCCACGAACGCCAGCAAAACCACCCTGCCCTGCCTTGCGGCTGCGGCTCCGGGCAGCTGGTGCGTCACGTCGCGCAGCGGTATTCTCCAGAGTATGACCGTGGTCAAGATCGCCGTTAGCCTTCCCGAGCGGCTCGTGGCGCACGCTCGTCGGCGTGTTCGCAGCGGAGGCGCGAAGAGCGTCAGCGCGTACGTCGCCGGCGCCATCGAGCAGCGCGCGAGCCTCGAAGACCTCGAAGCGCTTCTTCGCGAGATGCTCGCTGAGAGCGGAGGGCCCCTGAGCGTGGCCGAGCGCCGCGCGGCGGACGAGGCCCTGGGCCTCGGAGTCTCCAGGCCCGCTCGCGCCAGGAAGGCGCGGGCGCGATGAGCGGGTTGACGCTCGACGCCGGCGCGCTCGTCGCCTTCGACAAGGGAGATCGACGAGTCGTTGCGATGTTGCTGCGCGCCGTCGAGACGAGGACGAGTGTCGCCGTGCCCGCCGGCGTGGTCGGTCAAGTCTGGAGGGACGGCCGACGCCAGGCGCGGCTCGCACGGCTCCTTGGTGCGCCAGTGGTCGCCATCGAGGCCCTCGACGACTTCACCTCCCGCGCGGCCGGGCAGCTCTGCGGGGCGAGCGGCACACGCGACGTCATCGACGCGTCCGTTGTGCTCTGCGCAAAGCGGCGCGGGCACGCCATCGCCACGTCCGACGCCGATGACATCCTCCGCATCGACCCGACCATCCGGATCGTGCGCGTCTGAGCGGATGCCGTCCAGCGCCGGCACATGGAAGTGAACGTCGAGCCTCAGGGCCGAGTCGATGCGCGACGGCGCATAGACGAGCTTCACCTTCGTCGGCGCGCACAGCAGGGCGACGAGCCAGGGCCCGACGGCGCACGCGATGCGCGAGGCTCGGGCTCGCATCGCCCGCGGCGTCCGGTTCAGGGCGCAGCCGCCGCCCCGACCCGGATCGGGACCGAGGCGCTCCGACCGAAGACCTCCGGCGCGTACATCTCCTCGGCGCGTGTCGGCGGCACGATGAAAGTCCCGTGGGTGGTGGCGCGCGCAAGGTAGCGATAGCGGTGCACCCCGGCGGCCATGTCGTCGGCGAAGAAGAGCACGCGATCGTCGCGCACCTCGCGCCGATACCACCCGGTCGACTCGCCGCGTCCTGCGGCGCGACCGTCATCATCGTTATCGGCGTCGTCAGAGACAATGCCGACATCGTCCACGTCGAGACGAGAGCTGGAGGTGGCCAGCCGCGCGTCGACCGCCTCGAGCCCGGCGGCGAGCGGATCGTCGACGACGACCCAACGCCGAGGCGAGGGCGTCACCACGACGACATCGGCGAGGACGAGATCGCCGGCATGGACCTCGGTGACGCCGGAGGTCGGGACCGTGCGCAGCGCATCCCCCAGCGTTTCGGGGCGGACGACGCGCAATCGTTTCTCGACCCAGAAGCCTCGGTCGATCGCGGTCTTCGGCATCTCCTTGCGGGCGTAGCGGAGGCGGGCTTCGTAAAAGAGCCTTCCTTCACCGTCGACGGTGAAGCCGAGCGTGGTCCCTGTGGTCCCTGTGGTGCCCCCCGCGCCCGCGAGCTGCGCGGTCGGGATCTGGGTCTTGAACGGCTTGGTGCTCCGCCCGTGGAAGGGCGCCTCAGCCAGCTCGGTCTCGCCGAAGAACACGTGCGCGTCAAAATCGGGCGCCACCGCCTCCTGGAGGCGGCGGTAGTCTGCGAGCGCGAGGAGCGCCCATGCGCTTTCCTGCGTGGTGCGCCACTTGCCGCCATCCCGATCGGCCAGGAGCCCCATCGCAAGGCGCGCGCCAAGCGGGTGCTTGGCATCGGCCGCGAGCAGCGCCTTGAGGACGAGCGCCGTCGTGCGCGCCTCGGAGTCGAACAGCGCGGCGTACGCGTTGCCGTGATTGGTGACGACCCGCGCCAGCGGACCGTCGAGGCGGACCAGGTTCGACAGCTCTGTCTGCAGCGTCTGGATCGACGCTGGGTCGCCCTTGCCCTCGACGAGGGCGAGAAGGAGCAGCGCCTTGCCGAACTCTGGCAGCGCTTCGCGATCCTCGAAGAGGATCGTGGTGCGTCCGGCGTCGGGCGAGCCGGCGTGGGCGAGCACGTACAGAGCGAACGCTCGGCTCGCCGCCGCCGACACTTCGCGGCTCCCGATCTCGCGGCGCAGGAAGCGCGTGCCGCCGGCGATCGCTGCGTCGGGGACGGGGATCTTGGCGGCCTTCGCCTCGGTGAGCCCCCACAGCGCGTACGAGGTGACCCACGCGCTTGCCTTGGGGGAATCGGGCCAGAGACCGAAGCCACCATCGCCGCGCTGGTTCGCAACGATCTTCGCGACCGTCGACGCTGCGAGACCATCGATGTCAGCGGGGAGCGTCACGCCGAAATCGCGCGCGAGATCGCGCAGCGGCAACAAGGGAACGAGCCGACTCGTGAGCTGCTCGGTGCATCCGTAGGGGTACTCGAGGAGCTGGCTCATCCCGCCGTCGAGCCCGACCAGCGCAGTCGACGAAAGCGATATCGAAAGCTCACCTGTGTCGTCGCGGATCGCCGTGAGCGCGCCGAGCTTCTCGGCGGCCTCGCTCTTGGTATCGCCGTAGAGCGCGACCGCCTCCATCGAGATGGGAGCCTGGATCGTGCGCTCGATGCGGACCGAGTCCTCCCCCGCCGGGCCCTTCACGGCGATCTGGAAAATTGCCTTGCCAGAACGCGAAGCCTTCATCGGAAAGCGGACCTCGACCCCCGCGGCACCGACCTTCACCTTGCGTTCGCGATCGCCGGTGAGCTCCGCCCCGGCGGCGGTCATCGTGACGGTGACCTCGCTGTCGCCAGCGGTCTTGGTGGAGACGACGACCCCCGCATCGAACGTGTCGCCAGCCCGGAGAAACCGGGGGAATGCGGGTCGCGCCATGAGCGGGCGACTGGTGACGACGCGACGCTCGCCGTATCCGAAGCGATCGTCCTTGGCGACGGCGACCGCCATGACGCGATAGGTCGTGAGCGAGTCGGGGAGCTTGAACTTCGCCTGCGCGCGCCCTTGATCGTCGGTGAGGATCGACGGCTGGAAGGTGGCGCTCGCCCGGAAGTCGCTGCGTGCGCTCGTCCCCCCGGCCACGTCGCCGCCGCCGGCGTCGCCGCCCTTGTCGAGTCCGAGTCCGCTCATCGGATCGAAAATCTTCGCGAGGCCCTCGCGCGACTCGAGGGTGGAGACGCGGAGCGGACGCGCCGCGCCGAAGACGGGGATCGGATCGGGAGTCTTGTAACCGACGAGCGACAGCACCCCCTCGTCGACGGCGTAGAGCGCGATCTCGGTCGCTGCGGGCTTGCCTTTGCGATCCTTGACGACGAGATCGACGGTCACCTCTTCCCCGGGCCGCAGCTCGGTCTTGTTCGGCTTCACCTCGACGGTGAGGCGGCGACCCTCCGGATCGATCGGCAGCTCGACGTAACCCAGCTTGAACGACGGCGCGCCCACGTCGGCCCGGTTGGTCTTCGCGGGTGCGACCTTGGTCCGCCCCTTGATGAGCAGGACAGAGACGAAGGCGTTGGGACGCAGCTCCTCGGTGATCGGGATCTGAATGGACGGCGCGGGCCCGACCAGCCGCTGGACGCGCTTGGTCGTGACGCCGGCGCGCTCGACCGTGATGAGCGCTTGCGCGTCGGCAAACGGCGATTTGATGAGGATGCGCGCGGTTTGACCGACTTCGTAGGCCTCGCGGTCGCGCTCCATCTTCAGCTCGGGGCCGTCGGTGTCGTCCCAGGCATACGAGCCACCGCCCTCGACGTAGAAGCCGTCGGAGGCTGCGATGGGGTTGCCGCGTGCGTCCTTCGAGGAGGCGCGCAGGATGTGGTAGCCGCCCTCGACCGGTGCGAGATCGCAGCCGGCGAGAGCTCCGCCGGTCTTTGCGTCACAGGAGCGGACGACGACGTCGACGGGCTTGCTGACCGTGTGCAGATCGCTGCCACCACCTTCGCGCTTGGCCGAGACCCAGGTGCGTCGAATCAGCTCGAGCTTGACTTGCCTACCTGTCAATTTGATACCCGCCGGCGTGATGGCCACGACCTGTGCCGCGACTGGCTTGCCTGGGTCGGCAAAGAACGGAACGTGGGCGAGGCCGAGGTAGAACTCGCCCGGGTGCACGATCGCGGTGGTGCTCGAGGCGATCGATTGGCGTGACAGATCGGTCACCTCGACCTCGGCGGTCAGGCGCTCGGGGCCGACCTGCCCGGGCAAGTCGAGCTTCACGGTGGCAGAGGTCTTGCCTGCGTCGTCCAGCTTGCCTTCCTGGTTCTCGAGGGTGGCGCCGTCGGGCGAAACCTCCTGGCGATCCGCGCGGTAGGCCACGTCGTCGACGGTCAGCTCCTCCGCACCCGGCGGGACGAAGTAGGTCGCGCTTCGCGTGATCCAGGTCCGCGCAGCAGCGCGAGCCATGGGGGCGCCGTAGAGGAAGTCGCCGCGACCCGTCCATTTTGCGGTGTCACCGCGGACGAAGCTCGGCCGGTCGCTCTCGACCTTCACTTCGAACTCGGCGGGCCGGTACTCCGCGACCTCGAAGGTGCCGCTGACGTCGGCCCAGCTGCGCGGGCTGCCTTCGAGGCGCGCCTCGATTTCGTAGGTACCCAAACGACCCACGCGCGGCACCGGCACGCGTGCCGTGAACGTCCCGAATGCGGTGAGCGCCGTGGCGAGCTTGGCGACGGTGCTGCCGTCGGAGGCCTGCACCGTGAGCGCCACTTTCTGCCCGGCGCGCGGCGTCGTGGTACCGACCGCCGCCTCCTCGCGAACGATGCCCTTCAGCTCGACGGTGTCGCCGGGCCGGTAGATGCCGCGATCGGTGAAGACCATGCCGAAAGGCTCGTCGTCGCCATCGTCGAAGCTCACCCCGAGACGCCAGGGCGACACCACCGCAGACGCCGATCGGTACGTCCAGTCGTCGCCCGAACGGGCGATGATCACGGCGTCGTCGACCTCGTCGGAGACGGGGCGGTAAGCCTCGGGCGGGATGGTCACGAAGCCGCTCGCGTCGGTGGTGGCGGAGAACACCTTGCCGACATCGGGCCGGCGCAGCGTCACCTCGGCCGAGCCGACTGGCGCGCCCGAGCCGAGGTGCGTCACCCAGACGATCGTGCCGCGCTTGGAAAGCTTGGCGCTGATCGCGAGGTCGGTCACCTGCACGACGCGCACGTCTTGCGTCGGCTCGACGTCGCGACCGGGGCGAGCCATGAAGCGCAGGCCGAGCCCGAAGGCGCCGCGCCCGGCAGCACCGCCCAGGGCATCCTCGCTGCGGACCAGATGCTGGCCACGCACGTTGGTGCCGACGCCCTGAACCCTTTGGCGCTTGCTCCCCTGCTTGCTGGCGACGTCCTCGAACTCCAGCTGCGAGTTGCGCGACTTGCGGACCAGGTGGGTCACGTCCTCTTCGGTCAGGCGCGCGGTCGCCACCTCGAGGTCCTTGGCGTTCACGAATGCGACGGGGATCGCCTTGCGGTTGCCCGGCTCGATGATCGCGCCGCGGATGCCGATCTCGGCGGCCGGCCAGATGTCCCCGAAGGCGACGGGACGTGCGAAGGGTTGACCGAGCGCCTGGCCGAACTCGTCGACGATGCCGGCATCGATGCGCAGCGTGTAGGTGCGGCCTGGAGCGAAGCGCGCGTCGAGCGAGAGGTACCGGGTCGTCTCGTTGTCGTCGAGCCAGTGTGGCCACCGCAGCGCGACCTGCGGCTCGAAGCGGATGGCCTTCTTGAGGAGCGACACCTTCACCGGATTGCTGAGCTCGACGCGAACGCCGCCCGTGACGTTGCATCGCTGGTCCGGAGAGTCCTGGTCGCACTGGACGGTCTCGACCGCGAGCGGACCGTAGGTGTGGGCCGTTCGCTTGAACGTGGCGGCCATCGGCAGCGGCCCCTCGACGCCGCGTAGACCGGCGACGACCTCCAGCGAGATCTCCGAAGCCTTCGGCCACTTGGCCTCGGGACGAACGATGTAGTGCTTCTGGTTCTCGGGGTCGGGCATCTCGACGCGGACCCGCGCAGGCTTGCCGCCCGCCGTCGCGCGCACCGCCGCCTCGAACACGGCGCGATCGACGCGCTGGTTGAGGCGCACATCGAACGGCACGTCGAGCCGGAGGCCGTCCTGGCCGTCGACCGGCGACACATCGACGATGCCAGGCAGCGCGGTGCGGAAGCTCAGCTCGTACGCCTTGTCGAGGGGCGTCCCGTCGAGCGCCTTCGTGCCTTCCGGGACGCGGACGACGTAGCTGGTCGCATGCGGCAGCTCGGCCGATCCTGCGCCGTCGGGTCGCTGCGGAACGAACGACAGCGCGCGGGTCCCGACCCACTGCCAACGGCCGGGAATCGGCGGCTCGATGGTCGCCGGCGACTTCGCTTCGTCACCGGCCAGATCCATCGCGCGCATCGGCCGCGAAAAGACGAGGGTCACCTCGGCCGACGATCCGATCGCACCCGACGGCGAGCCGAACACGACGCGCAGCGGCCCCTTCTCGAGATCCTCCTCGTCACCCGAGCCGATGCTCAGCGTGCCGCGGGGGGCGACGTTCGGCGCGCGCCCGCCGATGCAGGCGACGCATACGACGAGCGTCGCCATGAGGAACGGGGCGGCGGAGCGCCGGAGCGCACGGGTCTTATCCACGGTACGCAGTCAGCAACGATTGGGCCCGGGCGACAACCGTTCGCTTGGTCGGCAAGCCTCGCTCGCCGCGGTCCTGATGCCACCACCTCGGCCGTCGGTCTTCGCTCGTTGGCCCGGCGTCGCCGGAACGTCGTGCGCCCGCCATGCCCGGCTCGGGGGTCCGCGGGCGAGCGGACACATCAACGTGTCCGCGGAGCCGCTTCGGCGGTCAGCCGTTGTAGAAGAGGTCGAAGACGAGCTCGCCGTAGCCTACTTGCGTCGAGAAGCCCTCCACCTTGATGAAGAGCAGTTCGTTGGCGTTCACGTTGTTGATGATGACTTGGCCGTGGTTTCCGGAGCCCGCGTCGTCATCGCAGATCGACGAGGCGGAGTTGCAGCTCCCTCGGTAGACGGTGATGACGGTGTCGATCATGGCGCTGACGCCGGCGGGCGGGCTCCCCACGGGTGGCTGCGTGTAGAAGTAGATGTCGGGCTGGAATTGCTCGTTCCTGTACACGAACCAGATCTCAGGCCCTGTGCTGCCCTGGCAGGTGGCGTCCGTCAGATCGGGAAACCCGGTGGTGTCGAAGGGCTGGTAGTAGCTGACGGAAAAGTCGGGATAGCCGGTGTCAAAGATGGGATTGCCGTTTCCTGCGCACCCGGCCGCGTACTGATTCTCCGAGGCGTCGACGCTCGCGGTGCAGCCCAGGTCCTGGCCGAGGTCGACGAAGCCATCGCCGTCGTTGTCGATGCCGTCGTTGCACTGGGAATCGATGCACTGCGACGGGTTGAAGCCGAGACAGTTTGCGTTGCAGGTCAGCGTGCCGCCGACCTCATAGCCGAGACCCTGGCAGGTCTGGCCACTGAGAGCCGAGCCGTCGCAGACCTCGGCGCCGCCGATCTGGTTGTTGCCGCACAGGTAGCAATTGTTTGTGCCCACGCTCGTGCAGTTGCTGTTGCAGGAGAGCGTTCCAGCAGTGAAGCCGCTGTTGGCGCAGGTCGCGCCGCCGAAGTTGCTGCCGTCGCACGGCTCGGGCGACTCGAGCTGACCGTCGCCGCAGTCGGTACAGGCTGTCTGGACGAGCGCGGTGCAGCTGCCGTTGCAGGCGAGCGTGCCGCCGTCGTGACCGAGGTTCGTGCAGGTGGCGAGCCCGAGGGCGCTGCCGTCGCATTCCTCCTCGGCCTCGATGATGTTGTTGCCGCACGTGAAGCAGTCCGACAGATCGAGCGCGCACCCCGCGCTGCAAGAGATGGTGCCGCTGCTGAAGCCCTCCGTCTGGCAGGTGCGGCCGTCGAGCGCGGCGCCATCGCACGCCTCGGCGCCTTCGATCGTCCCGTTGCCGCAGTCGGGCGGCGAGGTGCAAGCGCTCGTATCGAAGCCGCAGCGATCGGTGCAGGCGAGTTCGCCGCCGATGAAGCCCAGGCCGACCGTCTCGCAGGTCTCTCCGCCGAGATCCGAGCCTTCGCAGACCTCGGACCCGTTGCGCTCGCCGTCGCCGCACTCGGGGAGCGGAGGTGCGCCGCCGCTGCCACCTCCAGTTCCGGTGCCCGATCCGCCGCCGCCCTGCTCGCCACCGCCCGACGAGGAACCGCCGCCGTCGGCTCCGCCACCGGGGCCGCTCGGCCCAGCGCCGCCATCGCTCGAGCTCGAGGTGGAGCTGGGCAAGCCAGCCCCCTGCCCGCCGGAGGACGCGTTGCTGCTCGAGCTCGTGGTGTCGACCCCAGTGCTCCCGACTGATCCGCCGCCCGTGCCGGTGGGGCTGCCGCCGCCCGAGCCGGCCCCGGGCCCGCCTGCGGGATTGTCGATCCCGTCACCAGCCGCGCAACCCGCGGCGAGGACCGAAAGAGCAACCGCGGCGCGAGATACGAAGAGGCGGCTAAGCATGGAGCACTCCGATTAAGACGGGCGGCGCGCGATCGGGAGGCCCAGACGCGCGCAAACACGCTGGGTTTTATGCTATCACGTCGCTTGCGGCCGAGCGTGATCGAGCTCATCGGCATCGAGAAGCACTTCGGCGATCGGCGAGCCCTCGGGCCCCTTTCGCTGCAGGTACGCCCGGGTGAGGTCGTCGGCCTCGCGGGGCTCAACGGCGCAGGCAAGACGACGGCACTGCGCATCCTCGCCGGGGATCTCGCGCCGAGCGCTGGGAGCGCCATCATCTTCGGTCGCGATCTGCTCGATGACCCCACCGCGGCACGTGCCCTGATCGGGTTCGCGCCGGATACGCCGCCTCTCCATGACGAGATGACGGTGGAAAGCTACCTGTGCTTTGCGGCTCGGCTGCGCGGATCGCCGAGGGCGGACGCCATGAAGCAGGCGCGCGCCATCCTGGGCAGGACCGGGCTGCTGCGCGTGGGCGATGCGGTCATCGGGTCGCTGTCGCACGGCTTTCGCAAGCGCATCGGCATCGCCCAGGCACTGGTACACGGGCCGCGCGTCGTCCTGCTCGACGAGCCGACGAGCGGCCTCGACCCTGCGCAGATCAGCGAGACCCGCGAAGTACTGCGCAATCTCGGACGGGACCAGGCAGCCATCGTGTCGAGCCACTTGCTGGGGGAGCTGCGGGAGATCTGCAGTCGAATCGTCGTGCTCCACGAAGGGCGCATGGCGGAGGACCGGGACGACACCGAAGCGTGGAACGAGCGGGTGATCGAGCGCATCCTGGTCGCCCTCTCCGCGGGCGCGGGGTCGGGCGAGGCGGCGCCATGAGCGCCACCACCGTCGCGCGCGCCACGCTCCTCATTGCGACGCGCGAGCTCCGCGCGCTGGCAGGCAGCGCCCTCGCGTGGACGACTGTCGCGGGGACGCTGCTCGCCGAAGGCCTGTACTTCTATGCGGTCGGCGTCGCGGGTGTGGGTGGCGCAAAGGCGCCGTCCGAGATTCTCCTCGGGTTCTTCGACGCGGCCAGTGCCGGGGTGATCGTGGTCGCGTTGCTCCTCGGCATGCGCACGATCGCGCGGGAGCGCGAGCGCGGCACGATGGTCCTGCTCTCCACCGCGCCGATTGGCGACGGCGCGATCGTGGTCGGGAAGTTCGCGGCGAGTCTGACCGTGATCGGCTTGCTCCAGCTCCTCAGCCTCTACATGCCAGCCCTCGTGTTCGCAGAAGGGGGCGTCGCCGTCGGGCGGGTTGCCGTCGGATACCTCGGCGTCCTGCTCCTCGGCGGCGCGGTGCTAGGCATCGCGACGCTCGCGTCGGCGATCGCGCGAACGCAGGCATCCGCAGCGGCCATGGGCTCTGCGATCGTCGCGGTGCTGCTCCTCGCCTGGCTCCTCGGCAAGGCGGTCGATCCGCCGTGGTCGGAGGCTCTGCGCGCCATCGCGCTGCACCACACGCACCAGCGTCCGTTCATGCGGGGCGAGCTTCGTTTCGAGCACGTCGCCTTCTATGTCGCGCTCACCGTGACCTCGCTCGTCGCCGCGTCGCGGGCCGTCGGAGCGAAGCGTTGGAGCTAGCTCGCGAAGGCCCGGGGCGGCAGTCGTGGGTGGAGGCGCAGACGCTCGCGATGGCGGCAGCGCTGGCCGGCCATGTGATCCTCGAAAAGGAGGCGAACCTCATCGCTGCGGCGTCGTTCGCCCTCGCACTCGCGCTCGGTTTGCTTCGCCGTTCGCGCGCGAAGCGCTTCCACGACGCGTCGCGAGCCTCCGCCGAGCGCCGGCTGGCATGGCTCATGATCGCGACGGCGTGGCTCATTCCATTGGGGTCGGCGCGGACCCCGTCGGCACTGCGATGGCTCGGCGTCGTCGCCCCGCTCGCGCGTCAGCAGGCCGGCGAAGTCGGCGCCGCGGCGGTTGCCTCCGGCGCGTTGCTCGTGGTGCTGCCGCTCGTCCTCGGCGAAGCCGCATTGCGTGCCGGGTCGCCCGATGGACCGGTCGATGCGCGGCGACTGCGGGTCGCGATGCGCGCTGGTGCAACGATCGCCGTGGCCATGATCGTCGCGGCGATGACGACGATGGGCGTAGCCGCGCTGAACCTGCGCATCGACACGGCAGTGGAAGCCGTACGCGGGCCTGGAGCCGCGACCCGCGGGGTGCTGGTCAAGCTCGCGACCCCTGCGCGCGCCACGCTCGCTTTCCCCAGGGACAGCGAGATCGGGCAGGATGTAGCCGACTACTTTTCCGAGCTCGCCGGCGCGCAGCTCCAGGTCGCCCGGATCGATCGCGCGGTCGACCGGACCGCAGCACGCGACCTCGGCGTGGAGGACGACGGCGTCATCATCCTGGCGACGGGACCGAAGATCGAGCGCATCGCGATCGGCCTGGATCGGCGCGCGGCTCGGGCGCGCTTGCGAAGGCTCGACGGCGACGTCGAACGCGCCCTTCGCAGGTTGTCGGAGCCGGAGCGGGTCGTGTACCTGACGAGCGGTCACGGCGAGGCGGGCGAACCGGGCGCACCAGGCGATCGCCGCATCGATCGACTGCGCGCGCTGCTGGAGGCGCAGAACGTCGTGACGAAGGAGCTGGGTCTCGGGCGCGGTCTCGCTCGCGACGTCCCGTCGGACGCGACGATGGTCCTCTGTCTCGGGCCACGTGGAGCGTTCAGCGCGGAGGAGATCGAGGCGCTGGAGCGATACGTCGCGGGCGACGGACGCCTTCTTCTCGCGCTCGAGCGAGGTGGCAGCGCCAACGTCGCCCTCGCCGCGCTGGTCGGCGTGAGCGTCCGCGACGTATCGATCGCGCTGGAGCGGCCCGTCGCGCGGCGGAACAACGATCGGAGCGACGCCGGGATCGTCGTCATCACCGGCGACCGTTCTCGCGGCGGAAGCTTCGCGTCGCATCCTAGCGTCGCCACGCTGGCCAGGCAGGCGGGTCGCGCAGCGCTGTACGTTCCGGGAGCTTCGCCCCTGACCTTCGGGACGACACCGCAGACCGACCTATCGTTCGTAATCGATACTGGCGAAGCCTCATTTCTGGATGGCAACGACGACTTCGCGAAGTCCGACGACGAGGCGGGCGGGCCCTTCTCCATCGGCGTCGCCGTCGAGAGCGCTACCGACGCACCGAGGAAGATGCGCGCCTTCGTGCTCGGTGACGTCGACGCATGGACCGACGACGCGCTCGGCTCGAGCGGATCCAACGCAACCTTCGCGATCGACGTGTTGCGCTGGCTGCGCGGCGAGGAGCCGTCCGCATTCGCCGACGCGCCGCTCGAACCCGAGCGGCCCGTGCACATCCGACGGACCAAGGCTGCCTGGTTCTGGTTCGCCATCCTCGGAATGCCGGCGACGGTCGCGATGGTCGGCGTCTTCATCCGTCGGCGGCTGGCCCGAGTCTGAGAGAGCGGCAACAGCCGCGCGGTTGGGCGCGCGCGTCGTGTCAAACCCCACCCGAGGCCACGTTTCGCGTTCGGCAGGCGAGATCCGGTTCTCGGCGCCTGTCGCGGTGGCCGTCGCAGATGTGCGCGCCGCGAAGAACCCCGCTCGGGCGCCCGCCGCTGAGATATCAATCGAGACGGAGGCCGGCCATGAGAACCCACCCCGCTCTGATTGTTGTGACAAGCCTGCTCGTCGTGCTCGCAAGCACTGGCGCCTGTGACTCGCGCTCCGACTCCGAGGATCCGGGGCTCGGTGGCGGGTCCGGATCCAGCGAGAGCGACGGCGGCGACAGCGGCAACGGCGGCGACAACGGCAACGGAGGAACCGACGCGACAACCTCGGCGTCGGGCACCACGACCGGCGGCGTCGGCGGCGCCGCCACCAGCTCGACCGGTACCGGCGATGCGACCACCACGTCCGCGAGCACGACCACCGGTTCCGGCGGACCGGTGTGTGGCGACGCCACCTGCGACCCGAACGAAGACTGCGCGAGCTGCGCCAGCGACTGCGGCGCCTGCGCCGAGTGCGCGGGCGCGGGCGACGCGACCACCGCGCTCGACGCGGAAGAGCAGGCGTTCGTCACCCTCATCAACGACTACCGAGGGACCCAGGGTCTCGGCCCGTTGACCGCCTGCACGTCGCTGAACCGCGCTGCGCAAGGGCACAGCGAGGACATGCGCGACCAGGACTACTTCGACCACACCGGGCTCGACGGCTCGAGCCCGTGGGCTCGGACCTGCGACTCTTGCTACGAGCTCGGCTGTGGCCCGCAGACCGCGATGGCCGAGAACATCGCAGCTGGCGGTGCGGACGCCAGCTCGACCTTCGAGCAGTGGCGCAACTCCCCCGGCCACAACGCCAACATGCTCGGCGCGGGCTTCAGCGTAATGGGGCTCGGGCGGGCCACCGATGGCGGGCAGTACGGCGTCTACTGGACGAACATTTTCGGCGGGTCGAGCGAGGCGAGCTGCAACTGAGGGTGCCGTCGTCGTCCGGCATTACCGCCGCGCCCATCCGGTGAGGGAGACGAGCGTAGGCATCGACTTCGAAGCTTGCGCTGCACGCGGATCGCCGCGGTGCGCGTTGGTGACCGCATATTTGCCTTTCAAGGGCCACCCGCCGCCCTACCATCGGCTTCCACCACGCCACCAGGAGTCCCCGTGTCCGAACGCTCTGACCTGATCCAAGCGAAGAAGGCCGCCAGCGAATCGCAGGCGATGCGTGACGAGGCGGAAATCGAGGCGCTCGCAGCCACCAGCAAGGCGGAGCTCGCGAAGACCGCAGCGGAGGCGGCCGAGAAGAAGAAGCAGGACGCTTCGACATCCCTCGCGTCCGCGGAGGACAGCGTGGCTACTGCCGTCGTCGCCGTCGCCCGCGCGAAGGCCGAAGTCGCCAAGGCCGAGGCCGACAAGGTGGTCGCCGAGGGGATCAAGGAGAACGCTGGCAGCGCGCTGACCTCCGCGAACACCGCGCTCACGGCGTCTTCGGACGAGGCGATGCGGTACAAGAAAGAAGCGAACCTAAAGAAGGCCGAGCTCGCGAAAAAGGAAATCGATCTCGAGGTTTCCAAGGCCGACGTCGACCGCCTCGAGAAGGCCGTCGCCGTTGCCGAAGCGCCGCCGCCTCCGGTCGCGGCCGCTGGCTAGGAGGGCGCTGGGAAACTGCTGCGCGCCCCGCTAGCTGCGTTGCCGGGGGCCCACCGGTCCTCAGCGTACAGGAAGTACGCTTCCGGCCGGTCCCCCCCGGCGCCTTGCTATCGGGTC
>Ga0105046_10003210_pt1 | contig 25893 bp, 22 predicted proteins | sample MAT03_FD_78385 | JGI IMG/M metagenome (GOLD analysis project Ga0105046, IMG submission 78385) | Freshwater microbial communities from Lake Fryxell liftoff mats and glacier meltwater in Antarctica - MAT-03 (megahit assembly) | ecosystem: Environmental > Aquatic > Freshwater > Ice > Liftoff...
CCCGTCCGCAGCCGGCTGAGCGATCCCCGGCCTTCGAACGCGCACCATTCCGGTCGCAGTAAGGCAGCCAACAAGACGACGTGGCCGCAATGGTGTCGGTCCTGCGCGAAGCGCTGGTCGATCTCGTCGCGCCCCCCGCCCTCTCCGCCATCGCCCTCTCCGCCATCGCGCCTGCGTGCGATCCGGACGCGGCGCGGGCGCCGCGAGTCGTGGAAGTAGCCAGCATCGCGGATCGGTGGCTCCGCGCATCGGCCACCGTGGCGACGTACGAGGCGATCCTCAAACCGCGCCCCCTCCCCGGCAGACTCGGCCAAATTCTCCAGGGTGGGCGTCACGCCCTTCGTGGCTCGAGAGCGCCCGCGCGCCGCCGCGAGCACCGAGGCGCGGCGAGCGCTGGCGCAAGGGCTTCGCGGGAGCCTCCCCACGCTGGTCGCGGGGCTCATCCAGCGCGGAGCGAGGCGGGTGGTTCTCTTCGGATCGCTGCAGTCGGGCGACGTCGACGAAGCTTCCGACGTGGATGTCGCGGTTGCGGGCGTCGACCCCTCGAGCCTTCCCGATGCCGCGAGCTGGTCGGAGCTGGTGATGGGCCGACCGGTCGATCTTGTTCGGATCGAGGACGCGTCTCCTGGATTGCTGGCTGCGATCGAAGCAGGGCTTTGCGCGCTCGCCGCGTCCGAGCCGTAAGGCAGAAAGGTGGATAAGACGTGGCTCGACTCGCCGACGAGATTCATGCGCAACACGCCGACGAGGCCGCGTTCCTCTGGGGGTTGCGCGCGGCTGCCGCCGGCGACGTCGCCTATGATCTGAAGAGCCTCGCAGGCCTCGACGAGCGGCTCGAAGCCCACCTCGACGGCTTGCGCGTCGGTGGCGCCGACGCGATGGAGACCGCCCGCGCGGAGCTCGAAGGCGGCGAGGTGGGGGAGGTCTTCGTCGCCGCGACCATCGCCATCGACAGGTCGGACGCGCGCTCCTTCGCGCGCGTCCTCGACGTCGCCGGCGGCGACCCGAAGCTTTCGCGCGGCATCGTGAGCGGCCTCGCCTGGTCCGCACCCGAGCGGGTAGGGAAGGTCGCGGCAGCGCTCCTCGACCCGCGCTGCCCTGAGCCATTGCGTGGTTTCGGTGTCGATGCCTGCGTCGCGCACGGCAGAGATCCAGGCGCCGCGCTCGGCCGCGCCTTTCTGGGTCGGGACGTCCGACTTCGCGCCTGCGCGGCGCACGCGGTCGGAGCGCTCGGCAAGGCTGATCTGTTGCCTGAGGTCGACAAGGAGCTTGCGGCCGGCGACCCTGGCTCGCGGCTCGCAGCGGCGTCCACCGCGGCCATGTTCGGGCGGCGCGGCGGGGCCGAAGCGCTGCTCGCCCTGGCGACCCAGCCCGGTGCCGAGGCCGCGGATGCAGCCGATCTCGCCATGCGCGGCATCGACGTCGCTGCCGCGGTCACCTGGATCCCGACGTTCGAGCGGGAAGCCGGCCCGCGCGTGGCGCTCGCCGCCGCCGGCGCATTGGGCGACCCGTCCATGATCCCGTGGATCCTCGACTGCGCTGCCGAACCTGCGATGGCCCGCTGCGCCGCATTCGCCTTTTCGCTCATCACGGGCATCGATCTCGCGGCTGCCCGGCTCACCGCGAAGGCGCCGCCAGGGTTCGTCGCCGGTCCGACCGACCATCCCGATGACGAAGACGTCGAGCTGGATCCCGACGCCGAGCTGCCCTGGCCCGACCTCGAAGCGCTCCGCCCCCGATGGGAAACGATCGCCGCGCGCTTCCCCCACGGCGTGCGCCACCTCGCCGGAATGCCGATGGACGAGCCTGGCTGGCTGATGACCGTCCTGCGCCAGAGCAACCAGCGCGTTCGCCGTGCCGCGGCCACGGAGATGGCGTTCCGCCAGCCCACCGACGGCGTCTTCGAGGTGCGCGCGCCCGTCGTGAGGCAGACGCGCCTCCTCGCCCGCCGGTGACCATGAGCTCGTCGCAGTGGGCGTCAGCCCGATAGGGCGCCCTCAGCTCCTGCCGACCACGATGACGCCGACCTCACCGTTCTCCGACAGGGAGACGACGAGCGTCGCGTCTCCGGTCGCAGCTCCGTATACTTCTCGAACGTTCGCCATGAGTCCTCCGAGGGCGCGCCCGCGCGCGAAAGGAGGCGAGCGACGTCCGGCGCGAGGCGATAGCTGGGTCGCGACCGCAACCCGGCGTTCTCGGCGAGCCGCAGCCACGCGAGAATCTCGGGCGATAGCAGGGCACACGTCGATGCGTGCTCCGGGTCGAGGCGTTCCTCGTCGCGGTCCATCTCGACCAATTCGACCAGCTCCGCGATCAGCGCGTCGAGAGCACCGTCAAAGCCAGCTTGCCGCCGCTCCAGCACCGCCTTGGCGAGATCGAGCCGCCGGTCGGGAGCGCCGCCGAGCACCGCTTCATAACGGCGAACGATCGACTTGGAGGTTTCGACCTCCGCGCTCCGGAAGAACGTCTCGAGGATGAACTCGACGTAGAGGAAATCGTCCTCGTACTCGAGACGTGGATTCCACGTGCGGCGCGAAGCGACTGCGATGCGCCGGACGGCCGCGTCGTCTCCGCTGGCGACACCATCGAACAGGGGTTCGGCCCTGCTGGTCGCCTTGTCCGAGTCGTCCGCCTTCTCGAGGAAGTAGACGTACGTCCGCGCAGAGCGTGAGAGGTGCGCGAACATTCGTTCGGGCAGACCAGACAGGAACAGGAAGCCGACCCCCATGCGCCGATACATCCGCGAGAGTTGGAGCGCGCCGTCGAGCGTGGGACGTGCCAGATAACGTGGAAGCGATTCGCCGACGGTGATGCCGCAGTTCTTGATGACGAGGGGTACCGCGACGGGGGGCACCTACTGCTCCAGCCGCTGGACGTAGAAGTTCGTCGGCGGCGGCGGCGTGAGCTTCGCGATCAAACGCTGCGAGATGACATAGGCGCTGGGTTCCTCCTTCAGGCGAAACAAGTCAGGCGCGCCCTTCAGCTTCTCGGGATCGAGGACGCGCTTCTCGATTTCCACGATGTCTGATCCGAGCCACTCGATCTGGCTGCGTTCGAGGTCCAACGCGTCCACCGTGCCGAGGGGATTAACGATGAAGTAGTCGCTCGAAGCGAGCCGCCCCTTGTGGTTGTAGATGGCGAGCGGCAAGTACTCGACAGGTTGGGCGAGCGCGCCGGCGAGTTTCCTCTGCACGGACGAAGACACGATGAGAAAGTCGTTCGAATTGCCAACCAGGGCGGGTAGCTCCACCCCAGCTCCACCCCAGCTCCACCCCGGCTCCACCCCGGCTCCACCCCGGCTCCACCCCGGGGCTGCTCCTGTCGAGATAGACGCGGGCGTCGCTCGGATACTCGGACCCCATGGGCTTGCCAATCGCCATGCTAAACCCGAACCGCTCGGCGCCAATCGGCTCGTCGTCCACGAAGGCGTAGCTCGGGTTCGCCAGCGGCATGGTGTTGATGAGGAAGTAGTCCATCGTCATCCAGCGGCGGCTATCGCATCGAGTGAATCGCCCGCAGGCTCCTTGCCGTCCGCCACGCCTTGCGAATCGTGGAGCTTCTTGTAGAGGCGGCCGGACAGGCGCTCAAGCCGTATCTTGTCGAGCTCCGGCTTGGTCTCTTTGGGGTGCTCCTTCTCCTTGCGCTTCACGCAGAGCTCGCGATAGCTGAGAAAGATCTGATTGAGCCGACGATCGACCATCTTGCTGTAGACGGCATGATGCGGCGTGTTCTTGTCCCTACGATGTCGGGGCAGCCTCAGGAGCTGGGCGATCTCCTTGTCGATCGGCAGTATGAGCATGTTAATCGGCGAGTTCACGTTATACTTTACTCTGAGCAAGCCCTCGACGATGGCGGTGACCATGGCCTCATCGCCGTTGGCAGTGCTCCGAATCTTCCGCAGAATCGTGCCCTTCGGGATTAGGTGATGAACCTCGTTGGCGTATGGGTCCAAACCCCCGTGAAAGTTCGCGCCGGCTTTGATGTGCTTTCGGCCCCACCGCTTCACCTCGCGGTACGGGCCGCCTACATCCCAGTCACCAAGGCTGGGACGCATGAGCGGATACGTGTGGCGCTCCAGCGGGAGCGTCGTTCGCTCGTGCTCCTTCTTTGGCGCTTCGCCCGTCTGATATGCGATGCCCTCGTAGCGGCGGTAGACATCCGCAATTTCGGCGGCACGCACGCAGCCCTGCCACCGGTAGGAACAGGTGTAGTCCTTCAGGTACTCCACATGGTGCCCCCGTGGACGACATCCACGAGGTGACGCATGCGACGGACGCGGACATCCTCGCGTTCGAGCGCCGAGACCGCGAGAGTCGCCATCGCAGCGGCCAGCGCGATGTCTACATCGTCGACCTCGACATGACGTTCGAGCAGAAGAAGGACGCGCTGTTCGCGAGGTTTGCGGCCCAGCTCACCCGTCTCGGCGAGCCTGAGCCCATCATGAGCGTGACGCTCAAGGGGCAGGTGATCATCCGCTCCCCGGCGACCGAAGGCTACGTCCCGCCACCGAAGGGAAGCCTGCGCCCAAGGATCGATCGGGACGCCGCCGTCCAGTTCAGGATCCGCAGCGTGAGCCAGCTCAACCCAGAGGCGCGCAACCTCATGGAGGAGCTCCGCGGCAAGCTCCTGACGGAAGAATCAGGGTTCAAAGGTCCCATTGACGGCATCGACCGTGGCGGGAAGACGCCGGGCATCGTGGAGCGTTTCCACGAGCTATCCAAGGCCGAGGGCCATACGCACTGACGCGTATTCGGGGCCTCGTAAACATCGCGCCTTCGCCCGCCGCGCTCGCGGCTGTCGGGTCGTCGCCCCATCGCAAGGCGCGAACCACGAAGTGCGCGAAACGCGAACTTCGCGGCGAGATGAGCCGTCATGTCGGGTCGAAGTTCGCATTTGGCGAACTCCAGCGTTCGCACCCGTCGCTCGCCCGCGGCGTCCTACGCCGCCGGCTCTGCGGCCATCCCCTGGAAAATCGGTCGGTTCAGGCCCGAAATTGTCCACCAATCACCATTGCGAGGCGACTAGCCTCCCGCTCATGGCCTTCTCGACCTCTCGCATGATCTTCGGCGGGCTCGTCCTCGCTGCCTTTTCGATCTCGGGCTGCACGGAAGAGTGCACCGAGGTCGGCTGCACTGATTCGATCACCGTGACGTTCGATCGCGACATTCCGCGCGACTACACGGTCGAGATCACGTTCAACGGCGTGAAGGGCACGGCCGACTGCACCCAGGCGACGAACCCGGGCAACGAGGAGGTCGAGGTGCCGGTCTCGGGCCTCGATGGGAACACGCTGCTCTGCCGGCCGAACGGCGCTCTGTTGCAGGGGGCGCCGGAGGAGGTGGTGTTCACCTTCACGTTCGCCGGCGGCGGGGTCGCCGAGGTCGCGCTCGCCCCGAAGTACAACAGCGTTACGCCCAACGGCGAGGAGTGCGGGCCGGTCTGCGATCAGTCCGAAGTCGAGGTCGCGCTCCCTGCAGACGGCTGAGCGCACGCCGCGTGCTTGCCCGGCCGGGCCGTCTCGGATACCGTTGCACGATGCGTGTTCCGGCTCTGGTTCTCACGGTGTTCGCCGTCGCCGTGACCACGTCGGGGTGCGCGTCGCAGAAGATGGAGCGGCAGCTCCACGAGGCGCGCCTGCGAAGCTTGATGGCCGAGCAGCGGAGCGCGGAGGTCGACGCGCGTCTGCGATCGGTGGAGACCTCGACGCTGTTTCAGCAAGCGATGCTGGCCGCGCGATGGCCAAGCAGGACTCCACGGATCGCAACGTCGCGTCGCTCTCCGGCACACCGCTCTCCGGCCCGACGCCGCGCCCGGCGCAGACGGTGTCGAACGAGCGCTTTCCGAAGGAGCTGGTCGATCTCTTCGGGCAAGCGGTGGTGGTTGGTGCCGACGATGCGACGGTGCGGGACATCCTGACCAAGGTCGAGGCGTACATGCGTCGCCCGCTCACCCCGCAGGAGCGGCAGACCCTCGCGCAGTTGCTGCGCCGCCCGCGCATGATCGACACCGGCAACCCCTGGGGTCCCGAGGTCCTCCAGGATCGCTGAGAGGGCCGAGCCCGTTCATCGGGCGCGACAGGTGACCTCGAACGCCGCACAGCTCAGCGGCGCGAGTCGCTGACCTCGATGGCGCGGACCATCAGGTCGGCGATCGACCACACCGTGTTGGCGGCGCTGGCCAGCTGCTGGCTGCCTGGATGCGAGTCGGTGCCGGCCACGGTCGAAAAGACGCCGGAATCGCGAATGCGATCGAGCGCGCCGGGCGGCAGCACCAGGTGGCTGGACAGGGCATGGATGCGCGTTGCGCCCGCGTCGAGGTAGGCGCGCCCGGCCTGCACCAGCGAGCTACCGGTGCGGATCATGTCGTCATAGACGATGACCTCGCGACCACGCACGTCGGCGTTGATGCCAGAGAGGCTCACCGCGCCGGAGTCGCCGTCGCGCTTCTTGTAGACGAAGGCGGGCTGCACGCCGAGGCTGCGCGCCAGGCTCTCGACCCATTTGGCGCGGCCGGCGTCGGTTGCACCGACCACGAGCTCGCCGCTGGGGACGATGGCCTTCATGGCCGCCGTGATGATGGGCGCGCCGTAGACGTGATGCGTGACGTGGGCGTCATCGAAGTAAAACTCCACCCCGTCGGTGTGGAGATCGAAGAGGAAGATGCGCGTCCCCGCCTCGCAAGGCGGGATGGACGACACGAGGCGCGCGCGGTTCTTGGCGGTGACGATCTCTCCGCGGTGCACCGCGCGCTCCATGGTGGAGTAGCCGAAGTACGGCATGACGATGCTGAGCGAGCGGGCACCGGCCCGCGCGATGCCGCAGCCGAGATCGTAGACCTCCATCCAGTCGAGATCGGTCGGCGTGCCGCCGAGCAAGACGACGTCGCGGCCCCAGCTTTCGGTTTCGAGTCGCAGGTAGCGCTCGCCGTCGGGGAACGTCTTGCGCTCGATCTCGCCCTTCTCGAACGTCCCGGCGGCCATGAACGCCGGCTCGAGGTACGCGTAGCTGGATGTGGTGAAGAGCAGCATGGGGCTTTCGGCGCTCATCGTGGTCTCCTTGGGGCGCTGGGACGTGCGGGGCCGCGACCGGCCGGAGGCGCCTTGGGCGCTTCCTCTGGGGGGCCTTCACCAAGTGAGCACAGCAGGACCTTGAGGTGCGGCTCGCTGCCTGGAATCGGCGGAAAGTCTGCAGGCGGTGCGAGATCGCGCAGCTTGTCGATGCGTCGCCCGGCATCGCGCGCCGCCTCGTGGATCCATCGCCTCACCTTGGCCTGCACCACGCCGCGATGGTTGGTGCAGCAAAGAATGTGGCCCTGGGTCGAGGTCACGCGCATCACCCGTGCGACGAGATCGCGGTAGCCGCCGTCGACCGCGAAGCGGCTCGACTTGGTGGTCGAGAAGCTAGGCGGATCGAGGACGACGAGATCCCATTGCTCCTTGCGGGCGGCCTGCGCGTCGAGCCAGGGCAGGACATCCACGTCGAGCAAGACGTGGTCGGGGGACGGCTCGACTCCGTTGAGCGCGAGGTTGCGCTCGGCCCAGCCGAGCACGATGCGCGCGACGTCGACCGTGGTCGTCGATCGCGCGCCACCAGCGACCGCCGCGACCGTGAAGCTGCCGGTGTACGAAAACAGATTGAGGACGCGCGCGCCCTTCGCCATCTCGCGGACGCGCGCCCGCTGCGCCCGCATGTCGAGGAAGAGCCCGGTGGACAAGCCGTCGCCGAGGCGCACCTCGCAAGCCAGACCGCCCTCGCGGACGGTCATCGGATCCGGCGCATCGACGCCGCGCACGGCGTGCGGAGGCGCGACCGCCTCGCGTCGCGTGTCGACCACGACGCTCGCATGTTTGGGTCGAACCTTGAGGTAGATCCCTTTCGGCTCGAGCGTCTCGACTGCGTCGAGGACGCGCGCGCGGGCTTCGTCGTCGAGCTCGCCGTCGATCGACACGACCAAGTACGGTCCGTAGACGTCCACGGCGACGCCTGGCAGCGCGTCGCCAGCGCCGTTGGCGATGCGCAGCACCTCGGTGTTCCCCGATGACGCGATGGCGTAGCGGAGCGCAGCCGCGTCGCGCAGGCGTGTCGCGATGGTCGCCGCGTCGGGAGGCAATACGCCCAGCATGCCGGCGAGGTGATCGCGCAGCGCCCGCGGGATCGGCGCCTCGAAGGCGACGGGCTTGCCATTCATTGGGTCGGCGATGCCCAGGCGCTGCGCGTGGAGCATCAGGCGAGCAGCTGGCGCGCCGCCATAGAGCACGTCGCCATCGATCGGCGCGCCGAGCGCGGCGAGCTGGACGCGGATCTGGTGGGTCCGGCCCGTCTCCGGGCGGGCCTCGACGAGTGCTCGATCGCCGTGCTTCTCGAGGATGCGGATGCGTGTGCGCGCGAGCTTGGTCGGGCCGCGTGTGCGCCCTGGCTCCTCGGCGATCATGCGACCGCCTTCGCCTTCGCGGATCGCGTGCTCGGCGACGCCGCCCTTGGGCACGCGCAGGCCCGCGGGCGCGATCGCGAGGTACGTCTTGTCGACGGTGCGCCCCTCGAACTGCTTGGCGAGGCCGGCGTTGGCAGCCTTGCGTCGCGCGAAGAGCAACACGCCCGAGGTGTCGCGATCCAGGCGCTGGTGGATGCCGAGATAGGGGTCGCCTCCGCGCGCCGACAAATGCTTGGCGAGGCGCGAGACGACATCCGCCGTGCCGCCTTGCTCGGGGGCGTGGGTCGACAGGCCGGCCGGCTTGTCGACGACGACGAGATCCGCCGACGAGTGGAGGATGCGGGCCGCGTCCCAGACCGGCCACAGCGCTGCCAGGCCGCCGAAAGTGGCCGCGAGCGCGTCGTCCATCGTTCGTTCCTCTACTCGAATCGGGCGCGGAACGGGGGCCCGCTGCGGCGGGGCCCTGGTGGCCACCGGTCTGCGCGGGCAAAAGGAGCCCTCTTGGGGACTTGTCGCTACCATCCCTCGCGACATGCGCGACGCGCACGGGGGGGCACTTTTTCCGCAGAGGGTCGTAGGCCGCTACGCCCTGTACGGCGAGATCGCGTCCGGCGGCATGGCGACGGTGCACTTCGGGCGCCTCCTCGGCCCGGTGGGTTTCTCGCGGACGGTCGCCATCAAGCGATTGCACCCGCAGTTCGCCAAGGACCCCGAGTTCGTCTCGATGTTCCTCGACGAGGCGCGGGTCGCCGCACGCATCCAGCACCCCAACGTGGTCTCGACCCTCGACGTGGTCGCGCTGCAGGGCGAGCTGTTCCTGGTGATGGAGTACGTCCAGGGCGAGACCCTGTCGCGGATCCTCAAGCTTGCGCGCGCCCGCAACGAGCCCATTGCGCCACGCATCGTCGGTGCCATTGCCACCAACGTGCTCTTCGGCCTTCACGCTGCGCACGAGGCGAAGAGCGAGCGCGGCGAGCCTCTCGGGATCGTCCATCGCGACGTGTCGCCGCAGAACGTCCTGGTCGGCACCGACGGCGTCTCGCGCGTGCTCGACTTCGGCGTCGCCAAGGCTGCCGGGCGCATCCAGGTGACGCGTGAAGGGCAGGTCAAAGGCAAGCTCGCCTACATGCCGCCGGAGCAGCTCTCGGGGGGCGAGATCGATCGTCGCGCGGACGTGTATGCGGCGGCCGTCCTCGTCTGGGAGTCGCTGACCAATCGGCGTCTGTTCGACGGCGACAATCCGAACGTCGTCCTCGCCCGCGTGCTCACCGCCAAGGTGGTAGCGCCCAGCACCTACAACTCGATGCTGCCGGCCGGTGTCGACGAGGTCGTCTTGCGAGGCCTGTCACGCAACCCCGACGTTCGGTTCGCCACGGCCCACGAGATGGCCGTCGCGCTGGAGGACTCGCTCGGCATCGAGACGCCGCGGCGTGTCGCCGAGTTTCTCCATCGGTGCGCGCACGACGCGCTCGCCGCCAAGGCTGCGCTGGTGAAGGAGATCGAGGCGGTCGACACCGACACCGCGGTGAAGATGATGATGCGCGCCGGCGAGCTCGAGTCGGCGTCAGACCTCCACGAAAGGTACCCTTCCGCGGCACCGGGATCGCGATCGAGCGCGGCGTTCCTCGCCACCTTCACCGCGCCTGGCGAATCGGCGGTCGCGGGCGCGTCGTCTTCGTCTTCGTCTTCGTCCTCGTCGCTCCCCGTCGGCCTCGACCGCGGTGACGGCAGCGGCCTCTCCAAGGTCTCGAGCGTGGCGCTCTCGTTGCGAGAGGGGCTTCAGGCGGATCCATCCGCTCCGGGGAACGCGCACAAGACGCGCAACCCTGCCGTCGCGCTGGTCGGCGTTTGCGCGCTGGCTCTCCTCACGGTGGTGCTGTGGTGGTCGGCGTCGAGCTCGAAGACGACCATCGCTGCGTCGCCGTCAGGCAGCGTCATCCCATCCGCGGCTACGCGCGATGCGCCGGCGCGCATCGCCGCGCCCGACGCCGCCGTGCCCGCAGCTTCGAGCGCGACGATCGATCCGGCGTCATCCGCCTCGGTCGCGCCTTCCGCGGCGGTGGCGAAGCCCGCTCCGTCTGCCACGCTTTCGAAGCCGCTTCCGCGGGCGCCGACGGTCCAGACGCGGCCTCCGCCGAAGCCGCCTGCGGGCAACTGCGACCCTCCTTACACGCTCGATGCGACAGGCAAGCGCAGGCTGAAGTCGTGGTGCCTTTGAGGGCAGCGGCGTCGCGCAAACCGCATAGGATCCCGTCTCGATGAGTCAGTTGTCGGCTTCCGCGCGCGGTGGGCTGCGATCCGTTCAGCGTGCTGCTGTCGCGGCGTGGGGAGTCGCCTCCATCACGCTCGCGCCGGGCATCGCTTCGGCGCAAGGGGCCGAGGCGGTAAAGCAGGCATGCGTCGCGGCCTATGACGAAACGCAGAACGCTCGTCAGCAGGGTGCGCTGCGATCGGCGCGCGACAAGGCGCTCTCCTGCTCGCAGGAGGCTTGCCCGGCGATCGTGAAGAAGGACTGTGCGCAGTGGCTTGGCGAGCTCGAATCCGCGTTGCCCACGGTCTCACTTGCCGTGAAGGACCCGGCGGGACAGGACACGACCGCGGCGCGGGTGTTCCTCGACGGGCAGCCGCTTGCCGACCGCGTTCCGGCCGCTGCGATCGCGGTCGATCCCGGCGAGCATACCTTCCGCGTCGAGATCGACGGCAAACCGCCCATCGAGCGCAAGATCGTGCTTCGCGAGGGTGAGAAGGGCCGCATCGTCGAGTTCGCGTTCGGCGAGACGGAAGCCTCCGGCGGGGCGAGCGAGCCGCCCGGTGCTGCCGATCAGGGCAACGCGGGAATCCCCATCGCGAGCTGGGTCCTCGGTGGCGTCGGCGTCGTCGGAATCGGGCTCTTCGCGACGTTCGGTGCCATCGGTCTGTCGGAGAAGAGCGACGCCGAAGATCCGGCGACGGGCTGCGCGCCGAATTGCACCGACGACGAGGTCTCGAGCATCCGCGGCAAGTTCCTGGTCGCGGACATCTCGCTCGGCCTCGGGGTTGCGGCGCTGGGCGCGGCGGTCGTCGTCGCGTTCGTCTCCGGCGGGGCGGCCGAGACGGCCACCGCGAGCCCGCTGCGCGTGGGTGCCGCGCCTTTGCCCGGCGGCGGCTTTGCAAGCGCGAGCGGCAGCTTCTGACGCGTCAGACGGGGGCGTCGCCGGCGTTTCGTCCTGCTAAGAGCGGGGCCGAGCCATGACGACCTCGTCCGAGACGCCAAGCGATGCGCCCAGCGACAAGCCCACGGCGACGCCCGACGAGATCAGCGCGTCGCCCGGCGCGGCTTCCAGTCAGCCGCGCGCACTCGTCCCTGCGCCCGCTGCGACGCTGCTTGCGTTCGCCGTTCACGGCATTGTCACGGCCGGCTTCATCGCAGCGTTGCAGCGCGCCAAGGCGGTGGTTCGGTTCTGGCACCAGGTCGTGGACGCCGGGCACTTCCTGTTCCTGGGCGCGGTGGCCGGCCTGCTCGTCCTCGCTTGGATCCGGCTTGTTCCAAAGTGGGCGGCCCGCGGTTTCGTCGCGCTCGGGGTCATTGGCGTCGCCATTGCGTACGTGCTTGCCCGCGAGGACTTTGCAGGGTTCGCAAGCGACGCCGGGGGCGAGCGCGGTGGACCATTCATCCTCGGCGGCTTGCTGCTCGTGGCGGGGCTGTCGCCGGCCCTCGCCGTCCTGGTGGGTTCGCGCATCGCGCGGCGCCACACCGCCCTCGCGATCGCCCTCGCCTTCGTCGGACTCCTCATGGCCGTCGCCAACGGCCTCATCTTGCCCGCCGACTACCCCGGCGTGCACCTGTTCATCGCGCTCGACTCGGCAGCGCTGCTTGCCGTCGGCATCGCGCACCTGCCACTGCCGTCGCGCGCGCAACGACCGGTAGGGCCGCGGTTCGCCCCGATCGCGCTCGCCGTCCTCGCGCTGATCTCGCTGCCGGCGGTGATCATCCGGCCCAACAACGCGGTGCGCACCCAGCTCACCCGGGTCGAGACCGCATTCCTCGTTCCGGTGCTCGCGACGTACCTGTGGGACATGGGGGCGACCGCCACCACGCCTCCCCCCGGCCTCGGACCGTGGTTCGTCGACCGCCGGCAGGAAAAGGCAATTTCGCCGAGCAAGGGGCCGTCGCTGCTCCCGACCGATCCGATCGTGCTGCTCGTGGGGATCGACTCGTTGCGCGCCGATCTCTTCGAGACCAAAGACGGGCGCGAAAGGCTTCCGAACCTGCTGGCGCTGCGTGAGCGTGCGGTCTCCTTCTCCGTCGCGCGCAGCCCCGGATCGCGCACCATCACCACGTGGTCGTCGATCTTCTCGGGTCGCTATGTCACCGGTCTCAAATGGAACGGTAACGGCAATCGGCTGAGCATCGCCGACGACCGCACCAAGCGCTTCAGCGACTATTTGCATGACGGCGGCGTCCACACGACGTCATTCGTGTCCTACAGCGCGCTCGGCAAGCCGGGCCTGTCGCGCCTCTTCGACGAGGTGGTCCACATCAAGCCCCGCGATGGGCAGCCCTTCGGGCTCTCCGAAGATGTCATGCCGGAGATCATCGAGCGGATCACCGAGCCGCACGACAATGGCGCCTTCCACTTCGCCCACATGATGGACGCGCATTCCCCTTATGACGCGGCCGGCGCCACGAAGGGTAGCAATCGGAGTCGCTTCCTCAGCGAAGTCGAGCTGGTCGACAAGTCGATCGGCGTATTGTGGAAGGCTCTCGAGGACAAAGGCTTGCTCGATCGCACGGTGCTCATCGTCACCGCCGACCATGGCGAGGGGCTGGGCGAGCACGACACCTTGCGGCATACCGTCAACCTCTACGAAGAGCTCATCCGCGTGCCGCTCATGATGGTCATCCCCGGCGTGAAGCCACGGAAGGTCGATACGCCGGTGAGCCTGATGGATCTCGGACCGACGATCCTCGACCTCTTTTCCAAGCCGACGCCGGCATCGTTTCTCGGCGAGAGCCTCCTGCCGTTCGCGCGCGGCGAAACGCCGGAGCTGACCCGACCGATCGGTGCGGAGCGCAGCGGAACCCGAGCGCTCCTCTTCGGGTCGAAGAAGGTGATCCTCGACAAATCCAAGGGCCGTCAGGAGATTTACGATCTTTCGACCGACCCCGAAGAGGCGAAGAACCTCGTCGACGACATGGGCGCCGAAGGGGCCCGCCTGGTCGGGCAGGCGCAGGCCTTCTTCGACGTGCATGCCACGCCGAAGTGACGAGGGCTCGGCCCTGCCTGGTCAACCCTGCTTGGGCGTGGCGGGCTCGATGCGGATGAGGCTGGAGACGGGCTTCTGCGCCTTGCCCACGACGCGCCCCGGCAGGACGCGCACGGGGACCGGCGGGTCCATCTCGTAGAGGTAGCCGCGCGTCTCCACATCGACCTCCACCGTCTGGTCGGCCCACGCGAGCGTTCGGTGATAGCCCGCATGCATCTTGCCCTTGCGCACGTGATTGCGGTGCTGGAGCAGGTAGCCGCTGAGGCGCAGCGCCAGCTGGTTGTAGAGGCGATGACAGCCGTGACTCTCGCCGCGCGCGATCGACTTGTAGTCGACCGAACCATGGGTCCGAATGCCGTGGTCGGCCCACCGAGTCTTGTCGCCGCCTTCGATCTTCTCGTCGTGGATGAGCATCACCAGGCCGTAGGCATTGCGGTAGCCGGGCTGGATGAGATCGCGCTTGAGGGCGAACGTGCCGTCCTGTCCCTCGCGGAGCAGATCGGTCTCTGGCGTCGAGTCCGGCGGCATCCATGCTGGCGCGGCGATGACCTGTCGCCACATGCGATCGCCGACGTCGCTCTCCTTGTACTTGAGGGCGATTTCGCCCTCAAGGGTCCGCTCCTTCTTCCATCCGCCGATGGTGGTGGACCAGCGGATGAGCGGGCGGTCGCGATCGCCGTCCTTGGCGTACACGACGAAGGAGGGGCCGCGCACCGCGCCGATCTTCTTGCGCGCCGCCGTGCCGCGGTGACCGGCTTCGTACACGATGTCGCCGCGATCGATCTCGACCCGAAGATCCATCGTGGCCGTGTGGTATGCGGGCGCCGGGGGCAGGGCGACCGCCACGTGAAGTGAGCGCACGCCATTTTTGCCGCGCGCGGCGAGGAAACCGCGCACGGCGTCGGGCCTCGTCCAGCCCAGCTCGCGGGCGGCGCTGTCGGTGGCGGCATCGACGAGGTCGGGAGAGCCCTCCTCCAGCGCGCCTTCGACCGGGGGCGCGAAGACGGAGAGATCGAGCTCGCGATCGATGACGAGTGCGCGGTGGCCAGACGCCGAGCCGTCCTCGATGAGACCGGCGCCCTCGGCAACCCTCTCGCGGAGCCCGCGCAGGACACCGCGGAATGCCAGCTCTTCGCCGCCCAGGGTCAGGGCCAGCAACGTCTCGGCGTCCACGCCCGTGCCGACGATCAGGTGGCGGCGGCGAAACGCGTCGAGCGCAATCTGGGTGGACGTGCCCATGACGCCGGTCACTGCGCTCTCCTTGAGCAGCCCGCTGCACGCGAGCTGACTCTGCAGCGCACGGACGGCCGGCTTCGCCTCGGCGCTCTTGAGCACCGCTGCACGCGAGCGATCGTCCGGAGCGGTCGACCAGGTCGCCAGGATTTTCGTGAGCGGCCTCAGGTCCACCGCGGCGTCACAGGTGCGGCGATGCTCGTCGTTCACGCGACCCGAAAGGACGGTCAGGCTCGAGGTGATCCCGTTGAGGGCGAGGTCGCTGGTCGGCAAGCTTGCAAGCTCGAGATACTTGGCGCGGTAGTCTGGCGCGCTGCCTGTCTTGGCGTCCGCCGCGAAGACGCGGGGCGTCCACGTGTCGGAGAGATCGAGCACGGTGAGGCCGTTGCGTTCCGCATCATCGATGCAGATCGCGCCGATCGACGCGCCGGCCTCGAAGACCTGAGCGGTCTCGCAGTCGGCCCGTGAGGGCGACAGCGCCTCGATCTTGCGTCGGCCGGCGGCAGCGCTCGCGGCGCTGGACTGCGCCACGAGGTCCTGCTTGCCCGGAGCGCTCGCCGCCGGCGAGGTCGTGGGCGCCAGGCTGGCGGGGCCGACGGGAGCCTCTTCGCAGCCTGCGAGGGCGAGACCGGACAGGACCGATAGGACCAGGAGGCCGGAGCAAGACGCCATGTGGCCGCGCGAGCGAGGGAGCATGGCCCGACCCATTGCAGCCGGCGTGCCCGGACGTGCGTGACCTGTTCCCCGGCGCTTTCAAGAGGGACGGAGGCGGACGGAGGCCGCTGCGGGTCGAGGTGGCCTCGCCGGTGCGGCCGCCGGCACACACACGCGGTCGAGTGGTCAGCAGCCATGATGATGGGACGGGCTTCGTCGCCTGTTGGTTGCGAATCGTCGCGCACGCCATCTGCGGCGCCGCGGATGACTCGGGCGTGACTGGGCGCGCGGCCTCGACTACCTCCCCATCCCATGGTCGACAGCGCGTCCTCCCACGCCGCCACGCTCTCCTTTCCGGGCGATCTCGAGGTCACGCCCGAGCGCGTGAAGGAGCACAAGCTCAACACCGAGGAGTACGCGCGCGCCGTGGCGCGCCTGGGTCGCACGCCGACCTGGTCCGAGCTCGGCGTCATCAGCGTCATGTGGAGCGAGCACTGCTCCTACAAGAGCTCGCGCGTGCACCTCAAGAGGCTGCCCACCACCGGCCCGCGCGTCATTCAGGGCCCCGGCGAGAACGCGGGCGTGGTCGACGTGGGGGACGGCTTCGCGGTCGTCTTCAAGATGGAGTCGCACAACCACCCGAGCTTCATCGAGCCGCACCAGGGCGCGGCGACCGGCGTCGGCGGCATCCTGCGCGACGTCTTCACGATGGGCGCGCGGCCGTTCGCGATCCTCGACTCGCTGCGCTTCGGAAGGCCCGATCATCCCCGCACCGCCGAGCTGCTGCGCGGCGTGGTCGCCGGCATCGCCGGCTACGGCAACTGCATCGGCGTCCCCACAGTCGGCGGCGAGCTCTTCTTCGACGCCGCCTACGACGGTAACTGCCTGGTCAACGCCTTTGCCTGCGGTATCGTCGACAAGGAAAAGATCTTCTACGGGCGCGCAAGCGGTCTGGGCAATCCGATCCTTTACATCGGCGCGCGTACCGGTCGCGACGGCATTCACGGCGCGACCATGGCCTCCGACGAGTTCAGCGAAGGCGGTCCCAGCCAGCGCCCCACCATGCAGGTCGGCGACCCCTTCATGGAGAAGCTGCTGCTCGAGGCCTGCCTCGAGATCTTCGCGGCGGATGTGCTGGTCGGCGTGCAGGACATGGGCGCCGCCGGGCTCACCTCGAGCAGCGTCGAGATGGCGAGCCGCGCTGGCAGCGGGCTCGATCTCGATCTCGACATGATCCCGCGTCGCACCCGCGGCCTCACGCCCTACGAAATGCTCCTCAGCGAATCGCAAGAGCGCATGCTCATGGTGGCCAAGCCCGGCCACGAGGCGAAGGTCGTCGAGATCTGCAAGAAGTGGGAGCTCGATGCCGTCGTGGTCGGCCACGTCACCGACACCGGCCGCTGGGTCGCGCGCGCAACGCCCAGCTATGACCCCTACGTCGATGCCGGCCCGCCGCCCGCCGGGCAGAGCGTCATCGCCTGCGATCTTCCCGTCGATTTCCTGGTCGACGACGCGCCCGCCTACGATCGACCCCAGGCCGACGACCCCGATCAGGCGACGCGCCGCGCGTTCGATCCAGGGACGATTCCGGCGCCCGCGTCGTGGTCGACCGCGCTGCTCGAGATGTTGAATCACCCCAACATCGGCTCGCGACGATGGGTATGGCGCCAGTACGATCACATCGTCCGGGGCGGCACGCGCATTCGGCCCGGCGGCGACGCCGGCGTGGTGCGCGTCCCTTGCGAGCGCAATGGCGTGCGGGTCGACAAGACGCTGGCCTTTGCGTGCGACGCCAACGGCCGCATCGGCGAGCTCGATGCCTACGAGGGTGGCGCCCAGGCCGCGGTCGAGGCGTGTCGCAACCTCGCGTGTACCGGTGCCGAGCCGATCGGCCTAACCGATTGCCTCAACTTCGGCAACCCCGAGAGGCCACACGTCATGCGTCAGTTTGCGCGCGCCATCGACGGGATCGCGGCGGCCTGCCGCGCGCTCGAGGTGCCCATCGTGAGCGGCAACGTGAGCCTCTACAACGAGACGAATGGTCGCGCGATCCTGCCGACGCCGACCATCGGCGCAGTCGGGCTCATGCGCGACCCGGCCGACGTGGTGGGCTCGACGTTCCCATCGGCGGGCCTGCGCATCGTGCTGCTCGGGGCCGAGAGCGGCGGCCCGCTAGGCGGCTCCACCTGGGTGAGCGAGAAGGTGGGGCGCCCGATGGGCGAGCCGCCGCGCATCGATCTCGAGCTGGAGGCCAAGCTGCAGCGCCTGCTGATCTCGCTTGCTCGCACGCGCCCGCAGCTGGTCGCGTCGATGCACGACGTCGCCGAGGGCGGCCTCGCCGTCGCGATCTCCGAGTGCTGCGTCGCCGTCGACGATCCGCGCGGCGTCGTCGGAGCTCAGGTCGGCCTGCCGGCAGGCCCCGATGATGTCGCGACGACGCTATTCGGAGAGGCGCCTTCGCGCGTCGTGGCCGCCGTCCCCGACAGCGCGCTCGTCGCGGTGCGAAAGCTCGCCGAGTCGCATGGAGTCCCTTGCTTCGAGCTCGGAACGACCGGAGGCGACCGGATCGTCATCGGTCGCGCCGGGACGAAGATCGTCGATGTGTCGGTGGCCGAAGCGAGAGACGCGCGCGAGTCGTGTCTCGAGCGGGTCATTGGAGCTTGAACCCTCATGAAGTCTTTCGCTCGCAAGTCTTTTTGTTTGTCCGCTGCTTGGTCCGTCGCTCGCCCTCTGGCCGCGCTGCTGGTCGGCTCGTTCGGTTGCGGTGACGACACGACGGTCGGCACCGGCGGGGCAGGCGGGGCGACCTCGTCCTCCGACGCCTCGTCGAACGCGTCGTCATCCGTGTCGGGTAGCGGCAGCCCCCAAGGCACCGGCGGCGACGGCGGCAGCGGCGACGGCGGCAACGCCGAGACCACCGGTGGCACCGGCGGCGCGGGTGGAGACGGGACGGGCGGCACCGGCGGCGAGGCCGCGTTCGACTGCGACGACCTCCCCGCCGGGCCCTTCGAGCCGACCCTCTTCTACGACGGCTTCGATGGCAGCGAGGACATTGCGTTCGACGGGCTCGGTCACCTCGCGGGCAAGCAAGGCGCCGCGCTCATCCTGGTCGACGCCGAGCTGAACGAGACGGTCCTCTTCGACGACGACCTGTCCGACGCATTCGGAACGCGGTTCGCGCCGGATGGATCGATCGTCGTCGCGCTGCCGGGCGTGGGCGAGGTCGTCAAGATCGATGTGGACGGATCCGCGAACGTCCTCGCCGACGACTTCTCCGGACCCAACGGCATCCACATCACGATGGATGGCACCGTGTGGGTGACGGAGCTCCCAGCTGGGCGCATCCAGACCATCGCGCCGGGCGCCGGCTTCGGCGAACCGTTCCTTCCGGCGGGGGAGGCCCCAGCGGCGAACGGCGTCTACGTCGACGAAGACCGCGGAATCGTTTTCTACACCAACTATTCGGCGGGCGAGGTCTGGCGAGTAGACGTCGACGGAGCGACTGATCCCCAGCAGGTCGCCAGCGTCGACGGCGCCGCGCTCGACGGCCTGACGATGGACGTCTGCGGCAACATCTACGCGGTCGATCAGGGCAACTCGGTCGTGTACCGCGTGCGCACCGACGCGTCCGGCGATCTGGTGGGCGAGCCCGAGCGGATAGCCGACCTCCCGACCGGTGTTGCCAACGCGCAATTCGGTCGCGGGTCGGGCTTCAGCAGCACCACGCTCTACGCTGCTGGAAGCCCGGGCGACGTGTACGCGATCGAGGTCGGTGTCGCGGGCGCTCCCCAAGCTGGGCCCTGAGGGGGGCCGCGAGCGGGCGGCTCTGGCTCAGGGCGCGTCGTTGTGCAAGCGGGACCACCGCACCTCGGTCCAGGGCGAGAGCCGCCAGCCGCCGTCGTGGCGATCGAGCGCCGGGCCGAGCCCGAGCTTCCGCAGCTCGTTGAGCGCCACGTACACGCGCGATGCGGCCGCGTCGGCGCGAAGGCGCTCGCCTGGCCATCCGGCCTCGATCAGCTCACCGCGGCTGAGAGCGCGCGCGCCGGCCCCATGCTCGCGCGCCAGCGCGAAAAGGATCCGCTGCAGGGGCCGCCGCCGACCGACCGCGACGCGCTCGCCGCTCGGCATCCTCACCTCGTCGCCGTCGGGCGAGATCTCCAGCACCAGCGCGTCGCCCGGTGCCTCCTCGGCGCAGCGGGCCAGGAACCGGCGGTAGCCGTCGACATCCGGGGTCACCTCGAGGATCCGCCAGGCGCGCTGCGCTGCGTCGAGGGCCTGCCGGGCCGTCGGGCGGCGGTCGGGGCGGCTCGCCAGGATCGCGAGCGTCGACCACACGAACAGCTGGGCCAGCTCCTCATCCTCCAGACCATGACCCCCGGAGAGGATCTTCTCGGCGCGCGGCGGGAACTCCACGAAGCCGATCATGTTGCGGGTGAAGAAGGTCAGCGCGTAGAGGTCTGCGCCCGAGCTGGCGGGCGCGCCGACCGCGACCTCGGGGGCGACCGAGAGCCCGGGCACGGTGCGGGGCCTGCCGCCGTCGTCGAGGAGGAGGACGTTGTCGCCCAGGCCGATGAGCTGGAAGCCGCCATCGGGGGCGACCACGAAGCTGCGAGGCGCCAGCGCGCCGAGCACGACCGGCAACGGGGCTTCCTCGAGGTAGATGAGCAGCTCCAGCATCTGGTGAACGAGCGCGAGGCCCTCGGCGTACGCGAACCGCAGCTTGCGGGCCTCCATACGGCGCAGCACCGCCTCCAGGGTGATCGCTGCACCGGCCTCGAAGGCTACGACCGGCGCCCCATCGCGGACGTCGAGCCGCGAGACGCGCGCCACGATCGGCAGGTCGACCCTGCGGTGAGCCTCGACTAACGTCGTCAGCCGACTCCGCGCCCCAGCGTCCCGGGCATCGCCCTCGAGGACGGCGCGGCCCTCCTCGCGCACGAGGCGATAGCCGCCGCCGGTGGCCAGGATCGAGCGCGTCTCGATTCGCGCTCGCGCGGCCGTCACCCAGCCACCGCCCGACCTCAAATTGCCTTAAGACGCCAGGCTATGACGACGGATCGCATCTCAAGCAGCGTACATCCGTGAGCTCAGGAGGTCATGACGATGGGAACGTTCGAGCTTCGGTATTCGGCGGCGGCTTGCTTGGTGCTCGCGGGTCTCGGTTGCAAGGCCAGCGACAAGAACGAGGATGGCGGCGAAGGTGGCGCCACCACCGCGACGGCGGCGACCACGTCGAGCGCGAGCTCCTCGACCACGTCCGGCGACGCGGGCTCGGGGGCCGCGGGCGGCGCCGGCGAGGGCGGCGTCGGCGAAGGCGGCAGCGGCGTGGGCGGCGTCGGGGAGGGCGGTAGCGGCGAAGGAGGGCTCGGCCAGGGCGGCGGGAGCACCTCCACCGGCGAGGGAGGCTCGACCGCTGCGTCGTGGTCGATCTTCACGCACTCCTGCCCCGGGTCGAGCCGGACCGATGCGCTCCTGGTCGAAGAGGACGGCCTGATGTGGGTCGGCTGCGGCACCAACCAGCTCGGGTACGGGCTCCATCGCAGCGGTGACGGAGGAGAGAACTGGCAGGAGGTGCCCACCTCCCCCGGGAACGAGATGGAGCAGTTCCGCGTCAGCGCGATCGCTCGCGGCGAGGACGATCTCCTCTACGTGGCCGGCTTTGACGCCAACGACAGCGACATGGTGCTGGCCCTCGACACCACCTCGGCGCCGTCGGCCGTCGAGGAGGTGCTCCTCGGCGGAAACCAGGTCGGGACCGTCTTCCACGTCGGCGACATGGCGCTGCTCTCGGGAGACCGCATCTTCGCCGAGTCCCTGACGGGTTACGGTGCGCTCTGGCGCCCGGGCGGGGGCACCGGCACCGACGGCGGGGACTGGGTCGACGCCTACTACTGGGCGAACGACGGCGAGGCGCCGACCTACCAGATCCTCGATCTGTTCTCACTCGGCGACGCCATCTACGGCTCGGGCGCGACCATCTCCGAGCCGCCCTACGTCTTTCTGCCTCCACGCAGCGCGGGCGCCGAGCCGTGGGAGATGGAGGTCGTCGAGCTCCCGAACAGCGGCTGGAGCGGCGAGATGTGGGGCGTCGCCGCCAGCGCGGACCGGGTGGTCGTCGTGGGCGTCGACCAGATCGGCGACGAGGGAAAGATCTACGTGAGCGGCGCCGATCCCTACGAGTCCACCGATTACACAGAGATCGACATCTCCAGCATCGTCGGGAGCGACGACCTGGGCACCTGGGGCCGCGGGGTCTGCACGCGCGGGGACGTCGTGGTGGTCGTCGGCGAGCGACAGCCTCTCTCGGCCGGCACCGGCCTGGTGCTCATCTCCGAGGACGGAGGCGGGACCTTCACCGACATCACCCCCGACGAGGTCACCGAGAGCGTCAGCAAGTGCCACATCACCGACTCGGGCGAGGTCGTCGTCGCCGGCGCAGGGGGCTTCGTGGGCATCTGGAAGTGAGAATGGCCCTCAACCCCGTCCTCGCAGGCCGAAAATCCAGGAGATCGAGGAAGGCTCCGACGACGGGGTTGAGCACCGCGAGCTGCACGCGGCCGGCGGCGAAGCAGCCGTTCGCAATCGCGGCCGGGGCGCGCACCGGCGCGCGCCCAGTCGTGGTCGGTTCGCAGGCAGTGGAACGCAGGTCAGCGCAGGTCAGCGATCGATGAAGACCACGCCGTCGTAGTCGCGGTGGGAAAACGGCAGATCCAGCCGCGGCGACCGGGCATGGGGGCGGGGATAGATCGTGAAGCCCGCCCCGAGTCGGGCGTGAGCGAACCGGGTGGGGAAGTAGCAGAGCAGGAAGAGCGCCGCGCCCATCCGCTCGAGTGGCGTGGTCGCGGAGCGCATCTCGGCACGGGCTCCCTCCTCGATATCCATGAGCCGGAGCTGTCGAGCCACCAGGTCGGCTTCGGCATCCAGTTCTGAGCATAGCTTAGAAGTCGCCTGGGTTCACGTACATGGCTTTGTGCTAGGGTCGCTTGTACTTGTAAGGCTTGGAGAACTTGGAGAGGCCTTTGCCGGTGAGCTCCATCAGCGCGTCGACGTAGCCGAGCGACTTGGCTTGCTGATCGCCTTGTACGTCGACCAGGTCGTCGCCCATCAGGACGCCCATCACGCCCGTGTTTTGGGAGCCAGCTCCGGCGAACGAAAAGAGGCGTACCTCGTCGCGATCATGAAGCACGAGCGTGACCGAGTACGACTCGACGCCATCGTGCGCCTGACCGAACATGCTGAAGCTCGTGACGAGGCCGCCGTAGCCGTACGAGATGTGCGATATCGCGTCGAAGGGGATGACGCGCTCCTCCGCGAAGAACCAAGCCGTACGCGTGCGGACGACCACCTCGCGATGCACCGGGTCGACCACGGCCTCCTTGTGCACCGTGCCCAGTGTGATGGCGATTAGCGCGCGCGATGTCCGCGCGTGCAAACATTCGCCCTCCCACCAGACCTTGGGCGCAAGCGCGTGGGTAGGCGAAGTGACGGTGTACAGGCTCATGCGCACAGCAACGATAGACGAGCCCCGGGGCCGCGGTTGAGGACGCCGTCTACCTCACGCGTCGCTTCGCAGCCCGGCGCGCCTCTTCGGCCTCGTCCTCCGCGTCCAGCTCCAGCTCGGACTCGACGTCGACCCCCGTATCCTCGCCGAGAGGCTCGACCCGCACGCGATCACTCGCTGGCCGCGCGTCCTCGGCATCCTCGGCCTCGTGACGCTCCTCGTCGGGCAGACGCAGGCTGGTGACCTGCTCGCGGGCTCGCCCGATCGCGACCGTGGCGCGTTCGCCCGCGGCACTGGTCACGCGCGCTGCGCGGCGCAGGCTCTCGCCGAAGATCACGCTGAGCGCGACGAGCACGCCGGGCACGATGACCCGGCAGGTGAGCTGCACCGCGATCGTCGCCACCAGCAATCCGACGAGCACGACCATTCGCGTGACGCCGCCGGCGACCCGCGCGCGATGGCGCTGCTCCTCGCGCTTGCGCGCGCGCTTGATACTGCGTCGCTCGGCGCGCTGCTCACGTTTCTTCTCCTTTCCCTCCCGCTGTCTCCACTTGTCGTCGAGCTTGCCCAGCATCTCGTGACGCTGGCGCTCCAGTCGCTCCTGGAAGCTCATCGTGCGTGCGGAGCGCGGCGCATCGCCCCGCCCGCGCGGGGCAGCTTCACTTTGGGGGCCTCCGCCCGCTCGCGCACCGATGGATGCAGGCGCATGGGTGCGCGCAAGGGATGGCACGCGATCGACGCGACGATCCGGGTCCGGCTCGAGCATCTGCTCGAGCGCTGCCACCAGCGACTCCGGCACGCGCTTGCCCAGCGCCGCGCGCACGTCGATGGCGAGACCGCGGTGCGGTAGCTCCTCCGGTTCGATACCGGTCAGCATCGCGAGCGCCGTCGCGCCGACGCCATACACGTCGCTCGCGGGGCGGGCGCGCCCCTGGAACTGCTCCGGAGCCATGTAGCCGAACGTCCCAACCACCGTGCTCCCGCTGCTCGGGCGGAGCTTTGCCTGCACCGCGCCAAAGTCGACGAGCACATAGCGGCCTTGCGGCGTACGGATGACGTTGCCCGGCTTGACGTCGCGGTGGACGATCGGCGGCGAGCGGCCGTGCAGATAGCCGAGCGCATCGCCGAGGTCGCGCAACATCCTCGCGACCTCCACTTCGTCGAGCGACCCGCCGCGCGCGCGGATGGCTGCGAGGCTCTCGCCCTCGATCCGAGAGGTGACGAGATAGAGCACGCCGCCTTCCTCGAAGTGCTCGACGTACGCGGGGATGAGCGGATGCGACAGCCCAGCCAGGACCTTCGCCTCGCGCTCCGCGAGCTCCACCTCTTTCCAGGATTTCGCGCCGCGCACCACGAAGCGCTTGATGGCGACCAGGCGACCGACCTTCACGTCGGTCGCTTCGAAAGTCGTCGCTTGCGAACCGCGACCGATGACCCGCAGACCGCGGTAGCGCCGATCGCGCAGACCCTCGGGGCCGTCGTCGTCGTCGTCGATTGCGCTCATTCGGGTCTCATTCAGGGCTCACGCGGTGCTCACGCGGTGCTCACGCGGTGCTCTTCTTGCGCTTGGCCGTCTTGGTCGGTGGCTGTGCGCCGCGCTCCAGTCGCTCGAGGATCGCGCGTGCGCTGATCGCCGTCTTGTAGACGTGGATCTCGCCGGCATCCTCCTCGCCGAGCAGCTCCTCCGAGACGCGCAGGTGCTTGCCGACCGCGAGGATCACCCGCCCGCCGAGGCCACGACGCACCTGCTCGACCCGCTTGAACACCGCAGCGCGGCTCCAGAAGCCGAACACCTCGAGAAAGACCTCCTCGCCGCTGCGGGTGTCCTCGAACACCACGTCGGGGGCCACCACGACCTCGCCGGGGATGGCCAGCAGGCGATCGCACGCGCGCGCGGTCCAGGACGAGCGCAGCGCGTCCCAGGCGCCGAGCAGCGAGTCGACTTCGGGTCTCTGATCGGGGAGCGCCACGTCTTTGCGTGAAGGGACGAGGCCCAGCGCGCTGTCGATCTCGAGTCGCCGCTTCTCGCGCTTGGGGCCCCACACGAGATCCGCCTCCAGCTTGAAGTCGTGGCACGACAGCACGTGTGGGAAGAACAGGGCGAGCCGGAAGCCGTAGCGCTGCACCGAGTCGAAAACGCTCATCGGTCCATCGAGCTCGATGCGATGCCCGCCGGCGGGCAGCGGCGTCACCGCATGGAGAAGGCCGTGAAAGCTCGCGGCCCGGAACAGGCGACGGTGCCGCTCCGCGCTCTCGCCGCGAACCTCGACGACCACGCGGCTGGCCCGCAGCAAGACCGCCTGCGCCAGCGCGACGTCGTAGCTGGACAGGACGTCGTCGGAATCAATGGGATCCCATGCGACGAGACGCTCCGCACCGCGGAGATCCGCGAACAGGCCATATTCAAGCTCCTCTGGGGTGAGCCCGCGCAAGGTCGCGACGGCCCCGGCGATCGCGGCGCGGTCGAAGGCGTCGGTCGGACCGAGCGCCTGCCGTGCCGCCGTCGCCGCCAGGAAGAGCTCGGCGCGTAGCGCCTGCGCTGCCGTCTCGTCGCCGCCCTCGAAGGTGCAGCGATCCTCCACCAGCTTGCGCAAGCCCGCCGCCGCCATGCGATCGCGCACCCCCACCGGCTCGGCATCCCAGGACGCTTCGACGATCTCGCGCGTGCTGCCGACGCCGGCGCCGGCCACCGCGATGTAGCTCGCCACCACGGGCCGCAAGCGCTCGCGCTGCGCCCCGTCGAGCCAGCGCGGCACGCACAGCTCGCCCTTCTTGCGGACCTGGACCAGATCGCTGGTGAGCACAGGCGAAGGACCCTACACCCAAGA
>Ga0105046_10003214_pt1 | contig 25880 bp, 25 predicted proteins | sample MAT03_FD_78385 | JGI IMG/M metagenome (GOLD analysis project Ga0105046, IMG submission 78385) | Freshwater microbial communities from Lake Fryxell liftoff mats and glacier meltwater in Antarctica - MAT-03 (megahit assembly) | ecosystem: Environmental > Aquatic > Freshwater > Ice > Liftoff...
ACCGCTTAGAAGAGCGTCCTTCAAGAAGTGTGCGAATCCATCGAGCTTTCATCCAACTTGGCTGCTCCCAATGAAACCCGAATGAGCAACGTCTAGTCAGCCAGAGCAGACTCAATTGGGCGGACCTGATGGGAAACGATGCTGGGCTTGATCGGCGCCACCACGACCACGACCAGTCTGACGGTCGACTCTTGCCTGTTGGAGAGTATCTATTCGACCGGACGGACGGTCTCAGACGCCACGATCCAGGCCCCCCTGCTTTACCGCCATGATCGCTGCCCCTCTGGAATGAACCATTCGCCCACGTCCACATGCTCTCCCCAACCTGACCGATGACTTGATTCCTCCTGAAGGTTGGCTTTGACGAGTCCTAAGGGGTGGAAGAGCAGTCTGCTCCCCCACCCCTGATTGGCTGCGGCACGTTCACATCTTCGTCAGGTCACAGCTGCTCTTGTCAGGAGACGTTCTCGGGCGAGTTTCGAATGCGAGCCGCCGCCGCCGATTGGTCACAACTTAAGCTCTGGAGGGAGCATCGCGAGACGATCCCGGTCGCGTTGGGGGCGTCGCTTTTTGACATTGCCGAGATTCGGGTACGCGGCGAGGAAGGTGACGGGATTGGTGGTGCGACCGGCGTGTTGCCGCCGTGCAGTAGTGCGCGAGTCAGCGATAGACCAGTTCCATCGAGAGCGCATCAAGCGGTTGGTCCAGTTCGTTCGCGACCGCATCGGTGAGGTCGACCAGCACCGCATACATGATCCAGGTTGCCCAGACTTGCAGCGCGATGGAATTGGCGGAACTGGACCAGAGATAGGAGAGTCCGAGCAGGCGCTTGGCAATATGGAAGGCATCCTCTATCCGCCAGCGCCGGCTGTAGAGATCGACGATCGCGGCGGGTGCGAGGATGGCGGGATCGAGCACATTGGTCAGGGAGCGGTGCCAGCGGTTCCCGATCAGAACCTCCAGCAGGCGGACGGGATGGGTACAGAGATTGGAGCGATCGGTCCCGAGTTGGATGATGCGATCGCTCAGGGTGGGTGAGGAGGAGAGGGTGGCAGTGACCGAACAAGCGGCGATCGTCCGTGCCGGGATGACGAAGGCGCGATCGGTCGCGGTGAACCAGTCGAAGAACGGAAAGGCGTAGAAGCCCGCATCCATCAGTAGCAGCGTACGGTCGGGCAGCGCCGCCATGATCTGCTCGCGAAAGCGGTGGTCGTTGCCGACCGCGTCGGGATCGAACCAGATGGTGACGGGGAGCTTGCTGGCGACATCAAGGAGCGCACACATCGTTCCGCCCAGCACTTTCCCCGTTTCCCGCGCACCATCCCGGTCCGATTGAAGACCGCCTCCAACGTCGACCCATCGACTGCCCAGATGTGTGGGTAGTGCCGCTGAACCTGTGTGAGGACGGGTGGCAACGGACGGGTCCGCGCGACACTGCGTGCATGGAGTGTTGGCAACAGGGGGTATGCTTCACCTCGGCGAACAACGATGCCGGTAGCTCCTGCAGGCGTTTGCTGAGGGCTTGCTGACTGACCTCGCGCACCGGGGCGTGAAAGAGTCCGTCATGGGCCATGAGACGCAACAATTCACTGACGGAGGCAACATGCCGCCAGATCATGGTCAGCACAACCCCGAGCATGACGGGCAAGGTGAGCACCCGGCTGCGCAAACCCAATGCACGGTACTGCTCTCCGAGGTGAAACCCCACGGGTGAAATCAACTGGTCAAGATGTGCTTCGATGGCGGCGTCTGCCGGGGCCGACGCGGTACGGGGACGCGCGTGGCCACGCTCGAGCTTCACGGGTCGGCGGGCCATGGGACACCTCGGCACAACAATGGGCAAATGGCGGTGTTCGAACGGCATAATTGTCCGCAAATGATGCCGGTTTGTCACGTGCTCACTTCGCTAAGTTGTAACCAATCGCCGCCGCGGCCGCCCCACCGAGAGCCGCCGCCGCCGCGGCCGCCCCACTGAGAACTGCCGCGCCGAGCAGCATGGAGGCACTATGGTCATCAGACCCACCGGTGCCGGTGCCTGGCAGCACGGTCGTGCCGCCGGTGCCGGTCTCAACCGTTGTAGTTTCGATTGGATCACAATAGCCTTCGAAGCAGGAAGTTCCCGCGGCACAGCGCGCATTCGGGTCCTCATCGTCGATGCAGCAGGCAATTGCCGCGCAGGTTCCGCCGCAGCAAATCTCGCCGTCTGCACACTCGTCATCGCCAGCACATTCAGATCCGGCGGACGGACCACCACAAGTGCCATCCTCTTGACAGGTCAGGCGGCCACAGCAATCACCATCCACCGTACATTCTCCGTTCGCATCGACACAGGTTGCCGCCAGCAACGAAGGGACACGAACGGCCGTACTGCCCATGGCCAGTGCGGCACCAGCCAACAGCTTCATGAAGCCCCGGCGGGAACGAGTGGTGGCGAAATCGCGGGTGAGCTGATCGAAACGATTTGTCTTCATGGATCCTCCTATAAGACTTTCCCTGGCCGAACACCTCGACTGGGCAGCAATACGTCCTATGGTCGCCCGAGCATCCTCCGCGACAGTCGTGCGCTCCTTTGTCGCAGAAACAAACAGACCCGTCCCCATGAGGTGGGCGACGCCTCCTCGGGTCGTGGTGCTACGCATCCCCGAGCGCCTCCTTGATAACGGCGTCGCGGATCTGGGTTGCCCCGTCATCAGGTGCCTGGTTGATCAGCACGATGACCGTCAGGTCGGACTCCTCGAGTCGCTGCATGGTCGAGCTGCCGTCGGCACTGCCGCCGTCCATGCCAACCAGCGGACCGGTCGGCGTCTGCGAACGGATCACCCCCATGCCGAACTGCAGACGAAACTGTGTCTCCTGGCTGAAGGTGAACATGGCCTTTTGCAACGCCGGAGAGACGAGCTCGCCCGCGAAGACGGCACGCGCGAAGCGGGCGAGGTCAGCCGTCGTGGAGACAATGCCCCCAGCTGTCCAGGCCCAGGAGAGGTTGATGGCGCTGACGTCGACGCGCTCGCCATCCAGCAGCTGGTAGCCGTCGACGGTGCCCGCTGGCAATTCGGCACCCTCGGCGAGGGCAGTGTCGCGCAGCCCGAGCGGTTCCAGGACCCGCTCCCGGAGCTCGTCGTGGAACGAGCGGCCAGTCGCGGCCTCGACGATCAGGCCGAGCAGGAGGTAGCCGGTGTTGGAGTACGCCAGGCCCTCGCCCGGCGCGAAGTACGGGGCATGGTTGGCGGCGGCAGCATAGGCAAGAAGTTGGGGGATGGTCCAGACCTGGGCCCAGTCCGCGTCCGGGCCGAGAAAAGCGTCGTTCCAGAATGGGCTATCGGTGTCGTCGAGGTAGTCGTAGATCCCGCTCGTGCGGGTGAGCAGCTGCCGGAGCGTTACCCGGTCGACGTTTGGGATCAGCGCCACCGCCGGGTCGTCGAGCCACTTCGTCACCGGGTCGTCCAACGCGACGACGCCCTCGTCGACAAGCTGGAGCATGACCGTGGCGGTGAAGGTCTTGGTGATGCTGTAGATCCGGAATCGGTCGTTGGCGGTCAGCGGCGTCTGTCGCTCCAGGTTGGAGACGCCGGCGGCCCCTGTGAACAGCAACTCCCCGTCTCGCTCGACCCGCATTGCCACGCCGGGGATGCCGGTCTCGACGCCGAAGGCCAACACCGCTTCCATCCTGACGGCCAGCGAATCGGCGGCGACGGCGGCGGCCGATACCGACCCGGCCCAGACTGACTGCGCCACCGGAGCGCAGGTCAACACCGCATTGCCCTGAGCATCCCGCGACGATCAAACATTCGCTCCATGGTCTATTCTCCTCAATCTTTGGCATTCGGTCATTGCCCCCACCGTGAGCTAGGGGCAACTAAATGATGCCAATCGCCACGCGACTCAACATACGTAAAATTACCTGATGGAGTTACCTGATTTGGATTGCGTGTCGTTCAAGTAATGGCGAGGGGTGTCAGAGAGTGGCTGGAGTGATCAAATCTCAGCTAAAGGCCGATTTCAACAGCCGCTGTTCGTTTCGTGACGTCGAGTCCGGCGAAGAGGCGAATCACGTGCTCCTAGGCGGGCAAAAACGATCCGCGCCGCCGATGACAGGGCGTAGAGGACCACAAATGCTATGGCGACCGCGCTTCCGGCCCTCAACTCACGTCCGGTGAGCCATTGGACAGCGAACAGTTCCTGGCCGAGCATGTTCTTCGGCACTTGCACGGCCAGATCGAAACCCGACGGTGCGGGAAGTCGAATCGCGGCTTCGATGCTTTCTCGGAGGGCATCCGAGGCTCCTACATACGTGGTAGCTCGCGAGGCTTGGACAATCGGAAGAAGTGACCGGGTTTGGAGCAACACCGGTATCGACCAAGGCAGAGGCAACGCCGGAGAGACGAAGTAGTCCGTCAAGGATGCCCACAACGCACATTCCAACGGCTCTTGATCCTGTCAGGGGCCGTTAGCGTGTTGATCGCGCCTGGAGCGAGGAACCAACGTCGAGCGATGCCTGGGGAATCCTGTCGCACAAGCGGCCGTTTGTGCGATATTCGTCGTCCGCTGGTTCCCGATCATCACTTACGCTTGTGGACCTTTCGCACAACCCGTAGCAGAATCAACGTCGCGTTTCTTGACCGAGCCACTCTGTTGGAAGTTTTGCTGAAACGGTCATTAACAATTGTCACTGAATTAAATGCCGCTCACTTAGACTCTATCCGGAAAGTAGTCTGACGTGGCGCACCTTGCGATAGATGATCAGCGCGGCAGCCATTTGGACGAATCCCAGATAGTTGGCGCCGTTTCGTTCATGGCGAACATGCAAACGGCGAAAGCGATTGAACCAGCGATGGGCAACTTCAACGACCCATCGTCGGGGTGGGTGGCGGTCGGGATGGCCCGGTGGTGGCAATGGTCGTTCCGCGCTGGCCTTGGGTGGAATGTGGTGGGTGTACCCGTGCGCGGTCGCCACCGCTCGACAGCTGTCATAGTCGTACCCGCGATCCAGCGCCAGATTCATCGTGTCGGGAAGCACCGGAGTGAAGACGATACCATCCAGCAAATCAGCCAGTTTCTTCCTATCGTGCCGGTTCGCTCCCGTGATCACCGTGGCGACCGGAATTCCCTTCGCGTCGGTCAGGAGATGTCGTTTTGTGCCTGGTTTCCCCCGGTCAGTGGGGTTGGAACCGGTGGATTCACCTTCACCAGCCCCCCTTTTTTGCCGAACGGGGCCTTGACCAGACATCCGTCGGCGACCAACCAGTTCCAGTCCAAGCCTGTCTCCGCGTCGTACTCCCGGAGCAGGATCTCCCATACCCGCTTCAGGGTATCGTCGTTGACCCATTCGGTGAATCGCTCATGGACGGTTGACTTCGGTCCAAACGCACGTGGCAACGCGGCCCATTGGCTCCCCGTCCGTGCCAACCAGATCAATCCGTTGAAGATCTCCCGGTCATCCCGGCGCGGTCGTCCCGGTTTCTTGCGAACTTTCTTGCTCCGCAATAGTGGGCCAATCAGAGACCAGAGGGCGTCGTCACCTTTCCAAATGGTCGGGTCGTCTTTGTCTTTGGCCGCGGGGGCGACCGCATGCGAGGTGTCCATCTGTCAACGATACTATGAACGTTCGTTTTCCGGATGGCGTCTAAGAGCGACCGGCAATAGGCAACCTGCTGTTGCTCCGGCTAGGAGTCACCGGGCCGTGGTCCCTTGCCCCAGCCTATTGCCGGTCTCTCTAATACTACAGCGACAGTTGGTTGAAACAAGCACGAAATGGCGCCATTAAGCTGATCAGGTCACCCTCAATCATGCCTAACCGGCGATGCTGGCGGCACCGAGTTCCGGAGATTTCTAAGGTTCATTTCCAAGTGTCACTGTAGTACCAAGAGCGACCGGCAATAGGCTGGGTAGGTGGTTAGCGACAGTTTCCATCTGGTTTCAATATTAAGAGCTGACCTTTCAGAAGACATCGAACCCTGTCGCCGCGATTCGTATCCTTTCGGTGGAGTGTCGGAAAGCCTGTCTCGTCGCAGGCTCCAAAATTGCTCCTTGAAAAGAGTGTTTGAATTGACTTGGGTGAGATCAACACTTACAGGTGACATCTTTGTTGTATCTATTTCAGAGTATCGATCGGGCGAACGACAGACGTCCTGTAAGTTGTTTCACGGCCTCAGTTATGGTTTGACGTTGCCTCGGTGAAGCGCGTAGAGTGAGAATACGGTTCGGTGACACCGGAACTCGATCGTACTTTTGCGATGTTCACCTCACCGAGCGAAAGGTCTCCTCACGAATGAATTCAAAATCTCAATCTCGATTGACTGGTGTCCCTTCGCGCTATGTCATCGATCGCAAGTTGATCGCATTTGGACTCGTCGCCGGCGCTGCCGTCGGAGCATGGGCTGGATCGCGAATGCGCTCGACCAACGATTCCGAATCTTCCTCCGGCATGATCGACTGGGAACACGCCCGCGGTGTCGCGATCAATATGAATCGAGGACACACCCTGACGGCGACCGAACGCATGCGACTCGATGAATACTATCGAACACTCGTCGGACGATGCATTCCAATCGTCAGCAAATACATGGGGATTGAACTGCCGAGCTCCTCGGTCGAGACCTTCGCCTTCGATCGCGTCGACTGGATCAACGCCAATCTCGAAGCCTTTAAAGTGATGTTCGCCCCGATCGAATCACTCAACGCGACAGCTTCAGGCGACCGGTCACTTGCCGCAGCAATGTGGGGTGGGCTTAACCGGACGGTCGTGAGTTCAGAGGTCGGGTTGCTGCTCGGGTACCTGGCGCGGCGAGTGCTCGGTCAGTATGACCTTGCACTTCTGGGTCGCGAACCAGTGACGACTGGCAAGCTCTATTACGTTGAACCGAACATTGTGTTTATCGAATCGACACTCGGCATGCCACGGGAAGAATTCCGTATGTGGCTCGCGCTGCATGAGACAACGCATGCGTTCGAATTCGAGGCCTATCCCTGGGTGAGAACCCATTTCAACCATCTCCTCGAGCAATACTTCGAGTATTTTCGGCAGGATGTCGATCAGCTTAAGCAGGGCATGCGCGGCGTCAAAATCATGGTCGAACGCGCTCGCAATCGGGAGAAGGCGGATGGCAGTTGGATCGAAGCAATCATGTTGCCGGAGCAGCGATTACTCTTCAACCAGATGCAGTCTCTAATGTGTGTGGTCGAGGGTTACTCAAACCACGTGATGAATGCGGTCGGAAAAGAGCTCCTTCCGAGCTACGACGCCATCGCGAAGCGATTCGAGAGCAGGCAGCGGAAGCGTGGGGTTTCTGAGCAGGTCTTCGCCCGCCTGACGGGAATGGACATAAAAATGGAGCAGTACCGCCTGGGTGAGCGCTTCATCGATTCTGTTGCTGCCCAGCGTGGACACGAGGCGGTCAAGCGCATATGGGACGGTCCAATGAGTCTTCCGACTATGGCGGAAATTCGAAATCCAGCCCTTTGGGTGGCCAGAGTTGTCGATGCACCACCGGTAACGCGACCAGCGGACCCGGCAGTTCTCAACTCTGATCCTGAACATGAAGCTCCGGTCGGATAAGGCACTCAACAACGATGGGCCGGCTCAATGAGAGTCCGGCCCATCGTTGTTAATGCGATTCAATCAAGGTTAGTGCAAGAAGTGACGTCTCCCGGTGAAGATCATGGCGATGTCTGCCTTGTTCGCCGCGGCAATGACTTCGTCATCGCGAACCGACCCCCCCGGCTGGATTGCGGCCGTGATGCCGACTCGAATGGCGGCTTCGAGTCCATCAGCGAACGGAAAAAAAGCATCGCTCGCCAGCACCGACCCGGCAGCGCGATCGCCGGCTTTCGAGGCGGCGATTCGCACACTCTCCAGGCGATTTGGTTGACCACTGCCGACCCCGGTCACTGCCAGCCCCTGCGCAAAGACGATCGCATTCGATTTGACCGCACGGCAGACATTCCACGCAAATTCGAGATCAGTTCGTTCAGTCTCGGATGGCTGACGATCGGTGACGACTTTCCAGTCGGTGAAGTCATCCGCATTCGTGTCGGGGTTTTGAACTAGTAGTCCACCTTCGATCGCACGGATGGTCATTCGCTCGCGTCCGACCGCACTCAAATCGATCTTGAGAAGGCGCAACGACTTCTTTCGACCCAGCATGTCAAAGGCTTCGTCAGAAAAGCCCGGTGCGATGATCACTTCGAAGAAGATGTCGCCGATCCGTTTGGCCGTTTCCAGATCGACTTCACGGTTGAGCGCAACGATTCCACCGAACGCTGATACTGGATCGCCAGCAACTGCAAGATCGAACGCCTCAGAGAGAGTCACCCGCGTGGCAAGTCCGCAGGGAATCGTGTGTTTGACCACTGAGACGGTAGGTGTATCGAACTGACGCAATGATCCCCACGCGGCATCTGCATCGAGCAGGTTGTTGTATGAAAGCTCCTTTCCGTGAAGTTGGGTCGCGTTGAGAACACCGGCGATTTCGACTCCAGTGGAGAGCCCTCGATACGCAGCCGCCCTCTGATGAGGATTTTCGCCGTAGCGGAGTGTTTGGGTTCTACGAGCGGCAAAAGTCAGTTCCGCTGGAAATTCAGTCGAATCTCCACGCAGATACTCGGAAACGATCGCGTCGTAGGCGGAGACATGGGCGAATGCGCGCGAGGCTAACGCGCGTCGGCGATCTTGGCCAACTTCACCTTCGCCGAGATCCGTCAGAATCTGACCATACTCCGACGGTGACACGACTACGATGACATGCGCGAAGTTTTTGGCGGAGGCACGGATCATGGCCGGACCGCCGATATCGATCTGTTCAGTTGCATCAATCAGGGAGATGTCCGGATCTCGAACGGTCGCCTCGAACGGATAGAGATTGCTGGCGACCAGCGAGATCGGAACGATGCCATGCTCGTCCAGCGCTTCACGGTGTTCAGGGAGGTCCATCCTGGCCAGAAGACCGCCGTGGATGCGTGGATGCAGCGTTTTGACCCGGCCATCAAGAATTTCTGGGAATTCGGTGACGGAAGAGACTGGAGCGACAGGAATCCCTGCCTTTTCAAGCGCGGAAAAAGTACCACCGGTTGAAATCAACTCCCAACCGAGGTCCACAAGCCCTCGCGCGAAATCCTCGATACCGGTTTTGTCATACACGCTGAGCAGCGCTCGCATCCGAAACGGTTTCCTTTCAGTCCACGAAAACAAACTTCCATTCTGAGGAGATACTAGCATCTCCATCCTGGAGGGCGACTCGATCGCCCTCCTATTGAACGGAGCGAGTAGATGGAAACAATAGAAGTGCCAGATGATCGGCCTGTTTACTCGTTCAATTCGAAACAAGCTCCCGCTGTTTGGGTCAAGAGTGGAACTCGTGTGAAATTCCGACCATCGGATGAATCGTACAGAGCGATGACCGGTGAACTGATTGATAGTGGTCGGGTGAATTTCCAAAAGGTGAATAGACTCGTCGGTCCAGTCGGAATCCAGGACTCAAGCCGGGGCGACGCACTGGGCGTCAGGATCGAATCGATTGAAGTCGGTCCACGCGCTTTCATGGTGTATCCGGCTCGTTGGCGGAGTCGAACGTTTCGTATCCCGGAGTCTATGGTATTGGAACTGCCAATTCGGGAAGGGTTCGCCTACTTGCCAGATGGCGGGAGAGTCGCTGCACATCCGATGATCGGTTGCATCGGGGTTGCCCCGTCATCCGGGATTGTCTCCGCGCTCAGTCCTGCCTCACCAACCGGCGGCAATATGGATTTGGTTGAGTTAGTCGCCGGCGCGACGATCTGGTTGCCCGTCCAGATCGACGGAGCATTACTTTCTCTTGGTGATCTCCATGTTCGCATGGGGCGTGGAGAAGCCGTTGGAGCCGGTTTGGAGTGTGGCGGCACTGTTATCGCCCTGCTCTCTCTTGCCAGGAACGTGGAATTGACATGTCCCGTGGTCATGGATTCAGCGCACATTCACTTCATCGGAATGCATGCTGAGGAGTCGCCCGAGGCGGAACATCTCGCGGTCGGTGCAGCGTGGGAGTGGCTTGCCCAAGACGTCACTCTTTCAGAAGCCACTCGGCTATCCATCTGTGCATCACTTCTCGATGTCAATCATGGTGGCCCCGCGGGAGCAAACGTCGTTGCCTCATTTCGACTGGATGAACTCACGCTTGCCGGGGTCGATTTCGCCGTCTTTCCACTTCGGGCTTCCTGAAGACTCCCGAAAACATTCGGAGTTGACATCATGTTGCCACCGGTTAGGCTACTGGCATCGTGAAATTCAGCACAGTGCCTGAAGGGGAGCGGAGATGAACCAGGGAGATCACAAATACAGTATTGTGCTTGGCCAACGTATGTCCTGGCCGGAACTACTTTCCCGGGCGATCGAGACCGAGACACTCGGGTTCGATTCCCTCTTCCTCGTCGATCACTTCTACGGACTAAAAGACCTCGACGACCCGACGCACGAGGCGTACACCATGCTTGCAGCGCTCGCGCCCTTCACCCAGCGAATCCGTCTGGGAGTGATGGTGTGCGGAAACACCTATCGCAATCCAGCCTTTCTTTTGAAACAGGCGATGACAGTCGATCATGTCTCAGGCGGCCGTGTCGATTTTGGCGTCGGCGCAGGCTGGGTGGAACGCGAGCACGAAGCGTACGGCTGGGATTTTCCGTCCGCCAGAGAACGGGTCGATCGATTTGCCGAGGCGCTGGAGATTTGGCGGCTTCTGCAGACCGAGGACAGGACCACCTATCAAGGAACCTACTATCAGTTACTCGAAGCTCCCTTTCAGCCGAAGTCACAACAACCCGGCGGGCTGCCCGTCCTGATCGGCGGAACTGGCTCAAGAATGCTGCGACTTACCGCGCGATACGCGAGTATATGGAACGTGGTCGGAACTCCCGATGAAGCTGCGGCGGTCAATGCACGGATGGATGAGGCGTGCGTTGCGGAAGGACGAGATCCTTCGACGCTCGTTCGATCATGCAGTCCGTCGATCAATCTCCTGACCTCAGGCCAGGCATTCGAGGAGGGAATCGCCGCATACCACGCGGCGGGGATCAGGGATATCTACATGCCCTGGCCGCGCACAGAGGCCGAAGTGCCGGTGCTCCGCGAGATTGCAAGAAACGTGCTTCCGAGACTTCGCGGCAGTAATACCGTGAATCCAGGCATCATCATCGGTCGTGTAGCTGTAACAGACGATGATCTCCCTCGTATTGTTGATTTACTCAGTGACCTTGCCCCGTTGTCGCGCAAGGTGCTTCAGCATCTGATCGACCATGCGGATGAACGGATTGATGGAGCCGGGATTCAGGCCGCACTCGGTGTTGAGCGACACAGCGAAGTCACGCTCTCTTTCGCTGATCTTGGAGGTCGGTTTACGGGAGCGGGGTTCAATCGCCCGTGGAATGAGGCACAACGAGGTTACCTCGTCGAGTGCGCAACCGCGGAACTCCTTGGTCGAGCGCTTCAGCAAGTCTGACGTTACGGATTACAGAGAGGATGACGATGGGGCTCGTAGGTACCAACCGTCCGTTGAAGATCGGAATCGGTCTACCAGATTCCGAAGGAGCGATGAATGGTTCCAGCGCGCGTTGGAGCGATTTGCTCGAAATGGCGCAACTTGCAGAAAGACTCGGGTACGACTCCATCTGGAATCAGGATCACTTCCTGTTTCGGGGAGCGCCATGGCAACAACCAGATTCGCCAACCGAAGCACCCTGGGAGTGCTGGTCTATTCTCGCTGCCCTGGCGGCGGTGACAACACGTGTTGAACTGGGTCCGCTTGTCAGTTGCACCAGTTTTCGCAATCCCGCGCTGTTGGCCAAAATCGCAGACACAGTCGATGAGATCAGCGGAGGACGACTGATTCTCGGTCTTGGAGCAGGGTGGCATGAACCAGAGTACGCGGCCTACGGCTATCCATTCGATCACCGCGTCTCCCGGTTCGTGGAAGCGATCACCATCATCCACGGTCTCACGAAAAACGGTCAGATAGATTTCAATGGTCAGTATTACCGTGCGGAAGACTGCGAACTCCGTCCACGTGGCCCAAGATCCGCAGGTGCACCGATCATGGTCGGCACGCGTGGGCACAAGATGTTGCGACTTACCGCCAGATTCGCTGACGGCTGGAATGGCTACTTTTCACCCGAGTATCACTGGCCGGAATCACTGCCTCCGCTCCTCGCTGAAGTCGATGCGGCATGTGTGGCCGAAGGACGGGACCCTTCAACGCTCTCACGATCGTTCGCGATCTTTGTCGATCTTGACGGCGATGCCCCTGCTTCCAATTCGGTGAATGTCGGCGGGGTCGTGCCGATCAGCGGTTCCTCAGCGGAATTGGCCGACATCTTTCGGCGATACGCCGCGGTCGGGATCGATCACCTTCAGGTCCATGTGCACCCGATGAATGCGGAAGGAATCGAGCGACTGGCTGCCGTTCTGCCACTTCTTGATAAGTAACTGAAGTCGAAGCTCGATCGGAATCTGAAGGGATTCAAGTGAAGATGAAGATCTCGAAAATCGAAACGATCGTGCTCGACGATTTCCCATCTATTCTCTTCGTGGGACTGCACACCGATGAGGGGCTGGTCGGGTGGGGTGACACGTTCTACATGACCGATGCGGTCCGCGGCTACATCCATCAATTTGCCGCCCCAATGCTGCTCGGACAAGATCCGCTGGCGATCGAACTGCACTGGCGAAGGCTCTACAACGTCTCGGCGCTCCTGGTGGGCAAGGGCGCCGAGATGCGCGGGCTTTCTGCGCTCGATGTCGCGATGTGGGACATCATGGGTCAGGCGACCGGGATGCCGGTCTGGCAATTGCTCGGAGGTGCGGCGCGGGACAGGATCAAAACGTACAACACCTGTGCCGGACCTGCCTATGGGAAGCCAATCGATCGTAAGGGTGCGTATGGTGCCGGCAGAGAAGTTGGCGGCAAGTATGAGGATCTCATTTCGTTCATGACTTGCGCGGATGAACTCGCACTTGATCTCCTGAGTGAGGGGATCACCGGGATGAAGATCTGGCCCTTTGACTACATCGCCCACCAACCCGGAACGTATGATGACTGGCGCTCCTTCAAAGGTTCATTCGATACCAATGCCCGCACGCTAGGCGGACAGCGGATCGAAAATGCCGATCTCAATCGAGCACTCGAACCGTTTCGGAAGATTCGCTCGGCCGTCGGCGACAAAATGGAGATCATGGTCGAGGGCCACGGGTTCTGGTCATTGCCCGCCGCGAAAAAGATCGCCAGGGCGTTGGAGGAGTTCTCTCCGTATTGGCTCGAAGACCTCATGCTCGCCGATGACATCGGTGCGCTTGCCGAGTTGCAGCGGAGCACACCGATTCCGGTGCTCGCCAGTGAATTCTTGACCACCAGATATGAATACAAACCGGTGCTCGAACAACGGGCGGCCGAAATCATCATGATCGATCCGACCTGGGCAGGGGGCATTACCGAAAGCAAAAAGATCGCGACGATGGCCGAGGCCTGGAAGCGACCGGTCGCGACGCACGATTGCACCGGACCCTTCACGCTCTTTGCCGGTCTTCACCTGGCAATCAATGCGACCAACGCAATCTATCAGGAGACGGTTCGAGCCTACCTGAGAGTCACCTATCCGAATCTCGTCACGAACGGGATCGAAGTGGTCGACGGTAACATTCTGGCGCCAACCACCCCGGGAATAGGGACGACCATTCTTCCTGATTTGCGCACTCGCCCTGATGCGAGTGTGATGGAATCGGTGCTATGACCGTTCAGGACGCGTTGAACATGGCAATGCTCGAAGGGGAGTGCATTCGGTCATAGATCCATTCGACGTATGCCGGGAGGAGCGACGAGTCGGCTGCGACGTGTCGCCATGCGGCGTTGACGCTTGGCGCGCCACGCCAATACGACCAGATCAGCGCAGCTCGATCATGCGCTGAGATGAAGCGCATGCGGCCGTCAACCCAACCTTCGCCACCTACAAGGGCGTCGTTGAGAAGCTGCTCCCGGACAATGGACGGGTCCAGCTTCTCGGCGTGGAGGGCCCACGCCGCACGCGTCCCGATTCCCGACCGATAGCGGGTCATCACGGCAGAGAGTTTGTCGTCCAGGCTCTCGTACCAGCCGATCATCTCCATCCCCATATCGGCAATGCCTTCAAATGTCGTGGAGCTTGCCGTGTTGACCACCGAGAGTAGCCCGTCGGCGGTCGACTTGCCATGGGCATACCCAATCTCCCGTCGCCGAAACTGAACGTAATGTCCGGGGTAACCCTCATGAACGGCGAGGTGGCGGAGCCCCGGACGGGTCAGCGTCGGATCGACGTTAAGGCGAATCAACCTGTTCGCGAAATCGCACATCGCGTTGTACGGAACGTCGCGCACGATTTCGACCTTCATCGCGTCTGATTTCGGCGCTGGTATCTCCAGTAGTTGACTGGTCAAATCCCAGGCGTCGGAGAGCATGTCGTTCAAAACGGACTCGACATCATCTGGTTCTACGCGCTGACGAGCTTCCCAGGTCGCGCACTGTGCCCGAAGATCTCCGCTATACCCAAGTTCATTCAGGTATGCCCGCATCTGCGATTTGAGCGATGCGAGTTCTTCGTCGCTTGCAGGTTTTGCCGGCACATGCAGAAATTCCGAAATCTGGTGGGAGAAGTCGAGTCCAGACTCACGCCATGTCGCGAAGTTGATGGCGCTCGAGCAGGTCGCTCCGTAATAGACGCGTCGGTCCAACTCCGGTAGTGTCTGGGACTTGGACTTTAGGCCCACGAAACAATCCCGCGCGTCGGCATAGCTGGCGAAAGCATCCGGCTCGTGCGTGGTGGACATATTGAGTACCACAAGACGCTCGATGTCACTGCTAGTGGTTCGCGCCTCTTTGCCTTGCTCGGCGGCATAGAGAGCATCGAGCCCGAGGAGAGCAGTTGTGAGTTCCTCGCCAAACTGGAAGGTTGTATTGCTGAGCATGTGTCACCTCTGGGAATCGCTTCACGAAAAGAATTCGTCTTTGCAAGCTCGAAAGAAGCACCGAACCTCTGACACGATCCGACCTGCATTCGTCATCGTACACCGCTGAATTACTGATCGCCGCTGAAGAGTCGCATCGGCAGGTGAACGAGACGTTGGAAAGCTCCTGTGCTGCACGAATATGTTAGACTTTCTAACAGTTAGAAAGTCGAGTACTGAGTAACTGACATGAATGTGATTCATTGGCTACATGATGACGGAACTTGACGAGCAACTGATTGAGTCGCTGGATAGGTTGATTCCGACCTATCTCCGCACACTTCGGACAGCACTGGCGGAGGCGGTCGGTGTTGATCGATTGACCATGCAACAACTTCGTTGTTTGCAGGCGATCTCTGCTGCCGGCGAAGATGCGATGACAACAACAAGATTGGCCGAACGGATGAGTGTTTCTGTGCCGACGATGTCATCAATGCTCGACGGAATGGCGGCTCGGGGATTAGTCGAGCGCCGGACTTTGCCTGGTGATCGAAGACGGGTTCCACTGGTCGTGACGGAGCAGGGCGAGGCAATTCTCGGGTACTACCAATCCATCATGGATGATCGCCACCGGGAGATCATCGATGGCCTGACCCAGCAGGAACGAACACTCCTCATGACGGCGACGACAATCCTGTTATCTCGTCTGGTCGAGGTGGACACCTCCAATGCCGAAGAGACCTTGGTTGTCCGACAGGTTCAACTTCAGGCGGTCAAAAACCCTTCCTCACAGGAGCATTAGAAATGCAAAGCGTCCGTGAGTTCGGACGAACGACGTTTTCATCCCTTTCGGTGAGGAACTTTCGTATCTATGCGATCGGACAGGGCATCTCGCTCTCCGGGACATGGATGCAAACCATCGCACAGGGGCTTCTCGTGCTCAAGCTGACGGGATCGGGTACCGCGCTGGGACTGGTCGTCGCGCTTCAGACACTTCCCGTCCTCCTCTTCGGTGCCTGGGGTGGAGTAGTCGCCGATCGATTCCCGAAGCGGTCGATACTCTACGTGACGCAATCTGTGGCCTGTGGACTGGCCCTCGCTCTCGGTATCCTTGTGGCGATCGGAAATGTCCATATCTGGACTGTCTATGCCATCGCATTCGCGCTTGGTATGGTCAACGCGATCGACAATCCGACTCGACAGTCGTTTGTGCTCGAAATGGTCGGACGCTCCCAACTCGCCAACGCAGTTTCACTCAATTCCACGGAGATCAATCTCGCCCGGGTGATCGGCCCAACGATTGCGGGAGTGTTGGTCGCGACCGTTGGCCTGGCCGCGTGTTTCCTGATCAACGCCGCGTCATACATCGCGGTTATTTACTCGCTTTCGAAAATGCGTGAAGACGAACTTCAACCGTCGCCACGTTTGGTCGGCAGCAAAGGGCAGTTGAGCGCTGGACTGGCATACGTTCGCAAAACGCCACTCGTGCTCTCGACATTGATCATGATGGCGATCATCGGAACCTTCACCTACGAGTTCACGGTGATCCTACCGCTCTTTTCAAAGTTTACCTTCGGTAATGAGGCGGCCGGGTACGCTGGTTTGAGCGCGTGCATGGGATTTGGCGCCGTGATCGGCGGAATCTATACCGCCAGCAGGCTGCAGTCAGGTCCAAATGCGCTCTTTGTCGCGGCAGCGCTCTTCGGCGCTTCGGTACTGGTCGTGTCGATCATGCCAACGCTGCTCTATGCCATGCTCGGTATGATTCTGGTCGGGTTTTTCTCGATTGCATTTAGCGCAATCGGCAACGTTACCGTCCAGATGAACAGCGCGGTCGAAATGCGGGGTAGGATCATGGCGCTGTGGACCGTCGCGTTTCTTGGTTCGACACCTATCGGCGGGCCAATTATCGGTGGGATTGGAGAACACATTGGACCGCGCTGGGGGCTCGCTGTAGGGGGATTCGCCGCCATCGGCGCGGCGATGCTGGGTGCATGGATTCTCAAAAACGAAAACCTTCGATTGACCGGTGGCGAAACCGTGACTGCCTCCCGGTGAACTAGCCAGTCGGGTGCGGAACCGGGGCAATCTGGTGCTCAGCATCCCCGCCGCAGGCCCACGATGTCTGAAACTGCGCCGACGATCAGCGGCATAGTCAGTAGCGCGAGCCCGCCGGCAATTGCGAGTCGAGCTGTCGCCTGGTCCGGAGTTTGGGCGGCAGCGTCGGCGGCGGCAGCGATACTCAACGGGTAAAGTTGGCAATCTCGCAACTGGCAACAAAGAGTCCAATCAAGTTCAAAACCGGAAATGGTGACAACCAGAAGATCGGGAACTCGATCAATGCGAGTGCGAATGCCCGCATCAGAAGCCAGGGACCGGTATGGGTGCGTGCCAGTCGTGAACCGGCATACCGCCCGGCCACCATAGCGGCGGCGAAGATGATCATCGCAGTGGCTGCGGTCGACTAATTGAGCCCGACAACCGAATCGATGAAATCTGCTCCCCAGAATGCGACGCAGCACTCGACCGAAGCGGCCATGAAGAGCACACCCCAGTAGATCCAGAAGAGCCCTGGCAATCGCCCGCCTTCCGACGATTATGCGGTTGCGATCGGTGCAGTCGGAATCCGGGTTTTGCAGAATACCAGCAAAAGCACGAAAAAGACGGGAATCCCTAACAACAGCGCGGTCTGCCAACCCGATCCTGCCTTGTCCAGCGTCCCGATTGCCAGCGGAGCCATGGTCTCCGCGGAGCTGGCGGCGACATTCGATTCGGCCAACACGATAGTTCTTCGCTCGCCATGTTGGTCCGAAAGCGCCGACTGATTGGCCATCTGCGCGATTGTGCCAGTCAAACCAGTGACAAAAGCAGCGAAGAGCGTGCCGGCATAAACGGGTCTTATCGCCAACAGAGCGACGCCGGTCACCATACTGACCATGCCGCCACCCCACAGTGACACGGTTCGCCCCCAACGGCGGACAAAGCGCTCGCCCGTCATCCAGGTCAGAACGGCACCGGCGGCGAGCGCGGAGAAGTGCAGGCTGGCGGCTGTGAATCCAGGATCGAGATTGTCACGGATGAATGGCATCGTCGGCCAGATGGAGGTTTCGAGATAGGCGAAGAGCCCGATGATGGAATAGAGCGCCCCGGTGGAACGGCCGCGGTTGAGATGGGGAGCGGGACCGGCTAATACCTGTGGCCGGGATCTCATCGAGATTCATCCGATTCGTGTCTTTACCGCATGTGAATCCGCAGTTGAAAGTCGTCGTCGGTCATTATCATCCGTCTCACCGCTTTGGCAGAGGATCGGTGCGACTTCTGCGATTTCAGCAGCAAAGACCGAATCGCGTCGACTTGATAAGATGGTGAACGACAATAGACCAGCGATTCGTCGCTGTAGAACAGTGCGATCGAAATCGTTCGCACGAGTTTTGGAGGATTTCTATGACACCCGAAGAGAAGTTGAAAGAACTCGGATACGAATTGAAAGAAGCCACGATGGCCGCCCCTGCAATGGTGGTCGGCAAAGTCGTTGGCAATATTCTCTATCTCTCCGGTTCGACCCCTCCTCCACGAGCAGATGGGTCACCGTGGAAGGGGCGCGTTGGCGAGACATACAGCGTTGAAGAGGGCTACCAGGCAGCACGCGAAGTGGCGGTATTGCAGCTCGCTGCCGCGAAGACCATCCTCGGCGATCTTTCACGCATCAAGCAGACCGTGAAGGTGCTCGGCATGGTCAATTGCACGGCCGGTTTCACTCAGACACCGCAAGTAATGCACGGATTTTCCGATCTCCTCTTCGAGGTGCTCGGTGAGAAGGGGCGGCATGCGCGCTCGGCGGTCGGTCTGCAGGCACTTCCGAACGATGTGCCGGTGGAAGTCGAAACGATCTTCGAAGTCGAATAGGCCTGACATCTGCATTGTTGGAGGCGGCGAGAATCTTTCGTCGCCTTCTCTTTTCATTCCGGTTTCAGGAATCGAACTCCGAGCGAAGTTTTTCCAGCGGCCGTGAATGCAATGAGCGTCTCACCCTCATTTTCGAGGTTCCTCAGATCGGCGGGAGTGAGCGCTCTGAACGGCAATATCTCAACAAAAGCATCATTCCCCGTCTGATGCAGTTTCCATAGACCATGAACGAATCCGTCAACCAGAATTGTTTGGCGGATGATGCCGTTGACCGTGAAGACCCGCTGCCGATCCTCTTCGCTCATGACGTGTGTGCGGTTGGCATGAGAGAGCAGTACATTGTCGAACTCTCCGAGGAAGCGGGCGGGAGCCGGTGTTTCTGCGTCTGGATAGAGGCGCCCCGCGGTATCGAACCGCTCCTGTCCATTGGCATCGAGATGTCGTTCCAGGCGATGTGAGTTTCGCTCGACCACTTCCCGAAGACGACGAATTCCGGACCAGTGCTGCAAGTCTGCAATCGTCGCGGGTCCAAACGCGTCGAAATAGCGGATCACCAGTTCGTCCATTGAGGGTGTGTCGCTCAACGGTTGGGTTAACCAGTGTTCGGCAGTGGTGTGAGCGGCCGGTCCGCTCGATCCCCAGATGCCTCGCGGCGGCACTTGCACCAGTGGGACCAACGAGCGAATCACTTCGGCGAGCACACTTGGTTCGTAGGCGGGCCACTGTTTGACGAGTTTTTCGCCGAGTTGCTTGTATGTTCGTGGACACTCTTCCACCAACTCCCGACCGGCTCGAGCTACGGCATCAAGGTCCAACCCGGCCGCTCGTTTTGCATAACCACTGAGGAATGTCTAGTGGATTGCGGGTTGTAGGAGAGGGCGGAGATTGAGGCAGTCCTGCGCCGTCGTCAGAAAGATGGTCGATCGCATCCGCGCAATCCGAACCACCTGGCGACTGGTAAAGAGTGCCGATAGCTCTGCCTGATCAAATCCAGCGACCCGATTCCACAGCGCAAAGTACTGAGGATTCGGGGCCTGCGCCTGGAATCCAATGTGGTACCGGATCGCGTCCAACACCGGTAATTGCTCCCGCTCCAGTAGCATTTGGCGCGAGAGCAGCGCTCGGTTAAGACCTCCTCGTCGGTCGAGCGGGTTTCGTCTCGTCATGCCTGTTCAGGTTGCCCGAGCAATTGACTGAGACGGCGATCGGGAATGAACCAGATCACCGAAACGAGCGCATAGGCGCCATATCCGATCCAGGGGTCGACAAACGCGAGGAGTGCACCCAAGGAATAGAGCGCAAGTGAGATGATTCCTTTACGATCGGTTCCGACGACAGCTCGAATCCGTGTATGCGGGTTTGCCTGGATGATTGATCTGAGCAGTATTGAATAGGCAATTCCGCAGATCAACCCAAGAACTCCATACAGCGCCGCCGGCCAGGCGTGATCGTGCAAATCTCCGACCCAGCCCGTAGCGACCGGTATGAGTGAGAGCCAGAAGAGGAGATGAAGATTCGCCCACATGACTCTGCCATCTATCGCCTTGGCGGCTTTGAACAGGTGATGATGATTGTTCCAATAGTTCCCGACAAAAACGAAGCTCAGAAGATAAGCCAGAAGTGTTGGGATCAACGGCCTCACCGCCTCCAGCGTCGGTTCCTCCGGGCGATGAATCTCGAGCACCATGATCGTGATGATGATCGCAATGACCCCGTCACTGAATGCCTCCAGGCGGGATGTGTCGATGCGCCCGGTGGTCGACTGAACTACGTCACTCACATAAGCTCCGTTCTGCGATGGCTTGGAACCGACGGACCCGTCGACGAACGGGGAAAACCCACGTTTCAACCGTCTGACTGAAGATCAAGAATGCCAGTTTGAGCGAGGTTTGACACTACCCGAATGAGTGGGAACACGTAAGCATTGCGGTAGGTACTCGATTCGAGTTGAGGCAACGATCCGTCTCGGAGAGAATGGAGCTGACAACGGAGGCGTACCTCTCTCCGAAACAGATTCGGCAGCGAGCAGGGAGCAACAATGAGCGGAATCCAGCGAATTGCGATCATCGGACTCGGAACAATGGGACACGGAATCGCGCAGACGTTTGCATTGGCAGGTTGCCAGGTCCAGGGATTCGATGAATTTGCTTCCGCGCGTGACTCGGCAAAGTCACGTATTCGGCAGAATCTGGTCGATTTTGTCGGCGCGGGTCTTCTGTCGGAGAGCGAAATCGAACCAGTGCTCTCACGAATTACGATTTTCGATAGCGAAGCAGAGGCGGTGCGGAACGTCGATTGCGTGACCGAGGCAATCATCGAGGATCTACCGGCAAAGCAGGAACTCTTCGCCCGGCTCGAACCGCTTGTTTCCGACGCGACGATTCTGGCCAGCAACTCATCGACATTTCCAATCTCGCAATCCGGTGCGCGACTGCGAAAACCGGAAAGAGCGATTGTGACTCATTGGTTCAATCCACCGCACATTGTGCCGACCGTCGAAGTGGTTGGCAGCGAACTGACCTCCGAATCGACGATAGAAGCGATGATCGAATTGCTTCGCCGATCTGGCAAACTCGCGATCCGGATTAATCAGGAGTTGCCTGGGTTCCTGGTTAATCGGGTTCAGATTGCGGTGATGCGTGAGGTGTGGGATTTGCTCGACCGGAGTGTGGCATCGGTTGAAGATATCGATGCCGCGATTCAGGGGAGCATGGGGTTCCGATTGGCAGCGCTCGGACCGTTGAAAATTCACGATTTTGGCGGATTGGATGTTCAGGCCGCCGTCTATCGAAACCTTGCTCCTCAGATCGCATCCGGCACGGAGATTCCGGCAACGGTTCAGACTATCGTGGATGGCGGCAACTTCGGCTTCAAAACCGGAAAGGGATTTTACGACTACCCGGCGGAAACTGCTGACGAGATCAGGTCCGATCGCGATGCACGCTATCTGAAGTTGCTCAAAATGTTCCACTCCCGGAGTTAACGGAGACTTCGAGCCTCACCGCCACCGTCATCTCGACCCACGCTGAGCTACCTCGATTCGCACTCCGCTGGATGGATGGGCGATCAGGGGTCCGGTCGAAATCGAACAGAGATGTATCGATTTCTCTCGACACGACGATTTTGGCGAACGAAGCGGTACCAGGGGTTAACCGGCAGCAAACTCCGGGCGCTGTTCAGCGAGAGCGTCCGCGATGAACTTTCCGATTTGAAGCGATGAAGTCGCGGCCGGGGAGGGAGCGTTTCGCACATGAAGTACCCCTTCGCCCTTGTCGATCACGAAATCATCGACCATTTCGCCGCTCGCCGAAAGAGCCTGTGCACGGACCCCTGACGGCCCAGCGACAATATCGTCAATTGTCAGTTCCGGGACATAGCGCTGCAGTGATGACAGAAATCGCTTTTTGCTCAGATCACGTGCCATTTCATCGATACCGGTTCGCCAGTTCTTTCGGCCAAATTTGAGAAAGCCGGTATCGGTCAGGATCGCCGCCAGCTCCCTTGGTCGGACGTTCGTAAAGCGATAACCCTCGCGCGAGAATGCCAGTACCGCGTTGGGACCGAGCCAGATGTCGCCATTCATACGTGGCGTGAAATGGACTCCGAGGAACGGGAACGCTGGATCCGGTACCGGATAGATGTTCGAGCGCACAAGATGGCGCCGCTCTGCTTTCAGGACGTAGTAATCGCCGCGGAAAGGGATGATCCGCGGCGATCGCGATGAACCAGTCAGTCCCGCGACTTTGTCCGAGTAAAGACCAGCACAGGTGATGACAGACGTCGATTCATACGTACCGGCGATTGTTGTTACGAGCGATCGGCCGGAGCGGCGCTCGATCGCTACCACCTTGTTATCGACCCGAACCTCGCCACCCGCTGCGATGATCTCTTTCGCGTATGACCGGGCGACCTCTCCGTAGTCGACGATGCCTGTGTTTGGCGACCACAGCGCCTTGATTCCCCTGCAATGAGGTTCGAGTTCCTTGAGCTCATCCGATTCGATAAGGCGAATTCCTTCAACACCATTCGCAATTCCGCGCTCCACTAGAGACGCGAGTCGCGGAAGTTCTGCTTCTTCGGTCGCGACAATCATTTTGCCGCAGCGCTTGTACGGAATTCCGTGTTCCTCGCAATAGGCCATCATCTCTGCTGCACCGGTAACGCAGAGTTTTGCCTTCAATGAACCGGGTTTGTAGTAGATTCCAGCGTGGATTACCCCGCTATTGTGTCCCGTTTGGTGCTGGGCGACCGCAGACTCCTTCTCCAGAACCAGCACTCGCGTGTCAGGTCGCCGGCGAAGGAGTTCACGTGCCGTCGCCAACCCGACGATACCGCCGCCGACAATAGTGACGTCTCCCTTCCAGTCGTGAATGGTGGGTTCTGGTTTCAAAGATGTTTGGGTGGACATCGTTGGCACGTTTCTCCATTCTGGTGCGGACAAATTCGAATCGTCATTGCGAAAACGACCAGTTTAGATCGCCCCGAGATGGTAATGACGGGTTCAGTTTCCGACTCGAAGCGATGGAATCACATCGGCCGCGATCCGCTCTACGGCAGGCCACTGTTTGCTGGTGGGTGGATCAAAGATGAACTCGTTGATTCCGGCCCGCCGGTATCCCTCAATGATTTCAATGAATCGATCTGAAGACTCCCACGGATCGAGTCCAAGCGATGCGGTTCTGGCATAGAGCGAACGAGTCAGTTCGTCCGGATCACGTCCTATCTCCCGGCATGCCTTCGAGAGACGATCGATTCGCTCGGCCATCTCTTCGATTGACCCGTAGGAATTCCAGCGACTCGCGTGTTTTGCCGCCAGCGCGATCATCTTCGGTCCATGCGCGGCAATGGTGAGCGGTGGGTTCGGTTTTTGAACCGGACCAGGCCGAAAAGGCGCTTCGGTCAGCTGCACATATTCTCCCTCATAGGTTGTGACATCCTGGGTCAGAAGGAGATCGATCGCTTCGATCGTCTCGCGAAGTCGCTCAACGCGCTCCGACGGACCCGGGTAGTGCAAACCGAACGAGCGATGCTCTGGTTCAAATCCGCCAGCCCCGATTCCGATTTCCAGCCGTCCATTGCTGATGTGATCGACGGTGACCGCCTCTTTGGCCAGCAGGGCTGGATGGCGAAACGTGTTGCTGGTGACGAGCAATCCGATTCTGATGCGGCTGGTCAGTGCAGCCAGACCGGCCAACGCAGTCCACGATTCGAAGAGTGGAGCGCCGGGATCGGTTGGGCGGTTGAAGTGATCGATTCCCCAAACGGAGTCGAATCCGGTTGCTTCGATGTGTTGCCACTGAGAGACAATCTCTGGCCACGGGATGCCAAATGGTCGAAGAAGTCCAAACTGGAGCGGTGCTGCCATTCGATGCGCTCCTTTGTCAGAAATGAGCCAAACCGATTCGAATTATCGACCATCGGGAGAGCGTTGCGCTTCCCACTGCTCGCGCTGAATCGCGTACTCGACATCTCCTAGCTCGTCACCTGGAATTTTGTCCGGCCACGCCATGAAGAACGTTCGCACGAAGCGAAGTCCGCTCTTTCCCATCACACGTCGGAATCCCGTATTGACCGCCATCGTCGACGCGACCACACCGCGCACGTCGTACTCAGGAAACCCCTTGTCAGTCAGCGCACTTGGAGCTGCAGGTGGATAACGAAGTTCGCCCACGGCAGGTCGGCGAGCCTAGGCGTGGCGCGGATATGGGTCCGATCTGCCGATTCTCCGCAGACCGGACACGGCTCCGAAGTCGTGTCGGGATTGGTGCGAAAGATCACGCCATCGTCGGCAATCAGGAGCGCATCGACGTGGAGAGACGGCGGAACGAAGCGAGTGGCTGCGGTGACCATGAGGACAATTCCGCCGGTGGGGCAGCCGGACGGAGAAATTGTCTCCCAGTCACGTCTGGTCTTGCAGCCTGTTTCACCTTGAGCGAGGAAGGCGCCGGATGTGATGGCGAGGTTTGATGCAGCGTATGCCGATCGCCGTCGAGACGCTACCTGTCCACGAGACCGGGGTAAGTTCAGTCACCAATTTGGTACACCGCCCTCGCCTCTCTGGTGATTCTGTAACGGTCAACCGGATAGGCTGACCAGGTAACAGCGCGTGACTGATCGGGTGCCAGTGATCAGTCTTCCTGACGGTCACGTATTGAAAGGAGCGCGATGATGAGTCTTCAAACATGGCCTGCCCGCGTACCTACCCACACACATCGATCCGACGTACACCGCGACAGGATGACTGCCGAAACAGGTGCTCCCTGGGTTCGCAGTCTTGCCCTGCTGGTGATTAGCACGCTGCTTATCTGGGTCGGTTTTACTCAGCTCCGCACGCCCGACGTTCAACCGCTGACCGCCCCAGCGACGACATTCTCCGCTGAACGGGCGATGGTTCACCTGAACGCAATCGCCACCGACAGCCGGGCGATCGGTCTGCCAGGTCATGATGTGGCCCGTGACTACCTCGTCGCCCAACTGACCGCGCTCGGGTTGCAACCAGAGGTCCAGACGACCTCCTCGGTCGTCCTGTTTGACGGGGCCGATGCCTTCAGCGCTGGCATGATTTCCAATGTCATCGTCCGTATCCCCGGCACCGCCAACACCGGCGCGATTGTGATCAATACGCACTACGATGGTGGCGCTACCGGTCCCGCTGCTGGCGACAACGGCGTCGGCGTCGTCGCTACGCTCGAAGTCGTCCGTGCCATCCTCGTCGGTGATCCCCTGGCGAACGACCTGATCATCGTCTTCAGCGACGGCGAAGAAAACGGCGATCTCGGGTCCGCCGCCTTCACGCGGGATCATCCCTGGGCGAACGATGTGCGAATTGCGATCAACTTCGAGGCCCAGGGTACCGGCGGTCCGGCCATGCTCTACGCCACCAGCGACGATGACGGTTGGGTAACAGGGGAATACCTCTCGGTTGCGCCCGAACCAAGCGCCTACTCGCTCCTCCCCGAGCTGGTCCGCGCCCTCCCAGGGCGGCTCGCCTGCGATCTTGAGGACTATCTCATCAAAGGCGCTGCGGGTCTCGGCTTTG
>Ga0105046_10003216_pt1 | contig 25879 bp, 22 predicted proteins | sample MAT03_FD_78385 | JGI IMG/M metagenome (GOLD analysis project Ga0105046, IMG submission 78385) | Freshwater microbial communities from Lake Fryxell liftoff mats and glacier meltwater in Antarctica - MAT-03 (megahit assembly) | ecosystem: Environmental > Aquatic > Freshwater > Ice > Liftoff...
CCTTTTTGGTTCGCCCCGAAGCCCGCGCGTACTCGCGATCCACGATAAACACCGATATTTCGAAGATTTTTTCGTGTTCCGGGCCCGCTTCCGACACCAGCGCGTAGGTCGGCGCCGACTTGAACTTCGCCTGCGCCAGCTCCTGCAGGCGCGACTTGAAATCGTTATCGGCCGAGAACGACGCCCCGTGCAGGAAGGGCCCCATCAGTTTTCGGATGACCCGGGTCGCCGCCTCAAACCCCGCATCTGAGTGGACCGCACCCACAATCGCCTCGACCGTATTGGCCAGAATCGACGTGCGCACCCGGCCTCCTTCCAGCAGTTCCCCCCGGCCGAGGAATATCCACTGCCCCAGGTTCATCCCCTCCGCGACTTTCGAAAGACCCGTTTCGTTCACCAGCGCCGCGCGCATTTTCGAGAGCTGTCCCTCAGGGTGTTCCGGGAACTGCTGCATCAACATGTCGCTGACCGCCAGGCCCAGCACCGCGTCACCCAAAAACTCGAGCCGTTCGTTGTTGACGATCGCGGCATCGGAACGCTGTTCGTTCACCCACGACTTGTGCGTCAACGCAGACCGGCACAATGCGGGTTCTTTGAACACATACCCCAGAAGGTTTTCGAGCGCTTGGAAATCAGACGCGGACTCAGCCATTGCAAACTCAGTTTAACTCAGACGAAGCCGATCAGTTGCCTTGAGGCGTCGGCGTTGCCGCACCCGGAACGGCCGCACCCGGTACCGCACCCCCAGGTCGGCCCAGGCCGCTGTTGTTGCCCCAACCACCCCGGCCCCAACCCATTTGTGTGCGCATTTCCTCAAACTGACCGAACTTTTGTTCGCCCAACAACTTGCGCATGTCATCGCCACTTTTTTGGTACAGCTCGCGCATCTGGTCGCGCAACTGATCGCGATCGATCTTGCCTTCCCGAATGGCATCGAAGAGCTCGCGCCGCCTTTCCTGGGTCGATGAAATCATTCCATTGAACTTCTCGGCGTCTGCGGGCGCCAGTGCCAGCTTGGTGGTCAACTCCGCTCGTACCTCGCTGACCCGTTCCACCGAGCGTTTCTGCCGTTCATCTTCGCGGACTTTTTGCTGGGCACCCATCTGAGCGTTGATGAAATTGCGCAACTGTTCACGCGCTTCTGCGCTTGCAAGCACCGGAGGCAAGGGCAATTCACCATCCTGGCTCGCAACAATGGCCCCCAGGCCACCGGCCTCGTTTACCGCATCACCCAGTGCTTCAAGCGCTGGCAAAAAATCGGGCGGCAAGTTGGGGTTGTTCAGGCGCTCATCTTCGCGAACGCTGGGCCGACTCGGATCCACGCGCCAGGTCCCTTCCCGCTCGCGGTCCGCTTCCGCAGCACTTTCCTGTACGGCGTTCAGCTTCTCGGTCAAACCGGCAAGCTGACGTTGTTGCTTGATGATGTAGGCCCCTTCGGTCACAAGGCCGGCGAAAAGACCAAACCCAAGGAAGATCGCAAATAGACGCATCGTGTGTTGGGACGCATCCTAGCGCCACAAGGTCTGGCGCACGAGACGTCAATACGTCGGCGACTGCGCTTCCCGCAAAAGTCGGCGCCACATCAATTTCAGGCCGCCACCCGGGAGCCCCTCGGGCGGCTCGGATAGAAAGCGGGCGCCAAGTTCGAGGAAGGCGCGGCTCGCAGGGGCAGACGGAAACAGGTCCAACACGGGCCGACCGTGCAGGATGGCACGAGGGACATTGTCGTCCCGGGGGACATAGCCCAGCAGGCCGAGGCGCGTCTTCAGAAAACGGGTGGCGACCGAAGATAGACGGGGAAACACTTCGCGGGCGGCGCGCGCGTCGACCACCGGGTTGATCACCACCGAGAATCGCAACACACCGGATTCAACCGACAGCACCTTCAAGGCCACGTAGGCGTCCAACAACGACGTGGGTTCCGGGGAAACCACCAGGATCACTTCCTCGGCGGCACCGGCAAAAAAGCGAACATTGGGACCAATGCCAGCGCCGGTATCGAGCAACACCAAATCGTAGTCATCTTCGATCGGTTCGAGCATATCGATCAGGCGTCGCTTTTCTTCATCGCCAAGCGACGTGAGAGAAGAGATGCCCGAACCCGCCGACAAGAGCTTGATGCCAAATGGCCCATCGACAAGAACCCGTTCGATGGGAGCCTCGCCCGAGAGGAGATGGCCAACGTGATAACGCGGCTTCAAGCCGAACAAGATCTCGATGTTCGCCAGACCAAGATCGGCGTCAATCAACAACACCCGCTTGCCAAGGCGAGCCGCCGCCACCGCGAGGTTCGCTGCGACGTTGCTTTTGCCCACGCCACCCTTGCCGCTTGTCACTGCGACGACGCGCAACCGATCGCGAACCGCGCGCTCGAAAAGCTCGGGACCTGGCGTCACATCGGCGTTCACCGCTTGCCTCCCGCCGCCGTGCTCGAGCCGCCGAACAAGATATCGAGCACCTGGTTTTCTAGCGCGAGACGTTCAGGTGGCGTGGGCTTCACGGCTGGAATCTCCTGGCCATCGTGTGTTGCGTTTAACACGACAGGCGGCGTTTTGATCTGCAACGGTTCCGGATCGGGGTTGGGGCCTAGCAACTCAAGGCCCGCTTCAGTGTCCGCCAACAGGATGCGCTCGCCGTCGATCTCTGCCAGCACGAGCACGCGGTTGGGACTGATGGTCTTCTTCTCGAGAATCTTGATGTGGCCACTCCCCATCCGGGCGGCAAGTGGATGAAATATGGTCTTGACCCCGCCATCGGCGGTCCATTCGCGAAGCCGCAGCGCAATCGGTTCGCGAAACAAGAGGCCAACGCCGCCGAGGAGAAGAACAGCAGACAGCAAGACGTAAACCCAGCCCGGGCCGCCTTTCTGTGTTGGGACTGTGATGACCGCTGGCGTCCGCAACGGAGGCTCCGCGGCGCGTGTTTCGGTTGCTACTTTTTTCCCGAGAAAGCGTGTGGGTTCCGGCGTGGCAGTGGAAACCAATACGGGTTCCGCGGCGGGAGTGGGCGTAGGTGTGACGACAGGCTCAAGTGCGGACGGATGGTCGGCCGCCTCGCGTACGCGGGGCAAGGCAGCAACAGGTTCCGCGGAAACGTTCACGCTCGCGGCTGCACCACAGGGAAGTTCAATTCGCAACACGCTATCCACCGAGCGAATGCGGGGCGTGTCGCCACAGGTAGAGCCTGCTGGCAAGCGCATTTTCAGCTCAATACGACGCGAATGGCGGTGGGCCTCCACCGGTATCGATTCAGGAGTCGGGCTCGACCAGGCTCGGTTGTCAGGACGCACGCGCACGCCCTCAACGTAGATCGTGAACCAGGAAGATGAACGCTTCGTCGTGACAAAGCCAGGGTCGATTGCGCCGTCGGACTTCACATCCACGACGAGACGGGCGTCGGTCAGACGCGTATCAACCGATTCGACAAAGGTGGCCTCGCCGGCACCGGTCAACGCCAGGGTGCACCAGCCGACCATTATAACGACCGCGGTCATTTCTTCTCGCCTGCTTCCGTATGCGACGACGTCGCATCGGGGCGCGACACGATGCTGGTGATCCGCACCCCGAATTTGTCGCCCACAACCACAGCTTCACCGTGGGCCACCAGCTTGTCGTTGATGAGAATGTCGAGCGGCTCACCAGCCGTCTTGGTCAATTCGACGATACCGCCTTGCCCCAGTTCCAGTATCTGTTCAATCGAAAGACGCGTGCGACCCAGTTCCACTGAAACGTCGAGAGACACGTCCACAATGGAATCGAGACCCAAATATTTCGTACCCGTTTCACGATTCGACATGAATTTCTTCCTGAATTTCGACGGCGGCGTTGCCCTTCTGGGTGCGCGGCCACGCAAGAAACTTTTTCTTGCCACCCACGTAGACCGCAATCGGACCGTCTTTCGGCTGTGAAAGCGGCAAGATATCGCCGACCTTGAGAGCCATCAGCTGTGACATTTCAATGCGCGTGCGGCCCAACTCGGCGCACACGTCAGTGGGCAATCGTCGCACAGCCTCTGCCATCACGCTTGCGAATCGCCGATCCCAGGTGCCTTTTTCCTGCTGCGCGTGGGTCAACCGTGTCTTGAACGGCTCGATGATCGAAACCGGCATCATCAGGCGCAGCTTGCCGCGAAGTGAACCCAACAACTGGTACTCGAACAACAGCCCGGGTTCGCTGTCGTCGGCGATGCGGCACAAACGTGGATCAGTCTCGAACCTCTCGATACGGGGCTCGAAGCCCGCGACCGCTTGCCAGGCCTCGGCCATCGCATCGGTGAAGGTTTGCAAGATCTTGGCCAGCACGGCGCAATCAATCGTCGTCAACCGAAGATCGTCCGCCGATTCCGTCGACCGCATGAACTTGCGTTGACCGAGCGCCGCGGTCACAAGCATTCGGGCGGTTTCAGGATCGAGCGCCAGCAAGGCCAGGCGTTCACCACCAAGGTGAACCTTACCCAATGCGGGAGGAGTCGAGAACACGCGCTGTAGCTCACCAAATCGCAACACGGTCGCGGGAGAAGCGGCAGCCCGTACCGGCAACGATAACCGCGCGCCGAGCGAGGCCGCAAAGCGCAACGCCAGCCGTTCATCGAGTGCCTCAAGCACCGGCATGCGGCGGTGGACGATCCAGTCGCGGCTGGTCAGGTCGTAGGGCACGACCTGCGCGGAGGCTGCGGGTTGCGGGGTTGCAGCCGAACGGCGTCCCTCATCGATGGCCGCCATAAGGGCCTCGAATTCACCGGGATCCAGCTGGGGTGTCGACATCGGACTCCCAGTGGAGCAATTCGCGTGCCGGGCCTCGGCAAATCCAACTCCTTGAATTCACAGGATTTGACTCGCCACAGCTTTGACGCGCGCCCCGCGCCCGCGTCAAAGCTGTGGCGCGGCCCTTCGACCCCGCGCCAGAATTATCGCCCTGCTCTATCATCGTGGGATGCCGCTGCCGAACACAATCGCCTCCAGCCCGCGGGTGGCCATCCCTCTGCGTGCGGTGTACGTATCCCTACTGTTCGGGTTATTCGTATTGCGCTTTGGGTTGGGATGGCTGGGATTGCGGCTGCGTGCATCGGGGACTGCCGCCCGCCAAAAATGGCTGGGAAATTGTGTGGTCTCTCTGTTTCGCGACCTCGGCGCCACGTTCATCAAGATTGGTCAGATCATGAGCACACGCCCGGACTTGTTGCCGGCCGCGGTTGTACACGCGCTCGAAGGTCTGCAAGACAACGTCGGACCGTTTCCTTTTCAGGACGCGTGTGCCACGATTGAAGAAGATCTGGGTAGACCTCTTGCCGAACTGTTCATCGAGATCGCCCCACATCCCGTCGCCTCTGCTTCGATAGCGCAGGTGCATCGAGCGCGATTGCAGGGTGGCCGCGTCGTCGCCATCAAGGTTCGTCGACCGAACGTGGTCAAACTTTGCGAGTTTGACCTTTCGGTATTGCGACTGGGTGCGCGGATTGCCAGTTGGCTTCCGGGCATGAAGCATCTCGATCCCGTTGGCACCGTGGATCAGTTTGCCAAAGCCGTGCGTGCGCAACTCGACCTACGTAGAGAAGCCGCCAACAATCGCCGGTTTCGCGCAAACTTCTCCGAACAAAGCGACACCGTGTTTCCTGAACTCGTGGATTCGCATTGCAGCGAACGCGTGTTGACGATGTCCTACATCGAAGGCACGAAGGTTTTCGACGTTCGCGACCTTCATGCGGATCCCGGGCGCATCGCCCGCACAGGCCTGCGAACGTTGCTGAAGATGATCTTCATCGATGGCTTCGTACACGCGGACCTGCACCCTGGAAATCTGCGTGTCACGCCCGACGGAAAGCTGGCCGTGTTTGATCTGGGACTCGTGGGAGAGATCAGTCTCACCCATCGCCAGCTTTTCGCACGCTACTTTGCGGCCTGGGCCCAGCGCGACGGCGACACGATGGCACGCCTCATGATCGAAATTTCGACGGGTGGGTCACCCGGTAAGGATACTTTCGAGCACTTCCGCGCGGACACCATCGCGTTCGTTGGACGATACTGGGGTCGTCGGCTCGGCGAAGTTCAACTGGCGAACGTGCTCTTTCGTCTGCTTTCACTCCTGCGCCGCCACCGGATCCGGGTGCCATCCGAATTCACCACTGTTCTCATCGCTGTTGCCATGACCGAAGGCGTCGGCAAGCGCCTCGATCCAACCCTCGATTTGATGGCCGAGGCGTTGCCCTTCTTTTTGGCTAACCGCCCGGGAATGGCCGCCACAACCGTCAGTGACTGAGCAGCTTCTCCGAGAGGGGGACGCGGGCGTGACCCTGGTAGTGGAAATCCACCCGCAGAGATGTTCCGCCGCCAAGCTGAAAATAGGTCACACGAATCGGATGGTGCCCCTTCTTCAACGCCACCTCACCACAAACGTCGCGTACCCCGTGAACCCCGTCGTTGTCCACGATGAGATCGTTTTCGATCTCGATCAACGAACCATCATTGGATTCGCTGCACAACACGTACACACCTTCCTCCTCGGCAAACACCTTCCCTGTGTAGCGAACGACAAACTCGATATCCCGATGATCCTTCGGTAGCACAATCGTCGGCAACACGCCCTGACCCTTGCGACGCAACAACTTGGTTGTCGCGACGCCGCGGGCTGTCTCGACGGCGCCTTCGAGATACTCGTACGCAACGCCAGGCGCGCCCGGCTCGGCGGTTCCTTCGTGAATCTGCAAGGCCTTCAGTGTCATCTGCGATGCCCGGCTTGCGTGTCCGCCGGGGTAATACGCCGTCGCCTTCACGGTGCCCCCCTGCTCAACTTTCAATGGGCGTATGTACTGCTCGGATTGCGGATCCGGCTCGGTCCCGTCCATTGTGTAACGGATGACTTCGGCCAGAGGGGGCAAAGCGATCGTGACCTCGGTCGAGTCGGAAAAGAAGGGATTGGCGGTGATGGTCGGCCGTGGCACGAAATAGTTCACTTCCATGGCATCGAAGCGTTTGAAATGTGCTGGCAAGCGTCGAAAGAAATCCTCCCAGCTGCGAGCCTCTTTCTGCACCCACAACGTATCCGCCACCGCCGCCATGGCAGTCGCAACGGCATATTCGACATCCGCCGGAACCTGGCTTTCCTCACTCCACAGATGTCCCTGCGCGCCTTGCACCAGTGCCGCTTCCGCGGCGTTCAGTCCCAAAGGTACCGGATCGTATTCGTAGGTTTTGCGAAGATCCGCCCAGTCCTTCTGCAATCCAGAACGAACCGGTGTGAAGTAGTACACATCCGAGTTCGCTACGACTGTTTCGTGACCAGCCTTGACAGCGGGCATCAAACCATCCCCGCCCTTCCAGGGCATGATGATCGAACCGGCGGGCGCCCCACCCTCGGTCATTTCCTGCCAACCAACCGTACGACGACCATTTTCGCTGAGGAAGGCTGCGACCCGCTTGACGAAGTACGATTGCAGTTCATCCGAGGTGTTCATCCCTTCTTTTTTCATCAAGGCCTGACACACCGAGCTCGCTTCCCACGACGAACGATTCACCTCGTCGGCGCCAATGTGAATCATCGGCGATGGGAACAGTGTCAACAACTCGGTCAGGACATCCTGGACAAAGATGTACGTCCCTTCCTCGCAAGGACACAGGGGGTCCGAGAAGGGATAAACGGAACCATATGGGACGCTATACTTTTTGTTGTTGACGCAGGAAAGTTCGGGATACCCGGCAAGGACTGCTTGTGAGTGACCGGGCATGTCGATCTCGGGAATGATCGTGATCTGCCTGACCGAGGCGTAGGCAACGATGTCTCGTATTTCGTCCTGCGAATAAAATCCGCCGTAGGGTTCGCCGCCCGTGGGAACCTTCTTGCGAAACGCCGCCTGCCGCCCCCATTCCTCATCTCGATGGTCCTCACGCCAGGCCCCGATCGAGGTCAGGCGAGGGTACTTTTTGATCTCGATTCTCCATCCCTGATCGTCGGCAAGATGCCAGTGAAACCGGTTCATCTTGTGCATCGCCAACAGATCGAGGTAACGCTTGATGAACGACGCCGGAAAGAAATGGCGCGAGACGTCCAGGTGCATGCCGCGCCAGGCAAAACGCGGTTCATCCTCGATCGCAACCGCCGGGACCTCAATCGGCAAGTTTGTCTTCGACGGCGGCAACAACTGCAACAAGGTCTGCACGCCCCAGAACAACCCCGCCGACGAAGGGCTCGTGATCGTCACCGCCCCCTTGTCTACTGCCAAGGAATACGATTCGGGCTTTCCGGCACCCGAAATCCGCAACACGATTCCGGCGTCGGATGCCGCGGCCATCTTTGGCGCGTGACCGGTGCGAGCGGCAAGCGCTTCCACCAGCAAGCCTGCCACCGGCTCCGCACCCACACCGGTCGCGGACACGGTTGCGGACTCGGTCAGCATGAACGAAGCGGCCGAGGGTCGCATCGCGCGGGGTTTCGGCACGAGCTCTGGCCCCTTGAAGGGTTCGGAAGGAGCCGTTACGGACGGCACCGCGGGCGTCGGTTCGCGTTTACAAGCTGGAACGACCCACAGTGCCGAAAGAAGCCAGAGGTGAGAGGGGACGCGGAAACACATGGACATAACCAGTTATATGCGCACATCTCAGGTTCCCGGTCAAGCGGCTGCCGATCCTTCTGCAGCGAACCTAGGCCGGGCTGCTCCCCCGCCCCACCATTGACTCCATACGGTCGAGTGCGGTTTGCAACTCGGCCATGGGCGGACCAAACGAAAAGCGAACGTAGTTTCGAAAACGCGAGTGCATACCCGCGCGTCGCTTGCCCGGATTTACGTCAAAGAACTCACCGGGAACCGTGATCACCTTTTCGGCAAGCGCAGCACGGAAAAAGCCCATGCCTTCGGATAGCGGTGCAGGCAGCGCCGCAACATTGCCCCAGCAGTAGAACGTTCCCTCGGGAGGTCTGTCGAAGCGCACGCCCATCCGACCCAGACGCGACAACATCATTTCGCGCTTGTCCCGAAACGCATCGTGAATCGAGCGCGTCTCGGCCATCACATGGGCGTCTTCCAACAAGGGAATCGCAGCACGCTGCGCCGGGCGATTGCCGCCGCCGTCCAGAAACGAGCCCGCACTCGCAACGGTATCGATGACAGACTTCGGTCCCACCGTCCAGGTCACGCGCCAGCCAGGGTAACGCCAGTTTTTCGTCAGCCCGTCAAAAACAACCACGGGATCCTTGTCCACATCCTCGACGTATCGGGCCGCGCTTTCCATCGGCAACGTCCCCGGCGTTGCCGTCCAAACGTAGTGCGAATAGAACTCGTCTAGCAACAGACAACAATCCAGCTCACGCGCCGTTGCGACCCAACCCTCGAGCGCCTGACCCTGGATGTGCTTTCCCGTTGGGTTGCACGGGTTTGACACCAGCAAAGCCCCGAGGCCCCTACCGGTGATCTCCTTGCGCAGATCCTCGATCGAAAAGGCATATCCGCGCTCGCCCTCGAGCAAGATTGGGATCGCCGTGAAGGCATGAAACACATGCAACAACTCTTCGTAGGCCGTGTAGTCCGGCAAGAAGTGGCCGAGGTTCACCGAACCCAAGCTGGCAGCGGCGCGGGTCAAGGCAGCACGCCCTCCACCGGAAACGCTGACGTTCTCCGCGCTGTATTGCGAACGCCGTCCTTTGCGGTACAGGCGGTTGTAGTGCGAAGCAATCGCCTCACGCAACTCCCACAACCCTGCAACGGGTGCGTATTCCTGATCTGCCGGATCCACCGCGATTTCGCGCAGACGTTCCGGCGCACCGGGCAACGGACCCGTGTCAGGCTGACCTTGACCCAGATTGCACCAGCCTTCTCCCGAACGGCGATAACCTGCCTTCTCGGCCTCCGTGGTCACGTAGATGACGCCGGTACGAGGCACCGGACGGAAGGCGCTGATGGTGGGGACTTCAGGTTTCTGGGTCGGTGTGGACATGAAACAGCTCGGAAAGTTGTTGTAGCGCATCGGGCGCCACCACGCGCGACTGGGCATTTTTCTCGCGTGCGACCCCCAGAATAACCTGCCCGTGATGCCGGTACGAAGCCGCCAGATTCGGATCCACCGCGGCCACTGCCGCAAGATGTCGACGCACGGTTGCCACGTCCCCTCGTTCTACGGGCCCCGTCAGTGCCTCGGGCAAGCCCACCCGTTCGAGGTTTTCGGCCACGCTGTGCAACAAAGTCGCCAGGGCGCGGGTGCCCTCGGCATTCGAGATCCCCGCCGCTTGCAGCATCTTGCGAGCACCATCCGCGAGTCCAACGGCGGAGTTGGCGCAATAGCACGCAGCCGCGTGATACAGCGACATCGCTTCAGCGTGCAACAGCAACACATGGCCACCCATCGCGATTACAAGCGCTTGCGCAACCGCGACGGCAGCGGGATCGCCCTGTACGCCGAATGACAAACCATCGGGCAACGCGACCTGGCCGCGTGACGGCGCCGAAAAAAACGGATGCATCGTTCCGACGGCCTTGACCGAGTTGGCTATGCCCCCAAGCGCGGTCCGGGCTGGCCAGGCGCCCGAAAGGTGTAGAACGGTTTGTGCCTGCCCCACACCCGCGAAAACGAGATCGGCAGCGGTTGCCGCGACATCCGAGTCCCGCGTCGCAATCACGACCACATCCGCCAATAGCAAGGCGGCGGGAAACGCCTCTGCCGTGGCGGGCACATCCAGGTTGCCCACAGCCGCCTGCGTCGCCGCAAGCCGCCGACCATGAAGTCCGACAACCGAAACACCGCAGTGCACCATTCGTCGCACAAGAGCCGAGCCCATCCCCCCCGGTCCGACCACGAACACCTTGAGGTTGTTCACCGGACCCCATCGCGATAGAGGCTCGCGCTTGCAATGATTTTCAGCACGCGGCGAGGCACGAGCGAATCCACCGAAAGACCGGCCCCAATGCGCGCGCGCACCTCGGTCGAGCTTATGTCTGGGATGGCAAGGGATCCCGGCCCACCGCCAGCTTCGTCGGCGCCACGCCGCTGCACGATGATAAACGGCACGGTGCTTTTCAATTCCGCAGCACGATGCCACGTGTCGGTTTCCCGCAAAAGATCGGATCCGATGACCAGGCTAAATCGGTGTTCGGGATACTTGAGCCGAAGCGCCGAGATGGTATCAAACGTACGACTTGTACCGCCGAGTTCCCTTTCGATGGTTTCGATCCGGATACGCGGCCCGAGATCTCCGCAAAACGCCTCGCACATTTCAAGTCGCAGTTCGTAAGGAACCAGGGCTTTATCAAACGGATGTTGAAAGCAGGGCATCAACCACAGTGCATCGACGGCCTGCGTTTGTAGCACCCATTGTGCCGCCAACGCATGCCCCATGTGAGGAGGGTTAAAACTGCCGCCGAAGAGTGCGACATGCATGGGTCTACCGATAAAGCAGGTGGGGTGCACGCGTCTGCGCGAACTCGGCCTGCGACCCGGACCAGGTGGCGGCAAGTTCTGCCATCGTGGCGCCCGATTCGATGCCCTTGCGAATGCGCTCGTTTCCCGTCAACAGATCAATGGCAGGGCGATCCGATACGAATTCGTATTGTTCCGTCCGCCAGCCAAATCCACCGCCCTGTTGATACAAGGCTCGCACCACCGCAACGCCTGTGTGGTACGAAAGGAAAGCCGGGCGATTGTCGACGTGCAACTGGACGCCACCACAGGACTTGCGCCCGTGCTTCTGAAACGTCGGCTCGAAGCCCATCGGCCGGAAACGCACGCCCGGAAGTTTTTCGCGCGTCAATGCATCCGCCAGTGCTTGACCGTTGACCCAGGGCGCCCCGACGATTTCAAACGGGCGCGTCGTTCCCCGCCCTTCGGAGATGTTGGTGCCCTCAATCAGACACATGCCGGGATAGACGATGCCGGTATCCAGCGTCGGCATGTTGGGCGATGGCATCACCCAGGGCAGGCCTGTTTCATCGAATAGCATGTCGCGCCGCCAACCCTCCATCGGCACCACCGTGAGCGCGACGTCGAGAGGTTTGCACAGAAAGCGGCCCGGTATGCCCACACACGCCATCTTGGCAATCTCGCCAATCGTCAAACCGTGGCGCACAGGCAATGACCCAAGGCCCACGAACGATTCGAAACCAGGGTCGATTGCGCCACCCTCCCACAGTGAACCGCCAAGCGGGTTCGGACGATCAAGCACCACGATCTCGATGCCGGCCTTCGCTGCAGCTTGCATTGCGAGCGTCATCGTCCAGACGTAGGTATAGTAGCGGCTGCCGATATCCTGCAGGTCGACAACCAACACTTCCAGATCGTCAAGCGATCCAGGAGGTGGCGTGAGCGACGCAAAAGAATCGCCATACAAACTGACCACGGGAATTCCGGTAAGCCTGTCGACCTGCTCGCCAACCCCGATCATGTCCTGTGCCTCGCCTCGAACGCCATGCTCGGGTCCGAAAAGACGCACGGGCTTCACCCCGGCAGCCATGAGAGCGTCCACTGCGTGCACCAAATCGCCGTTGACACTTGCAGCGTGACACAGGAGGCCCAGACGACGGCCGCGCAGCCGATCCGCTTGATCGGCACACACGGCGTCGAGTCCCGACCGGATCTTCATCGGATCCGGAACCGCATTACGCGATTTTCACAGCCTGGAACACCGGCTGACCACCCTGGTTTACCAACTGGAAGCGCACCATGCGACAGTTCCACTTGCGACGCAGTCCACCTTCTACGAGGCGCAGCTTTGCAGTGAACATCTGCACGGCCACGCCGTCTGCGCGGGCGCCCGAAGCACGCATCGCATTGAGGTACTCGTTGAACAAACGTGGGTAGTAAGCGGCTTCGCTCTCCTGAGCCAGTGCTGCAGGATTGGCACCGGCAGGCGTTCCGTCGCCCGTGTCGATGACCATCTTTTCGGCCTTCCACTTGTTCGTATCTTCTTCGTCGGCTTCCTCTTCGTTGGGCTCTTCGCGCCCAAGCAATCGAGCAAGCATGACGTTGAGACCGTTCGACAATCCATCGAGGTCGTAGCCCACGGGCTCGAACATGTAGTCGATGTTGCCGTTGATGATGTCGGCCACGCCGAGTTCCATCTTGTCGATAGGCGTGATGAAGCGCTTGGCGACGAGCACCGAAACCACCAACACGATCAGGATTGCAATCACGCCGAGCATCCAGATCTTTGCCCCAACGCCCGAAGCGAGGCCGCCCGCGGTGGCGAGCGAGGCCAACACCACAACGCCTGCACCCTTCTCGGAGCTGTTGCCCGGAATCGGAAGCGCAACGGCAGCGTATTCTTCGCCGTCCAAAGTCAAATGGCGAATCTCGGTGGCCTTACCGCTTGAGGTGGCGGCAGCGGCGAGGCTACCTTCTCCGAATACGGCCTGCGACAAGGCGCTGGTCTTGTTGCCATTTTCCTGCTGGCTATCATTCGTGAAGCTGGAGGTCTGCACCTTGTTCTCATGGAACAGGCCCACTTCGGCGCCAAGGAGATCGCGCATCTCGCGCATGCCCTTGAAGCCAATCACGTAACCCATCAGCAAGGCTCCGACGACCGTCTCGCCTTTGCGAATCGGTGCAACGGCGACCTGCGTGGTACGACCGGAGAAATTCCAAACGTCCTTGATCGCCTCGCCTTTCAAGGCGACTTTGACGGATGGATACTTGGCAGCCAGGTCATCGCCCTTCATCGCCTCTGCGTTCAGATTGCGTGCGATGATCTTACCCTGGGCATCCAGGATCGCGACGATGTCCAAACGACGACCTTCATTTTCCTGTTGGCCGTTGATGAACTCACTCTGCGTAAACGCCGCCTTGCGGCGTGCGGTCTCATCAAGCTCGTCGGAGATCGTTGCGATCGCACTGCGGCTTGCGTAGTGACTGGCCAAACGTGCGAAGTCGATCCCTTCAAGGCGGCTCAGCTGCTCGTATTGACGGGCAGCGCGCAACGCCGCCTGTTCGACCTCTGCAACCCCCGTGGCCTTGAGGCTCGACGTGATGGTCGTAGAGATAAACAGGGTCGCCAAAAGAATTGCGACGGCGGCCAAACCCCCAATCAAGAAACGCTTCATGCCTCTCGGTCCTCCGGTCGGTGCGGGCGCCGCGCTGGTGGCGACTCCCTTGGTGAATTGCGGTTGAAAGACGACCTGAGCAGCGCGTCTTTTTACCGGACCGCATTATCGGGCCCGCTTCGGCCAGGAGTCAAGCGATATCAAGAACTTCCGTGCCAAGGTCTGAGGAACACGCCCAAAAGAGAGAGATCGATAGGAATGATTTCGCGGATTGTACAGAAAAGTTGACTATCCCCCCACTTTGACCTACATGTAGGACAGACAGTCAGAACGATCCACAACTCAGGAGTCTCGCCCATGCGCCGCAAAACCCGCTCAACTGCAAATCATTCGCAAAACCACAGTAAGGCCGTCGAAGCCGTTGCCGCCCCTGCCCGCGCCGAATCGGCCCTGGCTTCGGACAACCGCCGGGCTGGCAACCGCGCCTCGGTCGATGCGTTGGTCAACCGCTACATGGACGGTCACCCTTACCTTTGCCTTGCGCTGGACGTAAGCCCGACCGGTATGCGCCTTCGTCCCCTGGGCGGCCCCAACGCCGGCGCTCGCTTCATGGGTCTTCAGTTCCAGTTGCCCGGCAGCGATCAGGTCCTGAACGCATCGGGCGAGCTGGTACGCGACTCCGACGGTGAAGTGGCCTTGCGCTTTACCCATGTCCCGCAAACCGCCCGCACGGCGATCGAGCGTTTCATCGAAGCGTCGGCCGCCTCAAATTCAAAAGGCAACTGAGTTCTCTTGACAGGATCGTGCGACCCGGGGTGAATATCGGTCCGCCGTCGCAAAAAGGACGGCACCCACCCCGCTGTTTGGAGAACGCTCTTGGACCAGCCGAAGAAACCGGCCGACATCTCAAATCTCAAGGCCCGCCTGGGTATTAAGAAACCTGGCGCCGCCCCCGCTGCCCCCGGTGGAATCCCGGGTGGTGCGACCCCAAATCCCTATCCCGGCGCTGCTTCAACGCAATCGACCGGCTCGTTGCCCACGACCGCAGCACGGCAGAGCGGGCCTCTGCCCACCGCGCCGGGAATGCAAGCCCCGGGCATGCAGGCGCAACCCGCGACACGGCAGGCACCCCGACACGATCCGTACTCGTCGTTCCGCCCTCCGGCGGGAACCACGTTGGATTTGGGTCCCGACGACGGCAATCCGATTGAAAACGTACGGCAAAAAGGCGGCAAAGGCGGCTTGGTGGTGGGTGCATTCCTCCTCGTGGTGGGACTCGGCGTGGGGGGTGGGTTTGGCGGCGCTGCCATCGGCCGAAAGGCATTCAACAACGCCAACATGGCGGCGAAAATCATCAAGGCAGAGCTCGACGAAATGTCGAAGACCATCTCGCTCATCGGTGACGAGCTCAAGACGAGCGCGCAACGCTCATCCGCCAAAGGTGACACCTTTGCCTTCGACTACAAGTTGGTCGAGGCACTCGAACAGGTCGATGTCAGCAAGCGGCCCACAACGACGCGCATTTTCCGGGCGGACTACTTCCGTCTTGAGAACAACCTGCTCGATCGCCTGATGAACTACTACTACGATGCGACCGCACTTTATCGCGAGGCCGAGGACCACGTCCGTCGGACCAAGAACGAAAAGGTCGCACTCGAGTCGTTTGCTCAAAAGACTGCCAATGCACAGAAGGCGGCCAACTACGGCATCGTTTTCGACAACGCTGGCTCGCTGATGATCGGCAACCTGGTCGAGGTTGGAACGCCCGTTTGCAAGGGAGGCGTCGAAGGAGCCGAGTGCAAGGCCGGCGACATCGAAGGATTCCAGATTCGCGCGAATTCAAGCTCGTCCTGGGCGCCACGAAGCGCCGGCGCGAAGATCGATCCCAAAAACGTCATCCCTATCAAGCCCACTGAACTGTACGACGCCGTGATGACGGGCTCTCCCGATCAGGTCATCATGGAGAAGTACAAACAGCGTATTACAACCATGCGTATTCTTGAGACGCGCCTCGCGCAGCTCCAGAAAGAACTGGTCGAGCAGGTCAACAAGGCTGCAAGCCGTCCTGATCTCTGGTCGCTGTTCTAGCCGTGCCAAATGCCGGACCCCCGCTGCAAAGGCGGGCGGGTCCGGGGTTGCGACCGCGAACTACGAAAGGCCCATCGCCTCGAGTTCGTCTTCGCTCATGCCGAAAAAGTGGCCGATTTCGTGCATCAGCGTGACACGAATCTCTTCGCGCAACGATTCCGAATCGGACGAGACACGGTTGAGGTTGCGTCGGAAAATCACGATCTGACGCAGCTCAGGTTGGGAATCGAGCATTGATGATTCAAGGGTGCTCGGGCCTGAGAACATGCCGAGCGCACGCGGATCCATGCCATCGGCAACCGTCGTGGCAGCCGGCAAGTCGGCGACGAGGATCGGAACGTTCGAGAGCATCGCGCGCGCCCGTTCGGGCAGATCCGAAAGCGCCTCTTCAACAACCGCGATGACCTCGTCCTGCTCCATCAATTCGTCCGCACCAGGGGCATCGGTGTCGAGCTCCAGCACGTGGGTCCAGGCCTGACGCTGCTGTTCTTCGTCGTCGCGCATGTTGGCCAACACGCCTTTTGCGTACCACGCGTCGGCCTGAACTTCGGAGTCCTTGACCTTTTCAAGCAACGCATCCGCGAGTGCCTCAGGTTCTTCCTCGGCGCCGAGCTGCAGATAGAGTTCGATGACATCCAGTGCGATCTCGGGTGTCTCGGCGAGCACGTCGGTGGGTGGCAACTCTTCGAGTGTCGCCATCGCGTTGTCGGGCTTATCCATCTCGAACTCAAGACCGGCTTTCAACACCAGCGCATCGAGAAAGTCGTCCTCGTCTTCCGCGTTTTCAAGCGCGGCTGTCACCAGCTTCAAGGGCTCTTTCAATTCTGCGGGTGACTCGGCACGCGCGCGCAAGAGCGAAGCCAGAGTCAGAACTGGCTCGGTCCATTCGGGCTCGGCCTTGATGAGGGCGCGCAGGCGTTCGACCGCGGCCTCTTCGTCGCCGGAAGCCTGATCGCAAGCAGCGGCCAGCAGCGCCACGTCGGGATTGCCGGGATGGCTCTTGTTGAAGGCATCAATCGCGCCGCGAGCCGTAGCGAGATCTCCCGCTTCCAAACTGTCATACACTTGCGCCAAGGCATCGTCATCAATGCCGTCTGACACGGGACCGCGTTTTTCGTTCATTTCGCGCGCAGCATGGCATCCAAACTGGCCTGCAGGTACTGCGTACCGACGAAAAGTGTCTTGCGGGCCCCTTCCCCATCCCCGACCGGAGGAGCAACCTCGACCAGATCGGCCGCCACCAGGTCCACCCGGCGGCCAAGCCGCCCGATGAAGGCCTTGACCCAGTCGGGCTGCAAACCACCCAGCTCCGGCGTACCCGTCGCAGGCGCAGCGAGACCGTCGGTCCCGTCAATGTCGTTGGAAAGGTAGATCTGGCTTGCCCCGGCGGCCGCAAGATGGCGGGCCACCTCGTCAGCCACCGCCCGCGGTGGACGAGAAAGCAGTTCGTCTGCCCGCAGTTGCCACAGACCGTTTTGCTTCTCCCAGTGGGCGCGATCGTGCGCAGAAGCCCGAACCCCAAGTTGCACCAATCGACCACGACCGAGACGCCGGTTGGCGTGATGGGCCCAGGTCGCAAAACAAATGCGAACCCCCTGTCGCGCCGGCAAGAGATCGGTATGCGCGTCGAGATGCACCACCCCGAGTGCCTTGTGGTGTCGGTTCAGCCCCACGAAAACCGGCCACGCCACGCTGTGATCACCACCGAGAATCAACAATCGAGCCCGGGGATTCAATTTCAAAAGGAAACGACAAACCGCCTCGGCAACTGACAGCGGGGATACCGGCAACTTCCCGGTCGGGGCATCCGGATAGATCGCGGCCCGCGTCGCCCGCTTCTGTTTCTCGGACAACATTTCATCGTGCAAGAAATGTGGCACACACAAAACGTCGCCCACATCCACCACGCCTGTGCGCGCAAACGTGCGACGCAACCCGCGGGTGTTGCCAAGCCACGCCGCCCGCAACCCGCGCGGACCATAGGCAGCGCCACGCACGAGTCCTGCACCCGTATCCGACGGGATGCCAAGCAGGATCACGCGGGCCTCTCGCAACCGCGCAAGTTCGGTCAACCAGGTCTGTTCGATACCCTCGCCGTCAGAGCATTCGTAATACGATTTCTGAAACGCCAGGGTTTCCGTCGAGCCCGAAGAAACGGAGAACAAACCTCCACCCGCAGGGCGAAGCATGCGCAGAAGGTCCGCAGGCAGGCGGAGAGGATCAGCGCCGAGATTTCGACGCAAGCCCATGCCGAATCACTTACCGCGCTGCTCTATGGATTCGTAGGTGCGAAGTTTCGCACCGGTATAGACTTGGCGCGGACGACCAATCTTGGTCGCCGGATCGCCCAGCATTTCTTTCCAGTGCGCGAGCCAGCCAGGCAACCGGCCGAGCGCGAACATGACGGTAAACATCTCGGTGGGGATGCCGAGTGCTCGGTAGATGATGCCGCTATAGAAGTCGACGTTCGGGAACAGTTTCCGGTCCACGAAGTATGGATCTGAAAGCGCCGTCTCTTCAAGGCGACGGGCGACGTCGAGCAAGGGATCTGGAGCCTTCAGCTTGGCAAGAACCTTGTCACACTGCGCTTTGATGATCTTGGCGCGCGGATCGTAGTTCTTGTAGACGCGGTGGCCAAAGCCCATCAGACGGAAGCCCGAGTTCTTGTCTTTGGCACGCTCCACGTAGGGTTTGATATCTCCGCCGGATGCCTGGATTTCCTTGAGCATCTGGATAACGCTCTCGTTTGCACCGCCGTGTAACGGTCCCCAGAGCGCACAGATACCAGCCGAAACCGCGGCGTAGACGCTGGCATGGGAGCTGCCAACCATGCGCACCGTCGAGGTGCTGCAATTCTGCTCGTGATCGGCGTGCAGCATCAGCAAAACATCGAGGGCGCGCACGCGATCGTCGTCAATGACGTAGGGTTCGCTCGGCACCGAGAACAACATGTTCAAGACGTTGGCGACATAGTGCAGAGCGTTTTGTGGGTAAACAAAGGGTTGACCGACGGACTTCTTGTAGGAGAAGGCGGCGATGGTGCGCATCTTCGCCATCAAGCGAATCATGTGCAGATCGTTGGCTTGGTCGTCGTGGATCTGTAACGCGTCGGGGTAGTAACTCGACAGCGAACAAACCATCGACGACAGGATCGCCATGGGATGCGCGGTCGAGGGATAACCTGCGAAGAAGCTCTTCATGTCCTCGTGCAGCAGAGAGTGCCGCTTGATTTGCGAACGGTAACCCTCGAGCTCGGGAGCGGTCGGCAGACGACCGTAAATCAGGAGATAGCTAACCTCGACAAAGGTCGATTTCTCGGCCAGCTCGGCGATGTCGTATCCGCGGTAACGCAGGATCCCTTCGTCGCCATCAATGTAGGTGATTGAACTCTGCGTCGAACCCGTGTTCATGAAACCGGGATCGAGCGTGATGTAACCGGTCTGAGCCCGCAGCTTGGCGATGTCGATGGCGTGTTCATTTTCCGAGCCCACCACAACCGGCAGCTCGAGCGACTTTCCATCAACAATTATTTCTGCTTTGCCAGCCACGGTGTTCCTCCGAAAAAAGAAATCAGGATACCCATACGATGCCGAATTCCCAAGGGTTCCTGGCGCGAACGCCATAAAAATTTTCCAGTCGGAAACATTCGGCTAGTTGGGTGCCGCGGAAAGTTCCTTTTCCGCATCTCGAAGCCACTGTCGCCATTCGGTTTCAGCTGGCACTGCCGCGACGGCTCGCCGGTACAGTCGAACGGCATCCCCAATTCGACCTAACTTTTGAAGGAGCTGTGCGTAATCGACCAGCGTCTGATGACAACCGTCGTGATCGTGCTCGATGGCCGACAAGAACAGCACCTGAGCCCGGGCGTGGTTGTTTGCAGCGGCATGTTCCACGGCCGCCTGATGCAGGGCCCAGTGATCTTCGGGCTCGAACATCAGGGCCTGATCGTAAGCCTCGGCAGCTTCCGAATGGCGATCCATCGCAGCGAGGATGTCGCCCCGGATGGCAGCCAGGAAGAACCCCTCACCTCCGACCTCTGCACCCTGGTTGATGGTATCCAGTGCGTCGATTCGGCGGCCCTGTTCAAGCAGCGCCTGCGCTTTTTTGCCATACAGCAACGCGTAGCCAGGATCGCGAACGATCGCCTCGTCGTATGCTGTCACAGCGGCCTCGTATCCGCGCCGTTCAAGATAAGCATCACCCAGCTCGCGCCAGGCTTCAATCGATTCGGGGTTCAGACGCGTCGATTCGCGCGCTTCCGCAACGGCCTCCTCGGAATGAAAGCCGTTGAGCAGTTCCGCCAGGTGCGAACGCAGGATCGAGAGATCGTTACAGGCTGCGACCGACTGCTTCATCGTCTGTAAAGAACGATCGAACTCGCCCGCCTCTTGCGCGCGGCGAGCAGCCCGTGCCAGCGACAATCCGGTTTTCAGCCCGGCGCCGCCCTTGCGCATGCGTGCCGCATCGGAATCGCCCGGCACGAGCGCCTCGACCGCAGCCAACGCGGCTTCACCGCGCCGCTTGTCATCGTCCGCAAAACACCGCGCAGCCTCTGCACGCCAAAAACCAGCCGTGGCAGCAACGGAATCCTTCAGCACCGACTGGCAGCGCTGCGCAAGCGTGAGGTCCCCGGTCTTATTGGCAATCGCCAACAGGTGCGCAGCGGCATCCAGACGCGCATCATCGTCGCGCGCCGTGAGGGGGTCACAGGCAAGCGCATCTTCAAGCGCAACACGCGCCCGCGCCAGTTCGCCCTCGGCAACCGCCTCGAAGCCAAGCGCGGCAAGCAACGCTGGCCCGACGGGGTCCGCACACCCGAGGCCTTCGTTCAACACCGCAACGGCCTCGGAGCGAGTGCCCGCGCGAGACAGGGACTCGGCCAGGCTCATCCAGTGTTCACAAAGGTGTGGATCGCGACGGGCTCGTTCCCGTGCAAGTTCGACGGTTCGCTCCGGCGTGCCGCCCAAACGCATCTCGACGCAAAGAACCGTGAGGAATCGCAGCAGCGACGTGCCCAGCCGATCAAAGCTCCGATCCACAAGTTGCACCACGGGCCATTCGCCATGGCTGGGAGCATCGGCATCCAGTGCAATGATGTGTCCACCCTGGCGGGCGATGGGCCACAAGCCGCGCAACACTTCGGCACCTTGCAACCGCAGGCGCATCGAATCTTCGAAACTCATTAACTTCACGGTCAGCCCAAATTCGGGCTCGGCAGATGGGCCGGTGGCGTTCGGTTTCTCGGGTTCGGGTTCCGTCGGACCGAAATGACCACCGTCATAAGCCCGCATAAACGCTGCAACGCCAGCGGGAACGGGACGTCCAAGGGCCTCGGCCAGCTTCTCGTCGAGGGCAGCTCCGGCGGGAGCCGGATCAAGGTGGGAGCCGGGAAGCTCACCTATCTCCCGTTCAATCTGGGACAGGAGGGTAAGCACGGGATCGGTCACGGCCGTTCGATCTAGGTCGCATTGTCCGTTTGATCAAGGCCAACAACGTCGTTTTCTGCGATTCACCGGAATAATCGGCCGGTTTGGGTCGCGGGGTCGGACGAAATAGGCGAAGACTTGACCTCGGATACCGATGAATGCAACAATGATCGCGGGACACATCCGAAATTCCCATACAATTTCGGTACATTAGAGCCCCGGCACCCGAATTTCTCCACAGGAACCTACCGGTAACCCCTTGCGCAAGCTTTTGTTATGTGACGACGAAGAATCGCTGTGCCGAGGGCTAGCCCGGCTCCTGCGATCGTTGTCATTTGACGTGGTGACGGCGGACGGTCCACGCGGTTTCGAGCTGGTGCGCAGCGGTTGTTTCGACGTGATCATCACGGACCTGCGGATGCCCGGGGTCAACGGACTCGAAATCATCGCAGAAGCGCGAAAACACAGTCCACATACGCCCATCATCGCGATGAGCGGCAGCGCGGAAATTCCAGATGCAGTTCGCGCGATGCGTGCGGGGGCGCGCGACTTCCTGATAAAGCCCTTCGACATCGCAGCCCTCGAAGAGGTGATTTTCCAGGCGATCGGCATGGACGATAAAACACCGCCGCCGATGTTGGATCCCTTGCAGTGGCGGGATCGATACGCGCCCTTTTTGCTGGGCGAAGATCCTGCCATCTTGCCGGTCATCGCAACCCTGTCGCAAGTTGCGGACACAAATTGCACCGTGTTGATTCAGGGCGAGTCGGGTACGGGCAAGGAACTCGTGGCCAGGTCGCTGGTTGCGGGTTCGGCGCGCGCTGACCAGAAATTCGTGGCGGTCAATTGTGCTGCGATTCCCAGCAATCTCGTGGAATCCGAGCTCTTCGGCCACGTGCGTGGCGCCTTCACCGGTGCGACGGCCAACCGAACCGGCCGTTTTGCCCAGGCCCACAAGGGCACGATTTTTCTCGACGAGATCGGCGAGATGGAATTCAATGTTCAAGCGAAGCTACTCCGGGTCATTCAAGACCGTCAACTATTCCCGGTCGGCCAGGAAGATCCGGTCGACATCGACGTGCGGGTCATCGCGGCCACCAACCGAAACCTGCTTGAAGAAGTTTCCACCGGGCGCTTCCGCCAGGATCTGTTCTGGCGTTTGAATGTGATCCCGATCGAAATGCCACCGCTGCGGGCGCGACCACTCGACATTCCAATTCTGACCGAACACTTCCTCGAACGCGCGAACAAGCACCACAGCCGATCGGTCGGTGGCTTTGAGCCGGGCACGTTGCAAGTCCTGCGTCGGCACAACTGGCCGGGCAACATTCGCGAACTGGAAAACCTGGTGGAACGTCTGGTGATTGTGAACCGGTCCGGCCGCATCGGTGTATCGGATCTGCCCCCTACCCTGCGCCAGGAACGCGAAATGACTCCGGTACCAAGCGACCTGCCGGATCTCTCCTCGGCGGCTGGCAGTACGGATCTTCGGGCCCTGCTTGAAGCCGTCGAAGATCGCATGATCTCCGAAGCACTTGAGCGCACGGGCGGCAACAAGAACAAGGCCGCAGAGCTTTTGGGTCTGAACCGTACGACGCTGGTCGAGAAGCTGCGTCGGAAACGCCTGACGCCTACGATGAGCTAGGAGCGCCGTCGCCAGGCCACGAACGCCCATGCCCACGCTGCTCCAAGCCTAGATCAACTTCGACAGCGCGTCTTTCATACGCGCGAGGCCCTTCTCGATGTTGGCTTCGCTCGTGGCGTAGGATAGGCGCACGAAACCTGGCGCGTAGAACGCGCTGCCCGGAACGACAGCGATTTTGCCCTCGTTGATGAGGTAGTCACACAAAACCAGATCATCCTTGATAACGACGCCCGATGGCGTCTTCCTGCCGTTGAACGACGACACATCGGGAAACGCGTAGAACGCGCCATCCGGTGCCAGGCACTTGACGCCCGGAATGTCATTGAGCAAGCGGACCATCAACAGGCGGCGCTTGTCGAAGGCAAGGCGCATCGTCTCGACCTCGTCTTGCGGCCCCGTGATCGCAGCCAGCGCGGCAGCCTGACTTACCGCGGCTGCGTTGGTCGTCGACTGGCCCTGAATCGTACTCATCGCCTCGATCACGTCCTCCGGTGCGCAGGTAAAACCAATGCGCCAGCCCGTCATCGCATAGGCCTTGGAGACACCGTCGACGATGATCGTACGTTTGCGAACCTCGGGACCAAAGGTCGCCGGTTGCACAAACTTCGCATCGCCGTAGCACAGGTAGCGGTAGATATCGTCCGTCAACAACCAAAGGTCGTGCTTCACGACCAGATCCGCAATCGCGCGCAAGGCCGACTCCGGGTAGATCTGGCCGGTTGGATTCGACGGTGAATTGATGAGAATCATCTTCGTCTTGGGCGTGATTGCCTTCGCGATATTCTCGGCCTTTACGACAAATCGATCGGCCGCGGTTGAAACCACCGGAACCGGCACGCCACCCGCCATCTTCACAATTTCGGAATAGCTGACCCAGTACGGGGCTGGCAAGATGACCTCGTCCCCCTCGTCGAGGACGGCGTGCAACGCGTTGAAGATCGAATGCTTCGCGCCCACGTTCACCATGACCTGCTTCGGCGTCACCTCGATGCCGTGGTCCTTGGCAAACCACTGTGCTACGGCTTTGCGCAACTCGGGGGTACCCGCGACATTGGTGTACTTCGTCGCGCCAGCATCGAGCGCCCTCTTGGCGGCTTCCTTGATATGGACGGGTGTGTCGAAGTCAGGCTCGCCTGCGCCGAAGCTGACAACGTCGATGCCAGCGGCCTTCAACTCGGCCGCTTTGGCGGTCACGGCGAGGGTCATGGACGGTTCGATAAGATCAAGGCGCTTGGAGAGTTTCATGGGTTTGGATTTCCTGAGAGACGTTCTTTCAATGCAAGTGCAACAGGTGCGGGAACCAATCGGCTCACGTCACCACCGTAACCGGCGACCTCTTTTACCAGAGACGACGAAACAAAAAAGCTCTCATCGTTCGTCATCAGATAGATGGTCTCCACATCCGGAGCCAAGTGGCGATTCATGTGGGCAAGTTGAAATTCAAACTCGAAATCCGCGATGGCGCGCAGGCCACGGATGACCGCGCGGGCGTTGCGGGCATGAGCGAAGTCGACCAGTAGGCCTGAAAATCCCTCGATCTCAACGTTGCTGCCCGGCACCGATCGTCGGATCAAATCCACCCGCTCGGCGAGCGAAAACATCGGTTGTTTCTTGGGGTTATCGGCAACCGCCACGATCAAGCGATCCACCACGTTCAAGGCACGCAACAGAATGTCCACGTGACCGTTGGTGATCGGATCAAAAGTACCCGCGTAGATTCCTACCCTGGGCTGGCTCATGGCAGACCTCCGTGGCATCGATAGAACGAAAGTCCCGTATCGCCGTAGTGGCGCAAATCGGTTCGGATCAATTCGCCACAGTTTTCGGGAGGTTCGCGGCGTCTGTCGTGTTCGACGATCACGACGCCACCGTGTGCCAGCATGCGGCAGTTCAACGCCGACAAGGCCGGTTCGACCAATCCGTCGGCGTAGGGTGGATCCACAAACACCCAACCAAAACGGACCCGGGACTCTTTGGAATCGGTCAGTCGACGGATTGCGTCGCGAAAGTCGCAGCCGAGGATCCGGGTACGTTCGCGAAACTCGGCGTTGTCGAGGTTCTTGCGAAGCGCGGTCAGCGCGGCTCGGTCTCGATCCACAAACACGGCTGACGCGGCACCACGAGAAAGGGCTTCCATGCCGAGAGCGCCTGTGCCCGCGAAGAGATCCAGAACGGAAATGCCATCGGCGGGACCCAGAATGTTGAAGATCGCCTCACGCACCTTGGAGGCGGTCGGACGGGTTTGCTTGCCCGATGGCGCTTTCAGCTTGCGGCCGCGATCGGCGCCACCGGTCAGACGCATGGAATGGGCAAGCTCTACCCCCGGCGCGAGCCGGTGTCAAACCGGTCATTCCGGAAGGCGAGCGCCCGACTTCCTCGTGTTAGAGTCCTCCATCCAAGGTAACTGTGCGCTTTTTATCAACGATCTCTCTGCTAGTGTTATTGCTTTCGGTCGGCGGATCCATCTCGATCCCCACCGTTTTTGCCGACAGCTCGACCTCCCGCGCCGACGTCCAGAAGGCCAAGATCGCTTACAAACGGGCAACGGCGCAGTTCGGCATCGGTAACTACGCCGAAGCTGCTGCGGCCTACGAAGAGGCCTTCACGTACAAGCCCGATCCGGCCCTGCTTTTCAACGCGGCACAGGCGTACCGACTTGCGGATAATCGAGAACGCGCCATCAAGCTGTATCGCAACTACCTTCGTCTTTATAGCGAGGGCAGCGCGGCCCCGGAGGCGCGCAAGCATATGGAGACACTTGAGGCCG
>Ga0105046_10003217_pt1 | contig 25877 bp, 18 predicted proteins | sample MAT03_FD_78385 | JGI IMG/M metagenome (GOLD analysis project Ga0105046, IMG submission 78385) | Freshwater microbial communities from Lake Fryxell liftoff mats and glacier meltwater in Antarctica - MAT-03 (megahit assembly) | ecosystem: Environmental > Aquatic > Freshwater > Ice > Liftoff...
AACAGCACCGACGCCAACAAGAGGGCAAAAACACCCCACCAAACCCGTTGGCGTTCTTTGAACCGGGTGATGAGCAGGGTGGTAACGCCGAGGGTCAGCAGGGCGACTACGATGTAGGGCGGGTCGAAGGAGAGCCCGAGTATGACCAGTGCGGCGGTTCCGAAACCGAGAAGGTACCAGCTTGGCGACAGTCCTTCGCGGTACAAAACCAGCATGAAAGAGAAAAATACCAAGGCCGAACCGGTGTCTTTTTGCAGCAAAATGATCAAAACCGGCAGCATAAACAACCCGAAAGCATAGAGACGGCTGCGCCACTCGCGCAAGTTAACGCCCGCCGAACTCAGGTAGCCGGCCATGGCCAGACAAGTACCGAATTTGGCAATTTCGGCCGGTTGCAGCGAAAAACCACCGAACTGGTACCAGGCGTTGGCGCCGTTCACCTCTCGGCCGAACACCAGTGTACCCGCCATGAGCACCAGCGAAATGAGGTAAATGACCAGCCCAAACGTGCGCCAGAAAGCCCAGTCCGTCAGCAAAATAAAAAACAACAAGGCAAAGCATACCACGATGAAAAACAGCTGTTTTCCTGGTGTTGTGGAGAAATCGAAAAAATTGAATGGGGCTTCAGCGTTGAAGTTGACCGCATAAATCATAAGCCATCCAATGGCTACAAGGGCCACGTAGAGGGTAAGGATGATGCGGTCGAGCTCACCAAAATTGAGCAGTTGTGGTCGGGTATCGGACATGGTAAACCCCAGGTTTGGGCCGTAAAAACGCAAAGTTAGGCGTTTTTGGTGCGGAGGCGGCAAAAATTAAAACCGCAAAAAATCACGGGGGTGGATGGCGGGGTCTTTGGCAGGGTAAGCGCCCTGAAATTCGTCGCCGATGGCCGGAATAAACGCCTGCGCTTCGAAACGGGTACGGAATGCGCCCACGCGCAATTTGTAATAAGGTTTTTCATGCACCCATGCGGCGGGCACGTCGGGGTAAATGGTTTTGAAACGAAGTTCCTCCTGTTCCACTTGTTGCCTGTCGGCCGAAGCCATCAATTGCAGGCGCCACCCATCAATGCCCGGATTGGTGCGGTTGTTGTTGGTCCAGTCCTGAAACAGCGAGGAAACTGCAGGGTCTTCGTTGATTTGTACTTCCTGGGCTTGCGACACGATTGGGCACAAAGCAAAGAGGCAAATAAGCAACAGGGAGTTTTTCATGATTCGGGCAATTTATTTCAGGGCTAAAAGATTTGCGAGATTTTCAGGATAAGTCAGAGGGATCTGAACTTGATTTTCTTCCCAAATTAGCTACAAATGTTACCAGAAACGTAGTTAATCCCTTATTTTTTCACCCCAATTATTTCCAAACCTGCCGAAGTCCCAATGCGGTCGGCGCCTGCTTTTACCAAAGCGAGTACCTGGTCGGCGGTGCGTATGCCCCCGGCGGCTTTGATTTTGAGCGAAGGCGGTGCGATGGCACGGAGGCGTTCCACCATATCGGTGGTCGCGGGGAAGCCGTTGAAACCCGTGCCTGTTTTCAGGTAGGCAGCACGTGCTGCTACGGCCATTTCGGCCAAGCGGCGGATATCGTCTTCGCTCAGCATGCCACATTCAAGAATAAGCTTGAGCGTGCGGCCGCGCATGTGGGTGGCCATGGCCACGCTTTCGATGTCGTTGCTCACGTGGTTCCAGTTGTCGCTTTTCAAAGCTGCCATGTTGATCATGGCATCGATGTCGTCGGCGCCGTCTTCCACAGCGCGTTTGATTTCTTCACTTTTCGCTGCAATGGCCGAATAACCCATGGGGAAACCCACCACGGTGGCAACTTTAACCGTACTGCCTTCGCCGAGAATGCGTTTGGCTTCCCGCACAAAAAGTGGCGGTATACACACAGCGGCAAACTGGTATTGGTTTGCTTCTTCACACATGCGCCTAACTTCCGAAAGTGTCGTATCAGGCTTTAAAAGGGTGTGTTCAATAAATCTTGCTAAATCACTCATCCAATCTGTATGGGTTTTCAGTCGCAAAAATAGAACAACGCAGCCGTTCAAAGTGCAAGTAGATTGTTAATGTGTAAAATTTGCTTGTAGCGGACGTTTGACGTAAACACATTTTGTTTTAAAATTTATTTCCTGAACAGGTTTTATCTCGTAACTTTGCGAATTGGCGCAACCGCGAAGCGTGTTGTGCTGTTTTCAAGCACAATATGGCAAAAGTAAACACAACACCCGATCAAGTCCACGAGCAAACATCAGGAAATGGCGTTGCAGGGCAGGACTACATCGAAGTCATCGGCGCAAGGGTACACAACCTAAAAAACATCGATGTACGGATTCCGCGCAACAAACTCGTCGTCATCACCGGCATCAGTGGCTCTGGCAAAAGTTCCCTCGCCTTTGATACCATTTACGCCGAAGGTCAGCGCCGTTTTATGGAAACGCTTTCGAGCTACGCCCGCCAATTCATCGGCGAAATGGAACGCCCCGACGTAGAATCCATCAGTGGATTAAGTCCCGTGATCTCCATCGAGCAAAAGACCACAGGCCGCAACCCGCGCTCCACCGTAGGCACCGTAACCGAAGTATACGACTTTCTTCGACTTTTGTTCGCACGGGCAGGAGAAGCTTATTCGTACAACACCGGAAAAAAAATGGTGAAGTACACCGAGGAGCAAATCATTCACAACATCCTCGAACGGTTCGATAAACGCAAAATAGCCCTTTTGGCGCCCATAGTCCGCGCCCGCAAAGGCCATTACCGCGAGCTTTTTGAACAAGTGCGCAAACAAGGCTACACCAAAGTACGCATCGACGGCGATATCCTCGACGTGACACCAGGCATGCAAATCGACCGCTACAAAATCCACGACATCGAAATTGTGGTGGATCGCCTGCGCACCGGCGACGACCGCGGCGAACGCCTCGCCGACAGCGTGAGAACAGCCCTGCGCCTGGGCGACGGTATGCTCATGGTGATCGACCTCGATGCCAGCGACACAACGCCCGCAGGTTATTCCAAAAACCTGATGTGCCCCGAAAGTGGCATCAGTTACGAAGAACCTTCACCCAATACATTTTCTTTCAACTCGCCTTACGGCATGTGCCCGCACTGCAAAGGTTTGGGCGAAGTGCATGAGGTGGACATGGCCCGCGTTATCCCCGATGACACCAAAAGCATCAACGACATCGGCATCGCACCACTCGGCGAGGTACGCGACAACATGCTTTTTAAACAACTGCGCACCCTTTCGAAAAAATACAAGTTTTCTTTCAGCACCCCCGTCAGCGAAATTCCCAAAAAAGCCTTGGAAACCATCCTACACGGCGGCGATGAAGACCTAAAAGTGGACCTTACCTGGGGAGGCGACGAATACAGCTACAACCTCGCCTACGAAGGCCTCATCAACATGCTCAAACGGTGGTATGCCGATACAGGCAGCGAAAAAATACGCCAATGGGCCGAGGATTTTATGACCGTGCAGCCCTGTCCCGAATGCAACGGCGCCCGATTGAAAAAAGAAAGCCTATGGTTTAAAATCGATGAGCTCAACATCGCTGAAATGGGTGAAATGGACCTCAATGCCCTTTATGAACGCCTGCAAACGGTGGAAAACGGCATGAGCGAACGCCAACGCGCCATCGCCCGCGATGTGCTGAAGGAAATACGCTTCCGCGTTAAGTTTTTACTCCAAGTAGGCCTCGATTACCTCGCCCTGCACCGCCCGGCGCGAACGCTCTCCGGCGGCGAAAGTCAGCGCATCCGCCTGGCCACCCAGATCGGCTCGCAACTCACCGGTATTACGTATATCCTCGACGAACCCAGCATAGGACTGCACCAGCGCGACAACCTGCGCCTCATTGAAGCACTTAAAAACCTTCGCGACATCGGAAATACCGTGCTGGTGGTGGAACACGACCGAGACATCATGCTCGAGTCCGACTACCTTATCGACCTGGGTCCCGGCGCCGGTAAACACGGCGGCCGTATCGTAGATCTCGGTACACCCGCCGAATTTTTGAAAAATCCCACCAGCACCAGCGATTATCTGGCTGGACGTGCAAGGCTTGATCCGCCGAAAAAACGCCGTGAAGGCAACGGGAAATTCCTCGAATTGCTGGGCTCTACAGGGCACAACCTGAAAAATGTGGATATGTGCCTGCCCCTCGGAACGTTCATCTGCGTTACCGGGGTGAGCGGCTCGGGCAAATCGAGCCTCATCAACGAAACGCTCTACCCCATCCTGCAAAGCCACTTTTACAACAGCCTCAAACGCCCGCTGGCTTACCGGGAAATCAAAGGCATAGATCACCTCGACAAGGTGATCGAAATAGACCAGAGCCCCATAGGTCGTACGCCGCGCAGCAATCCGGCTACCTACACCAATGTTTTTGGCGACATCCGAAAAATGTTCGCCGATACCCCCGAAGCCCGCATACGGGGCTACAACGCAGGGCGTTTTTCATTCAATGTAAAAGGCGGCCGTTGCGAAGTATGCGAAGGCGCCGGTTTGCGCACCATCGAAATGAACTTTCTTCCCGACGTACAGGTTCATTGCGAACGTTGTCTCGGCAGGCGTTACAACCGCGAAACCCTTGAAATCCTGTACAAAGGCAAAAGTATTTCCGATGTGCTCGACATGAGCATCAACGAAGCTGTATTGTTTTTCGAACCCATCCCCAACATTTTCCGAAAAGTCAAAACATTGCAGGACGTTGGCCTGGGATACATCACGCTCGGGCAACAAGCCACCACCCTCAGCGGCGGTGAAGCACAACGCGTGAAACTCGCCGAAGAACTTTCAAAAAAAGATACCGGCCAAACCATTTACATCCTAGACGAACCCACCACCGGCCTGCACTTCGAAGACATACGCCAATTGCTCTTCGTGCTCAACCGCCTGGTAGAAAAAGGCAATACCGTGATCGTGATCGAACACAACCTCGATGTCATCAAAATGGCCGACTACGTTGTGGATATTGGTCCCGATGGCGGCTCAAGGGGCGGAAAGATCGTTTGCGCTGGAACGCCCGAAATGGTTGCCAAAGTGAAAGAAAGTTACACCGGACAATTTCTAAAAAAGGAACTGAAAGCATGAAACATACTTTTTCCCTCGACGGTTATCCTTACATCATGCTCAACAATCTGCTGAAAGTCCTGCACCTCGTGGGCACCGGCGGCGAAGCCAACATTCGGATTACAGAAGGCGAAGTGACGGTTAACGGTCTGGTTGAATTGCAAAAACGCAAAAAAATAAAAGCGGGAGATGACATTGAATTCGGCGGACAAACGATTGAAGTACTGGCCTAGAGCAGGTTATCAGGAATAATATGCATCTTTGTACCAGTTTTGTGAATTGTTCGATGTAAATATTGATTCAATACACCCAAACTGCCGTCTCAACACGGCACACAAGCATAGTTTACCAAAATTTATTTTTTTTGAATTTTTCTGAATTTGATCTCCACCCCGACCTGCTCGACGGCATAGATGCCCTGAATTATACCACGGCTACACCCATCCAGGAACAGGCCATCCCCATCATCCTTGCTGGCAAAGACCTCATTGGGATTGCACAAACAGGTACCGGCAAAACAGCGGCTTTTATCTTGCCCATCATCGATAAAATCCTCGATTCAAACGAAGCCAACTATACCCAGGCTCTCGTTATCGTGCCTACCCGCGAACTCGCCGTTCAAATCGACAAAGTCATCCAGGCCTACTCGTACTTTACCGGCGTTTCCAGCGCTGCCATCTATGGCGGCAGCGACGGCAAAGCGTTTGCCCAAGAAAAAACAGCCCTTACCGGTGGTGCCGACATTCTCATCGCCACCCCCGGTCGTTTGCTCTCACACATGAACCTCGGATACGTAGACTTCAAACGCCTGCGATTCCTCGTGCTCGACGAGGCCGACCGCATGCTCGACATGGGCTTTATGCCAGCCATCAACAGCATCATCGGCACGCTTAATCCCAACCGACAAAACCTGCTGTTTTCGGCCACCATGCCTCCAGGTGTGATGAAACTTACCAAAAACATCCTGGACAACCCCGAAATGATCAAAATCGCACTATCGAAACCCGCCGAAGGCGTGTCGCAAAGTGTGTACATGGTGAACGATCACCAGAAAATTGATCTCATCGCACGCCTGCTTTCAGGCCAAGAAGGCAAACGCATCCTCATCTTCGGTTCCACCAAAACCTCCGTAAGTACCCTGTACCATAAACTGCGCTCGCGCAAAATGAACGTTGCTCAAATCAGCAGTGACCTCGAACAAGACCAGCGCAACCAAGTGATGCTCGACTACCGAAACCGTAACATTGACATCCTCATCGCTACCGATGTACTTAGCCGAGGTATCGACATCGACGGCATCGACCTGGTGATCAACTTCGACGTGCCCCGCGACCCTGAAGATTACGTGCACCGCATCGGTCGTACCGCACGCGCCGGCGAAAAAGGCCTCGCCGTTACCCTGGTGTCGCCCAAAGACCAGCCACGCTTTGTGAAAATCGAAAAACTGATCGATAAAAAAATCGAACGCATGCCCCTCCCCGATGGCATGCGGGAAACCCAACCCACAAGCACCAACAACAGCCGGGATCAACGTCCAAAACAACAACAACGCTCACCCCGCAGCGGCGACCCCCAGCCACGCCCACCGCGCAGTGAGCAGCAGCCGCGCCTACCGCGCACTGCAACAACCGAAGGTGGCGCAGCCAAACCAGAAGGCGAACAAAACCGCAACCGCAACCGCAGGCGCAAACCGAGGAATAAAAGTGGGGAAAGTGGGGCAGTAAAAAGTTGATTGTCTTCAACCGAACCAGGTAAAATCCATAAAAAAACCTCAAGTCGAATATTCGGCTTGAGGTTTTTTTATGCAATGCAATGTCCTTATGGCCTTTTCACCACCATGCTTTTCAGCACCTCTTCATTCACCACCACCGGATACTCTTTGCGCAGGTTCTCGATCCATTGTTTTTCGAGGTAATCCTGGTAGTCGGCCACGGCATAACCGCGGGCTTCGGTGAGGGTTTTGGCTTCAGGCGGCACAATTTTTTCTATTTTGGAAAACGCCGCCGTTTTGGTGCCCGCATCTGTTTTGCCTTCGGTCATGCTACCTAATTTCCAAATGGGGACAAGGTCTTTGTTTTTACCGCGTTCGTAGCGTTTTTCCATCACAGACACCAACTCTTCTTTTTTGTTGAATTTTTTCAACACTTCGTCTGATGGTTTTTTGCTGGCGTATTCACGTACTTCTTCCAACAGTTTAGGATCGTCGCTTTTAATGGTGTACAAACTCACGTCGGCGCGTTCGTCCCACTTGTATTTTTGGCTCAGGTTGGTGTCGAAGAACTTTTGCAATCCAACGGTGTCAGTATTTGCGCGGTCCCAAACATTGATTTTCAAAGCTTCGAAGAGCAGAATGCCTTCTTCGTATTCGCGCATTAGGGAATGAAACTCCGGGTATTTTTCATCCAATTGGCTTTCTTCGTAAGCCATGGCCACCTCTTCCGTCCAGGTATTGTACAGTTTGGTTACGGTTTCTTCCATCGGATTGCCAGAGCCGCGCATGCGTTCGCGGCTGGCACGTGCGCAATAATCTTCAAAATCGGCAACTGTGTAAGCCTTATCTTTTCCAAAACGCATCATAACCTCCTTTGAACGGGTTGGATTGGGTTTCCACTTGAACGTAAGGAATACGGTGTCTTTTTGTTGGGCCGTCCAGTTTTTAAGCACTGCCGGATATTCTTCAAACTTGCCTTCTTTTTTGATGCGGGCAATCATGCTTTGGCGGGCTATTTCGCTGCGGCTGTCACGTTTGATGCGTTCGGCAAGCGGGCGGCGCAAGGCTTCAAAACTTCCAACAGGCCTAGCACTGATGCGTTTGATGATGTGGTAACCGATGCTGGTCTCCGAAGGTTTGGCATAATCGCCATCTTTGGTCAGGCCGAAAGCAGCGTCTTCAAATGGCTTTTGATACCGGTTGATGCCGAAAAAACCCACGTATCCACCTTTGGCCGCAGTCGTTTTGTCGTCGGTGTACTTGGTGCACAACTCATTCCAGTCTCCTCCCGCTTGCAAGGCAGTATACACGCTGTCGACACGGCGGCGAATGATGGTGTTTGCCTCCTCGCTGTCGCCTTTTCGGAAAAGGATTTGGGCTACTTCCATTTCGCCGCGGGCCGGCCGGAACCCGTTCACGCGAACGATGTGGTAGCCTCCATTGGAGCGAACGGGGCCGAGCAATGAACCTGCTGGAGCGGCATAAGCGGCAACTTCCATGTTGTAATAGCCGTCGGGCAGCATTGCGGTGATGAAGCCGAGATTTCCTTTGTTTTCCTTGGCGGTTTTGTCGTCCGAGCTGTCGGCCGCCATTTTTTCAAAAGAAACGCCGCCCTTGATCATGTTCAACATGGCCAGAGTACGGTTGTAGGCACGCAAAGTATCGGCGGGTTTGGCATTTTTGTCGCAGGCGATGAAAATGTGGCTGATGTCTACGTCCTGTTGCATGCGGTCATACGCTTCGCGAATAAGTCTGTCGGTAACTTCTTTATCTACGAGGTACGATGCGGCGAGCTGCCGGCGGTATCCTTCAAGTTCGCTGTTGAGGGCATCAATGGTGTCGAGCTGCATGTCGCGGGCTTTGGCCACTTTGAGTTTGAAACCCGTGTAGAGCCCAAGGTATTCGCGCAGGGATGTTTCGGAAAAATCGGCTTTCTCCTGGTTGGTTTTGGTGTAAATGTAGCGGAACTCACCGGCAGTGACAGGTTTTCCAGCTACGGTGAACAATACAGCTTCATCCTGCGACCAAAGGGCAGAAAGGCTCGCAGTAATCAACAGGGTAAGGGTAAACAGTTTCTTAAACATGGTAAGAATCGCGGTATTTACAGAATGGTTATGCAAAATAGTCCGAAGTGGAAAGTCTGAAGTCCGAAGTCAAATTGGTTGGGTTCAACATGCGTAGTAGATCCCTTTTAATCCGCTTTCGAACTTCGGACTTCAGACTTCAGACTTTTTCGAGCGTGCAAAGTTAGGAAAGCGACTGAAAAACGCCTGTAAAGGACAATTATTATAAAATTGTTAACAGCACAAAGCTACGCTTTGACGGATACTGACATGCGCTTCAATGCTTTTTTTGTCAAATACATCGATGCAATGCAATCACCCATGTCAATGTACCTATTTTCGCAACCAATTCCCGTTTGGTATGAAAAAAGCTTTGCTGCTACTTTTTGTCGTCGCCCTTTTGCAGGCGCCAACCTTTGCTCAAAAGAGCGTCACGCTCGACGATTGTTTTACCTATTTTAAATTTTACGCCGCAGGCGTAAACCACTACCATTACCTCAACGATGGCTTCCGGTACGCCGAAGCCAATGCCAAAGGTGTCCACATTTACGACGTTCGCAACCCCGAATTCGATTCGCTCATCACCTTAAACCTTCCCGAAAAATACCAGGGCTTCGACCATTTCACTTTCAGCGCCGACGAAAAAAAACTGCTGCTGCGCACCGACACCAAACAGGTGTACCGCCATTCAACCCTGGCCGACTACCTTGTTTACAATCTGATTACTGGCTCTGCAACGCCCGTTTACGAAACCGAACAACAACAATTCGTTGAATTTGGTCCCGACGGAAATGGTGTGGCTTTTGTGGCCGGTAACAACCTGTTTTACCTCGACTTGGCCACAGGAAATCGCAAACAGATCACCTCCGACGGCAAACCCAACAACATCATCAACGGCCTGGCCGACTGGGTGTACGAGGAAGAATTCAGCCCCGTAGATGGCGACGGCATGAAAGCCACCGTCTGGAGCCCAAACAACAACTACCTCGCTTACCTGCGTTTCGATGAAACCGAAGTGAAGGAGTTTCCACTGTTCTGGTACGAAAACGACGCGTACCCTCGTAAAAGCACCTTCAAATATCCCAAAGTGGGAGATAAAAACTCCAAAGTGAGCGCCCATGTTTACAACCTGGCCAGCGGTGAAACGTATGAAGTAACGCTCGACCCCGCCACGGTGAACACCCTCGATTTTTACCTGCCGCGTTTGCATTGGACCCCCAACAACCGTCTCGTGGTGACGCACCTCAACCGTTACCAGGACACCCTCAGTCAGCTGCTTGCCGATCCGCTTGCTGCCAATCCCGATCGTACGATCAAGACCTCCTTACTGCTTCGAGAAACCGACCCGGCTTACGTGGAAATTGAGTCGGAAAACAAACTTGTTTTCCTGGAAAACGGCAAACAGTTCGTGTGGACAAGCGAACGCAGTGGCTACATGCACATTTACCTTTACGAACTCGACGGTAAAACGCCGCCGCGTGCACTTACACAAGGCAATTTCGATGTGACCGCCTTTTATGGCGTGGATGAGAAAAACGGGAAATTCTATTACCAGGCCGCTTTGCCCGATCCCATGAACCGCAGCCTGTTTGAAGGTTCACTCGACGGCGTCACACTTCTCCGCCAAATGAACGAAAAAACCGGCTGGAACGAAGCCGCCTTCAGCACCACGTTTGATTATTACACCCTCACCTGGTCCGACGCCAATACTCCCACCGTCGTTAAGCTTTGCGATCGCTCGGGAAAAGTACTGCGTACCCTGGCCGACAACCGCAGGGCAGCCATGATGCGCAAGGATTATGGTTTTGTGGAAAAAAAGTTCTTGTCCATCAAAAATGCCGACGGCATTGACATGAATGCCTGGATACTCCAGCCCGACAGTTTGGAACCTGGCAAAAAATACCCGGTTTTGTTTGATGTGTACGGTGGCCCAGGTTCGCAAACGGTACAAAACCAATACGACGGTTACGTAGGCGCATGGCACCAGTTGCTGGTGCAAAAAGGTGTGATCGTGGTAAGCGTAGACAATCGGGGCACCGGTGCCCGCGGTACTGCGTTTAAAAAATGCACCCAACTGCAACTCGGCAAATTTGAAACCGAAGACCAGATCGCCGCCGCGCGTTACCTCAGCACGCTTCCCTACATCGACCCCAACCGCATAGGCATCTGGGGCTGGAGCTTCGGCGGATACCTCAGTACCTCCTGCGTTTTGAAAGGCAACGACGTGTTTAAAATGGCCATGGCCGTAGCGCCCGTAACCAACTGGAAATGGTACGACAGCGCCTACACCGAACGCTACATGCACACCATGGCAGACAACGCCAATGGTTACGAAACCAATTCGCCCGTGAATTACGCCCCACAACTGCGCGGTGGCAACTACCTCATTTGTCACGGCATGGTCGACGATAATGTTCATTACCAGCAATGCGCGGAAATGATCAATGCGCTCGTAAAAGCCAACAAGCAGTTTGAAACCCAGTATTACCCCAACCGCAACCACGGGATCTACGGCGACAATGCAACGAGGCATTTGTTTACCAAGCTGACATCGTTTGTTTTGGAGAAGCTTTAGTTAACTGCTGCCAGCCGCTTCAGTGCGCAACGCATCGCTGTCCCAGGCATTGTCCTCTTCAAGGTTACTGATGAAGCGCACGTCTTCGCGCAACAGTTTTTCCTGAAGTTCAATTTCTTCGCGGGCCGAGAGCACGTAACGCTCTTTGTCGACCCATTCTTTGGCCAGTTTTTCGATGGCGCTTTCGTCGTATTTGATGAATTCCTGCGCTTTGCGGGTAGCGGTGTAGTTGCGGAAGCCCATGGCGTGCAGCACATCTACGCCCATGTAAACCGAACTGTGCAGGGATTCGCGGTAAGTTTTAACAGGGCCTTTGGCCAGCAGGTCGTAGGTATGGAAACGGTGTTTGGTGCGTACGAACAATTGCAGGTGGGGAAAATGTTTGCGAACCACATCCACCAGTTTGTGGGAGTCTTCTTCCGAGTCGATGGCGGAAATAAGGTATAGGGCATCGTCGGCGCCAGCAGATTTCAGCAGGTCGAAACGGGTGCTGTCACCGTAATACACTTTGAAACCCATTTTGCGCAGCAAGTCTACCCGGTCGCTATCATGGTCGAGGATGGTGGTTTCCACGCCGGCTGCGCGCAAAAAGCGGCCCACGGTGCTACCGAAATGTCCAAACCCCGCGATGATGACCTTGTTTTTTTCGTACACCGTATCGGCCTGCCTGGCATTGGGCGCTTCGGTAGTACCAAACTGGGGCGTAAGGAAACGTTCGTTTAAAAACAGCAAAATCGGTGACAACACCATGGTGACGGTGGTGACGGCCATGCCCATTTCAAGGATGTGTTTGTCGAGCAGGTTGAGCTGTCCCGCTGCCGCCAATACAACGAAAGCGAACTCACCAACTTGACAAAGCAAAAAGGCAAACAACAGGTTTTGATCGGTTTTTAAATCAAACTTTTTACCGACGGCCAGCAAAACCGCTGTTTTTACCAACAAAACCAGTCCTACAAGGAGAAACAACAACCCTGCTTCTTCTCGGATGAGGTTGAAGTTGATTGTGGAACCCACGGCCGTAAAAAACAGGCCGAGCAAAAGTCCTTTAAAAGGCTCCATATCGCTTTCCAGTTCGTGGCGGTATTCACTGTTGGCCAGCAGCATACCAGCCAAAAAGGCGCCGAGTGCCGCGCTGAGTCCTGCCAATTGCATGAGGTAAGCCACTCCTATCACCAACAGCAAGGCAGAGGCGGTAAACAGTTCGCGTACACGTGTACGGGCAATGCTTCGCAAAAAAGGGTTCACCAGCCAGCGGCCGGCAACAACCAAGAAACCGATGGCGCCCAGCGATGTCAGTACCTTTAAACCTGAGCCGCTTTCACTGGTTACGGTGGCTTCCTGTAGAGCCAACAAAGGAAGCAGAGCCAGCAAGGGGATCACCGCAATGTCCTGCATGAGCAAAACGGCAAACGACGCTTGTCCGGCCTGACTATCGCCCAAGCCGCGCTCTTTTACCGTTTGCAAAGCAATGGCCGTACTCGACAAGGTGAATGCGGCGGCCATCACAAACGAGGTACCGAAAGGCCAGCCAAAAACCCACCACAGCAGCGCGAAGAGAATGCCTGTTGTTGCCAGCAATTGCCCGCCGCCCAAACCCAGGATGGCTTTGCGCATGCTCCAGAACGACTTCGGATTGAGTTCCAGTCCGATCAGGAATAGCATCATTACCACGCCAAATTCGGAGGCGTGCATAACGTCTTCGCCTTCAGATCCCACAAATTTCAGAACGAACGGACCGATAAGCACGCCAGCAAACAAATACCCAAGTACGCTGCCAATGCCCAGGCGTTTGGCGATGGGCACACAAATTAATGCTGCGCCCAAAAAAACGATGGCTTGTTGTAAAAAATGCGTTCCCATGGATCAGTCGTATTGGTGTATGTTGAGGTATTCGCGTTGGGAAATTTCCTGCCAATCGGCTTCCCCTGAAGCCAGTTCGGTAAGTAAATCGCGGTAAACGTATGCATTGGTGTTGCACATGACGTCGGTGGCCTGGGTGGATTGGTGAATCACAAATGGTGGCAAATAGTTCATACGGCACAACGTAGCCGTTTGCTCGAAAGGTCGTAGAAACTCGTTGATGGTGAATCGGTTACTACCTTCATGGCGGTACACTTGTTTTCCACCGCCTACTGTAACCGTATTAAAAACACGTTTTCCTGTGAGTTTATCGCCCGTGCGGCCATAAGCCCAGCCGTGCTCGAGCACCAGATCGATCCATTGTTTGAGCAGGGGCGGACAACTGTACCAATACAACGGGTGGTGCCACACCACGATGTCGTGTCCGAGCAACAATTGTTGCTCGTGTGCAATGTCGATGTCGAAATCGGGGTAGCTTTCGTAGAGGTCGTTGAAAGTAACGAAGGGCAGATCGCGAACGGCCTCCACGAGGCGTCGGTTCACAATCGAATCTTCGTAGCGCGGGTGGGCGAACTGGATAAGGATGCGCAGCATAAGTGTTTGACAAGCGCCAGGGTAGTTGGAAAACGCTCGTCGGCAAACATACGGAAAAATGAGGGTACACTAATTGGTCCGCAAAGGGCGTTTTCAATAAAGCAGAATTTATACAATTCGCTTTTTGCAGCACGCTGATAAACCTTAAAAATCAATCACTTGAAGATCATTACATTTTTTACACTTGCCTTAGTGGCTTTCAGTCAACTAGGCTGTAAACCCAAAACGACCGCACCCACGCAGGGCATGGTTGAAATAAACCTTATGCAGCCGGTGCAAAATGCCGACTGGAGTACCATCCTGGAGTTGAAAGGATTTGTGGCGCTGGCTTCACCGGAGCCGTTTAAAATGCTTTCCAACATTCTGTACGCAGACGGTAAAATCATCACGCTCGATGTGGATAACGACTACGAGGCCATTCGGGTTTTTGATGAAAAAACAGGCAAGTACCTTTACGACATCGGACAAAGGACTGAGGACGACGATCCGGAAAAAGGGTACAACGGTGTCATCGACATAGCCTACAACCCCGACCGCAAAATCATCCGATTATTGTCGAACGGACAATTGCGTTTTTCCGATTATGACCTGAATGGAAAGTACCAGGGAAGTATGAAATACGACTTTTACGGCATGGACCTGGCTTACCTCGGCAACGACCAATGGGTGGTGTACAACGAATGGTATGCCAATGAAAAGACGGGGAACCATTACCTTGTTTTTTACAACAACAAAGGAGAAATCATCAACAAGGCCTTGCCTTATCCAAAAAGTCAGAACGGCCAGGCTTTCGATTTTACCGGTTTTCTCATGCGCTCCGGCAACGAGGTCTGGCTCAATGTTCCGTTCAGCGATACGGTGTATTCCATATCGGGCACCCAAGCCACACCGAGGTACCGCATGTTGGATAGCGTTGCGCTGAATACCGGCAAAAGCAGCACCAAGGTGTTTGGAGACGGATTAAGTGAAGAAATTTTCCTTGAAGAAGGGTTTTTTAGCAACGGCAGGTATCTGGTTTTCCCGTACCAAAGAAACCTCAAATTGCCACTGGGCATCTACGACACGAAAAAAAACCTGTTTATGGATTCCAGAAATTTGGATAAAAACAAGGTATTCAACAAGTTGTTTATAGGTTTAGACTTGTATGCCAAAGACGCTTCCACTTTTTCAATGGCAATAAGACAGGATCGGATGCTGAACATTCTGAGCCAGGACGATCGAAACGCCTGGGAAGCCATCTTGCCTGGGTTGTACGACACGGCCATGGGCAGTACTGCTGCACCGAACAGCTTGTATTTGTTTTTTTACAGTTTCAAAAATTGACAAGTACGTTGTTTGAAAACTTCAATCGAAAAGAAAAACCCCATGCGTAAAACCTGCTTCTTCGTTCTTGCCCTTGAATTGTTGTCTTTTTTCACAACCGCACAGGTTGCTTCTACCTACCCCGTTCGCATCCCCGTGAACAATCCGACCGCTCTTGCCGACTGGTCGGAGCTGCTTGAATTTAAAGGTTTCCTGCCCCTTTCCACTGATGTCACGCACCAGGTGTTGTACGTGGATAACCTGCTTTTTGTAGAGGACAAAATCATAGCGCTCGATGTCGACACCGAATTCAGCGCCGTTCGGGTATTCGATGGCAAAACGGGAAAATACCTGTATGATATCGGAAAATATGTACAATCCGATGATCCGGAACAAGGTATTTACGGCATTATGGACATCGCGTGGAACCCCGATCGCAAGTACTTACGCGTGCTTTCCAGTGGCCAAAACTGTTTTTCCGATTATACGCTTGACGGCACCTACCTCGGCAGTGTGAAAACGGGTATGTTCGGCGAGGGTTTGGTGTACCTGGGCGATGACAAGTGGCTGTTTTACAATGAACACAATTCCAGTGACCAAGCTGGAAACAACTACCTGCTGTTTTTCAACGGCATAGGCGAGCTAACCAGCCGCGATTTTCCGTACGCCGAAACACGCAACGGATTCGGTTATGTTCATACCGGGTATCTTATGCGTTCGGGAAATGACGTATGGTTTAGTCCGCCGCTAAGCGACACAGTGTACAGTGTTGTTGGAGACGCCGTGCAACCGCAGTTCGAGCTTAACCTAGGGCCAGGAGCAGTGCCCGTAGCCCGCCGCGACTCACACATTGTTGGCAATGAAATATTGAAATACGATATTCTGGATGAAGGTTTTTTCAGCAATGGCCGGTACTGCGTTTTCCCTTTAAAAAAAGGTCGTACGATGCCCGTGGGTATTTTCGATACTGCAACCGAACGGTTTTACGACTCGGGCAACCTTGACAAATCCGTTCCGCTCAACAACCTCTTTAGAATCACAAGACTATTTGTCAAAGACGACAAAACGTTTGTGATCGTCAAACCCGTGCAACACCTGAAATTAGCCGTAAAAAACGCCGACCGCACAGCTTGGGAGGCATTGGCGCCGGGTTTGTACGACCTCGTAATTGCGACACCCGAAGACATCGACAACCCCATTTTGTTTTATTTCAAATTTAAATAATCGGGGATTACACCCGAGTGCTTCATTTTCCTTAAGGCAGGTAAACTTCCAGCTCATCAATCATTTCCTCCCGCGCTTTTTTAAGCTTGAGGACGTATTGTTCCAGCTTTTTTTGCACCTCCGTTTCCGGAGTCCATTTGGGCACGGCCGTTGGTTTGCCTTTGGTATCCACGGCGACAAAGACGATGATGCACTGGGTTTTTTTCACAAAATCATCTGCTTCGATGGGTTTGGAAAAAACCTCCACCACCATGTGCATACTCGTTGATCCGGTGTGTAAAATGGTGGCATCCACCCGAACGATTTCACCGATGTGGATGGCTTTGTAAAATTTGATGCCGCCCACATAAACCGTCACACAATAACTGCCCGCCCAGTTGCGTGCGCAGGCGTAGGCCGTCTGGTCGATCCATTTCATCACGGTACCGCCGTGTACGCTGCCGCCGAAATTGACGTCGGTGGGTTCGGAAAGAAACTGAAAGGTTAGGGTGTGGGATTTCATGGTGTGATTCCGATTTAGAGTAATAACCACAAAAGATACGTTAGGTTACATTCGGGCGAATTAAACATTCACCCCACCAAAAACACCCCCGGCAATTTCCCCAAAACCGGCGGTTTTTTGCGCCATTCGTGCACCCTTTTTACCAAAATCATTTCGTTTTCTCCAGTGAGGTCCTGCATCACGCCGAACGTGGTGTCGGGCTGCAACACTTCCAGCGCCACATCCAGAACCATACCGCTGCGGTAAGGCGTTTCGATGAAAAGTTGCGTCGCACCGTCGCGTTTGGCCATCATCTCGACGCGTTTTAAAGCTGGTCCGAGCTCGGGCCTTTTTGCAGGCAGGTAGCCATGGAACATGAATTTTTGTCCGTTCATGCCCGAGGCCATGAGCGCCAGCAGAAGTGACGACGGGCCGACGAGCGGCTTCACAGATACACCCATGCGGTGCGCAAGTGCCACGAGTGCCGCTCCGGGATCGGCCACGCCTGGGCAGCCGGCTTCAGAAAGCAAACCTACGTCATGCCCTTCCGCTACGGCCTTTTTGAAAAATGCCTCAGCTTCGCCCAATCCACCCTCCTGCGGAATTTCTTCAAAATACAGCTCCTGCATGGTTTTCAGCGGTCCGGTGGACTTCACAAAATGCCGCGCGGTTTTGGCGCGCTCCACAACAAAGTAATCGAGGCGCCGCACGGTGTCGAGCACGTATTCGGGTAACGTGTGCAGGGCATTTTCGGATATGGGGACTGGAATGAGGTACAACATTGTCTAAACCCGATTTTAGGGATTTGGGGGATTGGATTTTAATGGGATTTTCTGGATTTGGAAGATTGGGTGGGATTTTGCGTTACTTGTCTGGCTTTATCGAAAAGTGAAGGACGAATGGGTTGAGAAGATTGGATGGGATTTTGCGTCCTTCGTCTGGTTTTAACGGAAGTGTATGACGAAAGGGGTTGAGATGGCTTGAAAAGGAGGGCAAGATACAATGTACGGGTGCATCGGAAGCAACGATGTCTTTTTTCACCGTATATTTAACCCCGATAAATGCTAAAATTCACCCATTCGTATTTCACTTGCCGATAAAGCCAGACAAGTGACGCAAAATCCCATCCAATCTTCCAAATCCAGAAAATCACATTAAAATCCAATCCCCCAAATCCCTAAAATCCAGGTCCATGACAGAAGGAACCTTCACCATCAAACTGCCCGTCTTCGAGGGACCGTTCGACCTGCTGCTCTTTTTCATTGAGCGGGACGAGCTCGACATCTACAACATCCCCATCGCACAAATCACCGAAGAGTTTTTGTCGTACATGCACCAGACTAAAGAGATGAGCATCGATCTGGCGTCGGATTTCATTGTGGTGGCCGCTACCCTCATGCGCATCAAAGCGAAAATGTTGTTGCCCCGCAAACAAATGGACGAGGAAGGCAACGAGATCGACCCGCGCCGCGAGTTGGTGGACAGGCTTATGGAGTACAAACGTTACAAAAGCGTGCTTGAAGACCTGCGCAAACTCGAGGAGATGCGTTCGTTTATGAATCCCCGCGGTTTCGCCAGCACCGAACTGCGCAAACTTGCCGAGCACGCCCTGGCGGATGCCGAAATGGAAAGCATCAGTTTGTACAAGTTGTTGCGCGTGTTTGAGCGCCTGCTGAGCCGTTTTGAAGAAGATGGTAAAGCGAAGCGCATCCACACGGTGTACAATTTCAACTACACCATCCAGGCCCAGCGCGAATACGTGCAGGGCGTCATCAAACCAGGTGAAAAAATTTCGTTTGAAAGCCTTTTCCAGCCGCTGGAGAACCGCACCCACGCCATCGTTACGTTTTTGGCGTTGCTGGAGCTGCTCAACGCACAGGAAATTGCGATTACGCAGGGGGAAGGCGTGAACAATTTCTGGCTTTTCGTGCCGCAAGAGGAAGAGGCTGCTGACTGACGCGGCGATTTTTAACCTTGATTTTCTTCTTTTCTGATTTCTTCCGTGGCTTCAGGTTCTGCCACATCTGCAGCATCAGCAACCTCTTTTGCAGGGGGTTGCACGGTTTCTTCTTCCAAAAGGCTTTCGCGGAAAAAACGGCGCTGGAACATCAGAATACAGAATACGCCCGTAGTAATGGCGGCATCGGCCACATTGAAAATGGGAGAAAAGAACAAATATTCCTCACCACCGAAATAAGGAATCCAGGAAGGCAAATAGACGTATTTCATGGGGAAATACAACATATCCACCACCTTGCCGTGCAGTAAAGTGCCGTAGCCTTGTCCGGGCGCAACAAGTTGTGCCAAACCGCCGTGGTAAGGAGATTCGGAGAAAATAAGGCCATAAAAAACACTGTCGATGATGTTTCCGAGGGCGCCGGCGGTGATGAATCCGATGCTCCAAAGGTAACCTGCGGGTACTGCCGGAGTGTTCACGAGCTGGCGGATGTACCAGATGAGGCCCATAACCATAAGGATACGAAACGAGCTAAGCAACAGTTTGCCGTATTCCCAGTCGAAAGTGATGCCAAAAGCCATGCCTTCGTTTTCAACGAAGTGCAGGCGGGCCCAGTTGAGGCCAAGGATGGCGTAATCCTGGTTGTATTCGAAATTTGTTTTGATGTAAAACTTCGAAAGCTGGTCGATGATGAGCACCAGAACAATGATCAGGGATACTTGCAGCGCGCGTTTCAACGTCGTGTAGGGTGGTTTTGGTAATAAAGTTTGCAAAGAAACAATGTTTTTATGGGATTGGGAAAAATCACCTGCGGTTGCCATCCAGTTGTCGCAAGAGCCATTCACGTTCCATGAGCGGATCGGTGCTTTCCACCAGCGAACGCATGCGCTCGGTTTGAGTTTTGGAGTAGGGATTGAGGTTGAGCAATTTTTTCATTAGGCTGATGAGGTTTTTGTAGGCCGATTTGCGGGCGGTGTCGAGTGCCTCTTTGCGTTGCAGGTAGATGCGCATGCTTTCGAGCAGCGATTCGAGGGCATCGAACTCGCCTTGTTCGTAGTATATTTTCAACAACATTGTTTTGGCAATGATGTTGAGTAACATGTCATCGTATTCAAAATCGAAAAGCATGCGCTGGGCCTTATCGTAGTCGCCTTTTTCAAAATAGACCCTGGAAAGATTGAAATTGACGATACTTTTGCGCTGCTTTTCGTCTAAGTGGTGTTCAAAATCGCTGATGAATTTTTCTGCCCAGCCAAATTCCCGTATTTTGAGCGCTGCACCGACGGCATTTCCGAACGTGTAACGCGAAACAAGGTTGTTTTCGAGCAAAATACCGGTTTCGAGGCCTTTTTTGTACAGCTCAAACGCGCGGCTTGCGTATTCATTTTGGCCCTGGTTAATTTTGGCTACACAATAATTTAGCGCTGCGAGGTACAACGTACGCACCTCGGAATGGTCGAAATGTTCCATTTCATGGTGCAAACACCGTTCCAGCTCATCGAAATACGTTTCCTGCTGAGGATTCGTGAGGGCTTGGTAAGCAAAATAATACACCCCCACCGCTGGGGAATCGAGCATTTTTTTACGCTCGCTGTAGGTCAGGATTTCATTTTGAAGTCCGTAATCGTATTGAATGGTTTGGAAAATTCGGTGGTGTGCAAGCATGTCTTTGCTGATTCGCAGGCGTTCGGCCGCAAACCATTGTTCGAGGGCATCGGCGGTTTCCTGAAGGTTCACCGGTGCGTTCTGACTCATGGCCATGCGGTGTTCGTGTTCTTCCTGTTCGAGGAAGTAGCGGTTCAGCAGGTAAAAATGGTTGCGCAACGGCTGGTTCTCGAGGCTGTCGCTGCCGATGCGGTAAGCTTGTTTGTAAGCTTTATTGAGGTTACGACGACGGTAGATGCGTGTGAGTGCAATGTTAAAACGGATGGGGTCGTTGGAGTAATCTTCAAAAACAAGAAACTCTTCGATGCATTTGAGCAGGAAATACATCACCTGACGCATGCGTGCATCATCGAAAGGCTCTCCCGGGTTCACAAACTTCCAGGCGCGTTGCTTTTCGAACGCTGTTTCCAAATCAGCGATGGATTTTTGCATGTATTCGAACAAACGAACAACGTCCTGACGTTGGTTGTGGGCAGGCGAGAGCAACCATTTGTGGATGTCGCGAGCCTCTTTTTTGTTCAATGCGCCAACAATCTCTGCCAGAACACTTTTTTGCATACCCCTTTTCAATTAGTTATTCAACAAAACGTACAAAACGCATCTTTTCGTATATTTTTCTAAACTATTGATTGTCAAATTCTTAGAAAAATTTACACGTCCGTACGAATTCTGATTTGCAAATCTAACCATAAAATATCGATCAACAAATGCGTTTTTTTGTCTTTTTCTCATCGATGATCACACCGCACTTTTGTATCGTCAAACAAAAGCTAATCCAGGCGCTCATGTACAAGTACATCTTAACTTCGCTTTTTCTTCTCTGGACCGGTATCGCCGGCGCCCAAGGCTGGGAGCGTGTGTACGGCGGAAGCGGCGGGGACGCTGCCAACGGACTTGCTCTTTCCCCAGATGGAGGTTACGTGATGGCCGGCTACTACAACGGCATATCGCGCATCTATCTTTTGAAGACCGATGCCGACGGCGATTTGCAATGGACGAAATTTTTTACCGCCCCGGGCAACAACAACATCAATGCCAAAGCAATCATCGCTACCCAGGATTCCGGCTACCTCGTGGCCGGTTTCGTCCAGGTTGGCTTCGAGCGCAACGTTTACCTGCTTAAAATCGATGCCTTCGGAAACAAACTCTGGGACCGTACCATCGACATCGCCAACGAAGATCAGGCCAACGCCGTGATCGAACTTGCTGGTGGCGGTTTTGCCGTGACAGGTTACTCCAAAGGCAATGACAACAACGATGACTTATTCATAATCCGTACCCAGGCCGATGGGTCCCCCCAATGGACCCAAACCTACAATCAATCGTACATGGAAGGACGTGGCTCGGCCATTTTCCAGGAAGCCAACGGCGACCTGGTGGTAGCCGGCGATATCCGCCAAAGTAATCCGAGTCACCGAGATTTTTATGTCGTTAGGGTCAATGCAGGCAACGGCAGCCTTGTTTGGGAACAAACATACGGGCTGCTCGACGTCAACAGCGTCCCTGGCGACGAAATTGCCAAAGGCATTGCAACAACCGACAACGGCGATTACATCGTTGTAGGAAGTACCAATGCCAACATTGGGTCAGGCGTTTTGATGCGCATACCCGGTAACGGCAATCCTAATCCGCTGTGGAATGAGGCCATTCCAGAAACCGATTTTAATGCTTTAACGAAAGGCGCCAACGGCCGCTACTTTGCCGCTGGCAACAAATCGTTCTCTCCGGCAGTTGCCGAACTCTACGTCGTAGCTTTCGATGAAGATGGCAACATCCTTTGGGAACCCACAGTAGGCCGTCCGGGCCCGGACAACGCCTATGCCATCATGGCTACACCCGACGGCGGCTGTGCCGCTGCCGGTACCAGCCAACCTTTCGTAAGTCCCCTGGGCGAAGAATACGCTTACCTGGTAAAAATTGACGGCCTTGGTCAAGTGTACACCAGCAAGCTTCGTGGCAATCTTTTCCACGACTTCAACCTCAACTGCACGCAGGATGCAGGCGAACCAGCCCTTGAAGACTGGATCGTGAAAATCCAGAGCGAGTACAACACCGTGTATGCTGTATCGAACAATGTCGGCCAGTTTGAATTTCCGGTAGATACCGGCGACTTCCAACTGGTGCTTTTCCCGCCCAACAATTACTGGAAAGCCTGCGACTCGATTGTGTTTGTTACGGTGCCCTCGCTCTACACTACGGTGGATGCCTACATCCCCGTGCAAGCCGATTTGGCTTGTCCGCGCAACGAAGTCGACATCGCAACGCCCCTTTTGCGCCGCTGTACAGACAACCGTTACACCGTGCGTTACTGCAACTCGGGTACGCTTCCTTCGCTCAATACCCGCGTGGAAGTGACACTCGATGCAAGCCTGAGCATTACATCCAGTTCGGTGCCCTTCACTGCGCTGCCCAACAACGTGTACGAGTTCAACATTGGCTACCTGGCCAACGGCGACTGTGCAGCGTTTACTTTTGACGCTTTTCTCGATTGCACGAGCACAATCGCCGGTCAGGCGCACTGCGTTTCGGCACACATCTACCCCGACGATTTTTGTGATCCAAGCAGCAGTTGGGATGAATCCGTTGTACGCGCCATTGCTATTTGCGACGGCGACTCTGTACGCATGATACTCCAAAACGTAGGCGTGGGCAACATGACTGATCCCCTCGGCTTCGTTATCGCCGAAGATGTGATCATGCTCACCCAGCCCGGCGATCCATCTTACCAATTTCGCATCGATGCAGGTCAGGACTCCACCGTTTGGACGCAAGCGGCCAACGGCAAAACTTACCGCATCATTGCCGAACAAAGCCCCGGTTACCCCGGAGAAAGCTATCCCACCGCAGCCGTAGAAGGCTGCCAAACCGATACCAGCACTACGCCCATTTCGCTGGGTTTTTATACCATGTTCCCTGAGGACGATGCCGATGCCTTTTTGTCGGCCGACTGCCAGGAAAGCAAGGAAGTCGATTACAATGCTCCTTTATTCTTAAAGAGAGGTCATCCCAAAGGTTACGACGTGCCTAATTACGTCAGTCCTGAAACCGATTTGGACTATTTAATCCGTTTTGTGAATTTGGAGAGCGACACGGTGCAGAACATCATTGTTCGCGACACCTTGTCTGTAGCGCTCGATCCGGCTACCGTGTATCCGGGCGCTTCCAGCCATAACTACGACTTTACGGTGTATGCCAATGGCATCGTAGAGTTTACGCTCTCCAATGCTAATCTCGCGCCAGATAGCAGCGCGAACGAAGGTTATGTATCGTTCCGTGTGGCGCAGAAAGATTCTCTGCCCTGCGGTACGGAAATCCTGAACCGCGCTGCTATCTATTTTGATTTCAATGCCCCGATACTCAGTTCCCAAACACGACACACGGTTTGCGAGTTCGACTCGTTCGTAGTCGTACAAACCATCAACATACTGCAGCCCGGCGCCACCGTGAAGGTGTTCCCAAACCCCTTCGTCGACGGCGCTACGGTTCAGATCACAGGCGTTGATGCCAAAGCATACGGCTTCGAAATCTACGACCAACAAGGCAAGTTACTTTTCAATCGCGTCTATACACATCCTGAATTCCGAATACACCGATTCCAACTTCCGGCAGGCATTTTATTCTACAGGCTTACCGCCGACGGTAAGCCTGTAGCCTCCGGGAAGTTAGTCGCCAGTCATTAGTCGACAGTCGACGGTCATTAAAAAGTCGCTTCGCTCCTCTTTAAGAGTGTGAAGCGACTTTTTTTTGCCCTATGGCCTACGTTACTAATAACTTAAGACTGCCGAATGTCGACTAATTTGTAGCTATACAAACAAACTTCACTTCCAAAAACTCTTCCAACCCGTACTTCGAACCTTCCCTGCCAATACCGCTTTCTTTCATGCCGCCAAAAGGCGCTACTGCTGTACCGAGTATGCCGGTATTCACACCCACCATACCGTATTCCAAGGCTTCGGATACACGAAAAACGCGGCTTACGTCGCGGCCATAGAAATAGGCCGCGAGGCCGAAGGGCGTATCGTTGGCCAGGGCAACCACTTCATTTTCCGTTTCAAATTTGGTGATGGGCGCCACGGGTCCAAATATTTCCTCGCGGTGGATGTCCATTTGCGTCGTCACGTCGGCGAGCACGGTGGGCTCGTAGAAACGGCCATCGAGGGCGTGTCCGCCAGTAACGACGCGGGCGCCACGGCTAATAGCATCTGCCACCAGGCGTTCCACTTTTTCCATGGCTTCAGCGTTGATGAGCGGACCGATGTTCACACCGGATTCGGTACCGGGGCCCACTTTTTGTGTTTTAACCGCTGCGCTGAATTTTTCTACAAAAGCATCGTAAACGCCTGATTGAACGTAAATGCGGTTGGCGCAGATGCAGGTTTGTCCGGCATTGCGGTATTTGCTGGCCATGGCGCCTTCCACGGCCGCCGTTATGTCGGCATCGTCGAACACGATGAAAGGCGCGTTGCCGCCCAGTTCAAGCGAAACTTTTTTCACCGTTTCGGCGCACTGGCGCATGAGCAGTTTGCCCACTTCGGTACTTCCGGTAAACGACAATTTTCGGACCAACGGGTTGGCGCAAAGTTCGCGACCAATGGCGGGTGCGTCGGTGCCCGTCACCACATTGAACACACCTGCGGGGATGCCTGCGCGTTGAGCAAGCTCGGCAAGTGCGAGGGCACACAAGGGTGTTTCTTCGGAGGGTTTGAGCACCACGGTGCATCCTGCGGCGAGCGCGGGCGCCACTTTGCGGGTCACCATGGCCAACGGAAAATTCCAGGGCGTAATGGCGGCCACCACACCAACGGGTTCCTTGCGCACGAGCAGTTGCAGGTTGGGGCCGTGGGGCGGAATAATGTCTCCGTATGCGCGTTTGCATTCCTCGGCGAACCACTCCACAAAGGAGGCGGCATAACGCACTTCGCCACGTGCTTCGGCGAGGGGTTTGCCTTGCTCGGTGGTCATGAGCAGGGCTAGGTCATCGGTATTTTCCACGATGAGATCATACCAGCGGCGCAAAATGCTGCTGCGTTGAGCGGCGGTTTTTTTGCGCCACGATGGCCAAGCGTTTGCAGCGTCGGCAATGGCTTGTTTGGTGTGTTCTGCGTTGCAATCGGCTACTTGGGCGATGGTTTCGCCCGTGGCAGGATTGTGGACCGGAAAAGTGGTGGCGGTTTCGGTCCAGACGCCGTTGATGAAGGCGCTTGTTTTGAAGAGGGAGGAATCTTTTAGCATGTTGCAAATTTAGAGGTATTTTGCTTGTGCGGATGTGCGCATTTTACCAAAGAGTATCGCGGAGTTTCACATAGTTGCCCCCACGTTGGACCAACTCTGTGCTAACTCTGTGGTTTCATTTGCGCAGCCAGAAAAAAACGCAATAT
>Ga0105046_10003220_pt1 | contig 25870 bp, 25 predicted proteins | sample MAT03_FD_78385 | JGI IMG/M metagenome (GOLD analysis project Ga0105046, IMG submission 78385) | Freshwater microbial communities from Lake Fryxell liftoff mats and glacier meltwater in Antarctica - MAT-03 (megahit assembly) | ecosystem: Environmental > Aquatic > Freshwater > Ice > Liftoff...
CAGTTCGGTCTCCGTCATCGTGTCCCACACGAGCTGCCGCGGGGCGTTGAACCGGCGGGTGACGACGATTTCGAGGTCGCTCGGCGTCGTGAGCGTGAGCGTGTTCTTCATGAGCGGGCTCCTTACGTGGGGGTGGGGGGCTGTTGCAGTTCGTCGAGCAGAGCGTCGAGGCGGTCGAAGGCTTGTTCCCAGTTGCGACGGTAGGTTTCGAGCCAGTCCGTCGCGTCCTTCAGGGGCTCGGGCGCGAGGCGACACGGCCGCCGCTGGGCGTCGCGGCCGCGGGTGATGAGGCCGGCCTTCTCCAGCACTTTGAGGTGCTTCGAGACCGCCGGCTGCGTCATGCGGAACGGCGCGGCCAACTCGGTGACCGTGGCCTCACCCTTCGCCAGTCGGGCGATGATGGCGCGGCGCGTGGGGTCGGCGAGGGCGGCGAACGTGGCGTCGAGCCGGGCGACCGGCATGGGTGGATAACTCCGCGGTTTTATAACCCGGAGGTAATGTGGCCGCGCGGACGGAGGAGGTCAAGCGGCGTGGGTGAGAATCGGGAGTCGGGTGGAAGTGTCGAGGTGCGAAACGGCTCGCCGCTCGCGGCGATGCAGGGCACGCCCTGCATCGCCGCGAGCGGCGAAGACCCGAGCCAGTTCGTTGTTACATCTTCGGCGGCGGCGTCGGCAGCCCCGGCGGGGCGGCGGGCGGCGCACCCGGGGCCGGCCCGCCGACGGGCGGCACACCGGGCGTCAGCGCCGGCGGGGCGCTCACCGGCGTCGGGGCCGGGTACTGCGGGGCCGGGTTGATGGTGATCTGCGCCTTCGGCTTCATTTGCGCCAGCACAGCTTCGCGGAGCCGCATGGCGAACAGCAGCCGCACGTCCTCCTTCACCTCGTCGAACTGCTTCTTCTTCCCCTCGCGGCGGTCGGTCACGAGGATGAGGTGGTAGCCGAAGTCGGTCGCCACCACGTCCGTCAGGTTGCCGACCGGCGTCGAGAACGCGGACTTGGCGAACGGCTCCACCATCGCCCCGGCGCGCGGGAAGAAGTTCAGGTCGCCGCCGTCGCGCTTCGACGGGCAGGTGCTGTACTCCTTGGCGTAGGCGCTGAACAGCTCGTCCGCCTTCTTGTGCCCGGCCTGCACCTTCGCCAGCGGCTCGCCCATCGTGGCGTCGGACGCCTTCTTCGCCTCGGCCTCGACCACCTGCTTGATGCCGCGGAGCTTCCCCGCCGCCTCGCCCTGCTTGGCGGCGTCGGTGCCGGGCGTCATGAGGATGTGGCGGGCGCGGACCATCGTGCCGTCGAACACGTCGGGGCTGCCGTCGAACAGGTTCTTGAGCGCGGCGTCGGTCGCCTGCGCCTTGACGAAGCCCTCCCAGCGCAGCTGCGCCTGCACCTCGGCGCGGAACTCGGCCTCGGTCAGGAGCATGACGTTGAGCTCCTGCTGGTAGTCCTTCTTGGCGGTGACGAGTTCCTTCTTCAGCTCGTTGATGAGGTTCTCGGTCTCCTGGTCGGTCACCTTCACCTGGATGGCGTTGAGGTACTGGTCGACCAGGGTGTTCTCGACGAGGTGGTTGACGATCTCCTTGCGGGCCATCTCGTGGTGGGCCGGCGGGAACTGGCGCAGCGCCCGGTAGACCGCCACCTCGGGGATGGCCTGGTTGTTGACCTTGGCGGCGTCGCCGGCGGGGCGGAAGTCGGCCTTAGGGGCGGCGGCCGGGGGTGCGACAGCGGGCGGGGCCACGGCGGGCGGCGCCGGCAGCGCGCCGGGGGGCGGCGGCGTGGGGCCGGGCGGCGGGGCCGGCGGCTGGGCCGACGCCGTGACGCCGGTCCCGATGAGCAGGGCAGCGACCCCGCGGGTGAACAGTCGCATTCGCGTCTCCTCCGGGATGGGGGGCGGGGTAATACCGCGCGCCGGGGCAAGTTGCAACCGCACCCGCGGGTGCGTGTGAGGGGGCGGACGATGACGGTCGTCGGTGCGACAGCATGACATGTTTCCGCGACCCGGTGGGGGGCGCGGCGGAAACAATAATCTCGGCCCGGGTGTGGACGTTGGACTTGATTTCCTCCGACCGTCACGGCTCTACTGCGGCGTTCCCACCCCCGACGGACGCCGCCCATGGCCACGGACACGGCCGTTCCCCCGATCACCCGCCCCGCCCCGCCGCGCCGGCTGTGGCAGGTGCCGACGTTCCTCGTCGGGGCGGTGGTGTTCGTCGCCGCGTACCAGGGTCTCATCCCGGTCCGTGCGGCCGTGAGCGCGACCTTTGAGGCCGACCTGGCCGCACTCGTCGCCGCCACCGACCGGCTGAGCCCGGACCGCAACGAGCTGAAGGCCGCGCTCGACAAGGTGTCGGCGGAGGTGATGCACTACCCCGAGCTGGCGACGCCGGCGCACGTGGCCCTCGGCAGCGGCTACGCCCGCCTCGCCGAGCTGACCGCGGACGGCGGCGACGCCCGCGGCTACTGGATGCTCGCCCGCCAGCACTTCACCGCCGCCGACGAGACGAAGCTGGCGGACGGCGAGCGGGTGAAGTTCTCTTTCCGCCGTGCCAAGTCGTTCGCCGCGGACTTGCCCGCGTCGTTCACCCCGGCCGACTTCGAGGTGATCCGGACCCTCCTGTCGCGCCCGCCGACCGGCGAAGACCCCGGCGACGCCCCGCGGCTGGCCGCCGAGCTGAGCCTGCGCATGACGCCGCCCGACCTGAAGGCCGCGAAGGCCGGGTTCACCAGTTATCTCACCAACGCCGGCCTCGGCGCCCCGCCGGCGACACTGGCCCGCGCCAAGCTCCGGCTGAGTGAAGTTCACCTGGCCCTCGGCGACCCGGACGGCGCGAAGCAGTGGCTGACCGCCATCGGCGCCGAAGCCCCGGCGGACGTGCTGCCGTCGGCGAAGGCGCAGCTGGCGCGCATCCGCATGACCGAGCACGACTGGGCCGGCGCGATCCGCGAGTGGGACGCCGCTCGCGCCGCGACCGACCTGCCGCCGGCGCTGCGGGCGATGTCGGCGTACTACCTCGCCGAGTGCCGCCTCCGGGTGAAGGCCGACGACGCCGACGCGCCGAAGCTGTTGGACGAGGCGGCGAAGTCGTCCGGCCCCGAAGGCCCGGCCGCGGCCGTGCGGCTCGTCGGGCTGACGCTCAGGAACCCCGACCCCGTCCGCCGCAAGGCGGCGGCCGGCTACCTGGCGGTCGCCGCGAAGGCCGCCGCGGGCGGGCTCGTCCCCGCGGTCGAGGTGCAGGCGGCGTTCGAGCAGACGGTGCAGGTGCTCACCGCGGATGGCGCCTTCCCGGAGGCGATCGCCGCGGCCGAGGCGTACGCCCCGGTCGCGCTCGGCGGCAAGGAGCGCGAGAAGAAGGCCGAGGTGCTGACCGCCTGGGGCGTGGCGCTGGAGAAGGCCGGGGCCGACGGCAAGGCCCGCTACGCCGCCGCCGCCGCGGAGTACTCCGCCGTCGCCGCGGCGCTGCCGGCCGACCAGCCGTACCGCGCCGAACAGCTCCGCCGGGCCGCGAACCTCCAGCGCAAGGCCGGCAACGCCACGGCGGGGCTCGAACTGTTGAAGCAGGCCGCGGCGACGCCGAAGCTGCCGGACGAGCTTTCCGGTCCGATCTGGGCCGAGTACGCCGACGGGCTGCTGGCCGCGAACCGCCCGGCCGACGCACTGGTGGCGTTCAAGCGGGCGCTGGAGACCGGCGGCCCCACGTCCACGGCCGTGCGGCACAAGCTCGCCCGCAACCTGATCGACTCCCGCGACCCGAAGAAGCTGCCGCTCGGGCTCGAACTCCTGGAGCAGATCGCCACGGCCGAGCGCGTCTCGGTTCCCGAGCAGGAGTACCAGGAGAAGGCGCTGGTGGAACTGGCCGACGAGGCCATCCGCGGCCGCGACTTCCAGAAGGCCGAGGCCCGGCTGCGGACGCAACTGCGGCTCTACCCGACCGGCCCCGAGGCGGGGCAGGGGAGGTTGTTATTGGGAACGGCGCTCCTCCAGCGAATCGACCCGCGGGCGAAGGTGCCGGCCCCGGACGCCGAGCGGGCCGGCGAGGAGGCGCTGAAACTGCTCCGGCAGGTGCTGACCGACGTGGACGGCCGCAAGGTGGCGAACCGGCCCGCGGCCGGCGACCCGTGGCTGCGGACGCAGGCGAACCTCCGCGTGCTGCTGGCCCAGGTGCTGCTCCGCAAGCCGTATGAGGTGCTGGGGACGGCCGAACCGCTCCTCCGCGAGTACGCCGGGCGGGTGGAGGAACTCATCGTGATGAGCATGATGTACCACGCCTACCTGGGGCTGAACAACGACGAGGGCCGGCTGACGGTCGAGGCGCGGATGCGCGAGGTGTTCGCCGCGCTGAAGGACAAGCCCGGCGGCTTCACCGCCCGCTCCGGCGAGTACAGCCGCGAGTACTGGGAGCGCGAGTGGCCGTCGCTGGTGCGGCCGACGCGATGAGCCCTGGCGCGTCGGCCGCAGCGAACCCTACCGCGCCGCCGGCCGGTACGGCACCGCCGGCGGCGGCGTCGGGCGGCGGAAGCCGGTTTGCAACACTTCACTCGCCGGCGCCGCGACCGGGTGCGGGGTCGGACCTCCGACGGTCGGGGTGGCGAAGCGGAAACCGGGCATCACCGACTCGCCCGGCGTCGGGCAGGTCGTGCAGGCGCGGCCGCCGATCAGGCCGCCGAGCCGCGGGTGGCCGGAGGTGCAACCGCCGGGGCCGCAGTTGCCGCTGGCGTAGCCGGCCCCTTCCGTACACGGGAAGTACGTGTATTGCGGCGTGATCCGCGGCGTCGGCGTCAGCCCCAGATGGATCGGCGTCTGGCGGAAGCACAGCCACCCCTTGAACTTCTCCCAGCAGCTTCCGTCGTGCCCGCCGGCGCACGATCCGGTGGCGCACGACACCGGCGCCGGCAGCAGCGGGTGCCGTACCGCGGGGGCGCAGTCCGTACACCACACGTTCGCGCCGCGCGTCCAGTCGCCGGCCGGGACCAACCCCGGCGCCCGGAAGCCGACCGTCTGCACCGGCCCGACCGTCGGCGCCGCGGTCGCGGGGACGACGCTGCCGTTCCGCAGCGTCGGGGCCGGCACCCGCGGGGCCGTGGGGGCGAACCCGGTCGGCAGCGGCAGCGGGTCCGCTGCACACGCGGCGGAACCGCCCCACACCACCGCCGCCGTGAGAGTTAACACTGCGAGCCGCTTCATAACGCCGCCTCCGTGCGGACCGCACCCGTCGGGGGGGTGCGTGACGGAAGGGAGTTTCGGCCGGGCGGCGCCGGTCGGTCCGGCGGAAGCGATCGATGCGAAGGGGGTGGGCGGAGACCGTGGTGTCAGAACGGGTCGAGCCGTCACGACCGGTACGACCGCCCGCGTCACGCCACCTCGAACCCCGGCAGTACCGGTCGCGCCGGCGGCCGCGCGGGGAAGGGGACCACCGACCGCGCCGCGTGCCGCGCCGCCGCGTCCGGCCGGCGCGCCAGCGCGACCGACCGCGCGGGGGCGTCCTGCTTCGCGGTCAGCACCACCGCCGACGGGTTCAGGTCGGTGAGGGCGTTGCGGCCGGCGGCTTCGGCGAGGAACGGGTGGTTGCAGTCGCGGCTCAGGTGCAGCTGAACGAGGTGCGAGGGGAAGCCCGGGCCGGACCGGGCGGCGACGGCGCGGGTGAACTCGGCCGCCTGCCGGTTCGACAAATGCCCCTCGTCGCCGAGCACCCGCTGCACCAGGAACGCCGGCCGCGTGCTCGCCCGCTCCATCCGCTCGCAGTGGTTGTACTCGACCGCCAGCACGTCCACGCCGGCGAACGCCGCTACCAGCTCGGCCGACGCCACGCCCAGGTCCGAGGCGTAGCCGACCGACCACGCCACGCCGTCGCCGTCCGCGTAGTCGAAGCGGAACGCGAACGTCGGGTCGGAGTCGTGCGAGACCCACACCGGCGTCGCGGTCAGCCCGGGGGCGACGGCGAACCGTTCGCCGTTGGAGTAGGGGCGGGCGAAGCCGGCGGCTTTCAGCGGGCCGAACGACGCGGCAGCGGTCGCCAGGTGGTTCAGGTGCGTGGGGTGGGCGTGGAACGGAATCTTGCGGCTGCGGAAGTCGGCGAGGCAAGTGTCTTTCCAGTGGTCGCCGTGGGTGTGCGTGAGGACGGCGGCATGAACGTGGTCCCACGTGCGGCCGATCGCCGCGAGCCGGGCCGACAGGAAGCGCGAGTGGAGGCCGCAGTCGATGAGGAGGCCGAAGCCGTCCACTTCGAGGAGTGCGGCGTTGCCGCTGCTGCCGCTGGCCAGGACCGTGAACCGCGCCGTCATCGCGGCGGTACTCCGAAGGGGGGTGGGGAAGGCTCTACCCGTTCTACCGGTTGCACGGGCGCTGCCGCAAGGACGGTTGCGGCGTGGGGCCGGCTTCCAGCCGGCCGGAGCGGAGGCCGGCTGGAAGCCGGCCCCACGTCACGGCAGCGTCACGGTACGCGGCTGTGCGGCGCGGTCGGCTGTGTCGAGCGCCGTCAGCCGCACGGTCGCCTGGTCGCGGGCGGCGGCGTAGAACGCGGCCGGGGTAGACACCGTGGTGCCGTTCACGTGCGTCACCACCCACCGGCCGTTCTCGCCGATCGCCTTGAATTTCGCCGCGGCCGGCGAGTCGGGCACCAGCTCCCGCACGACCACGCCCGGCGAAATCACCTGCGGCCCGATGCCGCCCTGGGCGCTCACGCTGGCCCAGTCCACCCGGAGGCCGAACACCGCGGCCGGCCGGTTCGCGTAGATCACCGGGCTGCTGTGGCCGTACTTCGCCAGCGTCACCTCTACCGGTCGCTCCTTCCCGTCGCTCCGCACGGTCAGCGTCACGCGGGAACCGGCCAGAGACGAACCCACCTGGTACAGCAGGTCGGGGAAGTTCCGCGTCGGCTGGCCGTTGATCTTGCGGATGACATCGCCCGGGAACAGCCGGCCGTCGGCCGGGCTCCGCGGCGACACCTTGTCCACCGAGACGCCGCCGCGCTCGACCTTCTCGGCCACGACGCCGAGCAAGCCGTACTCGACCTCCTCGCCGCGGGCCAGCACCTCAACGATGCGGCGGTTGCACTGGTCGAGCGGCACTGCGTACGTCCGCCCGCCCTCGCCGCCGCCGACGGTCGCGGTATCGCTCGTCATCGCGATCAGCTCGCCGTCCATGTTCAGAACCGCGGCCCCGCTGACCGCCGGCACCGCCCGCGCCTCCAACTCCAGCAGCGGCCCGTACCGGTAGACGCTTTGAGGCGTCTCCTGCATGAATTGGCTCCACGTCGGGAACTTCACGTCGCCGATGACCGGGATCGTGACCGTGGGCCGGCCGGCCACGGCGCCTGCGGCGGTGCGCGAGTCGAACACGGCGACGAGCTTGCCCGGGAAGACGTTTTGCAGCCCGCTCGGCAGGTCGTGCAGCCGGGTGTCGCCGATCTTGACCGCCTTCAGCCCGGCCGGCGGCGTCAGTAGCTTCAGCACTGCGAAGTCGCTGCGGGCGTCGGCGGCGTGGATGTCCGCATAGCTCCCCTTGCCGCCGGGGAGGTGAACGTACACCTTCGTCGCCCCGTCGACGGTGTGGAAGTTGGTGAGCACGAGACCGGCGGGGTCGATGACGACGCCGGTGGCCGAGTCGTGGTCGGTAACGCTACCGGGGTCGGCGAGGTCGAGCTTGTGGGCGAGTGTGACGCGGTCGGGGCCGCCCTTGCGGAAGGCGTCGGCGTCGAAGGCGCCGAGCCGGCCGGGGTAGTCGGGCAGCTTCGCTGGTGCCGGGTACTTGTCACTGCGGGACACGACGACGCAGCCGACAGCGGGGCCGGCCGTTTCGTGGAGCGCCTTGAGTTGCTGCTCGTAGGCGTCGAGGAGGTCGCGCGGGCCGGGCTGGGCGAGCACCGGAACGGCGCCGACGAGGGCGACAAGCAGGACGCGCATGGGCGGCCCCGGGGGGACGGGCGGAGGGAGGTGTTTTATGCCGCAGGCGCGCGGAAAGCCCGGGGACGGCCGTCCCCGGACTTGTTGAATTCGCCCAGACTCACTTGTCGACGACGAGGTCGCGGGCCTTCCCCATCAGTTCCGTGAGCTCGTACCGATCGCGGTGCTTGAGGTCGTGCTTGGTCAGAACGCGGTTGAGGGCCAGGGTGAAGTAGTTGAACTCGTCGCGGGTGATCTTCATCCCGGCGTGTGCCTCGACGAGGTTCTTGCCGCTGTACTTCAGCGGCCCGCCGCCGGCCTCGCTCACCAACTCGACCAGCGTCTGCTCGAGCCGCTGCTTCGCCTTGTCGTCCAGCTTGTACTTGCCGCCGCGGGTGAAGTTGATGCGCGGGTCGGCGGCCGCCTCCGCGATCAGGTCCTTCACCAGCGGCCGCACCGCCTTTTCGCCGCCGAGCCGGTCCCACAGCGACGCCATCTTGTCCGTCGTCACAGGCTCCTTGTCCTTGGCCATCGGCATCGGCGGCGTCCCCTTGTCCGGGCCGATCGCGGCGGCCGTCTCGGCCTGCACGGCGTCGAGCGCCTTGCGGAGCTCGAACGACGCCGCGTCCGCCGGCAGCTTCTCCGCCTTGTCCAACTGCTCCTTCACGAACAGCGCCAGCTTCGGCCGGTGGTCGATCATCGGCTGCACGGCCAGGAGCGTCCCCTGAAACAGCCGGTAGCACTCGGCCTTGCCGCCGCGGTTGTACAGGTCGCTCCCCAGTGTGGACGCCTCGTGGACCACCCGGGCCGTCCGCCGGTCCTGCTCGGTCCGGTCGAGCGGCCCGGGCTGGGCGAGAGCCGCCCCGGCCGCGACCACGAACAGCCACCCCGCCACTGCCGCCCGCGTACGCATAGCCCGCCCCCGGAGGTCACGCCTAGCGCCAGTGTACCCCGCCGCCGCGGCCGGTGCGAGAGCGCAGCCGCCGACCCCGGTAGAATGAGAACGGCACCCCCGCACCCACCCGCCAGGTCCGCCATGCCGCCCCGCGTCCCCGACGACGAGCCGCCCTACAACCCGCCGCGCCGGCGCCCGCGCCGCGAAGTCGACGAGGACGGCGGGTCGTTCAAGCCGCTGGTGTACCTCCTGCTGCTGGCGTTCGGCGTGGCGCTCGGGCTCGGGGCGTTCTACGTCGTCTCGCGCGGCGTCGGCGGCCGTGGTGCTCCGAACGAAGTCCCCGCCGCCGGCCCCGCCACGAACCCGGACGCGGAGCAGCGCGAGGCGACCACCAACGGCCCGCTCGGCGGCGACGAGAGCGAGGCGAACCGCGTGTTCGAGGCGGCCAAAGGGTCGGTCGTGAACGTGGACACCGTCTTGCAGAAGCGCGACCGCATCAGCGACCGCCTCCAGGAGCAGCAGACCGGCACCGGCTCCGGGTTCGTGTGGGACGCCGAGGGGCGCGTCGTCACCAACTTCCACGTCGTGCAGGACGTGCTGCGGCGGCCCGGCATGGCGATCCGCGTCGTGCTCGCCGACCGCAGCGCACACGAGGCTCGGCTCGTCGGCACCGCGCCGGACGTGGACCTGGCGGTGGTGAAGATCGACCCTGGCGCGCTAAAGGGGAAACTCGTGCCGCTCGGGCTCGCCACGTCGGGCGACCTGAAGGTCGGACAGCGCGTCTACGCCATCGGCAACCCGTTCGGCCTGAGCCTGACGCTGACCGACGGCATCGTCAGCGCACTGGACCGCACGATTGAAGCGCCGACGACAGCGCCGATCAACGGGGCGGTGCAACACACGGCGCCGATCAACCCCGGCAACAGCGGCGGCCCGCTCCTGAACCGCGCCGGCAAGCTGGTGGGGGTGAACACGTCGATCGCCACGCCGACCGGCACCAACGTCGGCATCGGCTTCGCCATCCCGGCCGACGCGGTGAATCAGGTGGTGACCGACATCATCCGCACGGGTCGGAGCCAGGCGCCGGACCTGGGCGTGCGTCTGTACGAGGAGAAGAAGCTGCGGCGGGCCGGTTACGACACCGGCGTGATGGTGGCGGACGTGGTGCCGAACGGCCCCGCCGCCCGCGCGGGCATCCACGGCATCGGCCGCACCGGCACCGGCCGCGTCATCCCCGGTGACATTATCATCGGCGTCAACGACGAGCGGATCGACGGCACCACCGACTTCCAGCGGGTCGTGGGGGGTCTGCGGCCCGGCGACCGGGTGCGGGTGCGCTTCCTCCGCGACGACGCGGAGCAGGAAGTGACGCTGGTGCTACAAGGAGTTTGACATCCCGAGCCGGCCCCGTAAGGGGTCGGAGCCTCTCGCACGCGGTAGGCTCCGACCCCTTACGGGGTCGGCTCTGGAGCTCGTGCCACACTTCTCTACGTTGCCCATTCCACCCAATCGACGCAATTCTGACCGCGGCTCCGATAATTTCCTCGCACCCGCTTGACGCCGTCCGTGCGATTCCTAACATCCCTGCGCCGCAAATACCGGCGACATCCTCTTCCACCCGCCGCGGGCGGGTTCCACCACGGGCCGAGTCGAGTCATGCAGAGCAGCTTCCTGGCCGAACCGGACTTCATCGAGGAACTGCGGATGCGGCGCTGGGCGCGGGAGAATTACGTCCCCACCGGTGAGCGCGACCGCGCCTGGCATCCGATCATCCTGGAGGAGATGCGCCGCAAGGACGGGGAGGTCAGCGAGGCCGTGCTGGTCGGCTAGCCCACCTCCCCGGGCGGCGCGGCGCCGCCGCGCCCCCAGGGAGTAGCGAATGGGCTTCTACAACGGCCGGGTCACGTTCCTCCGCTTCCAGGTGGACGGCCCGGCCCCGCGGCTGTTCGACGCCGAACACCTCGACCGCCTCGCCGACCGTGCCGCCGGCCGCCAGCGCCTCGCCGCCGCCGACGGCGTCGAGGTCGGCTGGACCGCCGGCGACCACGTCCTCGACACCGACTTCGCCCTCGACAAGAACGTCATCAACGACACCCTCCACTTCGAGCTCCGGGTGGACGTGGACAAGCTCCCCCCCGACATGATGCGGGCCTATACCGCAATCGAGCTCAAAGCCCTGAGCAAGAACAACCCGAGCGGCATCGCCAGCGCCCGCCAGAAGCGCGAGGCGAAGGAGGCCGCGCGCGATCGGCTCGAGGACGAGGCGAAGGACGGCCGCTACCGGAAGCGGAAGTGCTTTCCCGTGCTGTGGGACCGGCTGTCGAACGAGGTGCTGTTCGGGGCCACGTCGCTGACGCAGGTGGACCGGCTGTGCAGCCTGTTCGACCAGACGTTCCAGCGCAAGCTGGAGTGCGTCACCGCCGGCCGCCGGGCGTACCACCTGGCCGAACTCCACAACCGCACCCGGCTGGTGGACGACAGCGCCCCCAGCGCCTTCGTCCCCGGCACCGGCCCGACCGACGTGGCGTGGATCGCCGACGAGAGCAGCCGCGACTTCCTCGGCAACGAGTTCCTGCTGTGGCTCTGGTACCACACTGATGTCGAGTCCGACACGATCACCCTCGCCGACGACTCGGAGGCGACGGTGATGATCGCGCGGACCCTGACGCTGGAGTGCCCGCGCGGCCAGACCGGGCACGAGACGATCAGCCACGAGGGGCCGACGCGGCTCCCCGAGGCGCGGCGCGCCATCCAGAGCGGGAAGCTGCCGCGCAAGTGCGGCCTCACGCTGGTCCGCCACGACCAGCAATACGAGCTGGCGATCCACGCCGAGACGCTGGCCGTCAGCAGCGCCAAGATCCCGCCGCCGCCCGAGGACGTGACCGACGCCCGCGCCAAACTCGACGAGCGGGCGTCGCAACTGCGGGCGCTGGTGGAGACGCTGGACCTGGTGTACGACGCGTTCGGCGCGCGGCGGTTCGGCAAGGAGTGGGAGACGGACCTACCCGGTATTCAGCGGTGGCTGAAGCGAGAAGAGCGCAAGGCGGCGTGACGGCCGCGCTTCCGCTTGACCCGCGACGACGGGCGGGGGTATGGTCCCCGCCCCGACCGCAGAACCGCCGCCCGGGGAGGGGCGACCGGATGAATGACACGTCGAACCCGTGGCGCGGCCGCCGGGTGCTGGTCACCGGCTGCACCGGGTTTCTGGGGGCGGCGGTGGTTCGCGAGCTGCTCGGCCGCGGGGCCGAGGTGGTCGGCCTCGTCCGCGACCGCGTCGCCGCTTCGGAGTTCACCCGGCACCGCCTCACCGGCAAGGTTCACGTCGTGAACGGCCGGGCGGAAGACCTGTTCCGCGTCCACTCGGCGCTGGCCGTCCACGAGGCGTGGGCGGTGTTCGACCTCACACCCGCCGACGCCGCCCGCGCCACCGCCACGGTGCTGGACGCCACCCGCCGCTACGACAGCCGCGTCCCCGTGGTGCTTGCGCGACCCGAGGGTATGGCGGTCGCGCCGCCCGCGGGTCAGCCGGTGGGGGTGGCGCGTTTCGGGGCGCTGTTCGGCCCCGGCGACCGCGACCCCGACCACGTCGTGCCGGCGACGCTCGCGGCACTGCTGACCGGCGAGCGCGGTCTCACGAGCGACGGGCCGGCGCGCGACTTCGTGGACGTGCGCGACGCGGCCCGCGGGTGCGTGATGCTCGCCGAGACGCTGTTGGTCGAACCCGGCGCCCGGGTCGTGGAGCACGCCTTCCGGTCCGGCTGGGAGCGGACCGACCGCGAGATGGCGGCCGCGGTCCGAGACGTGTTCGCCGGCCGCGGCGTTCTCGGCACCTTGCTCCCACCCGACTCCCTCGGTTGGGCGCCGGCGGCGGGGCTCGCGGACGCGCTGGCGGAAACGGTGGCGTGGTGCCGCGACGACGTCCGCACGCGGTCGTTCGGCCCGCGGCCGGTTCAGCGCGTCGCCGCTTAACGGGAGGGCGCCCGATGTCCGCCGCCGACCTCGTTCGCGTCTACGGGCTGAAGCCGGACGACCTCGTCGTCCACGCCGGGGCCGGCGGCGTCGAGGTGCTGCGCGAACTGCGCGAGTATGGCTGTCGGGTGCTGCGGCTCGACCCGGACGCGGTCGGGTGGGACGGCGACATCGACACGCTGCGGGTCGCGCGGACTCCGCCGGTGGAACGGCTGGTGCGCGAGCGGTACGGGCCGGCGGCGCTGTGGCTCGCGGCGGAGAGCGTGCAGCCGGCGAGCCGGGCGGCGTGAGCCGCCGGGTAATGGGAACGTCACCCGCCACCTGACGGCGGTCGGCTCGCCCTGCTCAGCGCCAGCGGAACAGCCGGAACGCCAGCAGAAAACTGACCACACCCCACGCCGTCAGGATCGCCACTGGGCGCACCGCCGCTTCCCACCCGGCACCGTCGTTCATCACGTCCCGCAGCCCGTCGTTGAGCGCCGTCAGCGGCAACAGTCGAATCACCGGCTGCATCGCCTCCGGGAACCGGTCGGACGAGAAGAACACGCCCGAGAACAGGTACATCGGCAGCATCACGCCGTTCATCAGGCCGGACACCGTCTCGATCGTCTCCGCGCGCGACGCCACCAACAGGCCGACGCCGGCGAACGCCGCGCCGCCGAACAGCACTAGCACGGCGAACGCTGTCGGGTCGCCGCGGAGGCGGATGTCGAAGACGAAGTACGCGAACGTCAGCAGCAGCGCGATCTCGATCAGCGTGAAGATCAGCCGGCTGAACAGGAGCGAGAGAAGAAAGTCGGTGCGGCGCATCGGCGTGGCGAGGAACCGCTTCAGCAGCTTGCGGACGCGCATGTCCACGACGACGAAGCCGACGCCCCACAGGCCGCCGCCCATCAGGTTGATGCCGAGCAGGCCGGGGATAAGGAAGTCGATGTACCGCCCGCCGGGCTCGGTGAGCGTGACCTCCGTCGGCGGAGTGTACCCCCCGACGCGCCGCCGCATCTGGGCCGAGTCGGCCACGGTGCGGGCCATGTCGCACTCGGGCCGGTTCGGTTCGTACAGGTAGGTCGGTGCCTCGTTCGGGTCACGCCCCGGGGTCACCACCAGGTCGGTCTGGGCAGTCCGCAGCCGGTTGCGGGTCGTGGCCTCGTCGCCGGTCGTGAGCTGCACGCGGGAGTCCGTCAGCAGAACGACCGACATGGCCTCCGCCTGGGTGGGGCCGCCGGGGCCGTCGGTGCGCACATCAACGCGGACCTTGTCGGCGGGGCGGTCGCGGAACGCGGCGCCGAGGATGAGCGCCATCCCGAGTGGGAAGCCGTACACCCAGAACACCGCCGCGGGGCGACGGAAGAACTCGCGCAGCCGGGCCAGCGTCAGTTGCCAGAGCGGGGACATGGGCCAGGTTCCCGTGGTCACTTGAAGTCGCGCTCGAGCGGGAAGCCCGGGGACGGCCGTCCCCGGGCTTTGCCCACGTACTATCCCGAGTCGCGCAGGTGGCGACCGGTCAGCGTGACGAACACGTCTTCGAGCGTGGCCGTGCGCGTGGTCAGTCCGGCGAGGCGGACGCCGTTGCCGCGCAGCAGGTCCATCAGGGGCGGGATCGTCGCGGCCGGGTCGGCGACTGTCAGTCGGAACCCGCCCGCCTCCTCACGTACCGCCTGCACCGCCGGCAGCCGGCCGCACTCGGCGTGAACCGTCGGGGGCAACTCGCCGTCCACACTGAACTCGACGACGTGTTCGCCGCCGAGCCGGGCGATCAACTCGCGCGGCGTGCCGAGCGCGATCGACTTCCCGTGGTCGATGACGGCGACGCGGTCGCACAGCCGTTCGGCCTCGTCCATGTAGTGCGTGGTGAGGACGACGGTCCGCCCGCGAGCGCGGAAGTTGCGGATCACGTCCCACAGCTGCCGCCGCGACTGCGGGTCGAGGCCGGTCGTCGGCTCGTCGAGGAAGAGCAACTCCGGGTCGCCGACGAGCGCGGCCGCGACCGCCAGCCGCTGCTTCTGCCCGCCCGACAGTTTCTCGACGTGGGCGCCCGCCTTCTCCTCCAGCGACACGCGGCTGATGGCGTCGTCCGGGGTGATGCCGCTCGGGTAGAAGGAGCGGAACAGGGCGACCGTCTCGCGGACGGTGAGCTTGTCGGCGAGGCGCGTTTCCTGAAGCGAAATGCCGATCCGCCGGCGGATGGCGGCGCCGTCGCGGTTCCACGTCAGGCCGAGGATTTCGACTTCGCCGGTGGTGGCGTCGAGGAGGCCTTCGGTGATTTCGAGCGTGGTGGTCTTGCCGGCGCCGTTGGGGCCGAGGAGGCCGAAGCACTCGCCGGCGGGGATGTCGAGGTCGAGCCCGCGCACGGCCTCGACGGGGGGCTTGCCGGAGTACGTCTTTACGAGGCCGCGGCAACGGATGGCGAGTGGCATTGGGGAAGTGTACGGGGCGCCGGTCGGCCGGAGGCGAACGAAACCGATTCACGATCGGGCCGAACTTCATCATTTCCACACGCCAGCCACCAGTCGTTCTTAACACCCCAACCCCAGACTAGCACGGTAACCGATTGGACCAGGACGCCCGCGTCCCATCCCCGTGCCGAGTAGACGCCCATGTCGCATCGCCCTCCCACCCGCCGCGGGTTCACGCTCATCGAGTTGTTGGTCGTCATCGCCATCATCGCCATCCTGATCGGGCTGCTCCTCCCCGCCGTCCAGAAGGTCCGGGAGGCGGCGGCGCGAGCCACCTGCCAGAACAACCTGAAGCAGTTCGGGCTCGCGCTCCACAACTTCGCCGGGAACAACAACAACAAGTTCCCCGCCAGTCGGATCACCGTCGGCGGCGTCTCCAAGTTCCGGTCGTGGACCCCGATCGCGCTGGCGTACGTGGAGCAGGACAACGTCGGCCGGCTGTGGAACGACGCGATTAAGTGGAACACCGGGACGAACCTCACGACTTCGGCCACGACGTTCAAGCTCTTCGTCTGCCCGTCCGTGCCGTCCCGCGCCGCCGCGACGAACGGCATCGCCCCGGGCGACTACGGCGCGGTGAACGCCATCCGCCGCCGGTTCTACACCGCCAACGGGGTGCCGAACTTCCCGATCGCGGGCTCCGCCGCCGGCGACGAGGCCATCGGAGCTCTCCGGAAGGAGTTCGAAACCCCGGTGCTTGCGGTCACCGACGGGCTCTCGAACACGTTCCTGATCGCCGAGGACGCCGGCCGGCCGAGCCTGTTCCAGAAGGGGAAGAACACCGGCGGCACGACCGCCGACGGATGGGGGTGGGCCGACCCGGACTGCGGGTTCAGCGTGGACGGCGTGCAGGCCGACCTCGTGACCACCGGCGGCACGTGTTTCATCAACTGCACCAACGACAGCGAGTTCTACGCCTTCCACACCGGCGGGATCAACGTGTGCCTGGGCGACGGGTCGGTCCGGTTCATCCGCGAGAGCATTCCCGCGGCCAACCTCGCCGCCCTGGTCACCGCTCAGGCCGGCGACATCGTCACGCTGGACTGACCGCATTACCCCCCGGAAACGCCCGTGACCCGCCGCCTTGCCCTGTGCGCCCTCCTGGCCGTCGCCCCCGGTCCGGCCCGCGCCGACGTGACACTCGTCGGCGTCGGCACGATCCCCGGAACGGCGAGCGACCTGTCCGGGCTCCGGGGCAAAACGTCTGACGGCACCCCCCACGACCGCCTCGGCGGGCTCGGGTCGGCCGTCGCCTACACGGGCCGCGGCACCGAGTACGTCCTCGTTTCCGACCGCGGGCCGAAGGACGGAGCCAGCGACTTCGCCTGCCGCTACCACCGCATGGACGTGCGCGTCACCCCCGGCGGCGCCACACCGGTGGCTCTCAAGCTGACCGCCACGACGCTCCTGACCGACAATCGCGGCCGGCGCTTCATCGGCTCCCTCGACGCCTTCCAACACCCCGACCCGGAGCGCAACCTGCGGCTCGACCCGGAGGGGGTCCGCGTTGGCCGACGGGGCGAGCTGTACGTCGCCGACGAGTACGGCCCGGTGATCTACGAGTTCGACCCGGCCGGCCGGCGGCGGCGGAGCATTCCCGTCCCTGCCCACTACCGGGCGCCGCGGCCGGGCCGGTCGCCGGCCGACGAGCTCCCGCCGCACGCTGTCGTCGGCCGCCAGCCGAACCGCGGGATGGAGGGGCTCGCCATCTCCCCGGACGGCACGCGGCTGATCGGCATCATGCAGGGGCCGCTCCTCCAGGACGGGGCGCTGAACGAAAAGAATGAGCGTGTCGGGTTAAACGTCCGCGTTCTGGAACTGGACCTGAAGACCGGCCGGCCGCGGGAGTTCGTGTACCGGCTGGCCGACCCCTCGCACGGCGTCAGCGAAATCGTGGCGGTGAACGACCATCAGTTCCTGGTGCTGGAGCGCGACGGGAAGTTGGGAGCGGACGCCGCGTTCAAGCGGGTCTACCTGATCGACCTGACCGGGGCGACGGACGTGACCGGGCTCGCCGCGCTTCCCGGCCGCGCGCTCCCGGCTGGCGTGGCGCCGGCGGCGAAGGTGCTGTTCCTGGACCTACTCGACCCGCGGTTCGGGGTGGCGGGGGCCGCGTGCCCGGAGAAGTTCGAGGGGCTGGCGTTCGGCCCCGATCTGCGGGACGGAAGGCGGCTCCTCATGGTCACAGCGGACAACGACTTCGTCGCGGATCAGCCGCTGCGGGTGTACGCGTTCGCCGTGGACCGGTCCGACCTGCCGGGGTTCGTTGCACCCGGCCTCTGAGCGCGGATCAGGATTCCGCCGTCGGCGCCGGCTTCTCGCGCAACTTCGATTCAATTAGCACCTTCAGTACGAGGCTCGCCAGCGCCAGCAGCGTCAGCGCCGACGCCAGCGCGAACGCGGCCGGGATGCCGTCGCGGCTCGGCGTTTCGAACAGCTTCTGGACGTGGAGCGGAATCGTGTCGGTCTCGCCGCCGGTGCGGCCGGACACCACGTATACCGCCCCGAACTCGCCCATCGCCCGGGCGTTGCACAGGATTACGCCGTACAGCAGCCCCCACTTTACGTTCGGCAGCGTAACCCGCCAGAACAACTGCCAGCCGCTCGCGCCCAGGCTCCGCGCCGCCAACTCCTCTTCCGGGCCGCCTGCCTCCATCACCGGGATCAGTTCCCGCGCCACGAACGGGAACGTCACGAACGCCGTCGCCAGCACGATCGCCGGCGGGGCGAAGATCACGCGGAAGCCGTATTCCCGCAACCCGTCGCCGAGCAACGTGCCGGTGCCGAACAGGAACACGAACGAGAGCCCGGCCACCACCGGCGACACCGAGAACGGCAGGTCGATGAGCGTGGTGAGGAGGGTGCGGCCGGGGAAGCGGAAGCGGGCGATCAGCCACGCCGCGGCGACGCCGAACACCACGTTCATCGCAACCGCCAGTGGGGCGACAACGAACGTCAGGAACACGGCGTGGCGCGATTCCGGCGTGCCGATCAGGTTCCGCCAGTAGGCGACGACGCCGTCGGCCAGCGCGAATTGAAACACGGCCGCCAGCGGCACCGCCACCAGCCCACCGACGATCAGGTACGTGAGGCCGACGAGCGTATACCGGACGAACCACGGGTCGGTCCGCGGCCGGGGCGGGGCGGAGGGCGCGTCATGCGGCATGGCGCTGAGTCCACCGTTCGAGCAGGTTCACCACCGCGAGGAGGGCGAACGAGATGAGCAGCAACACCAGCGCCACCGCCGCCGCGTCCGCGAACCGACCGGATTCGAGCCGGGCGACGACCAGCGACGGGGCGATGAGCGGCTCCCCCGGCTGCGCCTTGTAGATGAACACGACCGAGCCGTACTCGCCGAGCCCGCGAGCGAGCGCCAGCGCGAACCCGGTCAGCGCCGGCGGCAGGAGCGTCGGGAGCAGCACGCGGCGGAACGTCTCCCAGCGCGTCGCCCCGAGCACGGCGGCGGCCTCCTCGGCTTCCGCGTCCAGGTCGGCGAGCACCGGCTGCACCGCCCGCACGACGAACGGGAAGCCGGTGAACACCAGCACCACGACGATGCCGAGCTGCGTGTAAGCGACCTCGACGCCGAGCGGGATGAGGTGCCGGCCGAGCCAGCCGTCGGCCGAGTAGAGGGTCGCGTACACCAGCCCGGCAACGGCCGTCGGCAGCGCCAGCGGCACGTCCACGAGTGCGTCTACGATCCGCTTCAGTGGGAACTCGTACCGCACCAGCGACCACGCGACGACGACGCCGAGTACGACGTTCACCGCGGCGGCGGCGGTGGCGGTCGTGGCGGTGAGGCGGTACGCCGCGCGGGCTTCGGGGCTCCAGGCGGCGGCGGCGAACTCGGCCGGGCCGAGCCCGGACGCCTGCCACCCGATCGCGGCAAGCGGGATGAGGACGAGGAGGCTCAGGTACGTCACCGTGTACCCGAGCGATAGCCCGAACCCGGGCAGCGCCCGCCGGCTGACCCGACTCATGCCGCGTCCCCGCGACACGCGACCGCCTGACCGCCCACGACTTCCCGGAGCTCGCGCCACAGCGCCAGCTCCAGGTCGGTGAACGGGCCGGCGATGCCGTGCCGCAGCGCCACCTCGTAGGCGCGGCGCGCCAGGTCGGCGGCGAACGCTTCGGCGGCGGGTGTCAGGGGAAGATCGGCGGTCGGGGCGCGTCGGGTGGCCACCACGGGGGGATCCTCTCGGGGCGAAGGGGTCACTTCTTCCCGGCGTACATCCGATCGAACTCCGCGCCGGGTGCGAAGTACGTCGTGTGCACCTCGTCCCAGGTGCCCGAGGGAACTAGCGAGGTCGCTGGCCGCATGTTCATGTCCGGGAACCGGTCCCGGTAGCGGGCCGCGACCCGCGGGTCGGTCGGCCGGTGGTGGTGCTTCGCGATGATCTCCTGCGCCGGCTCCGTGTACAGGAACCGCAGGTACGCTTCCGCGGTCTCCCGGGTGCCGCGGCGGTCGGCCGTGCGCTCCACGACCGTGACGTGCGGCTCGGCCAGCACGCTCAACGTTCGACCACCCGCGATGGGGTATACGACTTCGAGATCGCCCCCGGACTCCTCGACTTCGAGCCGGGCCTCGTTCTCCCAGGTCAGGTGAACGTCGCCGCGGCGAGCCTTCACGAACGTCAGCGTGGCGGCGCGGGCGGCACTGTCGAGGCCCGGCGTCCGGGTGTACACGCCGCGGGTAAACTCGCGGGCCTGTTCCGTGGTGCCGCCGGTCCAGACCACCGAGCCCCACAGGGCCAGGAAGCTCCACTTGCCGTTGCCCGATGTCCGCGGGTCCGGCGTGACCGCCGACACGTCCGGCCGCCCCAGGTCGGCCCATCCGTGGACGCCCTTCGGGTTGCCGCGACGCACCACGAACACGATGGTGGACACGTACGGCAGCGAGCGGTTCGGGAGTTTCTGTTCCCACCCCGCGTCCAGGAGCCCGGCCTTGCGCACGAGGTCGGTGTCGGGGAACATCGCAAGCGTGAGAACGTCGGCCTCCAGCCCCTTCGTGACGAGTTGCGCCTGGCTCGCCGAGCCGCCGTGCGACATGCGGACGTGTGCCGTCACGCCCTTCGTTTCCGCGTAGTCGCGGACGAAAGCGGTGTTCATCTCGGCCCAGAGTTCCCGCGTCGGGTCGCAGGCCACGTTGAGCAGGTCAGTGGATTCGTGAAACCCCGACGACACCACCCACGCCGCCGCCGCAACGAGGTACGCACCACCGGCGGCGAGCAGGAGCTTCGTCCACACAGCGACCGCGTCCTCCGATAGTTTACCATTCGCGTCGCGGAAGTAGTGTATGCTGTCGGTCGGCCGGATCAAGGGGGTAAAGTGAAAAGCCCGGGGACGGCCGTCCCCGGGCTTTCGTCGTTGGCACAACTCGTCTCTTACACCAACTCGGGCATCGGCACGCCGTCGGCGAGGTGCTGCGGCCGGCCGGTCGGGTCGTTCACCATGTGCGTCATCGGGTTCAGGCCGAGGTTGTGGTACAGCGTGGCGAACACCTCGCCGAACGTCGTCGGCCGGGCGGTCGCGAACTCGCCGAGGCGGTTCGTCGCGCCGATCACCTGACCCGTCTTCATGCCGCCGCCGGCGAGGATCGCGCAGCTGACCTGCGGCCAGTGGTCGCGGCCGCCGCCGCCGTTGATCTTCGGCGTCCGCCCGAACTCGCCCCAGGCGATCACGGTCACGTCGTCGAGCATGCCGCGGACGGACAGGTCGTCCACCAGCGCCGTCAGGCACTGGTCGAGCTTCGCCCCGTGGTCGCGAACGAGGTCGAAGTTCTTACCGTGGCTGTCCCACCGGCCGTAGCTGAGCGTGACCACCCGCACCCCGGCCTCGACGAGCCGGCGGGCCATCAGCAACTGCTCGTTCACCGTCGGGGCGCCGTCGAACTGGAACTGGTACGGCTTGCCGTCGCCGTACCGCGCCCGCAGCAGGGGGCTTTCCTTCGACACGTCGAGCGCGTCCACGAGCTTGCTGGACAGCAGCACGTCCATCGCGCGAGTGGTGTGGAGGTCGGCGGTCCGCAGCGCCCCGTCGCGTTCCAGGCCGCCGCGGAGCTGGTCGAAGCTCGTCAGCAACTCCTTGCGGCTCGGCAGCTGGTCTCGGTTGCTGCTGTTGAGCACCATGTTCGCCAGGTCCGCGCCGCGCGGCTTGAAGGCCCCGAAGGCGGTGCCGAGGAAGCCGCTCCGTCCGGGGTCGCTCCACGGGCCGTGCTGCGTCGTCTCGGCGAGGCCGACGAACGGCGGCACCGACGGATCGACACTCCCCTGCAGCCGGGCGGCGACGCTGCCGATGCCCGGCCGGCCGCCCATCGGGGCGAGCGACTCCTGCCGGTAGCCGGTGGTGGCCTGGAAGGCGTCGTGGCCGCCGCCGGCGCCGACGATGCTGCGGATGAAGGCGAACTTGTCGGCCATCGCGGCGATGCGCGGGAACGATTCGCCGATCTGGATGCCGGGGACGCGGGTGCTCATCGGGCGGAACTCGCCGCGGACCTCGGCGGGGGCGTCGGGCTTCAGATCCCACATGTCCTGGTGGGGCGGACCGCCGCCGAGGAAGATGTTGATGACGGCCTTGTGCCCGGTCCGCGACTGTCCGCCGGCCTGGGCGGCTTCGGCGCGGAGGAGGTCGGCCTGGGTGAGGGCGGTGGCGCCGAACGCGAAGGTGCCGACGCGGAGGAAGCTGCGGCGGGAGACGCCGTCGCAGAAGCGGGTACGGCCGAGGGGGATGTTCAGCATCGCGGGCGGCCCCGTGCGGGGAAGGCGGGTGGGCGGTCGGGGCGTGTCGCTCCGACCGTGATGCTAGCATACATCGGCCGTTCAGGGGCAGCAAGTCAAATCCCGGTCGGGAGTTCGTCCGGTGGTACGCCCGGGAGATGGAACAGGTAGTCGCCGTAACGCTCCTTCGTGCTGCCGGCGTCCTCCCAGCCGTAGCGGTAGGTGCCGACGTGCCACAACCGGATGGTTGTATCGGCCGTCACCGGGAACCCGGCCCGGCGGGCGCGCTCGCAAAACGAGAAGTCTTCCGACAGCGCCCACCGCCCGCCCGGCTCCGGCACGCTCATCGGCTCGAAGTACGGCACCAGGGGCGACGCGAACCGCTGGTTGCACACCGGCAGCTCGGCGTGCGTTCGCACGGCCTCGAACACCTCGCGGCGGACGTGGGTGAAGCCGAACCCGCAATAGCGAATCTGGGCCAGCCCGGCGGCGCGCCCGAACCGCACGGCCGCCGTACGCGGTAGGAACTCGCAGGCGAACTGCCGTGGCCCCTTTTTGGGGTACAGGCCGCAGCTGAACGGCAGTCCGTGCCCGCGGAGCTTCGCCACGTCGTCCGGGTCGAAGGCCACGTCGGCGTCAATCCACATGAGCTCGGCGAAGCCCCGGGCGAGGGCGTCGGAGGCCATCTGGTTGCGGGCAGCGTCCACGGCCGAGTATCCGCGGACGCGCCAGACCGGGTGGCCGCGCCGCTCCAGTTCGCGCAGGGCGTCGTCGCACCCCGGGTCGAGCGGCCCCCCGACCGGCACGAGGACGACGCACGCGGCCGGCGGGGCGGGGTCGGGCATGGAGGCACCTCGGGACGGTCCAACACTACCGTCCGGCCCGCGGGATCGCAACCGACCACTGGCACGGCGGCCGCAGGCGGGTTAGGCTGATGACAACTCCCGGCCCTGGAGGCAGTATGCCCCGCTTCGCACTTGCGGTACTGGTCGGCATCGCCGTCGCCGCTGCGACGGCGCCCGCCCTTCCGGCACGCCCGCCCGACGCGAAGGTCGTGCTGTTCAACGGGAAAGACCTGTCCGGCTTCACCCCCTGGCTGAAGGACACGAAGGCCGCCGACCCGCGGCGCGTATTTCGCGTCACGGACGGCGTCCTCCACGTCACCGGCGACGGCTTCGGCTACCTCGCCACGAAGGGGGAGTACCGCGACTACCGCGTGCGGCTCGACTACAAGTGGGGCGCCCGCACCGACGGCGGCAAGTACGTCCGCAATTCCGGCCTCCTCCTCCACGCCACAGGCCCCGACGGCAACGCCGGCGGCACCTGGATGGCGAGCGTTGAGGTGCAGCTGGCCCAGGGCTGCGCCGGCGACCTCATCCCCATCCGCGGCAAAGACATCCCGGTGTCACTCGCGGCGGACGTGGTACTCGGTCCCGACAAGCGGCCGCGGTGGTCGGTCGGCGGCACGAAGACCGTCTTCACCGGCCGTCAGCTGTGGTGGAAGGATCACGACCCGGAGTTCAAGGAGCTTCTCGACACCCGCGGCCGCAACGACCGCGAGAGCCCCCGCGACGAGTGGACGACCGTGGAGTGCGTCTGCGAGCGCGACACGATTGCGGTGTCGATCAACGGCACGGTCGTGAACCGGGCTTACGACGTGACCCCCGCGGCCGGGAAGGTTCTGCTCCAGTGCGAAGGGTTCGAACTGTTCGTGCGCAACTACGAGATACTGCCGCTGAAAAAGTGATTGAGTGGTGCTTGCGGCCGGCCGGCCGGCGGGGCACAATGCCAAATGTCCGGCGACTCGCACCCCCGGGCGACCACTAATCCCGTCAGGCCGGACTGTCGGTGTCACCTCTCCCGCACCGGAGGACCGCAACGTGATCAAGCGGATTTGGGCCGAGCTCCCGAAGCAGCACGTCCACCTCGGTAGCTTCCTGCTGAGGGTCGGTCTCGCGGTGATCTTCATCTTCCACGGCTACCTGAAGCTCAGCCAGGAGGGCGGTCGGGCGTGGACCGAGTCCCTGGACGGCAACGTGCAAATGGCCGTGGCGTGGGGCGAGACGATTTGCGGCGTCGCCCTGCTCGTCGGACTGTTCTCCCGGCTGGCGGCCGTCGGGCTGGTTGTCATCATGGTCGGAGCCATCGTCGTCCAGACGGGACGGTACGACTTCATTTACGTCGGCGACTTCCCACGGGCGAACCCGTCGCGAATCCCGACCGGGGCGGAGTACAACTTCGCCCTCATCGTGATGTGCCTGGCGGTGGTAGCCATCGGCAGCGGGGTGTTCTCGATCGACCACTTCATCAAGCGGCGGCTGCTGGGCCGGCCGGCGGACGTGTCCCCGAGGTGACGCCGCAACCGCTCACGCTCACCATTACGGAGGGTAAGCCATGCCGGGGTCTCGTCGTCAGTTCCTGGCCGCGTCGGCGGTCGCCACGTCCGGGCTCGCCGCCGTCCACGCCGCCGGCGACGACACCCTCCGCGTCGGCCTGATCGGCTGCGGCGACCGCGGCACCGGCGCCGCCACGCAGGCGCTGCTCGCCGACCGCAACGTGAAGCTCGTGGCGATGGGCGACGCCTTCGACGACCGCCTCCGGTCGAGCCTGACGTTGCTCCGCAACCGCAAAGACCTCGCCGGCAAGATCGACGTGGCCGCGGACGCCTGCTTCGTCGGCTTCGACGCCTACCGTGAGGTGATCCGCCGCTCCGACGTGGTGCTGCTGTGTACGCCGCCGCACTTCCGGCCGATCCACTTCCGGGCCGCGGTGGAGGCGGGGAAGCACGTCTTCGCCGAGAAGCCGGTGGCCGTGGACGCCCCCGGCGTGCGGCACGTCCTGCAGACCGTGGAGCTGGCGAAGCAGAAGCGGCTCTCCGTGGTGTCCGGCCTGTGCCTTCGCTACGACTTCGGCTTCCGCGAGACGGTGAAGCGCATCCACGGCGGGGCGATCGGCGACATCAGCACGCTGTTCGCCAACGACTACCGCGGCGGCCGCTGGCGGAAGCCTCGCACGGACGGCCAGACAGACATGCAGTACCACATGCGGAACTGGTACAACTTCACGTGGCTCAGTGGCGACTTCAACGTCGAGCAGCACGTCCACTTCCTCGACGTTTGCGCCTGGCTGATGAAGGACGAGTACCCGGTGCGGGCCGTCGGCATGGGCGGGCGCGTCGTCCTGAACAGCGCCGACTACGGCAACATTTACGACCACTTCTCGGTGGTCTACGAGTACCGCGGCGGCGCCCGACTGGTGAGCAACTGCCGGCAGAACCCTGGCTGCAAGAACGACATGAGCACCCACGCCGTCGGCAGCCGCGGCCGGGCGATGCTGTCGGAGCGGACGAACGGCCTGTCGCTCCACCCGGCTGACGGGAAGGACTGGTTCTACGACGGCCCGGCCAACCAGATGTACCAGACCGAGCACGACGAGCTGTTCGCCAGCATCCGCGCCGGCCGGCCGATCAACAACGGCGAGTACATGACCAGGAGCACACTCCTGGCGATCATGGGCCGGATGGCGGCTTACACCGGCCAGCAGATCACGTGGGAGCAGGCGCTGGCGTCGCGGGAAGACCTGAGCCCCGCCCGCTACGCCTGGGACCAGGCGGTCGCCGACCCGCCGGTAGCAGTGCCGGGACTGACGCGCTTCCTGTAAGTACCACATCCGGGCTGAAAGCCCACCCGCGGCAACGGGTGGGTGCTGCCCAACCCCCTCGCGCCGGCCATTGCAAGAAAAATCTTCGCGGACCGTGGCCGGCCTCTGGATGGGGCCATAGTCTGTGTGAACCGAGTTGGCGGCAACGCCCATTCGGGAACCGGTCGCGGGAGCGGCCGACGGTCTTTGGCAACGTGGTGATGCGAGGCGAGCCCGACCCGGGTTCGCGGTCGCGTCGGCTGTTTCCCGCGAGGGGGATGTCCGGCGGGGTCGCGGGAGTGGGTCGGGCGGTGAAGTGTGTGC
>Ga0105046_10003221_pt1 | contig 25869 bp, 22 predicted proteins | sample MAT03_FD_78385 | JGI IMG/M metagenome (GOLD analysis project Ga0105046, IMG submission 78385) | Freshwater microbial communities from Lake Fryxell liftoff mats and glacier meltwater in Antarctica - MAT-03 (megahit assembly) | ecosystem: Environmental > Aquatic > Freshwater > Ice > Liftoff...
ATTTGAGGTGGAGTTTAGCGATCAGCAAGGGCGGACGTTTGCCTCCCTGGGGTTGCGACCTGAACAAATGCTGTTGCTTCACTTTGAGCCCGTCAAACCTAACCAAGAACTGGATCGGGTGCTAGCCGATTAAAGTCCCTAAAGGGTTAGGTTGCTGCATGTGCAGATGCGCAAGCACATGCACCTGACGGCTGCGCCGGTGCGGCTTGCGCGATGGGAGGGTGTGCGGGCACAGCTGACGTGGCGTGAAGAAGGCAACTCGTCCAGAGACTGGATGCCGGCCAAATGTTGCCATGCCAATAGTAGCCGCAGAAATTGTGATGCACAAAATATTTGGAAAACAGTCAAACCAAACCTTTTCGTCGAGTTCTCCAAATCTAAAGTGGACTGCTGTTTCTACACTGATTCCGTCATCAGAATAACGGCTCAGTTTGACGAATGAAGGTCGCGGCAACCCCAAGCACGGCCAACCTGCGTCGGCTAGAATTCAGTCGGCGTAAGCCGCCTTCGTTGTGTGTTGCCTGCGATTTCAAATCGTAGGGCATGTCGGCTGAGTCGTTACGAATAATCATGATTGAAACTCTTACCAATTTTGTCGACGGCGCGTTTGTGAAGTCGGGTGCGACGCATACGCTGCCAGTCAAAAATCCGGCCACGGCCGAAACGATCAGTGAAGTGCCGCTATCACCGGCCGCCGAAGTGGACCGCGCGGTGCAGGCGGCGTTGGCCGCGTTCAAGGAGTGGCGGCGCACGCCGGTGGGTGAGCGCATTCAGCCGCTGTTTCGCTTGAAAGTGCTAATGGAGCAAAACCGCGAGGATCTGGCGCGCACCATCACCAACGAATGCGGCAAGACTTATGAGGAGAGCCTGGCCGAAGTGCTGCGCGCGGTTGAGAATATTGAGGTGGCCAGCGGCGCGCCGATGCTGATGCAGGGCATCAACAACGAGGACATCTCGCGCGGCATTGACGAGCACATGATTCGCCAGCCGCTGGGCGTGGCCGCGGCCATTACCCCTTTCAACTTTCCGCTGATGGTGCCGATGTGGTTTCTGCCGTATGCCGTGGCGTGCGGCAACACGTTTATTTTGAAGCCCAGCGAGAAGGTGCCGATGACGGTGAACAAATTGATGGCGCTGGTGGAGCAGGCCAAATTTCCCAAGGGCGTGATTCAAGTGGTGAACGGCGACAAGGAAGTGGTCGATGCACTTCTCGATCATCCTGGCATTCGCGCGATCAGCTTTGTGGGCAGCACCAACGTGGCGAAATATATTTACAGCCGCGGCACGGCCAACGGCAAGCGCGTGCAGGCCCAGGGTGGCGCGAAGAATCCCATCGTCATCATGCCCGATGCGGATATGGAGACGACGACGCGGATTGCCGCTGACTCGGCATTTGGTTGCGCCGGCCAGCGCTGTCTGGCGGCCAGCGTCGGCATCACCGTCGGTAGCGCGCACAACGAATTTTTGGAGCAACTGGCCGACGCAGCGGCTGGCCGCAAAGTGGGCTACGGCCTGGACAGCGCCACCCAGATGGGGCCGGTGATCACCCAGGAAAGCAAAGCGCGCATCGAGAAGCTAATCGCGCTGGGCGAGAGCGAAGGCGCGAAAGTGATTGTGGACGGCCGCAACAAAAAGGTAAGCGGCTACGAGGACGGCAACTTCGTGTTCCCGACCGTGCTGGATGCGGTGCCGCAGGGCAGCGAGTTGTCGCGCACGGAGATCTTCGGGCCGGTGTTCAGCCTGATGCACGCCGAGACGATTGAGCAGGCGATTGCGCTTGTAAACGATCGCGCATACGGCAACGCCGCCAGCATCTTCACCAGCAACGGCGCCACGGCCCGCCAGTTTCGCTACGAGGTGAACAGCGGCAACGTGGGCATCAACATTGGCGTGCCCGCACCGATGGCCTACTTCCCGTTTAGCGGCTGGCGCGAGAGCTTCTTCGGCGATCTGCACGCGCAGGGCTTCCACGGCATTGAGTTCTACACCGAGACCAAGGTGATCATTGAGCGCTGGCCGAAGGAGTGGAGCCGCAAGTTTTAGGGGAGGGGTGGCTGGCAGCTGGCGATTAGCTGCTAGTAGCCAGCCGCCAACTGCCAATAGCTATTCCTCACGGCTTTGCATCGAGCAAATGTATGTTGGTTGGTCGCAGCACGCCGGGTGCCTGTTCTTCGGTGACGGCGATGGCGCTGACTTCGCCAAGCGGCACCGGCACCACGATGTTGGTCTTGATGTGCCCTTGCGCATCGACCTGGAATGCGCCGCCGGTTTCGGTGGGCTGGCCGGGGCGGGCAAACCACAGTTGATAGGTTCGGTCGGTGGCCAGTGGCGGCAGACCCGACACATCCAGCTCGCCCGTTTTTAAGCCGGGAGCAATGTAGAGGCGGGCACGAGCTTCGGGCGCGCCGGTGCCGGCCAACACAAACACCTGCCCATTGGTGCGAATGGTTTGCTGCACACGGTTGAGCTGCTGTTGCAACTGCACGTTCCAGAAGACAAGCGCAAATGCCACGGCCAGACTTGCGAAAGCCAGACCGATGCGTTGTGGCCGTAGCGATTGTTTGAAGCGTTGCCACCCCGTCAAGGGTGCCGGCTCGCTGGCGCGCGCGGCGCGAACGCGGGCCATGATTTTGCCGCGCGCATCGGGTGGCGCGGTTGATGGCCGAAAGTGGGCTAAAAGCCCGTAAAACGCGGCTATTTCAACCTCACAAGACCGATTCAGCTCAGGGCGGGCCGGTGGCGGCCAACCGGTTGAATCGCGCGTTTACGGCCAGCGCGCCGAACCAGAAGTGGGTGGGCGATGTCACCTTCATCGCCATGCAAGAAGGCGAGCCTCGAAGGCTGGTTGTATTTGGCGGTGTGGATGGATTTATTCAGCCGCAAAATCATTGGCTGGGCGATGAGTGAGTGGTGCGATGCACAATTGGTGATGACGGCGCTGTGCATGGCGCAAGCCGACCCCGGCGTGTTAGTCCACTCCGATCGCGGCAGCATCTACGCCAGTGCCGATCATCGCAACCTGATCGAGACCTTTGGCTTTTTGCAAAGCATGAGCCGCAAGGGTAACTGCTGGGACAACGCCGCAATGGAATCGTTCTTCAGTTCTCTCAAAATTGAGCAGGTTTATGCCCAGGAGGTGTATCTGACTCGCGCCATCGCCCAGACCGATTTATTCGACTACATCGAGGTGTTTTACAATCGCCAACGCCTCCATTCATCGTTGGGCTTCAAAAGCCCTGTTCAATTCGAATTTATTCATGCACTGTCTTAACTACCTCTCCACTAAATCGGGGGAGGTCCACAATCAAAATTTCGGAGGTCAATCATGTTCAACCTAATATCCTCGCGCGCAAAGCAAATTGTGCGTGTTGCGGCCACCAGCGCCGCGCTCGTCGGCCTGTCCCTTAGCGCTGCTCCTGCATCGGCTCAGATGTCTTCCCAGACTATCTACGTCATCACCTCGGCCAATCGGCTCGCCTCGTTCTCGACCATAGATATCTGCAAACTGTTGTCTGATCGGCCCGTGAAAGGCTTGCAGGCCGGCGAGCAAATTCTGGGCATCGACTTTCGCCCGGCCAACGGCATGTTGTATGCGCTGGGCAGCTCGAGCCGGCTGTATACGCTGGATGTGAAGAGCGGCCAGGCCACAGCCATTGGGACGCGGCCTTTTAGTGTGACGCTGAGCGGCAGTGCATTTGGCTTCGACTTCAACCCGGCTGTGGATCGCATTCGCATCACCAGCAATTCCGGGCAAAACCTGCGCGCACATCCGGATACCGGCGCTATCGCAGCCGTGGATGGAAATGAGGTGTATGCCGGCGGTGCACCCGTAAAGCCACAGGCTGTGGGCGCGGCCTATACCAATCCCGACACCGATCCTGCTACACCCATCGCGCTGTACATCGTCGACTCGGTGTTGGACATGACGGCGCTGCAAAACCCGCCTAATGATGGCGTGTTGAACATCGTCGGGGTGATGAACTTGAACGCGACCAACCTGACCGGCTTCGATATCGCCAAGTCCGGCACTGCCTATGCGGCTGTGTTGCGCGGCGACATTGGCACCGACACCGACCTTGATCTGGATGCTCAGGCGGCTGGCTCCACTGAGAGTGGATTTGGCCGGGCCTGCGGCACCTCGCGCCTGGTCACGGTGAATTTGAGCAGCGGTGTCGCGACCGAAGTCGGCACCATCGGCACTCGCTCACCCGTGCGCGGGCTGGCCGTGCCGATTCAATAAGCAAAACGGACTGTGTTCATGTGAAATAAACCGCTCAAGGCTTATCACGGCCTTGAGCAGTTTTTTGTGCTGAGGTGATTAAATACAACAACAGACGAATTAAGTTGCTGCCAATCGGAAGCGTATGGTTGTGCCGGTTCTTGTCCCCTCAAAGGTGCTTTCAACTTCTAAATGGCTCTGGTGATTTCGTAATATTTCTTCCACAATGGCGAGCCCCAAACCAAACCCTTCCTTATCGCGGCGCACCCGATATAGACGCTGGGTTAGGTAAGGCAAATGCTCCGCAGGAATACCTGGGCCAGTATCTTGAATCTCGCAAATCACGTATCCTGATTCAGCGCGTAGCCGCAAATTGATGTTGTCGCCGGCACGGCAATACTTCAAAGCGTTATCCAATACATTGATAAAGACCTGCAATAACTGTTCGAGGTGACCTGATACCCGTGGAATGGCCGTTTCAGTCACGAGCTCGATGCCAATCTGGCGATCTTCGGCGACCAGCGCGACCCGGCTCAATGCATTGTCGGCAACCAGCACCACGTCGATAAGACGCATATCGCCAGGGCCGGTTGCTTCGAGGCTGGCCAGCAGCGTCATTTCCTGCACCAAATGACTGGTATGCCGAACTTCGCGGTGAACCAACTCTAATGAGGCTTCACGCGTATCCGCAGCAAATTCGGCTGAACGTGCAATTTGTAGATGTGACAGCATGACCGTGAATGGGGTGCGCAATTCGTGCGAGAGGGTGCTGATGAAATTGCGAATTTCCGTTTCAGATCGTCTTTGTTGGCTGAGATCAAGCAGGTATGCTGTCGCTAATGTATTGCCATGTCCGACGACCCAACAGATTAGCGTCTTTCCATTTGCCAACGAAAGCGTGGTTTGCATGGGCTGAGCATGCACCGTAGATCGTGCGGCTGCTTGCAAATCGCCCAACAACTTGTGCTGCTCGGTTAGCAAGGGAGTCGGATTTGCTTGAACGCCATCGGCTTTCGCACTTTGCAGCGCCAGTACAAATTTGTTTTGGTAGAGAATTCCGACCTTATCTTTGTACAGTAGCAGTCCAAATGGAGCGTCATCAAAAACCTGGTGCGTGTTTTGATCCCGCGTTAAATAGCCTTTGCGGCCGGCACGATGTGCTGTGAATGCGCTAAGTAAAGCGATAGCCGTGATTAGACTGATTACCAGGAGTACTAAAAGTTTAATGTCAAAGACGAGCATGTGGCGTCACTCTATCCGAGGAGACACTAGCCGGTACCCATATCCGCGTACCGTAGTGAGCAATTTTGGATCAGACGGATCCACCTCAAGTTTTGCGCGTAACCGTTGCACATGCATATCTACTGTGCGCGTATCTACTGTGTTTTCGTACCCCCAAACTTGACGCAAAAGTGTTTCTCGGCCAAATACCTTGCCGGGTTGCATGAGAAGCACACGCAGCAGTTCATACTCTTTGGGAGCGAGTGGGATGGATTTGCCGGAGATTTCAACACGATGATCGGCGTCCCATAAACTGATGGAGCCGCAAGTAAGCGGGAGCGGTGTGCTTTGGGTAGTTCGTTGCCCATCTAGTAAGCGAAACAAAGATCTAACTTGTGCCAACAATTCATCGGGTTCGAACGGCTTGGTGATGTAGACATCGGCACCCAATTCCATGCCCACTAGTTTATCGGTCAGTTGGTCGCACGCAGTGAGCATGATGACAAGTGTGTAATTTGGTTTATTGCGAATGTGATAGCACACGCCGTAGCCATCAACAGCAGGCAACATCACGTCCAGCAGCACCATGTCGTAAAGGGCATTGTCGAACTTGCGAATGGCTTCGTGCCCGTCCATTGCACTATCGGTCGAGTAGCCAGCTTGCATGAGTAATGTCGCCAATGCCGAGGCAATGGCGGGCTCATCTTCCACAATCAAAATACGTGCGTCTTTCATCGGGCTCTTGTGCTTTGTAAACAAATCAGTTTCTTAAAAGTGCGTCAAAGTCATCAGCGGCATCGGTCAACATACCCACCCGTTTGGTGAGGCTGTATAAATCCCATTGCTCATCCGAGGGTAGTCCATCCATGAACCAACATAGTGCATGCACTTGTGGCTCGGCGTTTATTTCATCCAACGCATGAGCCAGCCAGCCTTTTGGGTAGTTTTGCGCTGGCGGAGTTTTGGTGTCGGGTGTGAATGTGTTTGTAGATGTGATGTATGCGGGCAGGCCGCGCATGGACTCAAAATGGTTGATGATGGCGAGCCAGTCTTGATAGATGCGAAAGCCTGCTTGCGCACCGTTCCATTCTTTGCGCGCCAAATCCAGATTGGGTTCATGTGCAGATGCGTCCGCATGTAAACCTGGACTGTCGGGCCGGCCTGGTGCTTGCAACGCAAAGCCATCGGGCGCAAGAAATGGTTTGCCGTTCATGGACTTGGTCTTGGCAACTGCATCCAACGCGGCCACCAAGGTATTCATGTAGTTCAACCAGGGTGCATCGGTTTGCCAAATCCGGCTACCAGTCTGATCCAGATTAAACGGCCGCACTGGCCCAACCAGAACTCGAACCTGTGTGTTAATTGAGCGCACGGTCTCGATCACGTTATCTCGCGCGCGAACGTCAATGCCATAGCCGCTGAATAGGCGCGCATACCACTCCGGCGTGACTTTGTTATTCGGGGCCTTGCTATTGCTGCCGTTATCGTTGTAGCCGCTGCCAATAATCAAACCATACACATCTCGAAAACGTGCATCACCCGCAAGACGATGCATGAATTTGAGATAGGCGTTCAGCGCTTCATAGTCATCCAGGGGCGGAATGCTTTGCCCGCGATCATAATCCACGCGCAGCAACACACGCAGCCCTTGTTTTGTAGATTCCATCACGCGCTCGGCCACATGATCCAACATCCAATAGTCATCGGGTTTGTCGGCCAGGGCATAGGTCAGCTCTACGTTCCAACCGGCGCGGCTATGCCAGTCTCGTGTCGACATGGCAAACACCAGGCCGAGTTTGGTGGGCTGGCGAGGTGGGCGTGCCGCTGGCGTGAAGCTGGGATTGGACGACTGCAATGTTCTACGCCACCACTCGATACACCCCACATCGCAACTGTGAAAAGCGACCAGCTCGGCGGGCTGGTCTGTTTGAAGCAACGGTAATTGCCATTCCCATTGCCAGTTTTTTGAGGGGATTTGCTGCCAGGTCGGGCCTTCTTGTAACCAACGATGATTGAGATAGAGCTTGATGTGCGCCCAACCGATGGGGTCCTGCACACGCACGATCAACCCGCTGGCTACATTGCCGTTAGGCGAGAAGGACACGGTGGGGAATGAGGGTTGCTCAACGCTCAGATCACCCATCACCAGCGAGACTTTGCCTGGGCTGGGCGTAAACCAAAACGCCGTTGCCGCCACAAGGACGACAACGGCGATGAGTGCGTTGCGAATAGGTTTACCAAGCATGGGACATATTACATCACTGGGATGGCAGTAAACAATTAGCCTACATTCATACGGATTTGAGATGCATGAATGATGAAGGCCGCAATGGACGTTAACAGTGCCAAAAGGTGGTAGCGGGGCTTTTCAAGCAGCATTTGCCGGGCTAGTGCGATTGTCGCCATTGCTGAAAAAACAAAAGGCGCTATCGCGATGCCAAGCGTTAGCAAGAAGCCGAAAGTTGTATCTGTAACCGACCCTGGCAAAGTACGAACGAGGGGTATTGCGAGCAGTGCGGCCAGTAACACAATCGTGACATGCAAATTCACATTGCTGTGGATTTGCTTAGATCTGCGCGCTTGCCAGAATAGTGCACCCATCAAAAGAAAACAAAAAACTGCAAGCCCAAGCAAAAAGTCACTCATGTTATTGGCTCTTTTAAGATAAGTCTTATGAGGAATAGTTCAGTTTACACAAACAAGGATACAGAACTCAGCATTAGGATTAATTAACTCTCAATTACTGTTTAAGGGGTGGCAACAGGTTTCGCGAATTTCTCAAGTCCCATATTTTCCATTGTCCAAAAGGCTACATCTGAAACGGCGATTTGTAGCTGATTTGAATAATCATTCCAGCTAAGAGGAACTTTTGATGCAAATTCTGGATTATTGAACGCGAGTGATCCTGTGACGTCTGCAATGAACACGCGTTGATCTGCGACCAGATTGGCATAGGCTGATGCTGGTATTACTCCACTCACCTCAAACACACCGCTTAACACAGCTTGATTAGTTTCATGCTCTTGAATACGGTCGAAGCTTTGTTTGAACGCTTCAGCATTAAATAGCTGCCCTGCACCCTCTCGTGGATTTACAAACATAGTAATCCGGCTTCCATCTTTGCCAAGGATGCGAATGTAATATTGCTTCACATCCAACCCATTTGTTTTAACTAAGTTCGCAAACTCCTCAGTAGTGAGCGCACGGTTGAACGTGACTTTGACATAGAGATTCTCGACGCCCTGCTTAATTAAATCAGATGCAAGCTGACTACTAATTTTCGCATAGTTATGCAGGCCCTCAATGCTGCTAGCGTCAAATTTTATGTAGGCTTGAGGCATACCTAGCTCATCGGTACTGGCAACGTACACAATGGTCTTTGCAGTGTCTACTGTGCCTTGAACAAAAACATTTGGCGTGGATTTGATTTCGGCTTTAGTTGTTTGAAAGTTTGTCGTAATTATGGAGAGTGCAAAAACGAGTACCCCAATACCTAAGAAGATTGTGCTAGTTGTGATCTTCATACTGAATTTGCTTTTCATTGGTTTTAACCTCTAAATATTTTATGAGCCTTCTAATAACAGTTCCCCGATGATGTGGCGTGTGCAGGCCCTACTGAGTTGTAGCAAAACTTGCCCATGAATTTGGAGAATGCAGCTTGTCTTGCTCCTGTTGGTACAAATTCTAAGTATGTATCGACTGTGATTTCACCATTGTCAGGCCCAGATGGATATGCAGTTGGATCCCAATACAAAGCCTGTGTGTAGTAATTCAGGCCGGCGACCAAACTGCTTGGACTACCAATACGAAGTCTGATCTCATTGTTTGGAGAGCAATTAGTTGCTTTGACCCATACATACATACCAGGTAAGTTACTATAACCATAGCTGGTGAATGTTTGCACATCTAAGCCACAATTTGTATTTGTATTTTGAAGAAAAGTGTGATAGACGATTGCCTCTTGATAGCCCAAACCATTGACGTTGAAAATATTTGTGACGGCAGTTGTATTCCATCGAAGATATGACGTCTCACCTAAATGGAATTTGTTGATGCCAGAAAAGTAGGTCATGCCATCAATCTGACAAGCAGCGGGGCCAAAATTGTTCTCTTAACCGCTAACATCGCAAAAACTTGTAGTATCCCAAGCCATAACAGGCTTAGATACTAGTGCAACAATTGCGAGTGTCATGCCTACAGATGCAGCGCGTTTCCAAATGCGCTTTGTGGACGAAATCCAAGCTGAAATTTTTGATTGCGACATTTGCCTTTCTCCACCTCAATTACAAGTTGTGTTTTCTTTTGCGCAGAAGACTTGCTCAAGATAAGCCTGCCACCTGAGATGAATGTCACAGTTGTGTAAACACTGTGTCACAATCCTGTGTATCGAAGACTGGTCGATGTACATGTCAAAAGGCCAATTCTGTGGTGTTGAATGGGTACGACCCTGGAGCACCTTTGCTTGGGCGTCTGCATTGAGCAGGCTCGCGCAAGGCACCAGCCTTTCAAGATGTCACCGGCGTATGTGATCTATCTTCCTGCGCCGGCCTCAACATCAAAAATGACATCGCTGGAGTCCATCTCATTGAGGAAGAAATGAACCCGCAAGCGCCACACGCCGGCTTTGGGGATGAAGGGCTGACTGGCCCGATATGCGCCGTTCGTATAGGCACTCAGATCGACTTGCAACACATCCCCGGCATTACCCCCGTCGGCGGGTGAGACAAAAAGGGTGGGCGTGATGGGCACGATCTGACCACCGGGTTTGATGCCGACCACCAGTAGGGTGATCACTTCGCCGGCGCGCACCGGGTAGGGCTGGAGCGCGACATTGATCTGTGTGCCGCTGATGACCTGGACACCTCTGCCGCCCGCATCAAGCTGCATCAGCATGTTGTCGAGCGAGACATTGGCTTGCGTTGGGTCCGCGGTCGCGGCCATTAAACTTTGGCGTTGAAGTTGACCATTCAGCACCACCGCGATGGCCAGAAGCACCACAAATGCGATGGCGCTGATCAGGATGAAGCGAAGGGCGAGGCGCGGCGTCATGAGGCTGTGTGATGTAGATTCCACCTTCGAGGTGAAGCCCACGGTCTACACCAGGATATACAGCACGTAGAACACGAGCATCCAGATGCCGACGATGAAATACCAATACATGGCCGCGGCCTGAACCAGCAGATTTCGGCGCGATGAAAACTGGCCCAACAGCGTTCGCACCAGCACGATCAGCATGAGTGCGACACCGGCGAATACACGAGCCACGTGCAACACCAGCAGACCCACGAACATGGAGCCGTAGGAGGTGGCTTGTGCCGTGGAGCCGAGCTGGGCAAATTCGGCTGACTGGATGCCCATGAACACGATGCCCAACGCGGCAGCACCAATGATGCCAATCAGCAAGCCCCGGCGGTTGTCGCGTTTGATGGCGTGCGCGGCGTAGGCGATCAGGCCGGCACTGACCAGCGAAACAATGGTGTTGACGATGGCGAGTGAGCTGGTCAGCGAATCAATTTTGACCGGTGGCCACACATCGGCAGCCGCGCGCATGTAGAAGTATGCCAGGAACAAGCCCAGGAAAAAGATGGACTCGGTGATGATAAAGAAGCCAACACCCAGCAGGCCGGGGTTGCGCTGGGCGGTGGGTGCGGCAAATTGTCCGGCAGGGGCCGGTGTTATTGCGGGTGTGGCGGGTGTGGCGGGTGTGGTAGATGCGTTTCTCATGCGTTCAAATCCTCAAGCCATTTCAAGCCATCTCAAGCCATCTCAAGCCATCTCAAGCCATCTCGCGATCCGCCAACAAAGCAACCGGCGCACCAATAGCCGTGATCAAGATTGGATCAAACCAAAAAAGGGCTCTCCCGAATTAAACGGGAATCGCAGTGTAAGGGCAAAGCAGCGGGCTCGTGTATGGGTTTGATCTGCGATGAGCCCGCTGCTTTGCCCCTGCCCATGATTTCCCGCCAAAGTTGGGAGAGCCCAAAAAAGCTAATGCGTTTGCTCGGCCGATGCGTTGCGAATGTCATCGTAGATCCAGGTGCCCAGACCCAGCAGGGTGATGATGGCGCCGATGATGATGACGACGGTGCCGAAGGCAATACCAAAGGCCATCAGCGTGATGCCGGCCGCGAGAATGATCGGCGACAGGCTGGGGGAGGGCATGTGAATGTGCAGTTCTTCGGCGGTCTTGTGTTCTTGCTTGTCCATGAAATTCTCCAATTCAAGTCTTTACTCAGGCTGATTTTTTAGACAGAATAAACAGAGTGGAAAGGATCTTATTAATTCCACACGCCTGACAAAACAGTCTGAGCCGTTTTAGAAATTCTTACTTCGGCATATACATGCTGACCCAGATGACACCGAGTGTGATGCCGGCGGCAACGATGCCGAAACAAATCAAGGTCATCAGGGCCGCGCCGCGTTTTTTGCTTTCAGGGATCATAGTTTTCACTTTGCGCTAGACCACGGTCAGGCGATCCAGCATCATCACTGCAAATAGCAATGCCAGGTAGAGCAGTGAATATTTATATAAGCTCAATGCTTTGGGGGTCGAGTGATCTTTGAGCACTTGCCAGCTCTTCCATAGGAATAAGCTGCCCAACACTACGGCCCCGGCCAGGTACACATTGCCCATGGCCTGAATCGGCACCATCAGCAGGGTCATGAACACCATGACCAGCGAGTAGAGCAACATCTGGCGGGTGGTTTCGCTTTCGCCGGCCACCACCGGCAGCATCGGCACACCAGCGGCAGCGTAGTCTTTGCGCTTCATCAAGGCCAGCGCCCAGAAGTGCGGTGGTGTCCAGTAGAAGATGATGACAAAGAGCATGATGGCGCCGAGGGTGATGTTGCTGTTGGCTGCGGCGTAACCAATGAGTGGCGGCACGGCACCGGCACCACCGCCGATCACGATGTTTTGCCACGTGCTGCGCTTGAGCCAGCGGGTGTAGATGACGGTGTAGTAGAAGAAGCCGATCAGCGCGAACAGCGCCGCCAGGGCATTGACAAACAGGATGAGGATGGCCAGCGACAGCAACCCCAAGGTGAAGCCAAAGATGTAAGCGCGTTTGGCAGTGATGCGGCCGCCTGCTGTGGGCCGCAACTTGGTACGGCTCATCTTCAGGTCGATGTCGATGTCGTAGGCCATATTGACGGCGTTGGCCCCACCGGCCATCAGGTAGCCACCAATCATCGTCCATACCACGAGATACCAGGGCGGTGAGCCCGCCGGGGTGATGAACATGGCCGCAAAGGTCGTGAACAGCAGCAACGAAATCACGCGTGGCTTGGTCAATGACACATAGTCATCGATGGTCTTGCGCCAGGCGGGCACCGGCTTGGGCTCAACGTCAGGCACATAAATTGGCGCACGATAGGCGATGAAAGCCAGCGAGAGAGTGCTGATCCAGGCGAAAGCGCCCACGGCGTTGTGCAAGGTCGCCACTGGGTCGGGCCGTTGAAACAGCACGATCAATGCGCCGACCGTGGCTTGCAAAACCAGCCCCAGCATCATGGCGATGGCGGGTGTGCGCAAGGGTTGCAGGGAGGCACCCCGGCGAGATTCCTTGAGCAGATGCCGCACGGTCAGCAGAGCCAGCAAAACTACAAAGCCGGCCATTGCGCGATGCACCCAGTGCGTGAGGTTGAGTGAACCTCCATTGGGTAGCCAGCCGCCATTGCACAGAGGGAATTGCACGCCGCAGGCCATCGCAGCACCACTGCCACTCATCAGGCCACCGGTGGCCAGCAGGATGAAGAGTGAGCCCGCCAAGAAGGTCAGCCGGCGGCGCAACGCCTGAGTGACCTTGGTGGGAGGGGTTGATGAAGTTGCAGATGCTGCGTCCAAATAACGCACTTCTAAATGGGTGACCACGGTGCAACCTAGCACAGCCATGCCAAAGGCCAGATGCAGCGCCACGCTCCACTCGTGCAGCAAACTCCACACTGTGAGCGCGCCCAGAAAGATTTGCACGACCAGCACGACTCCTGTGAACAGGCTGAGCCGTTGCAGTGTTTTGTTGAGCTGCCAGTGAAAGTTGAGGGCGGCGATGACACAAATTAACAGGCTGACGATGCCGGCGAAATAGCGATGAACCATCTCGATGATGGCCTTGGTGTTGGGACCGGGGAACATGTAGCCGTAGCAAAACGGCCAGTCGGGACAGCCCAGACCCGACTCGGTGATGCGCACAACGTTGCCGACCACCACTAGTAAATAAGTGGCAATGGCCGTGATCAGGGTGAGCCGGAACAAAAGCTGAATTCGACTTTCGCGGGTGGGGAACCGCCGGTCTACGGGCTGGAAAAATCGTGTCAAACGTGCCATTTCAACAATGGGAATTGGAGACCAACGAAACCCATGAATGACACAGGGTTTCGTTGGTGTTCAACTCCGGCATGACTAGCAAAAGATGCAAACCGGGTGGACTACACCCTCAAGCTGGACGGGCCGGCTGCTGAGCGGCGCGCATGCGCTCGTCAAACAGAGGCCGCTCGCTTTCCACAGTGGGAACCTCGGCGAAGTTATATTCGGGCGGCGGGCTGGTGGTGGTCCACTCCAGCGTATAGCCCTCCCAGGGGTCGTTGCCGGCAGCCGGTGCGTTGCGCAGCTTGATGCAGTTCCAAATGAACACCGCCACGGATGCCGCGATCATGAATGCACCAATGGTGGCGATGAGGTTGGCGATGTCCCAACCACGATTTGGCAGGTAAGTGGCGATACGGCGCGGCATACCCAGCAGGCCCAGAATGTGCATAGGGAAGAACGTGATGTTGAACCCCAGCCACATGAACACGGCCTGGAAGCGACCCAGCTTGTCATCCAGCATCTTGCCGGTGATTTTGGGGAACCAGTAGAAGAAGCCGGCGAAGATGCCAAAGACGCTGCCGCCGAAGAGGACATAGTGAAAGTGTGCGACCACCCAGTAGGTGTTGTGCACATAGGCATCGACCGGCACGGCCCCCTGGATGACACCGGTGATACCGCCGACGACGAAGGTGCTAAGGAAGCCCAGGCACATCAGCAGCGGCGTACTCAGGTTCAATGATCCTCGCCACATGGTCGCGATCCAGTTGAAGATTTTCACGCCGGTTGGCACCGCAATCACCATGGTGGTGAACATGAAGAAGTACTCCACTGACGCGCTCACACCGCTGACGAACATATGGTGCACCCAGGTGCTGAAGCCCAGCACGCCGATCAGGATGGTGGAGATGATGATGGCTTTGGGGCCAAAAATAGGCTTGCGCGAAAAGACTGGCAACACTTCGGACAGGATGCCCATGGCGGGTAGCACCATGATGTAGACCGCCGGGTGGCTGTAGAACCAGAACATGTGCTGCCACAGTCGGGTATTCGTATTGTTGAAGAACTGCGTCGCGAAGTTGCGATCAGCCGTTAGCATAATCAGGGCCGCTGTCAACACGGGCGTGGCCAGCAGAATCATGGCTGCGGTCACGATCATCGTCCACACGAACATGGGAATGCGCCACACGGTCATGCCCTGCGCGCGCATGGTATAGGCCGTGACCAGAAAGTTCACCGAACCCAGCGTCGACCCAATGCCGTTGAGGATCAGGCCGATGAGCCAGATGTCCATGCCGATCTGGGGCGAAAATTGCTTGTTGGACAGCGGCACATACGCAATCCACATGGCGTTGGAGGTGAGGATGCCGTTGGAGAGCAAGAATTTCAGGGCCGGCACATACTCGGCGATGGTGCCGACGAGAAAACCGCCCATCATGACGATGGCAGCTCCCAGAGTGATCCAGAAGCTGAACGCATTGAGACGAGGGAAGGCCACATCACGCGCGCCGATCATCAGCGGAATGAAGTAGTTGCCGAAGCCGCCGACTAGCATGGGGATGACGAACAGGAAGATCATGGCCGTGCCGTGCATGGTGAACAGCTGGTTGTACATGCCCTGATCTACGATCTTGAGATCGGGCGCGGCCAACTGCAGCCGGATCAGCAATGCCAGGATGCCGGCACCGATGAAGAACGTAAACGCCATCACCATATACAGGATGCCGATCTTTTTGTGGTCGACACTGGACAGCCAGCTCATGAGACCCGTATTGGTCTTGCTGCGAGCTGAAACAGGAATTGTGATACTTGCCATAGGAAGTTCTTAGTAGACAGTAATCAGTAGTCAGTAGACGACAGCAGAGGGTTTAAATCCGATCTGACTACTGTCTACTGATTACTTAAATACTCACACCTAGTTCATTTCAACGTTTGTAAATACGCCACTAAATCAGCGATTTGTTGTTTGTTGAGGCCATTATTGGGCATGGCGGTGCCGGGTTTCACGGCTTGTGGATTCTCGAGCCATTTGGTCAGATTCTCCGGCGTGTTGGGCACGGCAGCCAACTGGGCAATGTTGGGCAGGCTTGCAAAATAGGTCAGATCGCGCGGCGCGACCTTGCCCTGCGCCGCTGTTCCCTCAATGTAGTGACAGGTCTTGCACGGCCCAGTTCCCAGCATAATCTTTTCGCCACGCACGGCATCGCCTGCTTGCACGGGCGCGCTGGCTGCGCCTGTTTTCCCGGCGTACCAGGCGTCATATTCGGCTTGCGGCAGCACCTTCACATTCGAGAGCATTTGCGCATGAGCGACGCCGCAAAATACGTTGCACTGGCCAATATAGTCGCCGGCGGGTACATCGAACCAGACATACGATCGCTCACCCGGATTGACATAGCGCATGGGTCCAAATTGGGGCACCCACCAGGCATGAATCACATCGTTCGAGGTCATGTCCAGACGCACACTCTTGTTCTCAGGAATAATAAGCTCGCCGCTGTTGCTGTCGAGCACAACTTCGCCGTTGTTATAGCTGTATTGCCAGAACCATTGTCGGCCTGTCACGGCAATCACTAGATCAACAGGCTGAGATTCCCGGACGCGCCGCGCTGCGGCCTCATCGTTGAGGGCATGGGTGTGCGATATGGGATCGGTCAGGGTGCCGCTGGCCGCCATGCTTGCCATCGTATTTGCCGAAGCAACAAAGATGAAAGCGACGATGACTGCGGGAATGATGGTCCATAGCAATTCCATATTGGTGTTGCCATGAATTTGCTCCGGCATCTCGTCCGCACGTTTGCGACGAAACTTGACGGCCGAGTAGATCAATAATCCCTCGACCAGGACGAAGACTAGGACGGAAATGTAGAAGATCAGGTTGTACAGATCGCGGATCAATACAGCGTCTGACGATTTCGGTTCAAGCATAGGAGATTACGGGTGTGCATTGCGGCAAATATTGTTTTAGGTGATTGCCGCACAGGGATTGATGTGCTTGCGTCGTGTGTTCAAACTTTCACAATCTCTTGGATGATTCTAGCATACGATCTTGTCTACACGGAGTGTCGGTTCGCGTCCCAGACATGTGATGGATAGCGCGCAAGCCGTGTGCGCGGACTTTAATTTAGGCATGGCCTTAAGTGTAATCGTTCGACATTCAACTCTGCCAATGTTTCGTTTTGTCACACCAGGCGACTCGTTCTACACTCGCCCAACTATGGCGTATTTTGACTTTCCGCTTGATCAGTTGCAAGCCTACAAACCGGACCGGCATGAACCTGAGGACTTTGATGCGTTCTGGCAGAACACGCTGACCTCGGCGCGTGCCCATGACCTGGCTCCCAAGTTCGAAGCGGTGGATTTTGGCTTTCGAAATATAGACGTGTTTGACGTGACTTTCAATGGCTATGGCGGCCAACCCATCAAAGGCTGGCTGATGTTGCCGAAGCAGCGAACGGGCCGGCTGCCGTGCGTGGTCGAATACATCGGCTACGGGGGTGGCCGAGGGTTCCCAAATCAATGGCTGCTGTGGTCGGCCGCTGGCTACGCCCACCTGGTCATGGACACACGCGGCCAGGGTAGCACCTGGAGCAAGGGCGACACGGGCGACCCCGAGCCCGAAGGCACCAATCCCCATTTTCCTGGTTTCATGACCCGCGGCATTCTGAATCGAGACACCTACTATTACCGGCGTGTCTACACCGATGGCGTGCGGGCGGTGGAGACGGCCCAGTCGCATGAGGCGATTGACCCGGATCGCATTGCTGTGACCGGCGGCAGTCAGGGTGGGGGCATCAGCATCGCCGTGGCGGGGCTGAACCCGCAGGTGAAAGTAGCCATGCCAGATGTGCCGTTTCTGTGCCACTATCGGCGTGCAACGACCTTGACCGATGCAAATCCTTACCTGGAAATTCAAAAGTTCCTGGTGACGCATCGCGACAAGGTGGATCAGGTGTACGAAACGCTGGGCTACTTTGATGGAATGAATTTTGCCTCGCGCGCCGGCAGCAAAACGCTATTTTCAACCGGCCTGATGGATGAGGTTTGCCCGCCGTCCACCGTGTTTGCGGCCTACAACCACTGGCAGGGTGAGAAGGACATTCGGGTCTATCAGTTCAATCACCATGAAGGCGGCGGCGAGTTTCAGGCCATGGCCAAGCTGAAATTCTTGCGCGGCATCTGGTAGCGCACGTGCGCAAAGAGCTAGCAGATTCGTCGACGTCGACGAATCTGCTAACGTGACTCTGCAATGGAAAAATCTCTTTGGGTTGTTGCCTAAATCCTGCTCACGTTCTCACAACTTTTAATTTGCTCAGTTCCCCCATTCAATGTAGATCGGTTGCAGGGTGAGGGTGAGGTTTTTGTTGTTGGGCATGGCGTTGCCGACGGGATCAGTGATCGCGGTTGGCAGACTGGGCAGCCTGATGTGGCGCGTGGCCGTTTTGAGCGAGCGAATCACCCACACCGTTCGGCTGCCTTGTCGAAATTTGTAGCCGACCACACCAGAAGCACTGCCGATATCGACTGAGGTGACAGGGCCGATGTAGGCGGTTTGGGCCAGCTTTTCACGGGCCACACGCCAGGCGGTGAAGGCCGGCAAGGGTTGCATGGCCGAGTTAACGAGGCCCGAGTTCTCCCAGCCTTCGTAGCTGTACCACAGCGTGATTACGCCTTCGGCCAGGCTGGCGGCATACAGTTCCGGGATGTACCACGACTTGGCAATTTCATAATCCTGGGTGGCCGGACACATCCAGCACAATAACGCGGCCTCCGTATCCATCAGGATTTTGTTGGGGAAGCCATAGTCCTGAATCACCTTTCGGTAATAGCGCGCTTTCGCGACCAGGGATGGGCCAAGCGTGTCGTAGCCGGTGTTCCAGTTGTCGTTGCCCCATTTGCCCTTGTCGTAGAAAAAGTCATAGGTGTGGAACGAGACCACATCGAAGAAGGGGCCTCCGCCGCCGACCATGATGCCCTCGAAGAAACGGGTATAGGAACAGTCCCGTGAGCCTGGGTTGATGGGGCTGCAATCGGCCAGCATTCCTCCCACGACCACCTGCGAGCTGGGATCGGCCGCCTTGACCTCGGGGTAGACCGCTTTCAGCATCGTGGCATACTTTTGCCCGCCGCGGTACACCGGGTCATTGGGGTCGGCCCAGCAGCCATACCACCAATCGCCATTTTTGTTGGTCAGCACATCGGGCTCGTTGCCAAACTCATAATATTTGACGTTGTAGGGTGGCGCACTATATCGTCGGACCACTTCATACACAAAGGTCGCATAATCCTTCAACTTGCTCTGGGCGATGGGGCCACAGTAGGAGCCCTGGGTTTCCTGCGCCCACAGCGGCACCCCGCGAATAATCAGGATGAAGTTGATTTGCAACCGAGCTGCCACAATCATTTCCTGTTCCAGGGTTTGTGCCACGGACCAACGGCGTTCGCCCAGTGTGGGCTCAACCTCGTACCAGATCAGGGCATTCCGTCGGGTCCAGGTGCTGCCGGCATCAAACATAGGCTGGCCGCTCTGAAGCAGGTTGGCCGTCTCGATGCCGAATTTGTTGGCAGGTCGAGGTGTGGAGGTTGGGCTGGGGGTCGGCGAGGGTCCTGGCGTTGATGTTGTGGTGGGGGTGGGGGACGCGCCGGCTGTGGATGTGGCGGTGGGCCGGGGTGTCACCTGAGACACATAGGGCGTTGAAGACGGTCCGCCTGGTGTGGGTGAACTGACTGCGCCGGGCGGGGTTGCAGAGCCGGGAACCGCGCCGGTTGGAACGGGGCCACTGAGTGAAGTAGGCGTCTGTGAGACCTGGGGTGCTGGCGTGCCGACGGGGGTGGCGGACGATGTGGGCGTCGGGGTTGGGTAGTTGGGATCTTGAACGTGAATGGCCGGTAGATACTGAATCGTGACGGGAATCGCGGCCGGCACATCGGGATCCTCACTCTGCCCTCTTGCAACTGCGGATTCCCAGGTGAGGCTGAGTAGCGCACTCACACCTACCACCAACGCAGTCACGATCACTACGGAAAATCGCTTGTCAATTTCCCAATTCATGCACCCTCCTTTAGGCTTTGTCACTGCTGGTTCATGTGTCTGTGAATCAGCAATTACGGCGGCGTGCATCCGGGCAGGCCATGGGATTCTAGTTTTTCCACTCGATGTACATCGGCTTCAACGTCAGTGTCAGGCGCCGGCTTGGGGTGAGTTCAGTCCCCACTGGGTCTGTGATCGCGGTTGGAAATTGATTGAAAACCACTTCGCGATTCTGGCTGTCGGCCGAGCGAATGAGCCAGATGATGCGATTGCCCTGGCGAAACTTGTAGCCGATGATGCCCAGCTCCTCATCAAAGATGCCAACCTCGCGCGGGGTGACCCGGCCTGTGAATGTGGCGCCACCAAATTTCTCGCGCGCGACTTGCAGCGCGGTCATCGCCGGCACAGGCTTGCCATCTCCATCCACCAGCCCCGATCCCAGCCAGCCGTTATAGCTGTACCAAAACGCGGCTTGCAGGCCCTCGGCCATACTGGCTGCATAAACTTCTGGCAGGTACCACGCCTTGGCCGTTTCATATTGCTGAGCAGGCGTGCAGTCCCAACACAGCAAGGCGACCTCGGTGTCCATCAAAAATTTGCCCCGAACGTTGTAGGAGCTCAATAGTGCTTTGTAGTAACGGGCCTTGGCTATCAGTACAGGCCCCAAAGTGTTGTAATAACTATTCCAATTCGCATTGCCCCACCGGCCGGGCGTCTTGTAGTAATACTCATACGTATGAAAGCTCAGGCCGTCGAAATACGGACCGCCTCCATTTTCGAGAATGCCTTCAAAGAAGCGCGTCCAGGAGCAATCCTCGCCGGCGGGCGGCTGTTCCACATCGCAATTGGCCAGCAATCCCCCGATCAGCACTTTGGCCTCAGGGTTGGCGATCTTGACCTGCGGATACACGGCCTTCAACATGGCAGCATAGGCGCTGCCGCCGCGATATCGATCGACCGAACTGCCCCAGCAGCCATACACCTCATCGCCATAGCGAATTGGGGCGTCGGGCTCATTTCCCAGCTCAAAATATTGAACGTTGAACGGAGGCGCGCTGTATCGCGCTACAACATCGCGCACAAACCAGCTAAAGGCGCGCAAAGCGTCGCTTTTGATGGGGCCGCAAAATGACCCTTGCACCTGTTGGGCCCACTCGGGGGTGCCGCGAATAATCAGCACAAACTTGAGATTGAGCGCTCCGGCCTGGATCATCTCCTTTTCCAGATTCGCTGCGGCTCGCCAGGATCGCATGCCCTGAATCGGCTCCACCTCGTACCAGACCAGACCATTGCGCCGCACCCAACTCACTCCGGCGGCGGCAATGGTCTCGCCGCCAGCCAACAAATTCGCAGTCTCAACGCCGAACACCGACGCCTCCCACGGCTCCAGAACCGTGGGCGTGTAGGTTGAGGTGTCCGTCAGGTGTACGGTGCGAGTGAGAACAGCCGCACCCTCCGCTCCCAGTGTGCCCATCTGCGGGGGGATGCCGCTTTCGTCTACGTCATAAGGCGCAATCACAATCGGTAGATACAGTCCCCCTTTGGCATTCGTGTCAGGTTTCACGGTGGCCTTGGGAGTCAGCTCCAACGTTAGCGTCTGGGTGGTGACGGCCGGACCCGGCATAAACGGCCCACGCCCCATCGGCGTGTCCACCCTGTTCGGGGGCTCATCCGCCGGCGTTGCCCTTTGGAGCTGCCCACTTGCCACAGCCACAGACGGGCTCACTTCATAACGCGTGAAATTTAAATTCATCAAACTGAACATCGCCAACGCAAGCAAGACCCACCCAGTCATCACCACAGTTAAAACTGTGTAACCTGAATAACGTCTTTCTATGCCTAAAGGGCTTAACTTAATTGTTGCATTGCTGCGTTGGTTGCAGTTTACAGGATTCATTTTGTGGATTGCATCAGAATTTCGATGTAATTTCTTAGTGATTTACCAAAACACGACTTCATCGTTCGCGCAGATTTGAAGTGTAAATTGCAACGAGATGATTGCAGTTTTGGAACACAATGAGTTGATCGTCGCGAAAAGCCCTCGGCAACCGCATCACTGTGCGCACGGCGTCGTGAGAGGCATCGGGGCATGGCACAGCGCACCAAGTATATGGATACGCTCGCCGGTTGGTGAAACCCTTTTGGATGGGCTGCCTAATCCGCAGAAAACAAAGAAATCGCCTTGAGATTACGGACGGCATTGTGGCGCGACGAACTTCACGCGCAAATCGGCCCGGCAAGCGGCGGCCGCGTAAACGGCTTCAACGGATATCCCAGCTACAAAACCTGACCAGTGTCGAGCCGGCCAGGTTTTTTGTGCGGTGTGCCTGGGCTATGCGCACCGCTTTCAATTGTGTGATTTCGCCGGCTAGGCTACAACCGAGCGCATGAAGATCACGAACATCGAGGCCTTCCCGGTCTGGGGCGGCTTCCGCAACTACTTCTTTCTCGTCATCGACACAGACGAAGGCATTTACGGTGTGGGCGAAGGCGGCATTCCCAGCCGTGAGCTGGCGTCCATCGGCATCATCGAGCATCTCAAACCGTTGCTCATCGGCGAGGACCCCTTTCGCATCGAGCACTTGTGGCAAAAGTTGTGGCGGTGCGGCTTCTTTCCCGCCGAGGGGCTGCTCTCGGCCGTCATTTCTGCCATCGATATTGCCTTGTGGGACATCAAAGGCAAGGCGCTGAATGTCCCGATCTATGAGTTGTTGGGCGGCCGCGTGCGCGACAAAGTCGTGTGCTACCCGCACAATTCCGGCCACCACATGGATGTGCAGGCCATTGTCGATTCGTGTCTGAAAACCAAGGCCGAAGGGTGGAAGTTCGTGCGTTGGGGCTTGCCCAGCGAAGGCGAAATTCTCGAACCCAAGCGCGTGGTCAAAGCCGCCCTCAAACAAATGCAAGCCGTGCGCGAGGCGGTGGGCGACGACATCGAGATCACCTTTGATGTGCATACCCGATTAGACCTGGCCGACGCCGTGTGGCTGTGCACCGAGTCTGAGCAGTTTCGCCCCTACTTTATCGAAGACCCCCTGCGCAGCGAGAACCCCGACTCGTTCAAGACGCTGCGGCCTCGCACCCGCGTGCCATTGGCAGCCGGTGAACATTTCAGCAGCAAATGGCGCTTTCGCGAGATGATCGAGAACGAGTGGATTGATTACGCCCGGGTTGATCTGTGCATTGTCGGCGGCTTCACCGAGGCCAAGAAAATCGCCGGCTGGTGCGAGACGCATTACATTAATATGGTCGTGCACAACCCGCTCGGCCCCGTCTCCAGCGCGGCGTGTTTGCAATTTAATCTGGCCGTGCCTAACTTTGGTGTGCAGGAGCAACCGACCAAACCCGGCATGCTGGCCGATGTGGTGCCGGTGCAAGCCGAGTGGAAGGATGGCTATCTGTTGCCACCGACGCGGCCGGGTCTCGGCATCGAATTCGATCGCGATGCCGCCCGCAAACACCCCTTCCAGATGGCCGAACTGCCGCATCTGCGCCGGGAAGATGGGTCGTTTACGAATTGGTAACGATGGGGATGGGGATGGGGAAGTAACAAGTAGTCAGTAGTCAGTAGTCAGTAGTCGGACAGTAAGTTACTATCTGACTACTGACTACTTGTTACTTCCCTCTTCAAAATGGCTATTTTCACCCAGCAAGATCTCGACTTCTTCGACCTGAACGGCTACGTCATCGCGCGCAACATTCTGCCGAAAGAAAACCTCGATGCAGTCATCGCCGCACTGTGGGAGTTTCTCGGCATGGACCCCAACAACCCGGAAGATTGGTATCGCGAGCCGCATCGACCCGGCGGCATGATCGAGCTATACCAACATCAGGCACTGTGGAACAATCGCCAGCACCCCAACATCCATCAGGCCTTCAGCGAAATTTTTGGCACTCCCAGGCTGTGGGTGAGCGAAGACCGCGTGTCGATGAAGCCGCCCTCAAACCCCAAATACCCGGCCTACGATCACAAGGGCTTCACCCATTGGGACATTGACACCAGCAAATTCCCGCTGCCGTTTGGCGTGCAGGGCGTAGTGGCACTGACCGACACCACCGAAAAGATGGGTGGCTTCCAATGTATTCCCCGCTTCCATCTCAGCAACCTGGAGCGTTGGATCGCCTCACAGCCGGCTGACCGCAATCCCAATGTGCCCGACCTGAACGTGTTGCCACCCGGCAAAACAGTGATCCCGATTCCGTGCAATGCTGGCGACCTCATCATCTGGAACACGCGTCTTGCTCACGGCAACGGCCACAACACCACCAACATGCCGCGTCTGGCGCAATACATCACCATGTTTCCCGTGCCGAAAGACGCTTCTGAATATGAAGAGCAACGCCAAAGCCGCATCCATCGCTGGGAAAAACGGCTGGCTGGCCTGCGCCCCGGTGACTCGCGCCGCTGGGAAGAACTGCACGGCACCACTGCCGAGTTGGACGAGCTGGGCCGCAAATTGCTTGGCGTCGAGGCCTGGTAGCTGCACGCGACCGCAAATTAGATCCATCTGATCACACATTTACTATGCAAAAAATATGTTCTGCGTCACTCCGCCTGCTCCTTTCGCTCGTCGTGTTGATGGGTCTCGTGCCGGCCACCTCGCAACCCGTGCTCGCCCAATCCAGCGGCGCGCATTTCTGGGCCGTTGCCGCTCCATTTCCCACCGTGGCCGACGGCATCGAACTGAAGGCCTTGCAAAACTTTTGGCAGGGCAATGCCGAAGCGCTGGCTTCGGTGTCGAACAACGGCGCAGAACCCACCCTGTTTCTGACTGAGGAGAGTTTGGGCGCACTGACCTCGTTGTTGGGCGAACCCAGTAACGATGCCGTGATCCAGGTGGTTGCGCCTGAGGATCTATTGGCCGCGGCCTGGGAGGCGCGTCCGGCCTCGCTGGCGGTGTTGCCGTTCGATCAGTTGGAGTCGCGCTGGAAGTTGTTGCAAGTCGATGGAGTCAACCTGTTCGACAAGCAGGCCGATGTGAGCAATTACCCACTGCGCACCGACGGCAGCGCCAACCGCGATGTGAACCAGATGGCTGTGGTGGCCATGACCGGCGTCACCGCGCTCGTGCGTGGCACCGCCGTGCAGATGGAGAAGAAGGGCGTGCTATATCCCGGCGCGAAGATTCGAGACTGGCTGCGCTCGGCCGATATCGCCCACATCAGCAACGAAGTTTCGTTCTGGGATCAGTGCCCCCGGCCCACGTTCAACGATGGCGTGACCATGTGCAGCAACCCCAAATATCTGGAACTGTTGCAGGATGTCGGCACCGACGTGATCGAGTTGACCGGCAATCATTTGTGGGATCGCGGGGTGCAAAATTTGTCCAGCACGCTCAAGATCTATGACGACCTGAAGTGGCCCTATTTCGGTGGCGGCAAGACCGCGGCGACTGCGCTCGATCCGGCATTCTTCGAGGTGGGCGGGAACAAGATCGCGTTTGTCGGCTGCAATTGGTTCGGCTCAAATTGGGCCACGGACACCAAGCCAGGTTCGGCCCGCTGTGGAGCCAAAAACCCGCGCAGCCTCGATCTCATCGTGCCGCTGATTCAGCAGCTGAAATCCGAAGGCTATCTCGTCATCGCCACGCTTCAGTATCTCGAACTCTACAATTACAAGGCCTCGGCCCAGCAGGTGAAGGATTTCCACGCCCTGCGCGATGCCGGCGCCGTCGTGGTCAACGGCAGCCAGGGCCACCACGCTCAGGGCTTCGATGTTGATGCCAACGGCTTCGTGCACTATGGCACCGGCAATTTCTTCTTTGGTGATCAGGCTGGCGTAGGCACCCACCAGAGCTTCGTAGACCGGCATGTCTTTTATAACGGCCGCTATCTCGGCGTCGATCTGCGCACCGCCTACATCGAAGACTACTCGCAACCCGTGCCCATGTTGCCGCCTGCCCGCGCCAAATTGCTCAGCACCCTGTTTGCCGCCAGCGGGTATTAGGACAGATTGAGCGATGTCAGAAGTCAGAAGTCAGAAGTCAGAAGTCAGATGTCAGATGTCAGATGTCAGATGTCAGATTCTGAAGTCTGACATCTGACTTCTGACTTCTGACATCTGACTTCTGATTACTTTTTGCTCACATTTCA